>Ga0169931_10003814_pt1 | contig 23753 bp, 16 predicted proteins | sample Kivu_15m_20L_FD_129675 | JGI IMG/M metagenome (GOLD analysis project Ga0169931, IMG submission 129675) | Freshwater microbial communities from Lake Kivu, Western Province, Rwanda to study Microbial Dark Matter (Phase II) - Kivu_15m_20L... | ecosystem: Environmental > Aquatic > Freshwater > Lake...
ATTCATGACGAGCTGCATGTGCGGTGTCTGGTGCTGGATGACGGCAGCAGTCGGGTGGCGCTGGTGGTTTGTGACTTGCTGGGTCTGCATCGCTGTGTGAGTGACGGGGCGCGGAAGCAGATTCAGGAGCGTCTGGGGATTCCGGCTGAGCATGTACTGATCTCGGCGACTCACACGCATTCCGCGGTGAGTGCACTGGGTGGAGTTCGGTATGCGATTGACGCTGAGCCTGATGAGTATCAGCGGTTTGTGATCAGTCGGATTGTGGATGGTGTGCAGCGGGCGGTGAATTTGTTGCGTCCTGCAGAGCTGGCGTTTGGGACGGTGGAGATTGGGGAGCATGTTTTCAATCGTCGCTGGTATATGCGGGACGGTTATGAGGCGACGAACCCATTTGGTGGAGTGGATCGAGTGAAGATGAATCCGCCTGCCGGGAGTGCTCAGCTGGATCATCCGGCGGGTCCTGTGGATCCGGTGGTTTCGGTGTTGAGTGTGCGTGAGCCGGGCGGTGTGCCGATTGCGGTGTATGCGGCGTATTCGCTGCATTACGTGGGTGGTGTGGGGAACGGGCATGTGTCGGCAGATTACTTTGGAATGTTTTGCGAGGCGTTAGGTCGTCGGCATGCGGCGTCTGAGCAGTCGATACCGTTTGTGGCGATGCTGGCGAACGGGACCAGCGGGGATGTGAACAACATCAACTTTCGCAATCCGCGGCCGGGTGCACCGGCATATCAGCAGATGCGTGTGGTGGCTGAGGATGTGGCAGCGCGGGTGCAGGGAATTTTGGGAGGGCTGGAATATCGTCGTGAGCTGTCTCTGTCGGGGCGGATGTCGGAGTTTTCTGTGGGCTGGCGTGTCCCGACGGGTGCGCAGCTGGCGTGGGCAGCGGAGCGTCTGGCGGAGCCGGAGCCTGTGCCGGGTCGCACGGATTTGCCGCGGATTTATGCGGGTCGGGTGCGCAGTCTGGAGCTTCAGCCCGCTGTGGCTGCTGTGCCGCTGCAGGTCCTGCGGATTGGAGATGTGCGAGTGGGGACGATGCCGTGCGAGGTGTTTTGTGAGATTGGTCTGGAGTATCGGCGGCGAGTTTCTGGAACTGGCGGCGGATTTCTGGTGTCAATTGCGCATGGTTATTACGGGTATTTGCCGACGCTGGAGCAGCATCAGCTGGGGGGCTATGAAACGTGGCTGGGGACGAATCGGCTGGTACCGGCAGCGGCCGGTCAGATGCTGGACGAGCTGCAGCGGCTGGGGGAGTAGCGAAGTGGGGCCACGGATGTGCGGGGCGATTTTTTCGGGGGTGGGGCTTTTTAGCCACGGATGAACAGCAATGAACGGTGATGCGGTGGGGGCGTGCTGACGTTGCGGTTTTCGATCCCGAGTCCGAGTGAGCGGTGGCGAGAATTCAGACTGTCGCAGCCGGTCCTTCCCCGGCGTACAATCGTTGCGGCTCCAGCCGAACACCGAACACTGGCAACTGACCACTATTAAGGCTTTGAGATGAGCGGGCAGGATCTGGGTCGTCAGCGGTTATTGTCACTGGATCAGTTTCGTGGTTATACGATTCTGGGGATGTTGCTGGTGAATTTTCTGGGTGGTTATGCTGTGTGTCCGCGGTGGCTGCGGCATACGAATGACTACTGCAGTTATGCGGACACGATCATGCCGCAGTTTTTGTTTGCGGCGGGATTTGCGCTGCGTTTGAGTGTGGTGCGTCGCTGGCAGCGTGACGGAGTGATTCCGTGGGGGCGTTTGCTGCGTCGGATTTTGGGTCTGGCGCTGGTGGCGGTGGTGTGGTATTCGGTGTTTGACATTCCTGATTTGTGGCAGCGTTTGTCTGTTCGTGGCTGGTTTCAGGTTTTGCTGGAGCAGGCGAAGCGGGACTGGTTTCAGACGTTGATGCATATTGCGGCGACGTCGCTGTGGTTATTGCCGGTGATTTTGAGTTCGGTGCGGGTGCGTCTGGGTTGGGCCGTGTTTTCCGGGGTGTTGCATGTGGTGCTGAGCGGCTGGTTTAATTTCGTCTGGGTGCATGCAGCTCCGCGGGGGATTGACGGTGGTCCGCTGGGTTTCCTGACGTGGGTGATTCCGGCGGTGCTGGGGACTGTGGCCTGTGACGTGCTGGCGGCTGACGGTGCGGTGCGTGCTGTTGGGAAATTGTGCCGGCGGGGTTTGGTTGTGATGGTGCTGGGCTGGCTGATTTCGTTTCCGACGGTGCTCTATGATGTGTCGCTGGGGGCGGGTGAGTTGTGGGCGGCGGGGGATTATGCGTCGGATGCGGTCTGGCCGCGGCTGGAGCGCTGGCGGCTGTGGGATGGCCGACTGCCGGAGCCGCCCCTGGTGCCTCCGCCTGGCCCTGCTCAGCGGCAGCTGAATTACTGGATGATGAGTCAGCGTGCGGGATCGCTGTCGTACACAACATTTGCGGGTGGTTTGTCGTTGTTTTTGTTTGCGGGTTTTGTGTGGTTGTGTGATGTGCGCGGCTGGAGCTGGCGGGTCTGTGGTGCCCTGGGTGCCAATTCGCTGGCGGCGTACATGCTGCATGATGTGGCTGCGAAGCTGGTAAGTCCATGGCTGCAGCGGGACAGTTCGCCCTTTGCGGTGGTGGCGGGCTGGCTGATTTTTGCGGGGCTGGTGTATGGATGTTGTCGCTTACTGCAGTGGAAACGGTGGTATTTGCGAGTTTGAGCAGAGTTTGCGGGCATGTGCAGGCCGGGATCCGACCAGATGTCGGGTGTCAGCGGTGTCTTTCATTCGATTTACGCCCGTCGGGCTGATAGCATACATTTGCTGGCAGCCTGACCACGTTGTGCTCAATGCTTTTCACAGATGGCTTCTCCCACGGAATATGCTCATGCGGAATCTTTCCCGACTGCTGTTGTGTTTGCTGGCAGTGACCTGTGCCGACGTGTTGATCGTGCGGGCGGACGACGATTTGAACTGGGTCCGGATACGTCTGGACGAGCGATTTCGATCCGAGGGCGTGGCGGCTGGTGACTTTAATGGTGACGGGAACGTTGACGTCGTGGCCGGCGACATCTGGTATGAAGCTCCGAAGGCCGGTTCTGATGCGTGGCTGGACGGTTCGCAGTGGAAGCTGCACGAGGTGCGAACGCCGGGTGAATTTGTGGCGGGTGTCGGTTACAGCAACAGCTTTTGCAATTTCGCGCACGACATCAACGGCGATGGTCACCTGGACGTGATCATTGTGGGGTTTCCGGGTGACCCGTATCACTGGTATGAGAATCCGGGGCCGGGAAATGAGCAGCTGTGGAAGCAGCATGTGATCTGGACCAGTGCCTGCAATGAATCGCCTGAGTTTGAGGATCTGAACGGTGACGGGGTGCGTGAGATTGTGATTGGTTCGCAGCCGGAAGCGCGAATGGGCTTTAATTTTCTGCCCAGCCGTGACAAGCCTCGTGAGCAGTCAGCTTTTCAGGCCATCAGTGAGCCCGGTGATCCTGCTCAAAACGGCACATTCAAGTACTACCACGGGCTGGGTGTTGGTGACATGAATGGTGACGGTCACAGGGACATCCTGATTGCTCATGGCTGGTGGCAGAATCCGGGTCGAGTGGGTGACGGAACACAGTGGTTGTTTCATCCGGTGCGAGTGAAGGCGGAGGGTGGCGAGTCACCGTTGCCGGCCTGTGCGAACTTGTATGCGGACGATCTGGACAGTGACGGGGACATGGATTTGTTTTTGTCTTCGGCGCATGGGTTTGGTGTGTGGTGGGCCGAGAACACGGGGGATGGTGCGTGGACGCTGCATGAAATTGACAAGTCATTTTCGCAGACGCATGCGGTCGAGCAGGTGGACATCAACGGAGACGGGCAGCTGGACTACGTCACGGGCAAACGCTTTTTTGCTCACAACGGCGCCGACCCTGGGGCCTTTGATCCGGTGGTGATGTATTGGTTTGAGGTAGTTCGAGCGAAGGGTCAGGGGCCGAAGATTGTGCCGCATCGGATTGTGGCTGGCACTGGCACCGGCGTGGGGACTCAGTTCGAAATTTCCGACATGAACGGGGATGGTCGCCCCGATATCGTTCTCTCGAATAAGAAGGGCGTCAACGTCCTGATTCAGAAAACTGTTAAGTAACTGAGACAATTGACCGGTTCGCGGCTGCCAGATGCTGTTCTTTTGTTCATATTTCTTTTGTGTCCTGGGCGTGGGTCTGGACATTGGGTGTCTGGCAGCACAGAATTCTGTTTCGTGGCCTTTGGGGGCAGTTTGGTGCCTGGCTGGTGTGTTTGATTTAGGGGGGGGGCTGGTTGTTGTGGTGTCAGTGAAGCGAGATCGCGAGCAGTTGATATCGCAGATCAGGTCGGTGTCGCCGGTGATAGCGCCATCGATGCTGAAGTGTGATTTTGGCAATTTGCATCGTGAGTTTGAGTTGTTGCGTGCGGCTGGCACTGAGGTGTTGCATCTGGATGTGATGGACGGCCATTTTGTGCCGAATCTGTCGTATGGCCCGATGGTGATTGAGCGGATGCGTGAGCATTCGGGTGCGGTTTTTGATGCGCATCTGATGATTTCGGATCCGGGTCGTTATTTGGACGAGTATGTGCGGGTGGGTTGTGAATCGATCACGATTCATCTGGAGGCTGTGCCGGAGCCGTCGGGATTATTGCGAGCGATTCGTGAGCGTGGTTTGCTGGCGGGTCTGGCGGTGAATCCTGGCACAGGGTGGTCTCGGGCGGCCCGATTTTTGGACGAGATGGATTTATTTTTGGTGATGAGTGTTCAGCCGGGCTTTGGCGGTCAGAAGTTTATTCCGGGAGTGATTTCGACGATCCGGGAAGCGCGACTGGCTGGTGGTGAGCGGCTGTTGATTTCGGTGGACGGCGGGATAGGGAAATCCACGATTGCAGAGTGTGCGCGAGCGGGCTGTGATCTGTTTGTTGCCGGAAGTTCTGTGTTTGATGAACCTTGCTACTCGGCAGCAATGGCCGAGCTGCGGCGGCTGGCGATGGAAGCGCGGGCTGCTGTCTGAGAATCCGGAGTGTATGTCGACGATCGTACTGATAAGGGCGGGCTGCACGGACTATGAGGACGCGCACCGTCTGCTGGGGAATCTCAGTGTTCCTTTGAATGCTCGGGGTACCGGGCAGATTCGTGAGGTTGTGCAGCGTGTGCAGCAGCAGGGGCTGTCCCTGGAGGTGATATTGACATCTCCTGAGGACCCTGCCTGCGGTACTGCTCACGAGGTGGCTCGAGCGTTTCCGCGGCTGAAGGTGAAGGAACTGGGGGAGTTGCGGAATGTGAATCAGGGGTTGTGGCAGGGATTGCCGGAGAACGACGTGCGTCGCCGGTTTCCTCGTTTTTTTCGTTCGGGAAAAGAGGATCCGACGGCGATTTGTCCGCCGGAAGGTGAGACACTTTCTGATGCGTGTCAGCGGATTGAGAGTGTTTTAAGTCGGGCACTGCGTCGGTATCGGGTATTTGCCGTGGTGGCACCTGAGCCGCTGGCGTCGGTGATTCGGTGTACGGTTCTGCATCGTCGGATGCGGATGACGGAATGTTTGTGTGGTACAGATACAGAAGAGCTGGTGCAGGTGTTGCAGTCCAGCAGTTTTGAGGCGTCGGGTTTTGCCGGCGTGACTGAATCTTGTGGTGATTGCGTGCCGTTGCCAGGTCAGGGTGCAGAAACATGAGTGCAGTGGAAAACTCAAATGCAGCAGCTCAGACGGGCTGGCGTCCCAAGCGCGGGGTACCGGCTGGATTGTGGCTGCGATGTGATGGTTGCGGAGCGACGGTGTTTCGCAAGCAGGTTGAGCAGAACCTGAATGTCTGTCCGGAGTGTGGGCATCATTTTTACGTACCGACGGCGATGCGGATTCGGCAGCTGCTGGATCCGGACAGTTTTGAAGAGTGGTATCCGGACATGACGTCGGGCGACCCGCTGGGCTTCTGTGACCGCAAGCCGTATCGCGAGCGAGTTATTGATGAGCAGAAGAAGACGGGGATGAAGGATGCCTGCACGGTGGGACGGGGCTACATGCGTGGTCGTCCGCTGGTGTTTGGTCTGACGGATTCTGCATTTATTATGGGCAGCATGGGCTCAGTGGTGGGTGAAAAGCTGACTCGAGCAGTTGAGCGTGCGACGGAGCTGTCGTTGCCGCTGGTGATTGTCAGCGGGTCTGGTGGCGGGGCGCGGATGCATGAGGGGATTATTTCTCTGATGCAGATGGGCAAGGTTTCTGCTGCTCTGGCGCGCTACCGCAGGGCTCGCGGCCTGTTCATTTCGGTTCTGACCAATCCGACGATGGGCGGGGTGGCGGCCAGTTTTGCGTCGCTGGGTGACATCATTGTGGCGGAACCGAAGGCGCTGGTGGGATTTGCGGGTCCGCGGGTGGTAGAGGCGACCTGCAAGATCGCGTTGCCGGACGACTTCCAGACCAGTGAATTCATGCTGAAGCATGGTTTTGTGGACCGCATTGTGGCTCGATCTGAACTGCGTTCTGAGCTGGCTCGACTGATTGACTACGGTGGTCGCCAGTGAAGTGAGTTCGCGAAGCGGACGGAATTTCCAGGGGGGCCCGACTGCTGCTGCAGTGCGGGCCCTGTTTTTTGAGACCTGAGTTTTGGGATGTTGAGCTGGAGTGTTGAGACCGGGGTGTTGAGTTGTGGGCGTGGGAGGGGGGGGGGCTGAGGGATGCTGAGGGATGTGTGCTGTGTGCGTGGCGGCGGACTGGTTCGCGGGCTGCTGTTGCTGTTTGTGATGCTGGCTGGGCAGAGTGTGCGGTCGACGGCTGACGAGCGGTCGGCGGGGCCGGCGGCGGGGCCGGCGGCAGCGCGGTCACAGGACGGCACGTGGCATCCTGTGACGGCTGTGCTGAATGGTGCGGACGTCTCGCAGTCGATGCGTGAGTCGACGGTACTGAAACTGGCTGGTGAGCAGTACTCGGTGACCGTTAACGGGACTCCGGATCGTGGCACCTGCGTGGTGGATCGTAGTGTGCAGCCGTGGCGGATGAAGATTACGGGGACGGTGGGGCCAAACCAGGGGAAGGTTTTGCTGGCGATTTTCGAGTTGACTCAGGCTGATCGATTGCGGGTGTGTTATGACTTGTCGGGTGCTCAGTACCCGCAGGGTTTTGGTGTGGAGTCTGGCAGTAGTCATCTGCTGGTGGAGTATCGTCGTGAGCTGCCGCAGGGGGCTGAGTTATCGGGCGAGCTGTCGGGTGTTCCGGACAGTGATGTGTTGTTGCTGAAGGTGGCTGACGGGCGTGAGCACCGGATTCGGCTGAACGGCATTGATGCTCCTGAGTTGCAGCAGCCTTTCGGCAAAGAGTCGCAGGAGTTGTTGCAGCAGTTGTTGCGTGGTCTTGTGCTCCGCGTGGTGACTCGGGGCGAGGACCGGGGCGGTCAGATTATTGGTGACGTGTATGTGCGGCTGTCGGAGGGGGCAGCCGAGCGATCATTGAATGTGGAGCTGGTGGAGCGTGGCTGGGCGTGGCATTTTGTGCGATTTGCGAAGGATAATCGGGAGCTGGCTGAGGCCGAGCAGAAGGCTCGCGCGGCCGGGCGTGGTTTGTGGTCGGCTGCTGCAGCGAAAGCGCCGTGGGATTTTCGGCGTGAGCAGGCAGAGTCTGCGAAGGGTGGCGGTGCGGGTGGCGGTGCGGGCCGGTGAATTGGCTGGTGCGGGTGAAGTTTAAGTTCAACAGCAGGGGAAAGGGTGAGCGAGATGCGGCGGGGAATTTCAGTGCGGCGGGTGTGGTTTGCGGGCGTGGTGATTGTGATTTTGGCCTGGCAGTTGTTTGGTGTCGGCAGTCCGGCTGGTGTGCTGGCTGACGAAAAGGCTGCTCCGAAGCTGCCGGCTGGTGTGCGGATGGAGCGGGATTTGTTGTATGTGGAGGGCGGGGATGAGTCACAGCGGCTGGATTTGTATTTGCCGGAGCGGCCTGCGGCTGGTGCGCTGCCTTTGATTGTGCATATTCATGGTGGTGGCTGGCGTGGCGGCAGTAAGTATCCGTGTCCGTTTCTGGTGCTGGTAAATCGTGGGTATGCGGTGGCCAGCATTGAGTATCGTTTTAGTCAGAAGGCGGTATTTCCGGCGCAGATTCAGGACTGTCAGGCAGCGATTCGCTGGCTGCGGGGGAATGCGGTGAAGTACGGGCTGGATGCGGGCAAGGTGGGAGTGGTTGGTGGTTCTGCGGGCGGTCATTTGTCGGCGCTGGTGGGGACATCGGGCGGTGCGGGTGCATTTCCGCAGACAGGTGAGTTTCGGGATCAGTCGGACGACGTGCAGTGTGTGTGTGACATTTTTGGTCCGGCGAATTTTGCGACGGTGATGCAGCAGGCGGCGGCCGACAAAAATGTGCGAAACATTTTTAAGTTCAATTCGGACAGTGATCCGTATTCGCTGCTGATTGGGGGGAATCTGGAGACGGACGGGGAGTTGGTGGCGGCAGTGAGTCCGGTGCACTATATCTCAGCCGATGATCCGCCGACGCTGATTCTGCATGGGACTCACGACGCTCTGGTCCCGTATGCTCAGAGTGTCGAGCTGGCGGACGCGTTGCGTGCGAAGGGGGTACCGGTGTGGCTGCAGACGCTGCCTGGATCTGGTCATGGTGGAGCGGTCTTCAGTCGTCCGTCGGTGATGACATTGATGGGCAATTTCTTTGACCGTCATTTGCGGGGGGTGGACGTTGAAATTCGTCTGGTGCCGGAATCTGAGCTGGCGGTGGAGCCTCCGCAGCAGAAGCAGTGAGGGGGTGGAGGGTGCTGCTGATGAATTTTTTGCAGCGGGTGAACACGAACGATGGCGAATGAAATTCGGTGTGTTCGTCAGGCTGGTGATCGAACATTTTTGGCCGCAGTTCGTGTTTGTGGGGTGAGGCTGAACGCGGGTTTTGCGATGGTGGTTTTTTCGATGGATTGCTTCGGTTCGATAGTTGTTTTGGCGGTTTATTCCCGAATTTCTCCAGCGGCGGCCGATGTTTCAGCGTAATTGCTTTGGATTTCGGGTGTTGCATTTGCTCTTTTGGCGGAATCAGACTTAGTATTTTGGCATGGTTCTTTTTCGTCATTTCCTGCTGATTTACTGGAGTGTCCTGGCATTGCTGGGTCACGCTGGTACTCATGCGCTGGCCGACTGTCTGGGTGTTTGCTGTCATGTGCAGACGCAGGCCGGGCGGGATGTTCACCTGTCGGGGAGATCTGCGGGTCATGCTGATTGTCAGCATTGTCTGCAGCATCGCAGGTCGCAGTCTGGGGCGGCTGAGAAAGCCGCGGGGTCTGGGGGTTGTGGCGGTGAGAGCGATGGGCATTCGCGGCACGATGCGGCGAATTGTCGTCTGTGTGACTGGTTCCTGAAGTTTACTCCGCAGGGCCTTTCTGCTGAGCCCTGTGTGCAGCCGTTGCCGACTGTGACATTTGTTGTGTCGGTTTTGGTGATTGCTGTATCGGCTGCTGTGCCCCCCGCAAGGTCTCGCGGGCCACCCATTCTGCTGGTTGCCTGAGAGGCGTTCCGTTCCTGTGGCGGTTGAGAACTGATGCCGCTGGTGCCGGGAATGGCTGTGGTTTTATGTGGGCGTTACCAGCGATGTTTCCTGCGCGCAGTGCGGGGTGCTTTGTGTCGCGGCTGTTATTTGCAGCGGTGCTTGCTGGTGGCAGCTGATTAGTTGCCTGGAGAGGCCGATTATGTCAGACGCCGTGGATTCGGGTGATTCGGTGCGCGCGGCGGGTTTGCTGCGTGTGGTAGAGCGTGGCTTGAATTCGGATTTTTGTCCGAAACTCAACCGTTTCGTGTACTGGATGAAGGAGCCTTTTTGGTGTTTGGTGATGGCTGTGGTGTTATCGCTGCTGGTGGGATTGCTGGTGAATCCTGCGGCATTTCTGGTAACGGCGCTGTTATTTGCTGCTGGATGTGTGGGTGCTGTTTTTCCGTGGCTTTCGCTGAGTGGGCTGGACTGTGATCTGACTTTTGATCAGCAGCGCGGGCGTGCTGGTCAGCCATTGCTGGTGCGATTGCGGATTGTGAATCGTCGTCCGTGGCCTGCGTGGGGTGTGTCACTGATTCGTGGATTTGCTGCGTCCGGGTCGAATGGTGTTTCGCTGGGGCGAATACCGGGCTGGTCACAAGTTGAATTTTCCTGGCCATTTGTGCCGCAGCAGCATGGTGTGTGGCCTTCTGTTGCTCCGGAGCTGGAGACGGGATTTCCATTTGGCATGTTTTGGGCTCGGCGTGCCGTCACTTGCCGTGGCACTGCGATTGTTTGGCCTGCGGAGGGTGATCTGCGGGGCGTCCCGGAGGCGGTCAGCTGTATGACTCACGACGACTGTGTGAGTTCCCTGCGACCTGGAGACGCTGGCGATCTGCTGGGGACGAGGCCTTTCCGGCGTGGCGATTCTTTGCGGCGGGTGCACTGGATCCAGACGGCTCGTCAGCAGCAGCTGATTGCGACTGAGCGTCAGTCGATGGCGCGTTCGCGGGTGTTACTGGAACTGGACACTTCACTGAGCAGTCATGGTGCGGGGGGTGGCGCAGAGTTGTCGGAGGACCGTAATCAGTCGTTGCTGCTGGCGGGTCTGGTAGCTGGTCAGGTGTGTGAGTCGCTGCATCGGCAGGGGTGTGATCTGGAGGTCCGTGTGGGCGGACAGGTTTTGGGTTCCGGGGGGAGTGTGGCGGGTTTTCGGCGGCAGATGGATGCAATTTCGGCTGCTCGTTTGTCGTCGGATGCTGTTGGAATGCCTGGCGGAAAGCCTGGTGTGACGGCGGGTGCGGACGGTGTGATTTTGGTGACGACGAGGCGTGCGTTACAGCAGAGTCCGCAGCTGGTGCGGCGGTATCGGGTGATTTGTGTGGAGGAGACAGCCGGGGAGTTGGTGCCGATTCCGGGGTTGTGGCTGAGCGTAACTGGACGTGCCGGGGTTGAGCGAGATCTGCCGCGTCGGTGGCGGGAGGTTTGTCATGGTGCGTGACAACGCAGTACAGGCTCGGCTGCGGCGACTGGACGGTTCGATGTCTGGAGTTGGCTCGCGTGCATTTACTGGAGCGGCGTACCGGTCAGCGACCGCGTTGCTTGAGGGGTCTGAGGATGTATTGCGGCTGTTGTCGTTATTGCTGGCGATGCTGGCGACGTCGGCATTTTTGATCACGGATGCTGATGGTGGGCGGAGTGAGTTTGGTTTGTGGGGGCAGATTCTGGTCGAGTCTTTGCTGGCCGTGGGTGTTTGGCGTTTGGGTGAGCGTGTTTCGCAGCGAGTGGAGCGTGGTACGCTGGTAGCGGCAGCGGCGGTGCTGGTACTGGTATTGAGTCTGCTCTGGGAGCCGCTGCAGAGGATGCTGCTGGGCAGTGGTCGTCCGTTTGAGATGATGATGATGCATGGTCAGAAGAATCTGATGGTGCTGCTGGCGGCCGCCGGTCAGCGGGGCGGAATGCGTTTGAGTGTATTTATTGGTGCGGTCTTGTGTATTTTTTCCTCTGCGATTACTCGTGATCCTCGGGCATGGCTGTCTACAGCGATTTTTGCGGTGACGGCATTCAGCTGGCTGGTTGCAGCGTGGTGGTCGGGTTTGCGTCCGCGGATGCTGCGGGATTCCGGCAGTCGTATGCCATTGCGTTGGGTGCTGGCTGGTCCGCTTTGTGGTCTGGTGCTGCTGGCAGCGGCTGGCGCTGGTGGTCCTCAGGTGATCACTTCGATGCGTGGATTTCTGCCCAGTTCGGGCGGTGACGGAGATTACGACGAGTTTTCGCGTGGTGGTGTAAATGACGGGGATGCTTTGGTCGCGGGGCAGGACGATATTCGTAGTTTTGGTGCCATTGAGGATGCTCCTTTTGCGGAGTCTGACCGACCATCGTTGTATGACGTGATTAACGATGCATTCGACGAGCCGGTGCGGCGCAACAGGACGATGCAGCGTGCGGTGGCACTGCCTCCGGAGCTGATGGCATCGTTGCAGCAGCGATTAAGTACGGTGCAGGAGGCTGGTCGTGAGTTTTCGACGCATCGTCGACATTCATCCGCGAGGGGCAGTCGAGCTCGTTCGATTTCATCAGCGACATTGCTGTCGGTGGCAGGTCGAGTGCCACTGCATTTGCGTATGGAGTTATATGATCTGTTTGACGGACGGGACTGGCATTCGCTGTCTGCGCCGGCCGATCCGTTGACGTTTTCGGCTTGCGATCATGCGGGTAAGCCGTGGATTCGGATCCCGGCAAGCTGGCGTGGTTTGAGTTTTGAATCGTATTCGGACTATCACATTGTGACGCCTTTGGGGCTGAAGTCGCCGGTGATTCCTGCCCCTGCAGAGGCTCGAGCGCTGCATATCGATCGCGTTGATCAGCCGGACATGTTCGCGTGGCATCAGGAGAGTATTGTCCGGATGGCTCGCGACAGTCTGGAGTCGCAGGCTGCCATTCATCTGCGTTCTGAGGTTCCGAATCAGCAGGTGTTGCGGCGTAATCCGGGGCTGAATTTTGAGACGACCCGATATGCCGAGTGTCGTTTATTGCCGGCTGGTGCGGGGCTGGAGCGTATCAGGCGACTGGCATCGGGATGGGCTGCTGGTCTGCCTCGCGGAATGTCTCAGGTGGACGAAATCTGTCGTCGTTTACGTGAGGGGTACGTGCTGGATCGTGAGGCATTGCCGGGGGAGTCGGTTGAGTTGCCGGTGGAGGAGTTTTTGTTTCGGCTGAAGCGAGGTCCTGAGTATTTATTTGCGACTTCGGCGGTGGTGATGTTGCGCAGTCTGGGCTATACGGCGCGTCTTGTGTCGGGTTTTTATGCGAATCCGCAGAACTATGATGTGAAGAAGCGGAAGACGCTGGTGCGCGGCGAGGATGCGCATTTTTGGTGTGAGGTGTTTGTGGGTGGCGGGACGTGGCTGACGATCGAACCTTCCCCGGGCTATGTGGTGCTGGAGCCGCCGCGGAGTGTGGGGCAGCGGATTGCTGCGTTTCTGAGGTGGTTATATCGGCGGGCACTGGGGAACTGGCAGCTGGTAGTCTGCGGATTAGTGCTGCTGGCGTGTGTGTGGCAGCAGAGGCGACGGCTGCTGACCGGGTTATTGACGCTGTTGTGGTATGTATTTCCTGGTCGTGGTGTCAGGGATCGAGTGTTGCGTGCTGCGCGTCTGGTTGACTGGCGACTGCGACTGGCCGGGCTGGCTCGTCCGGCTCATCTTTCACCGTTGCGCTGGATGGGGCAGTTATCAGAGATTTCAGTGCCGGCTGCGGAGCGTCTGCTGCAGCTGAGCGAGGCTGCGATGTATGGTGATTTGTCAGAAATGTGTGGTGGAGTGACAGAGCGGGAGTTGAGGGTGCTGACTGTGCTGTCGCTGCGGGAACTGCGTTTTGGGGTTTTGCAGCGGCTTGCGCGGGAGCGGCAGCGTGTGGTAACTGGTGTGGAAGTCAATCGTTTGCGATGGGTTTGAACATGCAAATTGTGGATGGGGGTTTAGCGTCTGCGGGTGTGCAGGTTTCAGCGGGGCCGGCGGTGTTTGAACCGCTGCGTCGTCGGCTGAATGCAGCTTTGCGAGGCAAGGCAGATGTGATTGAGCAGGTGCTGCTGTGTCTGGCGGGCAACGGGCATCTGTTGCTGGAGGATCTGCCTGGTCTGGGCAAAACAACGCTGGCGCGGTCGCTGGCGACGGCGCTGGGCGGCCGGTTTTCCCGCTGCCAGTGTACTCCGGATTTGCTGCCGAGTGATGTTACGGGGTTCAGTCTGTTTAATCAGAAGAACCATGAGTTTGAGTTTCGTGAGGGGCCGGTGTTTTCCGAGATTCTGCTGGCGGACGAGCTGAATCGGGCGACTCCGAGGACGCAGAGTGCGTTGCTGGAGGCGATGGCGGAGCGGCAGGTGACGGTGGATGGTCGCCGGTATATCCTGAGTCCTCAGTTTATGGTCATAGCGACTCAGAATCCGGTCGATCAGCATGGCACGTACCCTTTGCCGGAGGCTCAGCTGGACCGGTTTTCGATGAAGCTGAGTATTGGCTATCCGGCTGCTGCGGATGAGTCGCAGATGTTGCTGGACGCGACGATGGATTCTGAGGAAGACGGTGGGGCGGCGGGTGCCGTGCTGTCTGATGGAACTCTGGCGGCGGTGCAGCGGAGTGTGTCTCGGGTGAATGCGGCGGAGCCTGTGCGGGACTATCTGGTGCGGCTGGCGGGGGCTACTCGCTGTCATGCATCTGTGAGTTTGGGGCTGAGTCCGCGTGGTTTATTGATTTGGCTGCGAATGTCACAGGCTCGAGCCTGGCTGTCTGGTCGGCGTTTTGTGATTCCAGACGACATCCAGGATACGGCGTTTCCGGTACTGAGTGTGAGGTTGGGGCTGGAGACATCGCGGGCCCGAACCGTGGTTCAGGAGATACTGGAAAGCACTTCTTTGCCGGAGTATCGATGATGTATCTGGTGCGGGTGAAAGAGCTGGCTGCAGTTGCGGCCGTACAGCGCAGGTTACGGAATCTGGCGTGGCGGCCGGCATTGCTGGCGCTGTCTTTGGTGCTGGGCTGCGGGCGGGCATCAATGGAGGCTGAAGAGGAGGCTCATCACGAGTTTCCGCCGCATCGACCAGTCAGTTATGAGCAGCTGGTGTCCGAGCTGGAGCGGCGTGTGACGCTGCATCAGACCGGGGGCAGTGATCCGTGGGCTGAGGCAGAGCTGCGGGATCTGGTGATTTGGCTTCCGGAATTTGCGGCGGACAGCGAGTTGAAGCGTCAGGATTTCGACGAGGCTGTGCAACTGGGAAAGCGGCTGCAGTCGGAGCTGGCCGTCGGTGGTGTGCTGTCTGGTGACCGAGTGGATCGAGTGGAGAAATCGCTGCAGGGGCTGCGGGAACTGGTCGTGCGTTCGCGTGATCCAAACGGGGCAGTGCAGCCGTGAGGGTGGATTTGAGCAGTGGAGGGGGGGCTGAGTGATGGACGTGATGATGGTGCCAGGTTTCTTTTATCGGGCGTTTGTCAGTCTGGCCGAGGCATCGCCGTTTGTCCTGGCCGGTTTGATGACGACGGCGGTGCTGCGAACATTTTTCGGCACCGAGGGGACTCGTCGACTGTTTGGCGAGGGGACTCGCAGTGCCCTGCTGCGAGCGTGGCTGCTGGGAATGCTGCTGCCTGTCTGTTCGCTGGGTGTGATTCCGGTGGTGCGGGAGCTGCGGCGTGCGCGAATTCGCGGTGGTACTGTGCTGGCATTTGCGATGTCCGGGCCGTTGTTTAATCCGCTGTCACTGCTGTATGGTCTGACGCTGTCGGAGCCAGTGGCAATACTGACCTTTGCCTTTTGTTCGCTGATCATTGTGACAGCGGCAGGGCTGGTGTTTGACCGGTTGTTTCCGGAGGTCAGCGGGCCCGTCGCTGCGGACCCGCCACTGGCATTTGGTTTGCAGCGGATGGCGGCGCTGTTCTCAGTGACGGTGCGTGAGGCCAGCGGACCTGCTGGTGGCTGGCTGCTGCTGGGGCTGTGTGGTGTTGGGACGCTGGGAGCATTGTTGCCGCAGAACAGTTTGCAGCATTCGTTTAATGCGGACAATGGGATGGCTCCACTGCTGATGATGCTGTTATCGATCCCCGTGTACGCGACTCCGATGCTGGCCATGTCGCAGCTGGGGATGATGTTTCAGCATGCGAATTCGATAGGAGCAGCGTTTATTTTGCTGATACTTGGAGCGGGGACGAATCCCGGCCTGATTGGCTGGTCAGTGGCGGAGTTCGGCTGGAAGCGAGCGACGGCCTGGCTGGTGCTGGTGGTGCTGGTGTTGTTGCCTTTGGCGTATGGGGTGCAGGGGCCGTTGTTTCCGACGGATGTTGAGCCCGCCGGACATACTCATGCGTTCGACATCTACTGTCGTCCATTTTCGGGGAACGAGCCGAATCCGGTGCAGGCGCTGCGGGATCGACTGTCTCGAGATCTGGCACCCTGGCAGTATCGACCGCTGGTGGTGGTGGGTTTGCTGGCGACGGCGGGTGTGGTGCTGCGGCTGACGGACCGCAGGGGGCGTCTGGAGGCGTGGATTTGGCAACCGGCGGAAGTGCGACCGGCGGGCCAGTATGACATCGTGATTCCGCCGGCGGTACTGGGTGTGTTGTCACTGAGCGGGCTGGTTGTGCTGAGTGTGGCGGGCTGTTATACGGCTTATCCTGGTCCTGCGGAAAGTCTGGAGGCCATGACGGATGCTCGGATTGGTGCGTTGAGTGCGGCTTTGAGTCTGGATCATGCCGAGACGAAGTACTGGGCCGAGCGTTATGACGACTGGACGCGGCGACTGGAGGTGGGGGCGTGGCTGCGGCGTGGGACATTGAGTGATTATCATCGCTGGAAGAGCCGACTGGTCAGAGATAAGCTGGAGTTGCTGGAACATGAGGTGGAGGAGGGTGATCGGGAACTGGTGCTGAAGCTGGTGTCTGAAATTACGAGGGCGAACCGCCGGATGTCGGAGGCGTACCGGAATGAGCTGCCTTCGCGCTGGTAATTTGCCGAACCCGCGGATCTGTCGGCAGGTTCTGATTGCTCGGAATGGCCACTGGTGGTAGGCTGCTGGTGTTCATCCCGCCTTTGATCGCTCCCTCCTTCCATTTTCCGCCGGGTCGCTGCAGATGCTGCGTTTGTCCGTACTGCTGCTCTGTTGCCTGCAGTGTGTGCTGGTTTTTGCGGCAGAGGACCGTGAGGTTCGCAGTCTGTCGCAGGCTCGTCAGCACGGTCTGGCTCAGTCATTGCTGCTGAAGGCGGTGGCTGCCGATGTGCCCCAGGGGCCTCCGCAGGCCGATCTGGCCACTTTTCGCGACCGTATTCTGCCGGTGCTGCAGCGAACCTGTGTGCAGTGCCATGGTCCGGACCAGCAGGAGGGCAACATGCGGATTGATACATTGAATCCCGATCTGCTGCATGGGCCGGACGTATCGTGGTGGCAGGAAGTGTCGGCTGTGGTCAGCAAGCACGAGATGCCGCCGCAGGGTGAAGAGCAGTTGACGGCGGCTGAGCGAACTCAGATTGTGGAGTGGCTGTCGGGTGAGCTGTTGTCGGCGTCGCAGCTGCAGCGGTCGCAGGCGGGGCAGTCAGCCTTTCGCCGCATGACTCGTTATGAAATCAATTATGCATTGCAGGATCTGCTGGGTCTGCCCTGGGATTTTGCGAAGGATCTGCCTCCGGAGCCTGTGTCGAAGGACGGGTTTCAGAACAGTGCTGAGCTGCTGCAGATGTCGGTCAGTCAGCTGGAGGCGGCGCGGGAGGTTTTTCGCGGGGCCTTGCGGCGAGCGGTGGTTCGCGGCGAGCGTCCTCGGTCGCTGTTCTGGTCGGCATCGATGCATCAGGCATCGGCGGATGAGTGGGCTGGTCTGGAGGGGCAGCAGCAGAAGCTGCGAGAGCAGCATGCCACAGATGCACAGGCGCTGCAGCAGGCACTTGAGCAGTTTCAGAAGCAGCATAGTCGAGCGGGCGGTTTGCAGTATCTGGACCGTCAGACGGGTTTACGGACGGGGATTGGCTGGGGTTATGGTGGTGCGGAGCATGCGTGGCCGGCGCTGGAGACTTTACCAGAGCCACCTGCAGCCGGTGGCCGTGTGGCAGAGGTGCGAGCGGGTCAGCGATTGATTGTGGAGCTGGGTGATCGTTTGCCGGATGCCGGTCCGTTGCTGGTGCGGGTGCGGGCATGGCGTTCTGAGTCGGCGGCTGCGAAGGCGGTTCCGGCCACGCTGCAGCTGGAGTTTGGCTGGCAGGCCAGCAATGATTCGCAGGCATCGATGCGGGCCAGTGTCTATGAGCCGGTGGTGGAGGCCGTTGCCGAGCAGCCGGGCTGGTATGAGTGGCGTGTGGAGCTGAGTGAAATTGAGCCGCGGAATCTGGTGCGTGGTACAGCGAAGATGGGTGAGACTCCCAGTCCTTCCGAGCTGCTGCGAGTGATTAACAGTTCGCTGGCGAATGTACCGGTGCAGATAGATTATGTCGAGGTCACATCAGAGGCGTGGCAGCAGTGGCCACCGGAATCGCACGAGCGTTTGCTGCGGGTTCCGGAGGGTCTGGGCGAGGATGGGGCGGCCGCTGTGATTCTCGAGCGTTTTATGCAGCGGGCCTGGCGTGGTCGAGTGCAGCCGGCGGATGTTGCCGGGCGTGTGGCTTTGTTTCGGGCGATTCGTCCGGAGTGTGCTGATTTTCAGGAAGCGATACTGGAGGTGCTGTCGTCGGTTCTGGCATCACCTCGATTTCTGTATCTGGCGGAAACCGGTGGCGAACGTGGCTCGCGTCTGGACGGACCGGGGCTGGCTTCGCGTCTGGCAACGTTTTTGTGGTGCAGTGTGCCGGACGAGGCGCTGCTGCAGTCCGGCTCCAGTGGTGCGCTGTTGCAGCCGGACGAGTTACGGCGGCAGGTGGAGCGGATGCTGGCCGATTCCCGATCATCTCGAATGTCTCAGCAGTTTGTCCGGCAGTGGCTGGGTCTGCAGCTGCTGGATTATCTGCGGGTAGATCGGGAGCGTTATCCGCGTTTTGATGTGGCCTTAAAAGAGTCGATGCAGCAGGAGCCGGCGCAGTATTTTCGTGAAGTGCTGGTATCGAACAGCAGTGTGCTGGATTTTGTGCACAGCGATTACGCGGTCGTGGATGCTCGACTGGCACGTCATTATGGATTGCCTGAGCAGTCGGGGTCCGGTTTTCGCCGAGTGAGTTTGCCGGGTGAGCTGGGGCGGGGTGGTTTGCTGACGCAGGCCGGGCTGCTGGCGATGAATTCTGACGGGCGTGATTCGCATCCGCTGAAGCGAGGAATCTGGCTGCTGGAGCGGATTCTGAACGATCCACCGCCACCGCCACCGCCGGCTGTGCCGGTGATTGATCTGGCGGATCCTGAGATTCTGAAGCTGACTTTGAAGCAGCGTCTGGAGAATCATCGCAGTCAGCCGGCCTGTCATTCGTGTCATGCTCGAATTGATCCCTGGGGGATTGCGTTTGAGGAATTTGATGCAACGGGAGCGCGGCGGACTGAGGTGCAGGGCAAGCCGGTGGATGCGGTCGCCGAACTTTATAATCGTCGTGTGCTGGATGGTGCAGAGGGGCTGAAGCGGTACCTGCTGGAGGAGCGTCAGGATCAGTATGTGGTGGCGATTACAGCGAAATTTTCTGCATTTGCGCTGGGTCGACCGCTGACGTTTGCCGATCGAGTCCAGGTGGAAGCAGTTTCCCGGCAGTTGCGGCAGCGGGGTGATGGTCTGGGAGATCTGGTTCAGTTGTTGTGTGCGAGCGAGTTATTTCAGAGTCGTTAGTGGTGCTGAGGGGTGAAACCATGCAGCGTTCAATTTCTGAGCTGGATCGGCGTCGTTTTCTGCGTGGCAGCGGGATAGCGTTATCGCTGCCAGTGCTGACATCAGCTGTGAAAGCCGCAGACAGCAGTGCTGCCGGGACCGGTGTGAAGCGTCTGGCCTGTTTTTATCAGCCGGACGGTGTGCCGATGCCGCTGGCGGAAGATCCGGCGTATCAGGACTGGGCGTGGTTTCCGCACGGGAACGGGCGTGAGTTTCAGTTGACGAAGTGTTTGCATCCGCTGGAGTCGCTGCGATCTGAGATCACGGTGTTATCCGGTTTTTCGCACCCGGCGGCTCGCAGCATTCATGGACATTCGAATGCGGATCAGTTCCTGACGGGGGCTTCGACCGGACCTTCGGGGGAATACGTGAATTCGATTTCGCTGGACCAGGAGTTTGCGGCGCATGTTGGCGAGCAGACTCGGGTGTCATCTCTGGTGCTGTCGACGGACGGTGGTACGGGGACACCGCGTGGTACGCACACCATGTCGTTTACTCGCCAGGGCCGTGCGATACCTGGGGACAATCGTCCGAAGCGAATTTTTGATATGTTGTTTGTGCGAGCGGATGCGGATGCCGGGCGGAAGCTGGCGGTCAGCCGCAGTGCTCTGGACAGCCTGCTGGACGATGCTCGGTCACTGCAGCGAACACTGTCGACGGGTGATCAGCAGCGTCTGGAGGACTACCTGCAGGCGGTGCGTGAGACTGAGCTGCGGGTTGAGAAGGCTGCAAAATGGGTACAGACTCCGCTGCCGAAGGTGGAGTCTGATCATCTGAAGCTGGAGACAACCCCTGAGGAGCCTCGTCAGTTTCTGCAGACGATGTATGAACTGATCTGGCTGGCGTTCCGCACTGATACGACTCGGGTTGCCACCTGGCAGATTGGTCGAGAGAACGGTGTAGGGATCAGCGATTATCTGGCGCGGGCTGTGGGGTTCAATTTGACGCACCAGCTGACTCATAACACGAAGGAACCTGGTGGCTGGCAGAACTTTGGGATTTACTGTGCCTTTCTGATGGAGGAGTACGGTCGATTTTTGGAGCGACTGCGAACGACAGAGGAGCCTGGCGGCGAGGGCAGCATGCTGGACAATACGGTGTGTCTGTTCGGGTCCGCTTCCAGTGCATTTCATCTGTCGCGGAATTATCCGCTGGTTTTGGCGGGTGGCCGAGGGATGGGGTTTGAGCATGGGCGGTATCTGAATTTTGGGCCGGCGAAGCCTGAGGGTGGTGCGTGGGAGGGTGGTCGTGAGCCGTGGCAAAAAGAGGTGATTCACGAGGATCGTCCGCTGGCGAATCTGTTTGTTTCGATGCTGCAGCGGCTGGGTGTTCAGACAGAGACATTTGCTGAGATAACGGGGCGGGTTTCGGAGGTTTAGGGGGTTTGGCGGCAAGGAAACTGCCGTTGAGCCTGGGGGCGTGGTCGTCGTAGCATGCGTGCTATGAGCCAGTCTTCAGGGAAGGTGATCTGCGGCGGCAGCGGGCGGAGAGTCGGCAGGCAGTTTTTGTTTGCCGGGCTGCGTTCGGTGCTGCTGTTGCTGCTGGCTGGCGGCAGCGTGCGTTGCTGCTGCGGTCAGTCTGAACGTGGTGGCGTGCCTGACGATTTGTCAGAGGTGCCGCGGCTGCTTTTCAGCAGTCCGTTTTCGGCTGAGCCTGTGCCTTTTTTGCGAAGTCGCCTGTCGGGTGCTGGTGCTGGTGCTGGTGCGGGGTCTGGTCGGGGGGCAGTTGTTTCTGGTGCGGCGGTGCGTGCTGTCGCGGTGGATGCGGCGGCACAGCTTGAGCAGGTGTCGTGGGACGAGTACCTGCAGTTTTCGGGGTCAGGTTCGCGGCTGCGTGGCCGGAGTGTGGCGGCTGGGAATGAGTCTGCGGGGCCTGATTCGGCAGCGAAGCTGAAGTCGGCGGGTGGGAGTTTTGCCGGCAATATGACTCTGCTGGTTGGTCGCAGTGTTCAGGAAGGGAAGGAGAAGCCTGAGTCTGCGGCGGGTGTACCTGGCGCGGGTGTGGCGGGTATACGTCCGGATGAGTCTGCGGGAGCTGCGGTATCGAGCTTAACAGTGGAGTCGATTGCGGCGCAGAAGGCTGCGGCTGAGAAGGTGCCGGAACTGGCGGAGGATGTAAGGGTTCGTCTGGCGAAGCATTTTCAGCGTGCGACCGAGCAGGTGCAGCAGAAGGCAGACGCGGATCGTCGTCTTGGTGAGCTGCGGCAGGAGCGGGAGAGCGTAGCTGTTCAGCTGTCAGCAATCAGGGAGCAGCTGGCGCAGAGTCCATCGGCGGCGGATCCTGGTGTGGATCCGATGGTGGCGGTGGCCGAGCTGGACAAGCTGCGTCAGGGTGATGATGAGCGTGCGACCGAGGCGCGGCGAAATCTCGAGTCCTGGGAGACTCGAGCGCGCGTTCGCACGGAGCGAAAGCCGCAGATGCCGGCACTGATTGAGACGGCTCGTCAGCAGCTTGAGGAAGCGAAGGCTGCATTGGCGGCTGCTGGTCCGGAGGGCGAGCTGCCACTTTTGACGCAGACGCGGCGTCTGGAGCAGCAGGCGCTGGTGGAGCTGCAACAGAGTCAGCTTGAGCTGTTGCGGGCGGAGCAAGCCGGTTATGAGGCTTTGAGTGAGCTGTATCCATTGCAGCGGGACCTGCTGATTCGAGCGAGGAACACGGCTGACAAGCGTATGGAGGCGTGGCAGGCGGTGATGGCTGAAGCGCGGCGTCTGGAGAGTGCTCGTCAGACCCAGGAGGCTCGCGAAAAACTGCAGAATGCTCACCCCACGCTGAGAACTTTGGCGGAGGACAATTCGCAGCTGACGCTGCGGCGGAAGGAGATTCAGGAGTTTCTGGAGCTGAAGACTGCGGCGCTGCAGGAAACATCTGCGGCGCTGAAGTCTCTGGAGGAGCGATTCCGGAAGGTGCAGGCCAAGGAATTGCGTGCCGGTCTGACGACAGCCATGGGGTTGTTGCTGCGGAGCGAAAAGAATCAGATTCCGGATGCGGCGGCCTATCGTCGTCGGTTTGGAGATGTCGAGGTGGACATTGTGCGTCTGCAGGCTGAGCAGATGCAACTGGAGGATCAGCGGGCGATGCTGGGGGACCTGGGGACACAGGTCGAACTCAAACTGGCGCAGATTGGGGCTGGTGCAATGCAGCAGAGTTCGCTGCGTGAGATGACTCAGGAACTGCTGGTTGATCAGCGTCAGTATCTGGACAATTTGCTGGCCGACTATGATGTGTGCCTGCAGACTTTGGGTGAGCTGGACATCTCAGAGCGGAGTCTGGAGTTAACTGCCGCGGGTTTTCGAGATTACATTGATGAGCGAGTGTTGTGGATTCGCAGTTCACAGCCGCTGAACAGTCTGATTTTCAGTGACACGTGGCAGGTAATACTGCAGTTCTGGGCATCTGAGGACTGGCCTCGTCTGGTGCTTTTTCTGATGGAGGATCTGTCGTCGAACTGGCTGCAGTATGTGGCGGGACTGGCGCTGCTGATTACGATTGCGGCAAGTCAAAGTCGGATTCGTGCATTTTCAGGCGGGCTGGTGGCTGAGCGTCAGAAGCTGGGGCGTGGATTATTGCCGACGATGCTGGCGACGCTGGGGCTGACGCTGGTGACTGCTGCCGCGTGGCCGCTGGTCCCGGGCTTTGCGGCGTGGCGGCTGGGGCAGGCGGATGCCCCCCTGGCAGCAGCGCTGCAGCGGGGTTTCTTTTACTGGGCGTCAGCTCTGCTGGTGCTGGATTTTTTCCGCAGGCTGTGTCGTCGGGGCGGCGTTGCGGAGGATTGTCTGGAGTGGCCTTCAGCGGTGTGTCAGAGCCTGCATTCGGGTTTACAGACGTATATTTTGCTGGGTTTGCCGCTGGGGTTTTGTGTGGTTGTCGCGGATGAGCTGGGGGATGGCATCAGCGCTGAATCACTGGGGCGTCTGGCCTATTTGATTCGCTGTCTGCTGCTGTTACTGCTGTTGCGTCCGCTGCTGGATCCGAATGGCAGTGTGCTGCGGGATCTGTTGCGTGCGAGTCCTGATTCGTGGGTGTTTCGGCTGCGCTGGGTATGGTATTCATTGGCGGTGGCAGGCCCGGTGCTGCTGGCGATTCTGGCGTCAGTGGGATATCAGTATACGGCGCGAGAGCTGATGTTGCGATTGCAGATGACGCTGGTGATGGCGGCTGGGTTTGCGATTGCCTGGACGATGCTGATGAAGTGGCTGCTGGAGGCCCGCCGCAATCTGGCTCTGCGGCAGGCGCGGGCGCGGCGCGCGGCTGCTGTGGCGGCTCAGAAGGACGCCGAGCAACAGGGGGCTCCTACCAGCCCGATCCCGCCTGTTGAAATTCCGCGTGTTGATATTTCGCTGCTGAATCAGCAGATGCTGCGACTGCTGCGGGCCACTGTGGGGCTCTTGTTTCTGACGGGAGTCTGGCTGATCTGGGGGCAGGTGCTGCCGGCGCTGCAGGTGGTAAGTCGGATTGAGTTATGGCCGGTGGTGATTTCCGCGATGGAGCGGATTCCGGGTGCGGATGTGGAAT
>Ga0169931_10003815_pt1 | contig 23751 bp, 22 predicted proteins | sample Kivu_15m_20L_FD_129675 | JGI IMG/M metagenome (GOLD analysis project Ga0169931, IMG submission 129675) | Freshwater microbial communities from Lake Kivu, Western Province, Rwanda to study Microbial Dark Matter (Phase II) - Kivu_15m_20L... | ecosystem: Environmental > Aquatic > Freshwater > Lake...
CCTTCGCGCGCGAGCCGCTCGGCTCGGCTCACGGGCAACCCCTCGGTCTCCCGCGCACTGCGGACAGGGTATCCACCCGGCGAGGGATCACGCCTCGGCGGGCAGCACCGCCGTGAGCACCGCCCCGCCCGAGGACCCAGCCGTGAGTCCATAGCGACCACCCGTGGCTCGCGCGAGGAGGTCCGAGCCGAGGCCGGGTGCACCGTGACGCGGACCGCAGCCGTCGTCGCTGACGCGCACGCTGACCTCGTCGCCCTCGTGCCCGATCACCACCTCGATCTGGCTCGCCCCCCCGTGGCGATAGGCGTTCGCCATGCCCTCTTCGACGACGCGCACCACGTCGTCGTGCACGCGGGAGCCCACGGCCGGGTCGAGGTCCACAATGATGGTGCACAGGGACCCCCACGATGCGGCAAGGACCGCCACGCGTGCGGCGACCGTCGCCCCTCCGGTGCTCTGCTCGACGTCCAGGATGCTGAGTGCCTCGCTCATTGCCTGCTCGTACGCCGCCACATCACCCGTCGCGGCAGCGAGCTCGATCGCGCTGGCGCTGGCGATCAAACGTGTCTGCACGGTGCCGTGAAGCTCCTTGGCCGCCTCCCGGAGCTGCAGTGCCCGGGCGCGCGTGCGCGCAGCCTGCGCGATGCGCTCCCGGTTGACCTCGGACTGGAGCTGACTGATCACCAGGGTGCGCGAGGCGTCCAACGAGGCGACGGCCGAGGTGAGGACCACAGCGATGAGGGTGCCGAGGAGCGAGCCGGCCACCAGGCTGGGCGGGAGCAGGTCTTTGCCGACGCGAGCGGGCGCGTAGGCGAGGACGAGGGCGACGACCTCCACGAGCACGACGCTCACCAGGTAGATCACGTGGCGCAGGGGCAGATCACGACGCATCAGGGTGTTGCCCACGGACAGGATCGCGAAGGACACCACCCCCAGGAGGACTGCCAGCGCAGGGCCGAGCAGGGGGCCATAGGCCTGGGTCGTCGCGGCGAGGTATCCGATCGTGACGACCGACGCGGCCGGCAGCGGCAGGAATGTCGGGCGACGCAGGAGCATCGAGGCCACGCCCGCGATGCGCGGCTCCGGGTAGCGCCGTGCCGCCTCCTCCCACAGCGCGTGACTCAGTGGGCGGATCGTGTCATCGGCCGCGGTGCGCAGAGCTTGTGCGGCATCCAGCCACGTCGTGAGCGAGACATCTGCGCGCCGTGCATCGATGCGCTCGCGCGCCTGCGCGAGCAGGCGAGTGACTTCCGCGTCGTCGGCCAGGGTCAATGCCGCCCGTGAGTCCTGCAGGGCAGCAAGCTGGTTGAGGACCGCCTCGTCAAGCAGTCGGGCACGGTCGCGCACGAAGCGCTCATGGGCTTCGAGCAGCATCGCCGTGGTCACTCCCCACCACAGCGCAATACCCACGGTGGCGGTCACGGTGAGCAGCGCAGGCACACCGACATCGATTCCCAAGCGTGTGTCCGCGAGGACGATGGCGGTGCCGAAGATCGCCCCTGAGACCCCGTGCAGCATGGCGAACTGCCACAGGGCCACGGGCCGCTCGCGCCTGTGGCGGAAGACAGTGGCGTTCATGACCAGGGCCCACGCACCCGCCACGAGCGCAGCTCCCGCGCCGTAGAGGAAGAGCACGCCCATGTCCTGGACCGGCACGATGCGAGTGCCGATGCGACCGCCGGTGACGACCAGGAGGGGAAGGTTGACCAGCACCCCGAGCGCGTAGGTCTGCCAGGACAGCGCCCAGCGACCCGTGATGCGAGCCCGCCAGGACGGGGTTGCCGGCAGGCTGCTCTCCACCGCGCCCACATGCGGAGTCTGGCACGCACGTCCAGGCCGGATTACAGCCGTGTAGTTCTCCCCAACTGGGGAAAGTCTGTGGACAACCTCGTCATCCCACGCCTAGCGGAGCGAGCATTGTCCACAACTGCCCCGTTCGCCACATGGTCACCGCGACCAGCACGCCCAGGATCGCCAGGACACCCAGCACCTGCCAGAGCCCCCGCACAGGGCGGAAGGGCGGCGGCGTCCAGACGAAGACTGCGGCCACCAGGGCGCCTACGACGAGGCCACCGAAGTGCGCACGCCAGTCCACCTCCGGACTGAGGAAGCCGATGACGACGTTGATGCCCAGCAAGACGAGCACCTGGGTGATGTCCCAGCGCAGACGCCTGCCCGCGACGATGACAGCGCCCATGAGTCCGAAGATCGCGCCGGACGCGCCCACCGACACGGTCCTCGGGTCGGAGAAGACGTATGACGCGACGCTGCCGCCAAGTGCTCCCACGACGTAGAGCACCGTGAAGCGCGCGTGACCGAGCACCCGCTCGAGCAGCGGACCGAAAATGAAGAGCACATACATGTTGAAGGCGATGTGCAGCCACGACCCGTGCAGGAAGGCGGCCGTGAGCAGACGCCACCACTCGCCATAGAGCGCGATGCCGAAGGGCCACATGCCGAATTCCTCGGCGACCTGACCGACTCCCGCTGCGAACTGCCAGAGGAAGACCGCGACCGTCAGCCCGATAAGGGTCCACGTGACATAGGGCTTGGTGACCAGAGCGCCACCGGCGACCGTCATGGGCTGGCGCACGGTGCGCGCGGCCGCGCCTACGCAGTCCGGGCACTGGAAGCCCACGGACGCCGAGCGCATGCACTCCGGGCAGATCGGGTGCTCGCAGCGGGTGCAGCGGATGTACGTCGAGCGGTCGGGATGGCGGTAGCAGCCCGGCGCGGGGGGCGGCGTACCGGCAGATGCGTCGGGCGGCTGGGTCACCCGCGCGTGACGGTGACGCCGGTGATCTCGACGGGTGTCACCGGGCGGTCCTGAGCACCGGTCGAGACCGCGGCGATCGCATCGACAACATCGCGCGAGGGCTGATCAGCGACCTCACCGAAGATCGAGTGCTTGAAGTTGAGCCACGACGTCGGTGCGACGGTGATGAAGAACTGCGAGCCGTTGGTGTTGGGGCCGGCGTTCGCCATCGCGAGCAGGTAGGGACGATCGAACTGCAGCTCGGGATTGAACTCATCCGCGAATCGGTAGCCTGGGCCACCCGTGCCGGTGCCGAGCGGGTCACCGCCCTGGATCATGAAGCCGGGGATGACGCGGTGGAAGATCGTGCCGTCATAGAGCGGCTTAGTGGTCTTGGTGCGGGCCTGCGGGTCCGTCCACTCCTGGGTGCCCTCGGCAAGCCCGACGAAGTTCTTGACCGTCTTGGGGGCCTGATCGGGGAAGAGGATGACGTTGATGTCGCCCAGGGAGGTGTGCAGGGTGGCCTTGAGGTCGGATTCCGGCATGGGGGTCATCCTCCCACGACGCCTCGTCCACGGGGTGCTGGCACCCCTGTTGCCCGGGGAGCGCTTGCCCGGGCCACGTCCCCGATCCATAGTGGCCGCCATGCCGTCGCCGCAGCGTGTCCTCGTCGTCGATGATGACGAGTTCACCCGCTTCCTCCTGGTGCGGGCCCTAGCCTCCTTCGGCTACGAGGACGTGGAACCCTGCGACGGAGTGGCCTCCGCGCTCGCAGCGGCAGACGCCGCCCGGCCGGATGTCGCGATCCTCGATCTCGATCTCGGCCCGGGTCCCCACGGCATCGATCTCGCCCGGGCACTGCGCAAGCGCATCCCCGACCTCGCGCTCATCCTGCTGTCCTCCTTCGAGGACCCCCGCCTCATGGGTGGGGTCGGCGAGCTGCCCATCGGTGCGATCTACCTCACCAAGCGCGCGGTGGGCAACGACGAGATCCTGCCCCGCGCCATGGAGACGGTGCTCGCCCATCCCTGCGCGCAGGGCAATGACCGCATGGGTGCGGGATACGCCGCGCCGCTCTCGCTGAGCGACAACCAGGTCGACATCATGCGCCTCGTTGCCGAGGGACACTCCAACGCCGAGATCGGCCGACGCCTGCATCTCACCGAGCGCGGGGTCGCCAAGGCGGTGTCTCGCCTGGTGAAGCAACTCGGCCTCGACACCGGGTCGGACGCGAATGTGCGCGTGCTCATCACCCAGGCCTACTTCCAGTACGCCGGACATGGAGTCGCCCGCTAGTGCCATTGACTCGACGTTGAGCAGACCCCTACTGTCGCCCCACACGAAGGAGGGGACCACGTGACGCACATCGATCCGATGTCACGGCGGGGATTCCTCGTCGGGCTTGCCGGGACAGCACTCGCGGTCGGTGTTGCCCAGCGAGTCGCAGCCGCCGAGGATCACGATGGCGACACGGTCACATCAGCGCAATCTCTCAGATGGCTCCGGCGAGGCAACGCACGCTGGGTCCGTCGAGACATCAAGCGCGTGGACCACACACCGCCCTACCGAGACATCACCAACGGCCAGTGGCCGATCGCTTCCGTCGTCTCGTGCGCGGATTCCCGCGTCAACGCCGAGAGTGTCTTCGACGTGGCCCAGGGCAATCTCTTCAACGTCCGCAACGCCGGCAACGTCGGCGGTGATATCAGCATCGGCTCCATTGAGTACTCCGTCGGCGTACTCAAGGTGCCGCTCCTCGTCGTCCTGGGTCACAGTTCGTGCGGTGCCGTGGTGGCCGCCCAGCGTGCCCTGCGCACCGGCGAGATGCCCGGCGGCGACATCGACGCGGTGGTTGAAGCCATCATCCCCGCGATCGAGAGACTTCCCGCCAACCACACGCTTGAGCAGGCAATCGAGGCCAACGCCGCGCACACTGCCCGGCTGCTCAGGCGCAACAGTCGCATCATCGACAGCGCTGTCTCCCGCGGGCGCCTGCGGATCATGTCTGCGGTCTACGACATTCGCAGCCGGCGCGTGGAGTTCGCCACTCGCGGGCGCTCGATCGGCGGAATGTGAGGTCAGACCGCTGGTTTCGGCCGGCTTGAGCGCGGATCAGCCCGACGCCGCGCGGGCCTGGTCTATCGCGCTGAGGAAAACCTCGACGGGCTGAGCGCCCGAGACGCCGTATGCGCGGTCGATGACGAAGAAAGGCACCCCAGTGGCGCCGAAGGTGCGCGCGAGCACCTGGTCCTGCACGACCTGATCGAGGTACGCCGTGCCCGCCAGCATGGCTTGCGCCGCGTCGGCATCGAACCCGGCTTCCTCGGCAAGCCCGACGAGATCCTCGGCGGTGAACACGCCGCGGCCCTGCTCGAAGTAGGCGGCGTACATCACCTCGAGCAGGAGCTGGGCGGCACCTGCGTCCTGCTCCTGCGCCCAGAGCACCAGGCGATGGGCGTCACGGGTGTTGCCGGTCATCGTGCGATCCAGGTGGTAGTCCAGGCCTTCCCCCGCGGCTACCTCGGTGACATTCGCCATCATCGCGAGCGCCTCCGCGCGACTCACGCCGTACTTCGCCGCAAGGTGGTCGATGGTCGGCGCGGTCGCCGTGCTCGCCGTGGGATCGAGCTGGAATGCGCGGTGGACGATCTCGACCTCATCAGTGAAGCCGCGCTCAGCAAGCGCGGACTGCAGGCGTCGCTTGCCGATGTAGCACCACGGGCACACGACATCGGCCCACACTTCGATCTGCATGAATGCAGTCAAGCACGGCTGTCACAAGACATCACACCGTGGAGGCTAGGGGACTCGAACCCCTGACTTCTGCCTTGCAAAGGCAGCGCTCTACCAGCTGAGCTAAGCCCCCGGAGGACCGTCCAATGCTACGTGATCGGCCCCGTGGCGCCCGACCGGCGTCATGTCCCCCGGCAGTGTCCGGGCCACCGAGCCGTACCGCGCGTGATGTAGTACCACGTGATGGCGATCAGCCAACGCCGCCACGATGTGGCCACGCACCCGCGGCGAACTCAAGTAGAGCAGCAGCGCGCCAATACCGACGGTCTCGACGAGCACCGCGACCCACACGTTCGATGCATCGGCAATTCCGGTGATCACCAGCGCCCCCACGGGCGCGACCACAGTGATGAGAGCCGAGTAGAGCGCGAGCACCCCCGGGACGCGCTCCCGAGGGGCGCCCGTCTGCACGGCCGCCGAGGTGAGGACGCTCGTCATGTTGAGTGCCATGCCCAAAGGCACGAGGACGATCATGAGGAGGATGAGGCGTGCGCCCGCGCTCACCATGGGTGCCAGAGCAATGAGGCCCGTAGCGATCATGAGGATGATGAGCGCCACCATGGCGATATGCCAGTGCGAGTAGCGCTTCTCGCGAATGGACAGGATCGGCGCCACCAGCGCCATGCCGGCGTACACAGACGACAGGAGGAGGGAGAAGATGATCGCGTTGGTCCCGATGTCCGTGGATATCTGCGGGAGCAGGTTGAGCAGTGGCCAAGCGACCAGCTGCACCATCACGGCGATGATGACGAAACTCCGCAACGCCTGCGTGTCACGGATGATCTGCAACGCCTCACCCATGGATCCTCGCCCGGTGCCGACGGGCGCCGCCCGCACCGCGGAGAAGAGGGCAAAGGGAATCGCGTACAGGACGTAGCTGAAGCCGTTGAGGAGGAAGAGGCTCCCCGGTCCCCAGGCATCGAGCATGAGGCCGCCCACGATGACGCCGAAGATCCCGGCGATCGCGCTGAAAGACATGAGTGCCGAGTCCAGGGCAGCCACTCGTCCCCCGGGTGCGATCTCGCGCACGAAGTCATTCCACGCGGGGAAGATGAACGCTCCCAGGATGCCGTTGAGCAGGGACGTGACGAAGAGCAGCCAGAAGCTCAGGTATCCGAGGTCGAGCAGCACGCCGACGAGAATGAAGAGGGCGGCCTTGAGCATGGCCAGCCAGCCGCACGCCCAGCGCAGATCGAATCGCAGCGTGATGCTCGTGGCAGGGCGCATCAGGACCAGCGCGGGAAGCGCGGACACGGCAGCGATGATGACCGCGGCCATGAGGCTGCCGGTGATGACGTAGGACACGTAGGTGAAGGCCAGCATTGCCACGGCCGAGCCGAAGTTGCTGAAGGTGTAGACGGCGACCAGTGCCTGGACGCGCGGGTACCCGCGAAGGACCCCCGTGGGGGCTTCGCCCGGTGGGAAGTCAGCGCTCATGCGCTGACACCACGGGTACTACGTGAGGTCCGGGACCGAGGTCGCCTCGGTCCACAGGTCGTCCTCGGCGCGACTCGCCATGACCTGGCGGTAGACGAGGTAGCCGATGCCGGCCAGGGCGACGAGGAGCAGCAGTTTCTTCATGTGGGCCTAGGTGGACTTGAACCACCGACCTCTTCCTTATCAGGGAAGCGCTCTAACCGAGCTGAGCTATAGGCCCTTGATGTCCGTCGGTCGGCTGAGCCACCCCCGCCGGACAAGCCCGCCCAGGGTACACAGGCGCGCGCCTTCAGGCCCCCACAGGGGCAGCCCGCGCACCAAGCCGGCGCCCGACCAGCACGGCAGCGAGGTAGATCACAGCCGCCACGATGAGCAGGAAGCGGTAGCCGGTGAGCAGCGAGAGGTATTCCAGGCAGCCGCCGATCATCGCACCGAAGAGGTTGGCGGCGAAGGCTGCTGTCGGGTTAGCCGCTTCCTTGAATCGCGACGTGAAGTAGAGATTGGCGCAGAAGAGCGGCGCGAAGGCCAGGGCGACCGCGACGACCAGCCGCACCGGCACCGGGAGCGTGAGGAGCCAGGCGTTGGGGATGAGCCATGCGACAGCCAAGGAGATGAACAGCGCCGCGATCACCCATGGTCGGCGCGGCGAGAATCGTCTGGTCACTTCGATCGCGAGGAGTACGGCGAGCAGCACGCCAGCGAAGACCAGCGCATTGACCAGCCAGGTGGTGCCGAAGAGCAGCGCAAAGGTCGTGATGGACCGCGTCTCGAGCAGCAGGAACGCCATGCCCATGAGAAAGAGATCGGCGTAGCCGCGCATCTGCCTCAGCGGACCGCCCACCACGCGGATGGCAATGAGTGAGACGGCAAGGATGAGCCCGATGAGGATGACGTAGAGCTGCGGGATCGATGCATCCTTGAGGTAGAGGAAGGGGCGATCATCGGCCGAGGGGGCGGGGATCTCCTGCCCCGACGCGGCGATGGCTGAGCGCTCCCACGTGTCGGCACACACGGCGTTGTCCGCCGACTTGCCTATGGCCATGACCGCGAGGGACTGCACCGCTGTGAAGCGGTCGATGCACGGCGCGTGACCGAAGACCTCCTCGACGGTGCCCGCCAGGCGGTTGATGAGCCAGTCCTCGCGGTAGTAGTTGTACATCGCGAAGACGCCGTCGGGGCTGAGGTGGTCGTAGGCCTCCTGGATGGACTCACGTGTGAAGAGATAGGACTCCAGACGCAACTGGCTCGCGCCGCTCACGAGCGTGAGCGAGTCGGGCAGGGCGAAGAGGATCAGGTCGTACTCCCCGTCCGTGCGCGACAGGAAGGCGCGCCCGTCGTCGATATACGTCGTCACCCGCGGGTCGGCGTACGGCTGATTGGGATTCTTCTCGACACCGATCTGCTGGATGCGCGGATCGATCTCGACGGCATCGACGTGCTGTGCTCCTCGCGAGAGGGCCAGCGCGACGTCGGTGCCGGTGCCCGCGCCGATGACGAGGACATTGCGCAGGGGATTGTCGACGGCACGCTCATAGGGCCTGCCGTAGAGCGGCTCGATGAGCAGTCGGCGCTCCGCGTCCAGGACATTCTGGTGCGGGATGCCGTTGACCTGAATCGCGGTGTAGGGCGGGTTGGTGTTGGTGTAGTCCTGGGTAGTCACCTTGTAGTAGGGCGACCACGAGACACCGGGGCTCAGTGACTCAAGGACCAGCAGCACGATGATCCCGAGCCCCGCGAGCCACGACAGGATCGGGAGCGCCTTGCCGTAGAGCAGGATCATCGCGATGAGCATGACCGTGGGCCAGATCCACGAGGGCGAGCGCAGGAAGGCCACCACAGTGAAGAGGACCGTGCCGCTCAACGACCCCACGATGTCCCAGCGGTAGGCATCAAGGGCGGTGAAGGCGAGGAACGCGCGGCCGGTGATCTCGCCCAGCAGTGTCATCGCGAAGGCGACCACGAGGAAGACCAGCGGAAGCGTGACCCAGGTGGGTAGGCCGGTGGGCTTGACCTCGGTGAAGAAGATCAGCTCGCTCGAGGACCCCTCGATGCGAGCGGGGAAGAAGAAGATGAAGGCGATGAGCACCAGGATGGCCACCGGCGCGAAGCGACCGAGGTCGCGTGGCTTGCGTGCGCGCAGGAAGCCCAGCCCGATGCCCAGGAAGGATGCCAGGAGGATGAGGTTGGAGAAGTAGGACAGGTGCACGAGGTTGGCCCCGGACCAGCGGATGAGCGCCAGCTGCACGAAGAGCATCAGGGCGCTGGCGACGATCAGTCGCATGCGAGCGGACAGCAGCCCGACGTGGGAGGAAGGGGCCTGGGTCGTCACGGCGCAGGCTAACGCGGCCGGGAGTCCCGCACCATTGCGTTGAGTGGTCGCTAACGGGGCGTGTTAGCGACCACTGGCCGCAATGGTGCGCTGCGTGACCGGGTCAGGATCGGCGAGTCGGGCGACCTCATGACGCAGGATCGCGCGCACATCAGCTTCGCTGCGCAGGTGGGGATCGGTTAGACACTGGATCGCCAGGCCATCAATGAGCGCATGCAGGCGACGCACCTCGACACCGATGTCACGACTGGCATCGACGAGCCCCTGCTGCCGCATGCCGACCAGGACATCGTGCAGACCCTCGGACACCGACACATTGAGCCCGTAGAGCACGTCGGAGATCTCGGCATCCGCACCGGCCTGGCTGACGAGCAGGAGCCACACCCCCGACATGTGGCGGCGCCGCTCGCTGACGGGCACGAGAGTGAAGAGCACCTCCGTTGCCTTGTCGGCATCCAGGTCGAGCAGGTCCAGCGACACCAGATAGTCGGTGTTGGACTGCACAAGCTGATCCACCGCAAGGCCGAGGAGCTGGGGCATCGTGCCGACGTAGTGGCTGATGCTCGACTTCGGCATCCCGGCCTCGGCGGCGACGTGGCGCACGGACACCCCGTGCGCGCCATCGCGCGCGATCACGCGCCAGAGGGCCTCGACGATCAGCGCCCGGCGCTCATCATGGTCCACGATCTTGGGCATAGCGCCAGGGTACAGCGTCCCATTCAGACCGCGTCGGTGAAGGTGGCCTCGATCCCACCGGTGATCCCGACGGTGAGGTTGTACAGGACCGCGAAGAGCCCCGCCAGGATGGAGACGAGAGCGACCTCAAGAGCAGCCACGACGACGGTGATGCCCATGACGCGGTCGAAGGCGAGCACAGCCTCGAGGTCGAAGGTGGTCGTGCCCGAGCCGATGACCTCATCAATATTGCGTGCCAGGCTGGCAATCACACCGCTGTAGTCCAGGAGCCACCACAGTGCCGCCACAGCGCTGACGATGACGACACCTAGGGCGACAGCCAGCATGAAGGCGACCTTCATCACCGACCATGCGTCCACGCGGTAGACGTACAGCCGGGCTCGGCGCGGGGCGCGCCTGCGCGGGGGTGGCTCGGGGGACTCGACGACGGCCTCGGGAGGCGCGGGTGCGGGGTCGGGGGCGAGCACCGGCGCGGGTGGGATGACAGGTAATCCCTGAGCGGGAGTGGCGTCGGTGGGACGCACGGTGCCGGCATCGGGAGCGTCGGTCAGTGATCGCCCGATGGGCGTGGGCTGACCGGGAGTCACCGTGCTCGACACGTCTGCTCCCCCTTCCGTGAGCGACTAGGCCCTCAGACTAAACCTGCGGGACCCCTCCGGAGGGCTCCTGACCGGTCGTGGCGTCAGCCGAGATCGACTCCTCGGCGTCGAGATCGCCCTCGGCGTCCTCCGTGTCATCGCGCTCGCCCGCGCGGGCAACGGCGACCAGGCTGCGGTCATCGCCGAGGTTCATCAGGCGCACGCCCATGGTGTCACGGCCCGACGGCCGGATCTCGTCGACGCGGGTGCGGATGACGATGCCGTCGTTGGCCACGGCGAAGATCTGGTCATCCACCGCGCAGACCATGGCGCCGACGAGGCTGCCGCGCTCCTCGACCAGCCGCATGGCGCGCACGCCGAGGATCCCGCGTCCCTTGGGGGACCAGTCATCGACCGGCGTGCGCTTGGCGTAGCCGCCATCGGTGACGGTCACGACGAAGTTGCCCTCACTCACGACATCCATGGAGAGCAGCTGATCGTCTCCCCGGAAGCGCATGCCGATGACCCCGCCTGTGGCTCGCCCCATCGGGCGCAGGGTCGCGTCGTCAGCATGGAACCGCGCGGAGAGCCCCTTGCGCGAGACCAGCAGCAGGTCGTCGTCTTCGCTCACCAGCTGCGCGGAGATCACCTCGTCGTCCTCGCGCAGATTGATGGCGATGACGCCGCCGGTGCGGTTGGAGTCGTATTCCGGCAGCTTGGTCTTCTTGACCATGCCGCCACGCGTCGCCAGCACGAGGTACGGCGCTGCCTCATAGTCACGCAGGGTGAGCACCTGCGCGATCTCCTCGTCCGGCTGGAAGGCCAGCAGGTTGGCGACGTGCTGGCCCTTGGCGTCGCGGCCCGCCTCGGGCAGCTGGTAGGCCTTCGCGCGGTAGACACGCCCCTTCGTGGTGAAGAAGAGGATCCAGTGGTGGGTCGTGGTGACGAAGAGATGCTCGACGACGTCGTCCTGGCGCAGTGCCGCTCCCTTGACCCCGCGGCCGCCACGACGCTGCTGGCGGTAGAGGTCGGTCTTGGTGCGCTTGGCATAGCCGCCCGACGTGATCGTGACGACGACGTCGTCCTCCGCGATGAGGTCCTCGTGGCTGACATCCCCGTCCCAGGGCACGAACTGCGTGCGGCGCTCGTCGCCGTAGTCGTTGACGACCTCGGCGAGCTCCTCGCTGACGATGGAGCGCTGGCGGGGCTCGGAGGCGAGGATGTCGTTGTAGTCAGCGATGCGTGCCATGAGCTCGTCGAACTCGTCGATGATCTTCTGGCGTTCGAGGGCTGCGAGGCGGCGCAACTGCATGTCGAGGATCGCGGTGGCCTGGAGCTCGTCGATCTCGAGCAGGCCCATCAGGCCTGTGCGCGCGTCGTCGACGGTCGCGGATGCGCGGATCAGCGCAATGACTTCGTCAAGGGCATCCAGGGCCTTGAGATAGCCGCGCAGGATGTGTGCTCGCTCCTCGGCCTTGCGCAGCCGATAGCGGGTGCGACGCTGGATGACCTCGATCTGGTGCGCGATCCACGAGCGCACGAACTGCTCGATGCTGAGTGTGCGCGGCACGCCGTCGACCAGCGCGAGCATGTTGGCGCCGAAGGTCTCCTGGAGCTGCGTGTGCTTGTAGAGGTTGTTGAGCACGACCTGCGCGACCGCATCGCGCTTGAGCTCGATGACCAGGCGCATGCCGGTGCGTGACGAGGAGTCATCGCGCACATCGGCAATGCCTCCGATCTTGCCGTCGCTCACGAGCTCGGCGATGCGCAGCAGGAGGTTGTCGGGGTTCACCTGGTAGGGGAGCTCGGTGATGATGAGGAGCTGGCGTCCCTTGGAGTCCTCATCGACGGTGACGACCGCGCGCATGGTGATGGCACCGCGACCGGTGCGCAGCGCGTCCTCGACGCCACGACGGCCGACGATGAGGCCGCCGGTGGGGAAGTCCGGCCCGCTCACGCGCTCGATGAGCGCCTCGAGCGCCTCCTCGCGGCTGGCCTCCGGGTGCTCGAGCATCCACTGCACGCCCGCGGCCACCTCGCGCAGATTGTGCGGCGGAATGTTGGTGGCCATGCCCACAGCGATGCCGGCGCTGCCGTTGACGAGCAGGTTGGGGAAGCGGCTGGGCAGGACGACGGGCTCGAGCGTGCGGCCATCGTAGTTAGGCGCGAAGTCGACGGTCTCCTCATCGATGTCGCGCACCATCTGCATGGCGAGCGGTGCCATGCGGCACTCGGTGTAGCGCTGGGCAGCCGGCGGATCATTGCCCTGCGAACCGAAGTTGCCCTGGCCCTGCACGAGCGGGTAGCGAAGGGACCATGGCTGCGCGAGACGCACGAGCGCGTCGTAGATCGCGGTGTCGCCGTGGGGGTGGTAGTTGCCCATCACGTCGCCGACGACGCGCGCGGACTTCGAGAAGTTGCGGTCGGGGCGGTAGCCGCCGTCGTACATCGCATAGAGGACTCGGCGGTGCACCGGCTTCAAGCCATCGCGCACATCGGGCAGCGCACGGGAGACGATGACGCTCATCGAGTAGTCGAGGTAGGACCGCTGCATCTCGGTCTGCAGGTCGACCGGCTCGATGCGACCTCCCGCGGGGATCACGTCGATGTCGTCGGGCACGTCAGGCTCCTGTCGGCTGGTCTGTCGGGGACGTCATGTCTAGATGTCGAGGAATCGGACGTCGCGCGCATTGCGCTGGATGAAGTTGCGGCGCGACTCCACGTCCTCGCCCATGAGCACACTGAAGGTCTCATCGGCCTGGGCCGCGTCGTCGAGCGTGACCTGCAGGAGCACCCGACGCTCGGGATCCATGGTGGTCTCCCAGAGCTCATCGGCGTTCATCTCGCCGAGGCCCTTGTAGCGCTGAATGCCCTCCTCCTTGGGAAGTTTGCGGCCGGCGGCCACGCCCGCCTCGATGAGAGCGTCGCGCTCGGCGATGGAGTAGGCATAGTCGGGGGCCTCGCGCTGCCACTTGATCTTGAAGAGCGGTGGCTGCGCAAGGAAGACGTGGCCGTCGATGATGAGCTGGCGCATGAAGCGGAAGATCAGCGTGAGCAGCAGCGTCCGGATGTGCTGGCCGTCGACGTCAGCGTCGGCCATGAGCACGAGCTTGTGATAGCGCAGGCGGTTGACGTCGAAGTCGTCCTGGACGCCCGTGCCGAGCGCGGACACGAGCGCCTGCACCTCGTTGTTGGCCAGGACCTTGTCGATGCGGGCCTTCTCGACGTTGAGGATCTTGCCGCGGATGGGCAGGATCGCCTGGGTGCGCGGGTCGCGGCCCTGACGGGCGCTGCCGCCCGCGGAGTCGCCCTCGACGATGAAGACCTCGCACTCCTCCGGCTCACGGCTGGAGCAGTCGATGAGCTTGCCGGGCATGCCCGCGCCCCCGAGGAGGCCCTTGCGGTTGCGGGCGAGGTCGCGGGCCTTGCGCGCGGCGATGCGCGCGGTGGCGGCGTTGACCGACTTGCGTGCGATCTCCTTGCCCTCGGCGGGGTTCTGCTCGAGCCACGCGCCGAGTTGGTCGTTGACGACCTTCTGCACAAAGGTCTTCATCTCGGTGTTGCCGAGCTTGCTCTTGGTCTGGCCTTCGAACTGCGGCTCCTTGAGCTTGACGCTCACGATCGCGGTGAGGCCCTCGCGCACGTCCTCGCCCGCGAGGTTGGCGTCCTTCTCCTTGAGGATGCCCCACTCGCGCGCGAACTTGTTGACCAGTGAGGTCAGCGCCGCGCGAAAGCCCTCCTCGTGCGTGCCACCCTCGGTGGTGTTGATCGTGTTGGCGAAGGTGTGGACCGACTCATTGAATCCGGCGTTCCACTGCATAGCGATCTCCGCCTGCAGGCCCTTCTTGTCGTCCTCGGCGGCGAGCTCGATGACGGTGGGGTTGCCCGGGCCCTTTGTGGCATTGAGGTGGCGGACGAAGTCGGCGATGCCGCCCTCGTAGAAGTAGGTGACCTCGGCGACCCCCTCGTCGTTCTCGCCACCGAATTCCTCGACCAGCCCAGGGCGGCGGCGCTCGTCGATGAGGGTGATGGTGAGGCCGCGGTTAAGGAAGGCCATCTCCTGGAATCTGCGCGCGAGGGTCGCGGTGTCGTACCAGGTCGTCTCGAAGATGTCGGGGTTGGCCCAGAAGGTGATCGTCGTCCCGTGATCGTCGGTGGCGGCGCCCTTCTTCAGCGGAGCGGTGGGTACGCCGTTCTCGTACGACTGCGTCCAGGTGAATCCGTCTCGCTTGACCTCGACCTCGAGCCGGGTCGACAGCGCATTGACAACGGAGACGCCGACGCCGTGCAGGCCGCCCGAGACGGAGTAGCCGCCACCGCCGAACTTGCCACCCGCGTGGAGGACGGTGAGCACGACCTCGAGCGCCGGCTTCTTCTCCACCGGATGCTCGTCGACGGGGATGCCGCGACCGTTGTCCGTCACACGTACGCCGCCGTCCTCGCGCAGCGTCACCGTGATGTGCGTGGCATAGCCGGCCATGGCCTCGTCGACGGAGTTGTCCACGACCTCGTAGACCAGGTGATGCAGGCCCCGCTCACCGGTGGAGCCGATGTACATGCCGGGGCGCTTGCGCACGGCATCGAGCCCCTCAAGGACTTGGATCGCGCTGGCGTCGTAGGACACGGGCGGAGGGCCTCCTTCAGGGGCTGAGAGCCGGCGGGAGCCAGCCTCAGGCGGGGGGATCGTCTAGTCGCTCATCCTAACGCTCCGACCGACAGGAACATGCCCGAGAGGGCCCCTGTGGACGCCGTGGCGCCATCCACAGGGGGGGTCACGATCGTCATGGTGCGCCCGGGGCATTTGGGGCTCTCAGGGCCGCCTGGCGCCCGGGGCGGTGGGCCCGGACGGTGGGCCTGGGCCGGGGGGCCCGATCGAGCGCCAGGGTGCTCGCGGGGCAACTCCGGTCCCCCGACCTCTCCCTCCTAACGGCTAGCCTCCCCTCGTGCGCATTGCCACGTGGAACGTCAACTCCGTGAAGTCCCGACTGGACCGCCTCGTGGACTGGCTGGAGCAGGCCCAGCCCGATGTGCTGGCCCTGCAGGAGTTGAAGTGCGCGAGCGCGGATTTCCCCGAGATGCCGGTCCAGGCACTCGGCTATGAGGTGGCCGCGCACGGTGACGGTCGCTGGAACGGCGTCGCGCTGCTCTCGCGTGTGGGGCTCGCAGATGTGGTGCGCGACCTGCCGGGGCAGCCGGCGTACGACGGATCGATCGAGCCGCGCGCCATCGGTGCGACATGCGACGGCGTCCGGGTGTGGAGCGTCTACGTGCCCAACGGCCGTGAGCCGGTGCATCCGCACTACGACTACAAGTTGGAATGGCTCGGTGTGCTGCGCGACACGGTGACGGCGGAGATGGCGAGTGCGCCGGATAGGCCGTACGCCGTGATCGGCGACTACAACGTCGCGCCCGAGGACAGTGATGTCTGGGACATCTCGCTCTTCGCCAACTCCACGCACGTGACGCCGGCGGAGCGCGCGGCACTCGCCAACCTGCGGGCGACGGGCCTGGGCGAGGTGATGCCCCGTGCACTCAAGGGCGAGCCCTACACCTTTTGGGACTACCGCGACGGGGCCTTCCACAAGGGCATGGGCATGCGGATCGACCTGATCTACGCCAATGCGGCATTCGCGGCGCGGGTCACGGATGCCTACGTCGACCGTGAGGCGCGCAAGGGCAAGGGCCCCAGCGACCACGCCCCCGTGGTCGTCGACCTCGACATCTAGTTCACCCGGACACAGGTCCACACATGGCTGTGCGCACGTCGCGGGGATGAGTCCGCCACGTGCGCACAACCGAGTGCGGGCTTGCGTCGCTAGTCAGCGGTCACCGTGAAGGTCACCGCGGCGGTGACCTCGGGGCTCACGCGCACGTGGGCCTTGTGGCTCCCTACGGCCTTGACGTGCGACACCTCGACGGAGCGCTTGTCGAGCAGTGGGCCACCGGCCTTGCGGACCGCGGCGACGAAGTCGGCGTTGGTGATGGAGCCAAAGAGCTTGCCGCTCTCGCCCGCGCGGGCGGGGATCACGACAGCAAGGCCCTCGAGCTGTTCCTTGACCTCCTTGGCGTGGGCGATGTCGCGGATCTCACGAGCGTCACGAGCGCGCTTGATCTGCGTGACCTGCTTCTCGCCACCGGCGGTCCACGGCATCGCCATGCCGCGGGGGACGAGGTAGTTGCGGCCGTAGCCGTCCTTGACGGTCACGACGTCACCGGGGACGCCGAGGCCGTCGACGGACTGGGTGAGGATGATCTTCACGTCTACCTGCCCGTGCTGGTGTAGGGCAGCAGCGCCATCTCGCGCGCGTTCTTGACCGCCTTGGCGACGGCGCGCTGCTGCTGCATGGTGAGTCCCGTCACGCGGCGCGAACGAATCTTGCCGCGGTCGGAGATGAACTTGCGAAGAAGGTTGACGTCCTTGTAGTCGACGAAGGTCACGTCCGGTGCGAGCAGCGGGGTGCCCTTCTTGACGCGTGCCGGCTCACTTGAGCGCTTATCGCGGCGCGGTCCCTGGCCCATCTGTCATATCTCCTTACGAAGGCAAAAAGTCGAATGAAAAGTCAGTGGTCTTAGAACGGGGGTTCGTCGTAGGCGGCACCGCCGCCACTGGGTGCAGCCCACGGGTCGTCGGCAGGTGCGCCGCCGCCCGAGCCACCGCCACCGGAGAAGCCGCTGTCCCCACGCTGGGTGCGGGTGACCTTGGCTGTGGCGTAGCGGAGTGCCGGGCCGACGTCGTCGACCTCCATCTCCACCACCGTGCGCTTCTCACCCTCGCGGGTCTCGTAGGAGCGCTGCTTGAGGCGGCCCTGCACGATGACGCGCATACCCTTGTGGAGTGACTCGGCGACGTTCTCGGCGTACTGCCTCCACACGCTGCAGCGCATGAAGACCGGATCGCCGTCCTTCCACTCATTGGTGGCCTTGTCGAGGTAGCGCGAGCTCGACGCGACCGTGAAGGACGCGACGGCAGCACCACTCGGAGTGAAGCGCAGCTCCGGGTCGTTGGTCAGGTTGCCCACGACCGTGACGTTGATGTCCCCGGCGGCCATGGCTTAGGACTCCTCCGGGCGCGTCACCTTGGTGCGCAGCACGGCCTCGTTGAGGTTGAGCTGTCGGTCGAGCTCCGCCACGGCGGCAGGTGATGACGTGATGTCGAGGACGGCGTAAATGCCCTCGGGCTTGTGCGCGATCTCGTAGGCGAGACGGCGGCGACCCCAGACATCAACCTTCTCCACCGAGCCGCCGTCCTGCTTGACGACGTTGAGGAAGGTCTCGAGCGAGGGAGCGACAGTGCGCTCCTCGAGATCGGGGTCGAGGATGACCATGACTTCATATCGGCGCATGCGGTCGCCGACCTCCTTTGGGCTCATCGGCTCCGGTCTCTCCGGAACAGGAGGTGGGGGATCTCTCCCCGGGGCCCGGATGACCGGGCACGTCAGAGGGTACGCCGACCGCCGCGTGATCGCCTAATCCGGCTGTGGGTGCCGACCGCGAACCCCGAGCCGACCACGAACCCCGAGCCGACCACGAACTTTGGGCGGATACGGCCGTCTATGGGCACTATCCGCCCAAAGTTCGAGGCGGCAAGACCTCTGAGCACCGTAGCGACGGGCAGATGCCGAGTCGCGGTGGCGACAGAAGGTTCCGTGCTACCACGGTGCGTGGCCGGGGATGCCCTGAGGCGGGCCCTACCCGTAGGTGTCCCGGGGTCCTCGGCCGGGCACCCGGCGCGGGCCGGGATTGCGTGCAGGGGGAACGGGGCCACTCACCCGTATCCGATCCACCACACCTGCGCCAAGAAGCGATCGAATGCGCCCGTGAATGGTCGGGATGAGCAGCCGCACCTGGGTTGCCCACGCCGTGGAATCCGCGCGCAGCACAAGCTCGCGACCGTCAGCAGTCTCGCGCACGGCTTCGGGCACTACGTGATCGGCGAGCGTCTCGCCGACGATCTCCGGCCACCGCGCAACCAGAGACCCTGACCCCACCTGGGACTCATAACCGTGGTCACGTAGCCAGCCCTGCATCACCGTGTCGATGGTCTGCGGGTCTCGATCGTCGCCGTATTGCACACGGCGCACGGGCGCCTTCTTCGTCGGCGTTGCTCGCGCACTTGCCTTGGCGCGCGCCAATGCCGTGCGCGCGAGATCACTCGCCGCATCAGTGTCGCCCTGTGGCGACTCGTCAGTCACGTCGCGTCACCGTGCCCTCGACGACCTCAAACCATGAGCCCGACATGCCCTCTGGGACGTCATCCGCAACGGCCGCGGTGATCAACACCTGAGGCGCCTCGGCAACACGCTCGGCCAGATGTGCGCGGCGGCGGGCGTCGAGCTCAGCGAAGACGTCGTCGAGCACCAGCACGGGCGCACCCGACTCGCTGGTGAGCAGGTCGTACGCCGCAAGACGCAGGGATAGCGCAGCCGACCAGGACTCCCCCTGCGAGGCGTATCCCTTGACGGGCGCATCTCCAAGCACCATCTGGAGATCATCGCGGTGCGGTCCGACGAGGGTGATGCCGCGGTCAAGCTCGTCCTTGCGGCGCCGAGCCATCGCGGACAGCAGTGCCTGAGCGATGTCGTCTGCACCCGCGTCGGCCTCGGCGGTGTCGTCCACCCCGCTGATGTAGGAGATTCGCACGCCTGGACCACCGGCCACGAGCTCGGTATACGCCGCTTCGACCCTCGGCGCCAGGCGAGCAGTGAGATCTCGCCGGGCAGCGATGATCTCGGCTCCGATACTCGCGATCTGCTCGTCCCACACCTCGAGCGTGCGCTCGACCTCCTCAAGGCTGGAGCGGCGCGCGGCTCCAGCCGACTTCAGTAGTGCATTGCGTTGACGCAGCACACGGTCGTAGTCCGCACGGGTGCCCGCTAGACGAGGCTGGCGCTGCACCAGCAGGTCATCGAGGAATCTGCGCCGCTCACCGGGATCGCCCTTGACGAGTGCGAGGTCCTCCGGTGCGAAGACCACCGTCCGCACGATCCCCAGGACGTCGCGGGCTCGCTGCACGGGTGCCTTGTTGACGCGTGCGCGATTGGACTTGCCCGGGGTGATCTCCACCTCGATGACAAGTGAACGATCCTCACGGACGACGTCGGCTCGGATGACGGCGCGCTCGGCCCCATGACGCACCAGGGGAGCATCTGTGGCGATACGGTGGCTGCCGAGGGTCGACAGGTAGGCGATCGCCTCGACGATGTTGGTCTTGCCCTGGCCGTTGGCCCCGACGAATGCGTTGATACCGGGCTCGAGACCCACCTCGAGGTGCGCGTAATTGCGGAAGTCGGCCAGCGACAGGTGTCGCACGCAGACCGGTGGATCGCCGATGACCGACACGTCAGCCGGCGAGACGCACCGGCATGAGCAGGTAGCGGTAGTCAGCGTCATCGTCACCCGCTCCGCTGAGCACAGCGGGGCGCGTCGACTGGGTGAAGGACATCCGCGTCTCCGCGGCATCGAGTGCGCCGAGGCCATCCAGGAGGTACTGCGGATTGAAGGCGATGTCGATCTCGTCGCCATCGAACGAGCAGTCCAGACTTTCCGTGGCCTGGGCCTCATCACCGGCACCGGCCCGCAGGGTGAGTTCACCACCGGCAAAGGCCAGGCGCACCGGGGTATTCCTCTCGGCCACGAGAGCGACACGCTTGACCGAATCGACGAGTTGCGCGGTGAAGACGGTGGCCACTGCCAGGCTCTCTGAGGGCAGAAGTGAGCGGTACTTCGGGAACTCACCGTCGAGGAGCCGTGTCGTCGTACGCCGGCCATTACCCTCGAAACCCATCAGCCCCTCGCCGCCCTCCGCGAGCGAGAGGTTGACGATGTCCGCGGCCGCCAGGGACTTTGCCGTGTCCGCAAGCGTGCGGGCGGGGACGAGTGCCTGCACCTCCAACTTCGGTGACGCCGGTGTCCAGGTGAACTCTCGGACAGCGAGCCGATAGCGATCCGTGGCCGCCAGCGTGACCGAGGCACCGTCGATCTCGACGCGGATGCCGGTGAGCGTGGGCAATGTGTCATCACGGCCCGCCGCGATCGCGACCTGGGCGACGGCATGGGCAAAATCAGCGCCTGTCAGCGACCCCGACGAATCAGGCATCGCAGGGAGGCTCGGATAGTCCTCGACGGGGAACGTCGGAAGGGCGAAGGTCGACTTGCCACACACCACGCTCACGCGGGTGCCCTCCAGTGCAATCTGCACGGGTACAGCGGGGAGTGCCCTGCTGATGTCGGCGAGCAGTCGCCCGGGCACAAGCGCCCTGCCTGGCTCAGAGATATCGGCGTCCACGCCCACGCGTGAGGATGTCTCGTAGTCGAAACTCGACACGACGAGTCCGGATGAGTCGGCTTCGATCAGGAGACCCGCCAGGATCGGCATCGACGGGCGACTGGGAAGCGTGCGCGCGGCCCAGGCGACGCAGTCGGCTAGGGCGTCACGCTCGACGCGGAACTTCACGATGACCTCCGGACGAGGCACGGCCGTGCCTGCAGACGCGTCATCCTGCCATCGGGATGTGAGTCGGGCTAGGGGTGGTTTGGCTTGGGGACAGTGACATCGTTCCCAGGAGAGTGTGGGTTAATGCTCTGGGTCACTCCTCTGACTGGATACTCGTCATCGTCATAGCGTCGGTGGATCTTGGGGATAGGGACTGTCGGACCACGTCAGGGGGTCCGCGACCGTGCACAGGGGCTGTGGACAGGCAGGGGGTGTGCGGGCCCTATCGGTGGATAGTCCGCCTAATCCCGGTGAGACGCACACTCAATGGGCGGTTATCCACAGTTCCCTCCACGCTTGTGGGGTAGGGGATGCCAGTTGTCCACAGGTATTCCCCATTCTGGGGATGCCGTGACCTTTCGGTGACCTTGGGGCGGATGTGGCTGGTGCTCATCCGCGGGATTGGGACTTGATTCGAGCCGTGAGGTCGGCGACCTGGTTGTAGAGGCTGCGGCGTTCGCCGATGAGTTGACGGATCTTGCGGTCGGCATGCATGACGGTCGTGTGGTCACGGCCCCCGAAGGCCTGCCCGATCTTGGGCAGCGAGAGATCGGTGAGTTCGCGGCACAGGTACATCGCGATCTGGCGGGCGGTGACGAGGACTCGGGAGCGCGACGTACCGCAGAGATCGTCGACCGTGACACCGAAGTAGGCGGCGGTCGTGGTCATGATCTCGGCGGCAGTGATCTCGGGTCCAGCGTCAGCAGGGAAAAGGTCCTTGAGCACGAGCTCAGCGAGTCCAAGGTCAACCGCGGAGCGATTGAGCGAGGCGAACGCCGTCACGCGGATGAGGGCACCCTCCAACTCGCGGATGTTGCTGGAGACCTTGGATGCGATGAACTCCAAGACCTCAGGCGGTGCCTGGAGCCGCTCCTGGGCGTTCTTCTTGCGGAGGATGGCGATACGTGTCTCGAGGTCAGGTGGTTGCACGTCGGTGGTGAGACCCCATTCAAAACGCGAGCGCATCCGATCCTCGAAGTCCTGCAGCTGCTTGGGAGCGAGGTCGGAGGTGATGACGATCTGCTTGTTGGCGTTGTGGAGCGTATTGAACGTGTGGAAGAACTCCTCCTGTGTCTGCACCTTGCCAGAGAGGAACTGGATGTCATCGACGAGAAGGATGTCGATGTCGCGGTAGCGCCGTTGGAATGTCGAGGATTTGTCGTCGCGAATCGAGTTGATGAACTCGTTGGTGAATTCCTCGGAGCTCACATAGCGCACACGGGTGCCCTTGTAGAGGGTGCGCGCATAGTGGCCGATTGCGTGCAGGAGGTGTGTCTTGCCCAGCCCCGAGCCGCCGTAGACGAAGAGTGGGTTGTACGCCTTGGCGGGCTGCTCGGCGACGGCGACCGCAGCGGCGTGTGCGAAGCGATTGGAGGAGCCGATGACGAAGGTGTCAAAGGTGTACTTCGCGTTGAGGCGGCCATCCTCACTGCGGGCCGCGACCTGATCGCCGCGAGGACCCGGTGACCCCATGCCCGGGCGCTCCCCAGCGATCTCCACGACGTCGGCAACGGGGTACGTCGCGTCGGCGACAGCGTCGATCTCATCCTCCGTGGGGGGAGGAGCGATGCCGGGGTCGACCGTCACCGCGAGGCGCACCTCCTGGCCCAGAGCCGCTGACAATGCGGCGGTGACCACGGGGCGCAGGCGCGTCTCGAGGACGTCCTTGGTGAAGTCGTTGGGAGCGGCGATGAGGGCAGTGTCCTCGACCAGCCCCAGGGGCCGCGTCAGGGAGACGAAGGCCCGTTGCTGGGGGGTGAGTGTGCCGTCGCCGAGGGATTCCAGGGCCTTAGCCCACACATCACCGAGCTCAGCAGCCGTCGTCTCCACCGGTGTCTCCCTTCGTCCCGTACGCCCCACTCCCCCCACAAGTTGTCCACAGATTGTGGAACGCTGAGGGGCACGGCATCCCTGGTCGGATGCCGCGCCGGGCAGGTTCGGGCGCCCGCCTGACCCTAGTGCCCCCCTGTGGATGACTCAAGAGCCGTCTGATCCCTGCTGTGGATCACGCACTCACCGGGGTGGATTTGATCGGCCCTAGTCCCACGGGTACCCTCGTGAGGCTCACGGATCCTTCCGTGACCGGTATCGAGCAGGAGCCAGCAATGTCGAAGCGCACCTTCCAGCCCAACAATCGTCGTCGGGCGCGCACCCATGGCTTCCGCGCTCGCATGCGCACCCGCGCCGGGCGTGCGATCCTCGCCGCGCGTCGCGGCAAGGGACGCTCCCGTCTGTCTGCCTGACAGTCTGCAGGGCCTCGATCCTGGAGGGCCGTGATGCTGCCCTCGCGCTATCGCCTCCGCTCGCGCTCGGAGATCTCCCGAACCATTCGCCTGGGCTCACGGGCCCGCCGGGGCTCCCTCGTCGTACACGTCCAGGTGAGCACGGGTGGTGACGGGCCCGCGCGCGCGGCCTTCGCGGTGAGCAAGGCGGTGGGGGATTCCGTCACCCGTCACCGCGTCGTACGCCGACTGCGCCCCTTGATGCCACCGCTGCTTGACCGACTGCCGCCGGGCACCGATGTGGTCGTGCGGGCCATGCCGGAGGCGGCGACCGCCTCCAGCCTCCAACTACGCGACGACCTCACCCGCGCTGTGGAGCGCGTGATGTCCCTCGCCCCGCCGGCCGCAACGGATGCGCGCGAGTGTGCAGTTGCGTACCCGGAATCGAC
>Ga0169931_10003816_pt1 | contig 23747 bp, 24 predicted proteins | sample Kivu_15m_20L_FD_129675 | JGI IMG/M metagenome (GOLD analysis project Ga0169931, IMG submission 129675) | Freshwater microbial communities from Lake Kivu, Western Province, Rwanda to study Microbial Dark Matter (Phase II) - Kivu_15m_20L... | ecosystem: Environmental > Aquatic > Freshwater > Lake...
CCGACTCGTCAGCCCACGTAGACGCCGAGCCCGAAGACGATCGCCCACACCAGTCCGACGACCTGCAACACGCGATCGGCCGCGAAGACCTCCTCGGGCGCGCCCCCTTCACCGGCCTCCAACACCAGGAGATACCGCAACAACGCGGTGAGCATGGGTATCACGCTCAACTCGTAGAAGGGCCAACTCGAGCCCGAGATCTCCTTGGTCTCGAACGCCCAGATGCAGTACGACACGAGAGTCGCCGCGAGGGCGACCGACAACACGATCCGCAGGTATCCCGTCGAGTAGGCCGCGAGAATCGCCCGGGTTCCGGCGGCCGAATCACCCATCTCGCGCAGTTCCGCGTAACGCTTCCCGGCGACGATGAACAACGAACCGCAACTGGTGCACAACAAGAACCAGGTGCTCATGTCGACGGCACTGGCTTCGGCCCCCGCCACCGCGCGAACCACGAAACCAGCGGCCACCGCCACGAGATCGAGCACTGGTTGGCGCTTCAGCCACGTCGAGTACGACACGGTCAACGCGACGTAGACGACCACCGCGACACCGCACCGCCAGTCGGCGAGAAATCCGATCGCGACACCAGCGAGCAGAAGCAGCGTGCCGATCACCCGAGCCCATCCGATCGGTATCTCTCCGGCGGCGATCGGACGACGGGATTTCGTCGGGTGTCGTCGATCGGCCTCGACATCGAGAATGTCGTTCCAGTAGTAGGTGCCACTGGCCGCCAGGGACAACGCCACGAAGGCCAACAACGTCGGCCACAGACTGGACCAGTTGTCGAGCACCCCGGCGGCTCCCGGTGCGGCGAACACCAAAACGTTCTTGGCCCATTGCTTCGGGCGCGCCTCGCGCAACAGAGCCCTCGTCACCGTGATCACCGAAGTCGGCGCGGTCGACGAGACCGGTGGGGTCGGCGAGGTCGGTGACGTCGACGTCATCTCAAGCCGCCATCGTGTCGGGACGTTCCGGAATCGGCGCCCGGCCGACGCGGGTCGACACGTGGGCCATCGCCAACAGATGATCGTCGCCCGCGGAGTCGCCGTAGGCCCAGATCACCGCATCATCCAGTCGTCGCTCGGTCAGCCAGGCGCGCAAGCGCCGCGACTTCTCCTCGCCGCGACAATTCGATCCGACCAGTCGACCCGTGCACCGACCATCGGGGCCCACTTCGATCTCGGTGCTGAGCACCGACTCGGCACCGAGCCGATCGGCCAATGGAGCCAGATAGTTCCGGTAGGACGCCGACACCAGCACCACCCGATGACCCTGCGCCGCGTGCCAACGAAGTCGAGCCCAGGTGTCGGAACGCATCCACGACTCGACCACTCGTTCGGCGAACCGCGCCGCCTCGGCATCGACCCGTCCGGCGTCGCGTCCGCGCACCGCCGCCGACGTGGCGATCTCCTTCAGCCGATCGCGACGGAGACGGATCGTGGCGACCAGCAGTTGCGGGATGCGCACCGCCAACGACGCGTACCAACCACGTCCGCCGACCCGCCGAAGGAACGGCACCACGCAGTCCCGAGTCGTCAACGTCTTGTCGACGTCGAAAGCGACCACGACCACCGAACCACCGGATTCCGACGGGACCAGTCGCGCGTCGGCCATGCCGAGAGATTACCCCTCGGCCGACCGCAGAAGGGTGGCTCTCGTTTCCCACCATTCGGGCCAACTCTTCGACACCACGCCCGGATCGTCGATCGAGACTCCGTCGACCACCAGTGCCAACAGCGACCACGCCATCGCCAACCGATGATCGTGATGCGTCGCGAGTCTCGCGCCCGACAACGGCACCGGTTCGATCTCCAGACCGTCGTCGTGTTCGACGACCAACGCACCGAGACGACGCAGTCCCGCCGCCAGGTCGCCGATTCGGTCGCTCTCCTTGTTGCGAATGAAGCCGACACCGCGAATCCGCGATCGTCCGTCGGCCACCGCGGCCATCACCGCCACCGTGGGCACCAGGTCCGAGAAATTGGTCATGTCGACGTCGATGGCCTCCAGTCGCGCCGGCCCTTCCACTCGAGCGCCACGGTCCCCCTCGCTCACCCGGCATCCCATGCGACGAACGATCCGCAGGAACTCGATGTCGCCCTGAAGGGCGTCCGCCCGCAATCCGACCACCTCCACGACTCCGCCGGTCAGGGCCGCCGCCGCCCACGGGTACGACGCCGAGGAGGCATCGGGCTCGATCTCGTACCTCGTTCCGCGATAGCGACCGGGGGCGATCTCGATCACGGATCCATCGATCCGGACATCGGACGCTCCGAACGACCTCATCACGGACGCGGTGAGTTCGACGTAGGGCAACGACACCAAAGGTGTCGACAGTTCGATCGTCAGCCCCTCGTCCAGAACCGGTCCGATCATCATGAGGGCGCTCACGAACTGACTGCTGACGTCGCCGGGCAGCGACACCCTCCCTCCGTGCGCCGAACCACGAGCCACCGCAACCGGCAGATACTCACCGGGTAGTGCGCGACTCTCGATCTCGAAGCCGAGAGCGCGCAATGCGTCGTGCAGCGGACGCATCGGGCGACGGCGCAGAGGAGCACCGCCGTCCACGAGAGTCGGCTCGCGACCGAGCGCGGCCACCGCGGTCAGGAAGCGCGAGGTGGTGCCGGCCAGAGCGGTGTCGATCCGGGCACCTCCCGCGAAACGCGCGCCCGACCCGACGATCCGCACCTCCCCGCCTCGCGACCCCTCGCCCTCCGACACGGTCTCACAACCCAGAGCCCCGAGACCGGCGAGCATCGCCGTCACGTCGTCGCCACCCGGCACTCCCACGAGCAGGCTCTCGCCGTCGGCCAGGGCGGCCACCGTGAGTGCGCGATTGGCGATGCTCTTCGAACCCGGAACGATCACCGTGGTACGGATCGGTCCGCGAGCGATCGCGAGAGCGTTCATGCCAGTCGCTGCACCGCGGGACGGAATCCGCGGGCGAGCAAGCCGCCACGGAACGTGTCGGCCGTCGAGGAATCGACCAGCACCACCGCGACTCCTCGGTCTCCTTCGACGTTGTGCACGACCTCGAAACTGGCGATGTTGACGCCGAGGTCGGCGGCCAGGGTGAACACCTCGGCGGCCGCTCCCGGCCGATCCGGAATCGGGATGCGCACCTCGGCGATCTCGGATGGACGAACGGCCCGCGACGGCAGATTCGCTCGCGCCGATCGCGCCGCGTTCAGGCGCTCGAAAAGATCGACGCGACGACCGGACGACACGATGTCGCGCATCTCGGACAGACCTTCGATGAGGGCGTCGAGCCCGGCTTCGATCGCGCGCCGGTTCTCGTCGCAGATGTCCAACCAGATCGCCGGATGGCCGGAGGCGATGCGCGTCATGTCGCGGAACCCTCCGGCGGCCAATCGCAAGAGCGCGGCATGTTCCTCGGCCCGGACTCCGGCCACTCGCATGAGGGTCGCGGCAGTGAGATGCGGAACGTGGCTGACCACCGCCACCAACTCGTCGTGACGTTCCGGCGCCAGTCCCACGACCTCGGCACCGAGTTCGTTCACCACCTCGGCCACGGCGGCGAACGCCGCATCGTCGGTCGACGCGATCGGAGTCAACACCCACACGGCTCCGGCGAACAGGTTGGCGTCGGCGCCGTCCAGTCCTTCCAGCTCGCTGCCGGCCATCGGGTGGCCCCCGACGTATCGCGGCGACGACACCCGAGAGGTGACCGATGACTTCACGCTTCCGACGTCGGTGACCCAACCCACGGTCTCGCGCAAGGCGCGGTGCACCTCGGCTTCCACCGACTGCACCGGAACCGCCACGAAGCTGATCTCGCTTCGCGGATCCAGACCGGCCGACGCCACCAGACCATCGGCGAGTGCTCGCTCGATCCGGGACGGATCGACGTCGTCACCCGAGACCAGCCAGCCCTGGTCAGTGAGCGCGGCGGCGATCGACCCTCCGATCAGACCCAGACCGAGAATCGACGCACGTCGAGGCGATTCGGCGTCCGACATCACTTCGAGCGTACCGACGACGATGCGTCCGACAGTCGACGAATTTCGTCGACCTCGAGATTTCGCCACTGACCGGGAGCCAGCGATCGATCGGACAACGGACCGATGCGGGTGCGAACCAGACGAAGGACCGGATGACCGACCGCCTCGCACATTCGGCGCACCTGCCGATTGCGACCCTCGTGAATCACGATACGCAACACTCCCGGCGTGGGTTGGCTCGCCTCGGCCGGAGCAGTGCGCCCGTCGTCGAGATCGACACCCTCGCGCAGGCGACGCAGGGTTCCCGCGGTCACGGTGCCACCGGCGACTTCGGCCAGGTATTCCTTCTCGACACCATGACTCGGATGGGCGACGCGATTGGCGAGTTCGCCGTCGTTGGTGAGCACGATCAGTCCTTCGGTTTCGGCATCGAGCCGACCCACGGGAAACACCCTGGGCTCGGCGGGGACCAGATCGACGATGACCGGTCGACCCTGTGGATCGTTGGCGGTGGTCACGACTCCGGGCGGTTTGTTGAGGAGGTAGTACACGAAGTCCGGACGAACACCGATCGGCGCACCGTCGACCTCCACCCGGTCGACCTCCACGTCGACCCGACGACCGAGAACCGCCACCTCTCCGTTCACCCGCACCCGACCGGCGGCGATGAGGTTCTCGCACACTCGTCGCGAGCCGAAGCCGCGCGTCGCGAGAACCTTCTGGAGTCGCTCTCCCGACGGCATGGCCGCCGACTTCTCGGCCAACTGTTCCCACAGGGGCCGCTCGGGCTGCACGTCAGCCTCCCGGCATCTGGTCGGGTTCGGAGGAGCCTCCACCGCCGTTCGACTCGACGGACGTCTCCGGTTCGGACGCGGCTCCGGTCTCGGGCCCGTGCGACACATCGGGCACGATGCGCAATCCGGCCTCGAGCGCCTCCACCACCTCCGCATCGGGCACGAACGCCACGATGGGCGGAAGGTCGGCGATCGAGTCGAGACCGAGCTTCTCGAGAAACGATGGAGTCGTACCCCACATCACGGCTAGGCCCGGCCCCGGGTCGCGGCCCACCTGGTCGATGTACCCCCGCGCCTGCAGGGTTCGCAGCACGCCATCGGGATCGACTCCGCGAATCGCGGCGATCTGGGCCCGCGAGATCGGTTGCTTGTAGGCCACGATCGCCAAGGTCTCCAGCGCCGCACCCGAGAGTCGAGCTCGCTGACCGTCGAGAATGAACCGCTCGACGTAGGCGGCCACGTCGGGATGACTCTGGAAGCGATAACCGCCGGCGACCCGCACCAACTGGAAACCGTGACCGGCCTCCTCGTAGGCCGAACCCAGCGACGCCGCCAGCGCCTCGACACTGGCCGCCGGGATCTCGAGGATCTGCGCCAGCAGATCGACCGGAACCGGATCGGACGCCACGAGGACGATCGCCTCGAAGGCCCGCACGATCGTCGCGTCGATGGAGCCGGGTTCGGCCGATCGACCATCGCCTCTCTCGTGCGACGTCTCAGCGGAAGTCTGCTCGGGGCTCATCGTTCTGTTCCTCTCCCCTTCGGGATCACGAGCGCATCGAGCCGACGCGCGACGACAGGGGTGATCGACCAAGTATCCGTCATCGATCATCCCTCGTAGTCGTCGACGGGTGCGAAGCCGTATGCCGGGCCGCCGACCGACGCCAACTCGTCGCCGATCCACAACACGTCGATGTCCCCGAATCGTTCGGCTTGGTCGAGCTCGACGTAACCCTGTTTGTACAACTCGAGCAACGCGAGGAACCGCACCACGACCTCCAGGCGTTCGGCGAATCCGGCGGTGAGCCGCCGGAACGAGATCCGCCGTACTCGCGGCAACTCGTCGAGCAACTCGGCGTAGGCATCGGCCACGCTCACCCGAATGGGATTGACGTGGTAGAGATCGATGGTGGGCACCGGCTTCGGCGTCATCGCCCGCACGAAAGCCGCCTGCACCTGCGTCGGACGAACACCTTCGAGGAGGTCCGGCATCAACTCGGCGAATCTTTCGTCCGGACCGCAGCGTCGGGGATACGAACGATCGGCATCGTCGGCCAGTCGACCGAACACCCGGCCGACGTCCTTGAACGTCTTGCACTCGAGCAAGCGGGCGAGAAGCAGATCTCGTTCCTCCCAGAGCGCCAACTCCTCGTCGAGATCGACGTCCTCGCGCCCGGGGAGCAGACGGCGGGCCTTCAACTCGACCAGGGTCGCGGCGATCAGCAGGAACTCGGTCGCCACCTCGAGATCGAGCGACTGCAACTTCTCCAGTTCCCGCAGGTACGCCTCGACGATGCGGTTGAGGTTCACCTCGTAGATGTCGACCTGCTCCTTCAGGATCAGATGCAACAACAGGTCGAATGGCCCCTCGAACACCGGTGTCGCGACGTCGACGGCCATGGGTCAAGGGTAATCGGCGGGACCTCGACCGGACCGTTTCTCCCCCGAGCGACGAATGACCCGACGGCTAGCCTTGCCCGGTGCCTCGTGTCCTGTCGTGCATCCAGCCAACCGGAGCCGTCCACCTCGGCAACTATCTGGGTGCGCTCCGCAACTGGGTCGCGGGCCAGCACGAATGCGACGCCTTCCACGGCATCGTCGATCTCCACGCCCTCACCGTCACCGATCGGCCCGGCATCGTCGGGACGGCCACCCTCGAGTTGGCCGCCACCCTCTTCGCCGTCGGTCTCGATCCGGACGTCGCCACGATCTTCGTGCAGAGCCACGTTCCGGAACATTCGCAAATGGGCTGGATCATGGAGTGCACGGTCTCCTACGGCGAACTCTCGCGAATGACCCAATTCAAGGACAAGGCGGCGCGCCGCGAGGCCGATTTCGTGTCGGCCGGTTTGTTCACCTACCCGGCTCTGCAGGCCGCCGACATCTTGATCTACGACGCCGACGAGGTTCCGGTCGGCGAGGACCAACGGCAACACGTGGAGATCACGAGGGACATCGCCGAACGTTTCAACCACCGCTTCGGGGAGACCTTCGTGTTGCCCCGCATCGTCACGCCCAAGGCCGGCGCGAAGGTCACGGACCTCCAGGAGCCGACCAGCAAGATGTCGAAGTCGTCGAGCAGCGACGCCGGGATCGTCCTCCTGCAGGACGAACCAGCGGCGATCCTGAAGAAGTTCAAGAGAGCCGTCACCGATTCCGACTCCGAGGTGCGCTTCGACCGCGACACCAAACCGGGTGTGTCGAACCTGCTCGAGATCCTCGCCGCGTGCACGGGTCGCACCCCGAACGACGTTGCCTCCGGCTACTCGCAGTACGGCCCGCTCAAGGTCGATGCCGGTGAGGCCGTGATCGAGTTGCTGCGACCGATCCAGGACCGGTACCGGCAGTTGATCGCCGATCGCGCCGAACTGGCGCGACTGCTCCGGGTCGGAGCCGACAAGGCGCGTTCGGTGGCCGCGATCACCCTGGAGCGCGCCTACCGCAACATCGGACTCCTCGAGAGCTGACGTCCGGCTCGATCGGCGACCCCGATCGAGGACCCGGTCGGGGTCAGATCGTCGCCACCGCGATCAAGGTTCCGTGCACCACGATTCGGTACTTCACGCTGCCCGGTGGATGACACGCGACGAGACTGATCGTCTGGTCGTTCGTCTCGCTGGCGTACAACAGGGGGTCGGTGGGCAATCGAATGTCGACCGACGTCACCACGTACGTGTACTTCTTGCCGTCGCTCGTCAAGTACACCAGTGATCGCGGCGCCAGGCGATCGATGTTGCGAAACTCCCGACCGTGCGAGGTGCGATGACCGAAGATCGCCACGTTGCCCGGTTGATTGGGCGAGCGGGATTCGGGCAGGTGAGCCGGATCGACGTTCACCCACCACGTGTTCTCGCGAACCTTGGTCTTCACCTTGATCTGCGGTATCGACAATTCGCCCGGGAAGGTCGAGCCCTCGGGGACGACGTTGGCCGTGGGCGCGATCGAACCGGCCATCGGCGATCCGGTGAACCAGCCGAACACGTCGACCACCGCATCGGTGGTGCCACTCGAATACAGGGTCGCTCCCCGTGATCCGACCGCCACCTGAACGTGGTTGGGAACCACCAAACCGGGTCCGTCGAAGTTCAGACTCGAGACGTCGGGGCGCGTCTGGCCCGCCGGATGAACCGCCAACCAACCGGACTCCTGAGTGGCTGCCGCCGTCACGTTGAGGGCCACCGCACCGACACCCTGGGCCGGCACACCACCTCGCCCCAGCAGGCCGACTTCCACCGACCAGTCGCGGTGCAGGGCGACCTCCTCGCCGAGCGGATTGGGTGAGGACCGGGTGTCGAGGAGTCGGCTCGGCTCGACGGGCACGAACAAGCCGTCCGTCGACGGCGCCGACGACGCGCCGGTGTACCACCCGAGCAGATCGACCACCACGTGACCACGCATCGTGGCGTGGATCTCCACTCCCTGCACCGACGGCTTGATGATCACCTGGTTGGCGATGGTCTGTCGCGGCCACGACACGTTGAGGTTCGATGTGTCGGGATCACCCTCGCCGGCGGCGTGCACGGCGATGTATCCCCGACCGGCCGCACCCACCGAGGTGACGTTGAGCACCAAGGCCGACGCGTCGAGGGCCACTCCCGAGGGCAGCGGCACGAGCAACTGGTCGCCGGGCTGCATCTCGCGATCGTTCCGGGTGTCGGCCAAACGACGCGGTGCGAGAGGAACGAACCGTCCCTCTCGGGTCGACACCACCGACTCGTAGTAGCCGAAGACGTCGACGAGGAGGTTGCCGGACATCGACGAGTAGATCGACACCGCTCCCGCGGAGAGCCTGACCGTGACGAGGTTCGGAACCGTCGTGTAGAGACCCGGCACGTTGATGTTCGAGGTGTTGGGGCGGGACGAGCCGGCCGGGTACACGGTGACGTATCCCGGATCGACGGCATCGGTGGAGGTCACGTTCAACACCACCGCGGTCGCCGACGACGGGACGCCGGCCGAACCGACCACGGGAACCCAGGTCGTCGATCCGGCGGCGGGACGCCGCGGGTCGCGGCGGGTGTCGAGGATCCGCTTCGGCGTCACCGCGACGAACCGCGATCCGTTCGTCGCCCCGGTTCGGGGCAACGACGACACCGCGTCGGGGAGGTCGGCGACGAGCGTGGAACCAACCGACGATGAGGTGCGCGACGTCGCGAGAACCTCGGACGACGTGGCAGCCACCCCGTGAGCCGTCGCATCGGCCGAGGCGGAACCCGGCGACCACGCCATCGGCGGGCAGAGCACGGCAACCGCCAACAGCGGAACCGCCGCGAGACGGCGCGAACGACCCGAAGTCGGAACCGACGACCGCATCGGCCTCATTCGCATTGCGACCACCCGAAACACTCCGCCATGAGGTTACGACTTTAGACGTTGTCGGCGCGACGCAACCGATCGACCGACGTACCTCGTCCCGCGACGAGCTCGACGGTCGTTTCGTGCGACCCCGCCGCGCGACACATCTCGGCTCCGATCGACTCGTGGTCGCGATACGCACGGAATCGCCGACCCCGACCACCGATCAGGGTGGCCGACACCCTCCCCCAGGTACCGAGGTTCGACGCCACCTTGCCGACATCGTGCAGCAATGCTCCGGCCACTTCGGCGCGTGACGGCTCGACACCCGGCTCGACACCCGGCTCGACGAATCGACGAGCGACGACGACACTGTGTCTCCGATCGGCATTGCTCATCGATCTCCAGAGAGCCGTTTCACCGGGATTCAGGTGGCTCTCCGCCCAGACTTCGTCCACCGAACGGGGTGGAGCGTCGGACAACGAGGTCGCCCACCGACGCATCAGATGAGCCAGACGACGGACAGGCGATCGGAACGACACTCGTTCATTCTCCTCGTCGGGCGCGGGCCCGTGGATGCGCCGATCGGTACTGTTCGACGAGTCGCTCCTGCGACACGCGGGTGTACACCTGCGTGGTGGAGATCGAAGCGTGCCCGAGCATCTCTTGGACGATTCGCAGATCCGCGCCGTGGTCGAGCATGTGGGTGGCGCAGGAGTGCCGCAACACGTGTGGCGACAGGCGTCCTCCCAGACCGACCCGGTCGCCCACCCTGACGATCGCCGCCCACGCCGCCTGACGGGACAGTCGACCTCCACGCTGATCGAGGAACACCGCGTCGGAATCACCACGACGTCGCCAGCGCGTCGGTTCGAGCGCCGGACGTCCCTCGTCGATCCACCGTCCGAGAGCGGTTCGGGCACACGACCCGACCGGCACCAAGCGCTCCTTCGACCCCTTGCCGTAGAGACGCACCAGTCCGTCCTCGAGGTCGAGGTCCCCCATCGACACACCGCACGCTTCCGACACCCGGGCCCCGGTGGCGTAGAGGAGTTCGAGAAGAGCCCGATCGCGCAGAGCCACCGGATGCTCGCCCACCACCGCGTCGATCAGCGACTGCACCTCGCTCTCGGAGAGTGCCTTCGGAAGTCCGGCGGGCACGCGCACTCCGTCGAGGTCGGCGGTCGGGTCGTCCGAACGATGACCCTCGGCCACCAGGAAACGATGGAAGTTCCGGATCGCGGCGAGTTGCCGCGCCACCGACGACGGCGCGGCATCGGACGCTCGCCGATGTTCGACGAAGGCTTCCAGTTCGCGCGGATCGACTTTCGACGGACTCCCACGTCGCTCTCCGAGCCAACGGCAGTACCCCTCCAGATCGCGACGGTAGGCGGCAATCGTGTTGGCCGATCGCCCTCGCTCGGCCACCAGCCACGACAAGTACTCCTCGACCTCGATCGGCAGGGTTTCGTCGATCGGGACCGGACCGGAGCGTCGCTTGGCCGCGTTCACCCTCGACGTCGCAATCGCCGTTCGGCGAGCAGCAGTCCGATCGTCGACTTGGCGTCGGCGATCTCGCCGGTTTCGACCAGCCGCAGTGCCTCGTCCATCGGCAGTCGGAAGACCTCCATGTGGTCCTCCTCGGGACCGTGAGTGGCCCGCTCCACGTCGGTGAGATCCGTCGCCAGAAACACGTCCAGGGTCGCGTCGGTCATTCCGGTCGAGGGCAGGAAACGGTGGAGCAGGATCCACGTCTCGGCGGTGACGCCCGCCTCTTCGACGAGTTCGCGACGGGCGGTCTCCAACGGATCCTCTCCGTCGATGTCGCGCATTCCGGCGGGGATCTCGACGATCGATCGGGCGAAAGCCGCCCGGTACTGTCGCAACAGCACGACCCGTCCCTCGGCGTCGACGGCCACGACGGCAACGGCACCCGGCGAACGCACGATGTCCCGGGTGAACTCGCTCCCGTCCGGCGCCCGGAACCTTCCGACCACCACCTTCCAGACGTGACCCTGGTACACCAGGTCGTCACCGAGATGATGGAACGTGGTCACGCCGTCTGCGTCTGCGCTTCGACCGTCGCGGTGCGCGTCGATCGGAACCCCAGCGACGCCCCGATCAGGTCGCGGAACAATGGATGGGGACGATCGGGGCGACTCTTGAACTCCGGATGGGCCTGCGTTCCGACCCAGTACGGGTGGTCGCTCAATTCGATGAACTCGACGAGACGCTTGTCGGGGGACGTGCCGCTGCACACGAAGCCGGCCGACTCGAATCGCGACCGGAAGTGGCTGTTGAACTCGTAACGATGGCGATGCCGTTCGCTCACCACCGGTTCCCCGTACGCCTCGGCCACCTTGGTGCCCGGTTGCAACACGGCGTAGTACGCACCGAGTCGCATGGTGCCGCCCTTGTCGGTGACATCGCGCTGATCGTTCATGAGGTCGATCACGGGGTGAGTGGTGGTCGGGTCGAACTCGGTCGAATGGGCATCGAGCATCCCGAGAACGTGTCGGGCGAATTCGATCGTCATCACCTGCATCCCGAGGCACAACCCGAGACAGGGAACTCCGTGGAGCCGGGCGTACTCGGCGGCCGCGATCTTGCCCTCCACGCCACGAATACCGAATCCTCCCGGAATCACCATCCCGTCGAGATCGGCCAGACGTCCCTCGGCGAGGAGGCCCTCGACCTCTTCGGCCTGTATCCAGTCGATCTCGACCTTGGCCCCATGATGGAACCCGGCGTGCTTGATGCTCTCCACGACCGAGAGATACGCGTCCTGCAGGTCGACGTACTTGCCGATGAGACCGATCCGAACCGGCCGGGAGGCCTTGTCGACGAGTTCCACGACCTTCTCCCACGGACGCAGTTCGGCCTCGGTGTCGATACGGAGCACATCGCACACCACCGCGTCGAGCCCTTCGCCGTGAAGGATCAGCGGCAATTCGTAGATGTTGCGAGCATCGGCCGCGTTGACGACCGCCCGCTCGTCGACGTCGCACAGGTTCGAGATCTTGCGCTTCAGGCTGGCGCTGAGCGCTTCCTCACTTCGACACACGATCACGTCGGGCTGAATGCCCCGGCTCCGCAACTCGGTGACCGAGTGCTGCGTGGGCTTGGTCTTCTGTTCGCCGGAGGGACCGATGAACGGAACGAGAGTCACGTGGATGTAGCACACGTTGTCCCGTCCGGCCTCCTTGCGGTACTGACGAATCGCCTCCAGGAACGGGAGGATTTCGATGTCGCCCACCGTTCCGCCGACTTCGGTGATGACCACGTCCACGTCCTCGGTCGCCAGTCGACGGATACGACGCTTGATCTCGTCGGTGATGTGCGGAATCACCTGCACGGTCTTGCCGAGGTAGTCGCCGCGTCGTTCGGCCGCCAGCACCGATTGGTAGATCGAACCCGTGGTGGCGTTCGAGTTTCGCGTCAAGTTCTCGTCGATGAAGCGTTCGTAGTGTCCGAGATCCAGATCGGTCTCGCCTCCGTCATCGGTGACGAAGACCTCGCCGTGCTCGAACGGATTCATCGTGCCCGGATCGACGTTGATGTACGGATCGAGCTTCTGCATGGTGACGCGCAGACCACGGAGCTTGAGGAGACGACCGAGCGACGAAGCGGTGAGACCCTTGCCGAGCGAGCTGGCCACGCCGCCCGTCACGAAGATGTGCTTCGGCATCTGGACCTCCCGTTGGAATGCACCGACAACGGGAGAAAATCATACCCCCGCCCGGCCTTCGGCCATGACATCGTTCGGCACTCATCACCGGAACGAGCGGGCCGGGTCGTTCAGGGCGCCCGGCGGGAGCGGTGTCCGGTCGGGCGTCGACCCAGCAACTCGTCGGCGTGACGCCGGGCCGCCCTGCTCTCGGGATCTCCCGAGAGCATCCGCGCCAGTTCGTCGCGGCGCTCGGTTCCCGTCAACTCGCGGACGGTGGTGGTCGTCGTGATCGACTCCGAGGTCGACCCGACGGAACCCTCGGCTCCCGTCGGGGACAACGACTTGACGGCCACCAGATGCTGGTCGGCCAGCGCCGCCACCGACGCGAGGTGGGTGACCACCAGCACCTGATGGTCGCTCCCGAGGGCGTACAGAGCCTCGGCCACGGCGGTCGCGGCCGCTCCACCGATTCCGGCATCGACCTCGTCGAACACCAGCACCGGCGGACCCGACGACAACACCAATCGCAGGGCGAGCATGGTTCGCGACAGTTCTCCCCCGCTGGCGCCCCGACCGAGGGGCACGGCGGGAAGACCCGGATTGGCCGCCAGCAAAAACGAAACCTCGTCGGCGGGGTCGTCCCCTCCCACCTCGATCTCGAGTCGCGCGTGGGCGAGGGCGAGATCGGGGAGCCGGGCCGTGATCGCGCCGGCACACTCGACGGCGGCTCGCCGACGGATGTTCGCCACCCGCGCCGCCGCCGCCCGTTCGGTGTCCAGCGCGGCCGACCGCTCGTGCTCGAGCTCGTCGACCCGCACGGCGTACGACTGCAACTCGTCCAGGCGACCACCAATCTCGTCGCGGTAGGCCAGAACCTCGGCGAGGGAATCGCCGTACTTGCGGCGCAGATCACGGAGCAGCCGCCGCCGCTCGACGACCTCGGCGAGACGCTCGGGATCCACGTCGCAGGACTCGGCGATCCGCCGTGCGTCGGCCACCGCCTCGCGCAACTCGACCAACAGGGACCGCAGCCGATCCACGACCTCGTCGTACGGTGATCGACCCTCGAGGGACGACAGACCCCGCGCCACGAGGTCGGCGGCGCCGGGAGAATCGTCACCCGACCAGGCCGAGATCGCGAATTCACCGGCCGCCCGATGCGCCTCGGCGTCGGCCAGGAGATCTTCGACGCGTTCGAGTTCGAGTTCTTCGTCGACCGAGACCACGTGAGCATCGTCGATCTCGCGACACTGGAACGACAACAGGTCGATCTCCCGAGCCCGGGTACGCTCGTCGCCTCCGAGAGCGGCGATCGCCGCGTCGATCTCGGTCATCCTCGCCCGGGCCGCCCGCAATTCCGTCAGGTCGACCCCCGCGAACTCGTCGAGAGCCGCCCGCTGCACGGCAGTCGACAACAGGCTCTGGTGCGCGTGCTGACCGTGGAGGTCGACGAGCCGACGGCCGAGTTCGGCGATCTGGGCCACCGTGACCGGTCGACCATCGAGGTAAGCCCGACCACGACCCTCCGAGGACACGACTCGGGAGACCACCCATTCGTCGTCACCCACCACGAATCTGCCATCGACCCGCGCCTCGACGGCCCCGGCTCTCACCAAGCCGCTCTCGGCACGTCCACCCATGAGCAGCGAGACCGCCTCCACGAGCATGGTCTTTCCGGCTCCGGTCTCACCGGTGACCACCACCAGGCCCTCGCGCAGAGCGAGATCGAGTCGCTCGACGACTCCCAGGTTCTCGATGTGCAACTCGGCCAACATGTTCGACGTTCACCCCGGAGTGCGTGGATACGGACGCATCGTCAACGATCGGCCAGACCGAACTTCGACTTCAGGACCTGGTGGAACCGCACCGGTTGCAGTCTCACGAAGAGGGCCGGATGATCCGATTCCGAACAGGTCACCCGATCGCCGACGCCGAGTGTGGCCACGTGTTGACCGTCGACGGCGAGCCCGACCGACCGTGGACCATCGACCTCCACCTCCACCGTCTCGTCGGGACCGAGAACCAGCGAGCGGTCGAAGAGCATGTGCGGCGAGAGTGGAGTCACGAGAAGGGCGCGCAACCGGGGAGAGACGATCGGCCCGCGCGCCGACAACGAATAGGCGGTGGATCCGGTTGGCGTGGCCACGATGAGACCGTCGGCCTGGAACGTCGTGAACGGCGCTCCCCCGATGGTGGTCCGCAATCGCACGGTGTGCCCGGCCGTCACCTTCTCGAGCGAGGCTTCGTTGAGAGCGCGATGAACGCTTCGCCGTCCGGACGAGTCGACCCGCACCTCCAGCACCAAGCGCGACTCGATCGAGTGCTCGCCGGCCGCGACCCTCTCGAGAGCCGCCACCGCCGATGGGGCCTCGACCTCGGCCAGGTAGCCGAGGAGCCCGGCGTTCACCCCGAGCACGGGAACCGGCGCACCGTTCAACATCGCCACGGTGCGCAACACCGTTCCGTCACCCCCGATGCTCACCGCGAGATCGAGACCCTCGGGCGCACCCGGATCCGACACGTCCGTACCGAGGCCCAGATTGAGCCGATCCTCCGGCGACGACTCCACCGACACGCCCCGGTCGAGCAACCAACGGGCGATCTCCACGCCGACGCCATCGGCTCGGTCGGTGCGACCCACCAGCAGAACCCGTCGAAGAACGGTCACGGCGACAGTCTCGCATCCGACACGGCGTGCAGCAGGAACTCTTTGTTGCCGTCTCCCCCGCGCAACGGCGACTCGACGACGCCGACGATTCGCGCGCCGGCCCGCCTCGTGGACTCGACAACCTGGTCGCACGCCCGCGCCTGCCATCGCGGATCGGTCACCACGCCCTTGCCCCGCGACAACACCCGACGACCCTCCCGGTCTCGACCGATCTCGAACTGCGGCTTCACCAACATCACGAGGTCGCCTCCGGGTCGAACCAGACTCACCAGAGCCGTCGACACGACCGTCAGCGAGATGAACGAGAGGTCCGCCACCACCAGGTCCACCCAACCCCCGATGTCATCCGGTGCGACGTCGCGCACGTTGACACGTTCGTGGACTTCGACTCGCGTGTCGTCACGGAGTTTCGGATGCAGCTGTCCGTGTCCGACGTCGAGGGCCACCACCCGTCGCGCCCCGGACTGGAGCAAGCAGTCGGTGAATCCCCCGGTGGAAGCACCCGCGTCGAGGACCTCGCGATCGACGACATCGATGTGAAACCAACTCAACGCCGCGACGAGTTTCTCTCCACCGCGACTCACGAATCGTGGCAACGCACCGACCAGCAATACGTTGTCACCCGGATCGACCTGTCGCGACGTCTTGTCGACCGGAGCTCCGTTGACGAGGACCCGTCCCTCCGCGACCATCATCGACGCCTCGGATCGGCTGTCGACCAGCCCGCGACGCACCAGTTCGACGTCGAGTCGCCGACGACGACTCACGTCGCGATGACGGTCATCGACCGCCGGATCGACCGGTCGAGGTCGTCGCCTTCTTGGCGCTCGACTTCTTGGCAACCGGCTTCTTGCCAGCCGATTTCTTCGCTGCCGGTTTCGTCGTCGATTTTTTCGTCGTCGATTTCTTGGCGGCCTGCTTCTTGGCGGCCTGCTTCTTGGCGACCTGCTTCTTGGCGACTTGCTTGTCGGCACCCGACGTCTTGGCGGACGCACCACCCGACGTCGACGCCGCTCTCGTCACGAAGGGAACCCGCTCGGCCACCCTCTGCCGAGCGCTGTTCACGTTGCGCGACACCTGATCGACCTGCGCCTCGAGGGTGTCGATGCGCTTCACGACCACCGCCAATTGCTTGGCGACCTCTCGCTGGACGACCACTGCGAAATGCTCGGCCGACTTGCGGGCCTGCGCCACGACTTCGGCGACCGCTCGCTCGGCATCACGACGGCGAGCATCACCGGCCTTCAACACTTCGCGCACCACCTTCTCGGCCGAATCGGGACCGAGAGGGGCGAGAGAGTCGATGAGTTTGCGCAGAGGATCCTTGGCCATGCCCGAAGGGTACCGCTGTCACCCAACCGGGAAATCACCCTCCGAGGATGACCTGCGCCACCCCGGCCAGATCGGCGGCCACGATGTCGCCGGCGATGGAGCCGACTGGGCCGTCCGGCGACGAGGTTCCTCGACCGTTCGCCGGATCGACCGGCCCGTCGGCGGAGGGCGGAACCACGCCCGAGCGGACCCAGGCGAAGCGGCATCCGAGGGCCCGGGCGAAGCGCCCGTCGGTATCGAGTCGGTCCCCCACCATCACCGCGCGGGGATCGACCGCGCCCACCGTCGCGGCCACCAGATCGGCCATCGCCGGGTGCGGCTTGCCCGCCACGATCGGGTGCACCCCGGCCGCGGTACGGATGGCCGCCAGGATGCTGCCGCCACCCGGGATCTCGCCATCGGGCGTCGGATACGTCGCATCCTCGTTGGCTCCGATCAGGCGGGCTCCCTCGCCAACGGCCCGCGCCGCTCGGCGCAGCGCCTCGTAGTCGAAGTGACGGTGGAAGCCGACCACGACTGCATCCACGACGACGGATCCTCCGGCATCGAACTCGTCGTGCGACACGACCTCGGCGCCGGCTCCCCGCATCGCCTCGATGATCCCCGGACCGCCGCAGACGAGGACTCGATCGCCGTTCGACACGAGGGTTGCGGCCGCCATCGACGACGTGAGCACGTCCCCCTCGGCCGGAACGCCGATCCGCTCGAGAGCCGCCACCTGTTCGTCGAGGGTCGAGAACGAGTTGTTGGTGACGAAGAGAACCCGATGACCTGCGGCACGCAATCGGGCGATGGCCTCGACCGAACCCGGAATCGGATGATGCGAGAGCCACACGACACCGTCGAGGTCGCACAGGACGGGATGGAGCCGCGGAGTCGCACGCGTGTTCACCGTTGGCATTGTGTCACTCACCTGCCAACCTAGAGGGGTGCCCCGCTTCGAACCTTTCCGCGCCCTGCGCTACGCCCACGCTCCCCTCGACCTGGTGTGGGCACCGCCGTACGACGTGCTCTCCGACGCCGACCGCGCCGAACTGGCGGCTCGTCACCCCGACAACATCGTGCACGTCGACGTCCCGCTGGAGTCCGACGGATCCGGGCGGTACGAATCGGCGGCCCGCACGCTGCGTTCGTGGGTCGCCAACGACGTCCTCGTGCGCGACGAGCGACCCTCCTTCACCCTGTACCGGATGACGTTCGTCGACCCCACGGGGCGGCGTCGTTCCACCGTCGGGGTGATCGGAGCCCTCGAGGTCGTCGACGAGGGCGCCGGCGGGGTTCTCCCACACGAACGAACCACCCCGAAGGCCAAGACCGATCGCCTCGACCTGACCCGCGCCACGCGATGCAATCTTTCGCCGGTTTGGGGTCTCTCGTTAACCACCGGACTCACCGACCTGCTCCAGCAACCGGGCGAAGCACTCGGTTCGGTGGAGATCGACGGAGTACTGCACGAGGTCGAAAGAGTGGACGAGTCCGCGCGAGTGGCCGCCATCGCCGCAGCGGTGGCCGCCAACGACGTGGTGATCGCCGACGGCCATCACCGCTACGCGATCAGTCGAACTTTCCGCGACGAGGAACGAGAAGCCGGCCACCGAGGGGACGCCGAACTCGTGCTCACCTACGTGGGCGAACTGGTGGAGGAACAACTCAGCGTGGAGGCGATCCACCGCCTCTACACGGGAATCGACGCGACGAGTCTCGCCGGTGCGTTGGAGCCGTTCTTCGAGATCGCGCCCGCCGGCCCGATCGAGCCGGGCATCACCGCCGAGATGGCGCGACGGGGCGCACTGGTGCTCGTTCGCCCCGACCGCACGGGTCTGTTCCTGACGCCGAGATCGGGCGCCTTCGGAGGGGTCCGCGATCTGGACGGCGCACGACTGGAACACGCCCTGGCGTCGACCGTTCACGAGGTCACCTACCAGCACGGCGTCGACCTCGTCGCCGACATCGTGGCATCCGGACGCGCCACTGCCGGAGTGCTGATCAGACCGGTCACCGTGGCCGAGATCCGCCGCACGGCCGACGAGGGTCTACTCATGCCCCCGAAGTCGACGTTCTTCACACCGAAACTGCGTACTGGCCCGGTGTTGCGACCGCTCGACGACGCCAGCCACTCGGTGAACTGAAGCAGCGACCCCTGAAACAACGGCCACCGAAACAACGGCCACCGAAACAGCGAGCCTCGAAGTCGAACGACTCGCGGGAGTCGCGACGATGTCTCAGGTGATCGAGGCGCGGAAGATGCTTTCGATGGTGACGTCCAGCATCGCGTCGAACTCGGCATCCGACTGCTTGGCCGACAATCCCTCGGTGAGGGCCCGTGAGAAACTGGCGATCACCCCATGGTTACGAGCCAGTCGAGCGTTCGACTCCTCGCGCGAATAGCCACCCGACAAGGCCACGACCCGCAGAACGCTCGGATGCGCCACCACATCGGAGTAGAAGTCGTCGACGGTCGGAAGGGTGAGTTTCAGCATCACCGGCTCGCTGGCCGGTTGACGGTCGAGTTCGGCCAGAAGATCGCGCTTCAGCAGAACCTCGGCCTCGGCCTTGCTGGTGCTGTTGATGTCGACCTCCGGTTCGATGATCGGCACGAGTCCGGTGGCGATGATGCGACGACCGATCTCGAACTGCTGCTTCACCACCGCCGTCACGCCGGCCGGATTGGCGGCCTTGATCACCGACCGCATCTTGGTGCCGAAGATGCCCGCGACCCGACCTCGCTCGCACAGGGCCTCGAGATCGGGGATGGGCTTCAGCACCTGCGCGTCGTCGACCTCGTCGGCCAAACCCTTGTCGCACTTCAGGAAGGGAACGACCTGCTTGCGCTGCCACAGGTACTGCGCGCTGCCGATGCCGTCGATGTCCCTGTCCATCGTTCCCTCGAACAAGATGGCGCCGAGCACCCGGCGTCCGTCGAAGGCCTTGCTCGTGATCATGCGAGTACGCATGGCGTGGATGAGATCGAACATCTGCGCGTCGCCCGAATACTCGGATTCATCGATGCCGTACAGCCGCAACGCCTTCGGAGTGCTCCCCCCGCTCTGGTCGAGGGCGGCGATGAAGCCCTGACCGGACCGCATGCGTTCGAGTTGTTCGGTGCTCATGACCCGTTCCTTTCGGCCGCCCGGCGGGGCCGAGGGCAGATTAGTGGCGGGTTGCACCCGACCCGAGGTTCCGCAACCGGCCGGGACGTCTCTCCCGTGAAGGAACCGTCCGAGGACCCGATGAGGTCGGTTCAGTCGCCGAACGCGGCGAGTTCGTCGCGCACCGACTCGAGGAGGCGCGCCACCCGCGCCGACCGCCCGGCCCGCAACACCGCCCGAGCCTCGACCTCGGTTCGACTCTGGGTGGCGCCTCCGGCGCGGAAGAACCGGCGACGCACGCTCCCGACGACCAACACCTCGTCGCCTCCCGACAGAGAACCGACCGAGCGCGCGGTGACCACGGGGACCGATCGCGCCGACTCGCCGTCGGTTCGGGTGGTCACTTCGAGAGAGGTGAGGATCGCACCGGAGGGCAACGTGCGCTCGACCGGTTCGCTACTGAGGGTTCCTTGGATCACGACGATGTTCATGGCCCGGGTGTGGGCCTCGGACGAGCCGAGGGGCGACCGGCGATCGAACCGACGTCGCGTCAGAGCGCGCGAAGTCGGTCGCGCACGTCGGCGAAATCGGCGTCGACCGCGGCGATGCGCTTGAACACGTCGCGTGCCCGCTGAACACTGCCCGCCCGGTCGTAGAGATCGGCCAGCACGTACCACTGTCGCAGATGATGCGGTCGAAGCTTCTTCGGCGTCGACGACACCGCCTTCTCCATCGACTCGATCGCACCACGAAGATCTCCCCGCTCGGCCAGGGATCCGGCGTGCACCATGCGCCCCTCGGCCATCACCTCGGGAGCCGGCGAGGCCTCGCGAATCTCCAACCAGATCTCGTCGACCTCGGTCCATCGCCGCAAGGCTCGATAGCAGTCGGCGAGCACCGGCAGATCCTCCACCCTCCCCTTCAATCGACGGGCGATCTCCAGCGCGGCGGCGGCCTGTCGCCATCGACCGAGTCGATAGTCGGCCAAGCCGATCACTTCGTGCACCGCCGAGACGTGCCCCAGTTCTTTGACGAGCGCGTTCGCCATGCGACGCGCCTCGCTGAATCGTTCCCGTTCGAGGGCGGCTTGTGCCTGTGCCAGTCGCTCGGTAAGCCGTGCCGCCCGTCGAGGCTCGAGGGACTGCTCGACCTCGGCGCGAGTATCGGGATCCACCTCGGCGGGCGGGTCCGAACGTCGCGAAACAGCGGGTTCCGAAGCACCGCGCGCCCGATCGACCGCTCGAATGGCCTCCCGGCGCACCTCGGTGCGGTCGTCGACCGGACCCTCGTCGATCCACTCCAGCGGAGGTCGCGGGGTGGACTCCGACTCCTTCTCCCGGACGAAGCGGCCCCGGGCACGAATCTCGTCGCGCTTGATGTCGGCGGCGGTCAACGGTTTGGTGTCGTCGAAGCGATCGTTCGCGCGTCGATCGCCGGAACGACGGTCGCTGGGACGACGGTTGTCAGGACGACGAGCGCCCGAACGACGATCACCCGAACGACTGTCACCCGAACGACGATCACTCGAACGACTGTCACCAGAGCGACTGTCACTCGAACGACGGTCACCAGAGCGACTGTCACCAGACCGACTGTCACCGGGGCGACGGTCGAACGACCGAGCCTCGCCACCTCGGCGCGGCGGGCCTCCCCGACCACGATCGTCACCGTCGCGACCCGCTCCGGCCCGACCAGCACCGGCCCGACTCGCACCATCTCGACCGCCCGTGCCACCCCGCGACGGACGCGCATCACCATCACGACGCACGGAAGGACGACCAGAAGCGGGACGACCAGTACCGGCCCGACCAGTACCGGCCCGACCAGAAGCGGGGCGACCTGAAGCAGGGCGACCGGTACTCGACCGACGATCGTCACCGTCACGACCACTACCAGGACGACGGTCGTCACCGGCCCGACCAGAACCGGCCCGACCAGAACCGGCCCGACCGCCCGTGTCACCTCGCGACCGACGCGCATCACCATCACGACGCACGGAAGGACGACCGGAAGCGGGCCGACCAGTACCGGCCCGACCAGAAGCGGGACGACCAGAAGCGGGGCGACCGGTACTCGACCGACGATCGTCACCGTCACGACCCGCTCCGGCCCGACCAGAACCGTCTCGACCGCCCGTGCCACCCCGCGACGGACGCGCATCACCATCACGACGCACGAAAGGACGACCAGAAGCGGGACGACCAGTACCGGAACGACCAGAGGAAGGACGACCAGTACCGGAACGACCGGCACCCGCACGTCCCGAGGCGGGACGACCGGGGCGATCCGAATCGCCCCGAGGTCGACGGGGGCGAGGAGCGTCCGACATAGGGAACTCGATCCTACGGCGACTCGAGGAAACGAGTCCGGATCTCGGCCGAGGCGTCGACCGAACCATCGTCGTCGATACCCGGTCGCGGCCAGACGTGTCCCGCACCATCGGTGACCACGAACACCACCGATGTTCCGTCGGCACAGTCGTTCCACTCGTGACGAGTCGTCGAAGGTGTCTGCTCGATCATCAAGGGTTCTCCGGCGCAGTCGTTGCGACGGGCCCACGACTCCACCGTGGCCCACGCATCGCCGCGAAAGAAGAGCCGGAGGTCGTCGAATCGATCCCCATCCCACCCATCCAGACCCTCCATCGGAACCACCATGTCGCCGGTTCCGTGAAACGCCAGCAACGAGACCGGACGCGCGTCCTCGCAGACACGGGCCAGGTTCACACCGGCCACCGGCGCCACCCCGGCGAAGAGTGTGCTCTCACAACCCAGCCAGGTCGCCATCGCCGCGCCCGACGAGAAACCGGCCGCGTACACCCGGTCGGGATCGGCGCACGCGTTCTCCACCATGTCGACCACGATCTCCTCGACGAAGTTCAGATCGTCGCCGGGCACCGTGCCGGGCACCGACCACGCCGACACCGGCCCGATGGCCTGCGGGGTGACCGTGATCCACCCCTTGCTGGCGAGACCAGCCGCACCCAAGCCGGAGGTGGCCTCCTGAAGCGCGCTGGTCCCGGTCGTCCCGTGGAGATCGACCAGTAGTGGGAGCCGCGAGCCGACCACGTCCGGACGATGCACGACGTAGGAGCGCCGACCATCGGTACGTTGCACCACCACCTCGGTGACCCCGGAAGCTGTCGTGGCCTCGCACGGCGTGTCGGGCACATCGATCACCGGCGAGACGTGAGCGTCGGGATCGTCGACGGTCGTACCGGGTGGTGCCGTCACGGATGAGGGAGTCACGGTTGAGGGCGTCACGGATGAGGGCGTCGTCGGAAGGGCGACAGTCGGAACGGTCGTCGCCGTCGTCGACACCGGCGCCGTGGCACCGGCACAACTCGCGACGAGGACCGACGACAACAGAATCGACGATCGTGCCCCTCCCCTGGTCCACGACCGTGAGCGTCGCCTCGATTCGATGTTCCCGCCTTCGGACATCGGATCAGTGCTCGCGCAACAACGTTCCGAAACCGTGCAGACGTTCGTCGACGCCGTTGTCGCGCAGGGCCATCCACCACGTGGCGGCGTTGATCGCGATCACCGGCTTGTCGACGATGCGTTCCATCTCGTCGGCCAAACGAATCATCGACAGATTCGTGCCCACCTGCACGAGTGCGTCGACGTCGGATCCGTTCACCGCGTGCAGGGCGCGACGCAACTCGGCCTCCCCCACGTGGGCGATCGACACCGCGGTGGGACACTTCAG
>Ga0169931_10003817_pt1 | contig 23746 bp, 24 predicted proteins | sample Kivu_15m_20L_FD_129675 | JGI IMG/M metagenome (GOLD analysis project Ga0169931, IMG submission 129675) | Freshwater microbial communities from Lake Kivu, Western Province, Rwanda to study Microbial Dark Matter (Phase II) - Kivu_15m_20L... | ecosystem: Environmental > Aquatic > Freshwater > Lake...
AACCAGCAAGAACTGGAATTGGAGGACTATACAGCAGCATCCAAGGCAGATCCAATAAAGTATCCACCATCGGGCATTGAGTCAACAAAGAAGCGCATTGCAACCGCCAAGCGCGACCTTGCGCGAATTCAAAAGAACAAGCCAAAGCCAGTAGAAGAAGATGAAGAGTTCCTTGAAAGCATTGACGGCTTTGCATCTCGTGGGGGCAAACGACCCAAGCCTCGATGGTCGGCCGCTGATCGCCAACGCTTTGCTGATGGAAATATTTTAAGATCACGCAAACGACCGAGCAAGCGTCGTCAAGGTCCATCTGTTAATGAATTTGACGGTTTTGCATCTAGGACTATTAACGAACTTCCAGACACCGATACGCCATTTAGCCGTGTTCCTTTTGAGGGCGGAGAGCATGGTCCGGGGAAAGATTTTTCACTTAAGAAAATGTGGGAAAACTTGAGAAAACTCAGCGAAAAAGGAGGGCGAGGTTCTTCAGACAATGATCGTTGGCTATCGCAAGATGTTTCTATTGAGGAAATGGCTAAATTTTTGGGGGTTGACAAAAATGTTGCCGCCAAAATACTTCAAGCAAGAGATCCAAAATCCCCAGAATTATTTTCTGACGACCCCTATTTGGCTCAAACGATAAACGATAAATGGGGACCAGACCGTGTGACATTGTTCGGTTTTGATCCAAGCTTATATTACGATGACGAAGGCAATCTATTGGATATCCATTTGTCCGACCAAGATTTTGAAAATGCCATTGAAATGGAACGAGCAAGAAGAACGGCGCGAATTGCGGCCCGAGAGGGACGAAAAGTCGGCAAATCCAACCTTATTAGAGGTGGGGCGACAATTAAGGATCTAGAGGATGCCTTAAAGAAAATTAATCCGGACATTAAGTTGACCGATGATAATGGTGCCCCACTGACTCCGGGCGCAATGAAAAAAGCAATAGATGCTCTGGATATTGAAATACCATGGAGTGCCGAGACATACAGAAAGATACAACGCGAAGGTGGCGCATTGTCGACCAATATGATTAATTACTTGGTCAAACGAGATATCTTGGATTCAAGTTTTGCCGAAAACCAAGATTTATCAATCGGTCAGGCCCTTCAGTGGCCTGGGTTTGCCCAATTTTCGGCATCTCAAATAATTGATGCGATGTCCAAAACATTGGGATTGTCAAGAGAGGAAATTAACGCAAGAAGGCGAACCATTGAAGAAGCGCTGGCCAACTCTCGCTCAAACCGAGTAAGGGCAATTAGTCAATCCAACCTTCGAGTGGCGATGCAGAAATTGACTAGAGAAAAGATAGCCGAAATGGTTGAGAGCCTAGGTCTTAGCGCTGAAGATTTTGAGAAATGGGCTTCTACGGCCGAACTGGCGAAGTAGTAGTGCTAATGTTGTTTATTGCGATTTTCACGAAGGGATTTACTAAATGAGCATGGTCAATGAATCTTCACCGACCTTGAGTGTCGATGCCGAAGGCGGCATTCTCTCGTGCGCCAAAGGTGTTGACCTTGGTCAGTGTGGCTACGTCAAGGGAGACAAAGTTTGTGGCAAGTGCGGTGCTGTCCCCGTAGAAATGAAAGTAATGCCTGTTGCCGTAGCAAACGAGTTGCTTGAAAAAGTTGCGATGTTGGAAGAAAAACTCAAAAAAGAAAAAAAGCCAGTTTCTATGCCAAAAATCAGCATGGAAGATTCCGATACCGACGAGGCCGAAGAAATCGCCGTCGCTGCCGAAGCAACAGCAGAAGACGAGGAGTTGACAGAAGCCGACGAACCCGAAATGGATCCGACCACAGATGACGAGGAAGATCTGGAGGCAGAAGAGGACGAGGAAGAAGAGGACGAGGAAGAAGAGGACGAGGAAGACGAGGACGAGGATGACGAGGAAGAGGAAGACGAGGACGAGGAAGACGATTCTTCGGAAAACCCCGAATCACTTCTTGACAAATTCAGAAAAGCCCGCCTTCAACAAATTGGTGTTAAGTCGCTCGATGTTGGACAACACGGCTACAAGTGTGCCATGGATGCAAAAGTCTATGCTGGCGGAACACCGCCCTGTGCAGATTGTGCTGGTGGCTGTTTTGGAGCAAAAGGTCAAGTAACACTCCTTCATGCCGAGGGAATTTCTCAAACTTTAGTAAAGGGCGATGTCCTTGATTCAGCCTTTATCAAAGATGCAGACATGTTCGTTACCGCAATTAGGAGAAAAGACGGAAAAATATTTGACATCTATGTAGATTCGGCTGGAGAAATCAGGGGACACAACCTTGTGGATTCAAGCACGATATACGATCCGAATGTTGACGATCTGACCATGGTGACATTTGATGAGGCGGCGAATATTGCCATGATGCATTTGCAGAGAAAAGATTCTGAGGTTGTAAGTATTCAGCCAGCAGCATTTGAGGGACACGAGGCTTATGTCGTGGATATTCAATGCAAGACTGGTGAAAGTTACGACATTTTTGTTGGATTAGACGGAACACTGCTTGGCTATGAAACACTTCAAGAGCCAGATATTGAAGAAATTGAAGCAGAAGCTGCTGAAATAGCACTCAAAACTGCTTACCCACTAGCTGTTCGCAACGAACTGGCTAAGGCTGGCATAGCAATGCCGGATGGTTCGTTCCCGATTCTTGGTCACAACGATTTAATGAATTCCGTACAAGCATCAAAACGAGCAGTCAATCAAAAAGATGTTCGTGAACACATTATTCTTCGGGCAAAAACAATTGGCCACGAAGCATCAATTCCGCCATCATGGGTGGAGGTTGGCTCGCAAGAATTGCAGGGGAGTCTTGAGGAATTTGACAAACTCCTCAAAGAACTTGACGCGAGCAAGGAATAATCCATGTCGCTGGGCGACGCAGGCAAAAACAAAGACATTCGCCAGAGGGCCGATGATTTTCTCAAACACGGGGTCCTAGGTTGCTGTCCTGAATTAAAAGCGGCGCTCGGAAAGACCATCGCTGAAGCAAACTCTCCTACTCAACCAGAAAAAAAATTACCGAATGTCGTGAACGACGGTGGTAAACGTTACGACCCAAAGGTGAAATACAAACCGGGGATGGAACTCAATCTGTTCCCAAGCAGGGCGAGCCAGAGCGAATTGCACGGTCAACCAAACTTTGGCTGGATTGAGGCACAACCAGTAGAAACAGAAGAAGAGACAATCAATTCAATGGTTGAATCTTTGACAAAGTTGGCAAATGGACCAAGGGTCGTACAGGAGGTTTACGAAGTAGATAAAAACGGAAATCCGACCAAAAAAGTGAGTGGCCCCAGTGACGCAGACGAAGAATCCGAAGGGGATGATTCGGATTTAAAAGGTAAGGGGCTTGGTCGAACCTTGCGGGAAATGAATCCCGGCAACACACTCATTGCTCGAGCGGCTAAAAAATTTGGTATATGGATTGATGATCTGGGTAAGTTTCGATGTCCGCCAGGGACGCCTCAGGCAAACCAGTTCACGGACGAAATGGGGACTACTTGCTTCTCTGTTTCGGCATCCCAATTAATAAATGCGGCCCAAGAGGGTTTCGCATCGTTGAATCGCTGGCTGGGAAGGGGGCGGCAAAGAAGACTGACTTGGCAAGAAACCGGAATTACAAACATTGACATATTGGAAGGTCGACAGGATTATGAACGGGTATTCACGGGTTCTCGCGCGCGAGTGAGAAAAAGAATATCCGAGATAGAGGGCACGGTTGCCGATCTTTTGCGTGTGGCAGGGATAGATCCATCGACAACGGATAACAAAGATTTAGAGCAACTACTTAAAAGATTAAATCCAAATTTGAAGGTAACTGCCGGCCTTGCTGGTGAAGCGTGGGACAGGCTGCCAGACGCAATTAGGCGAAGGCTTGACTCTCGTATAAACAGACAGGCATTCATTGATTCTGAGCGCGGTTTCTTGATGAAAATTGTAGAACTTTCCATAACGGATCCAGAAAGATTTCGACGAATAGAGTTCTTAACCTTGAATGACAAATTGAAAGACGAGGGATTCACAACAGTAAATAATCCAACTGGGAGGGTACAAGATATTACATTTGTAATTGAATACAACCCCAGAAAAATGGTTTTGTCCGTGGTTGGACAGTTGGACACGGTAGAAGAAAACCAGCGACTTGGATTGAGGGTGACGGGGGCATCCACCGATGAGGAAGCAGCCGATGTCCTTCATAAATTTGTAGTCAACGAGGACATGTGGGCCGGCGGGATGACTGCATCGCTGGCAAAAAATCAATTTCTTGCAAAAGGCATCCATACGGGATCCCATGAGGTTGTGCACACTTTTCAAGTAGACAAAATGGTAGAGAAGGTCGTAGAAAGGTACGGCGCAGACGCAAGGCTGTCAGATCTAAACAATGGAAGTATTGTCTCGCTTTTGAAAGAGGTCGGCGATGGGATAGATCTTGTTGATTTGGGATTGGTGACTTCCGATCTTGACGCTATTGCATTTCTTGGTGGTCAATACGGAGCCGTTGCGTATGGCGAAACTGGTCTTGATAGTGAGTTGTGGCGAATTGAGACAACCGCTGAACTGTATGCGCTGCGCGACATGGGGGTAATTGATGGCGATGATGTAGACGGGGTCTTGTCTTATATTGACGATGTTGGTGCGAGTCGTAGCAGGGAGATGCGAGAGGCCAATAAGAAAAAAAATAAAAAAGAAATAGAAAAAAGACTCACTCGCCCACTAACGAGACCCGATGGTCGCCGTGATACACCCGATGCGCCACCGTCGCCAAAACCAAGAAAACCCCGTGCGGTAAAAACAGCAAAAGAAGCCGGCAAAGTCGGCGAGGAACTTAAAAAAGCCGCCGAACTAAAACTTGACAAAGAAGAACTTGATGCCGTCAGGCGAATCGGGGATCCACGAAAACATCAAGTAATGTCTTTGGCGGACCCGAATCAAATGTCGGTGGCAATTATGTCTATCGACTCCAACCACAAGCTTGCCCGTAAACACACTGCCGACTTAGACGAAATAGATGTAACTGGGAGCTCTGCCGTTGAACGTGTTGCATATGATCCCAAGAAAGAACGGCTATATGTGACCTACAAAGGCAAAGACGGCAAGCCGGGTAAAACTTACTTTTACCGCAAGGTATCTCCAGAAACGGTTCTTGAATTACACAAAGCCGAAACAAAAGGTAAAGCAATAAACGACATTAAAAAACTTCACGAGGTTTCTGAGCCAATCGCTAAAATTCCAGAAAGAATTGAAAAAACAAGCCTTGACGATGCCGACATAGGATCGCAGGTTCGCCACAACCTAATTCCCGTTCTTACAGCACTAGACAAAGCCGAAGTGGGAACCTCAATGAAGGTCGTCATCAAAGTTGACGGCCCGGAAAAAGGGGGTGAATTGCTGACACTAAAGGGTATTACGACTGCTCGCATTCATTACGATGGAATAAAAATGAACGACAATGAAGTTGTTTTAACAATTCCAGCAGATGCTCGTGGTATACCTGTTAATGCAGATGTTTTTTCTAGGGAAACGTCTGGTTCAACATCGCTACTGATGATGCCACCAATGAGGGTGTCAATTCTTGGGGACAAGGGTGGCAGAAGTGCTGAATTGTTTGAGCAATCCACGGCAAACGAAACCCTCAACAGGATTATTGATGAGTGGCCACTTGGCGCCGATCCCAAACAGGTCAAAATTATGGGTTTGGCAAAGCGAAAAGTTGATGAAGAAGTTGCCGTTCATTTGGCAATGGGCGAAGGCGATGGGGAGTTGGCCGATGGCTCTACATCTCCGCTCGGTGCTCGTCGGATACGCACCCGGAATGCCAACATCCATGATCGTCAAATCAAGCGTCGCAGTAGTCCAACTAAGCCAACAAGACAGTACCGAGATTCTGTATCAAACAGAGGTTTGGGTTCTCTTGGTCGAATTCAAACACAAGAAGAAAGAAATTTTGACAGAGAGTCTGGCCATGTGAACGTTATTTCAGGCATCCGTTCAGATACATCAATAGACCCGGAAATTCAAAGGTTAATCGGGAACATGGATGATCGGGATATTTCTCAAATGCTGAATTCTGTGGCTGTTTCATTCCACGATGGGGTGGATAGAAGACCAAGACTTCGTGTATCTGACGACGAACTGAAAAAAATTATTTCAGATGGTGGGCGACACTACAAAAATCAAGGCCACTTTTCAAACCTTGAGAGATCTTACCAAGCACTAATTGGCATACACCCAGACACCGACGATTTGGATAGGCCTGTTGCCGGCTACATGGTTCATCCGGCACAAGACTTGGCATCAAGGTCAGAAATGCGCCGCAGGGGAATATCTGTCGGTGATGCACCGATTGAGTGGCCTGTCGGTTCAAATCCGCACGGAGATATTGATGCAGATGGTGATATAGAGATCGTTCTTAAACCAGAAGTTTCTGGGAGAACCGCATATGGTGTGGGTTATGGAATAGACAACAGAACTAGGCCAGTTTGGGTTAATTCCGATAATTCAGCCGCAATTTCGGATGCGATAATTCATGTCGACCCAGCGACGGATCCGGATGGGTCGCAAAAAAGAGTGCTAAATGCTCTATCGGCGGCAGTAGATGACGATTTGGGATATTTAACTGATAGCAATTCAGTCAAACCAGCCGCAACGAGTCAAAATGAGAGAACTGAAAGTTTTGGCAAAAGATTGTCAAGCCATGCGAAGGAATCAAAACCACAAAGACTTGGTGCTCAAATCATGGGTGGGTTCGTCAATGAGGAAATAGCAGAAATTCGCTACCCGTGGTCCAAAATCACAAACTCATCTTCCGACATGGATGTATCCGATGTGGTCAACAAAGAACCGGTCTCGGACAGACTTCGTCGACTTGGCTTCACGGATCAAGAAATTGAATATTTCTACAAAGTCAACGGAGATAGATCGCTTGATTACATCTCATCATCAACCATGGCAAGTCTCAAAGAGTACAGAAAAGCCCTACAGATTCAGCAAGACTACAAAGAACGTGGCATACCAAATGTTTCGTTTATGCACCCTGCCGGTCTTGACCCAATGGATGTTTCCTCATATACGCCAAACCCAAAGGCAACTATGACAATTGAGGCGGCACTAGCGCAGGCGATTAACGCCGAAGTGGATGAAATCCTAGAAAAAATGTTGAAGCAGGTTCGCAAAACTAGGGGCAAGCTTTGGGAGATGAAGCCTAAGGCAGGTGTTTCAAAATGATGGGAATACATGTAGCGAATTCGGGAACAAGCAAACTATATTTCGTGATTGATCCGCCCGATAAAAGACAAACCGGCGCCCTAATGTATGCCGTTGGGGGGAGTAGTCATTTTGACTTCTGGGGTTGGGTGTCAGCGAACCCAGAGATAGAGAAAATCGAAGAAAACGAGTTTCAGGAATTACTCTGGAACGAACCACTACCCCAAGACGAGGATTTATGGGAGTCTCTTTTCTTCTCTAGGACAACCCCTTTATCTGGGATAATTGATCCAAAACTTCTTGTCAATATCGGTGGCGACAAAAACCCACCAAGCAAGCAAAACGATAGGCAAAGTCTCGCAAAGCAAATAATGGAAAGGGGGCAAAACGGTGGAAAACAGTGAAATGAAATTCAAGGGCCCGCAAGATATAATTTTTGATCTCCCTCAAGAAAGAATTACGGGAGACATCCTTCGTGGCTACGGCCCGCGGCGCGGGAACCTCGAGAGGCTGCTTCGCTACTGGAGGCCGATTATGAAAAAGCCCGGCGGCTTTCGTCGCTGTCGGGTCATTCTTGCAAACCATCCAGAACTGTACCCGCTTGAGAGAATCTGTGCATGGCTCCACCACGAAACGACTGGATTATGGCCAAATGAGGGTTGTCACCACCCAGGAATGAAAAACTGCAAGAATAAACTCAAGAAAAGAAATTGGAGTGATGCAGATTTTGCCAAACGCCTTGCTCGTGGAGGAAAACTGCCGAGAAAATTAGCAAGAAGTATTGGCAAATCAAAGCCGCTTGGAAAAAGTCTTGAGGACGATGTATTTCTCACCAATTTCTACGAAAACGGAACAGATGAAGTAGTTACTGATAATATTGCGTACAAGGAATTAGTTGGTTTTGTCAATGACAACTCTGAGTTTGCCGATTGGTTGAGAGATTCGCAAAACTGGGAGCACGAAGGCCAAGACAGAAACGGTCAAATTTCAATATTCCCATTTAGGTCAAAATATGACAACGATTGCTGTGGTGGTTTAATTGAACGAAAATAATTGCTGCCCCCAAATAGTTGCTAGATTTTCTTTTGTTGAGCCAAAACAAAACCCCAGAAGCGTTCTACACACCCACGACAAAGGCAACCAAGTGCTTGCAAGATATAAAGCAATTGCCGTGCTCCATGGACATAGTCGAAAAAGAGTGAGAAACTCCATAATCGCCCAGGATGTAATAAAATATAAAGGAATTGGACATACGCTAATTTCTTTAGCAATACCGGGAGACTCCGATCCTTTTCGCTCACCAATTCGCTCTGCTTTCTATCGTGCCATTACCCCAGGCGGTGGACGCAATAGGGGTGGTTCTAGGCCTGGAGAAAATCGTGGGTACAGATGTCCAGAGGGCTATGAATATGGTGGTCGTTTTACAAACAGCAGACTTTCAACCTGCGGGATGATGCTGTTTGACATACCCGGACTTGGGCGAGCCATTGGTGCCGCTATGAGAGGTTTCCCAAATGCCAGAGACACCGAAGGTCGTTTAGTTACAGGGGGACCATACCCAGAACGCCAAAAAGCGCGTAAACCAAATATCATTATTCCAAAAGTTGGTGGGATAAGCAGAGAAGCTCAAATCAAAAACATCAATGCTCTTATTTCGCAACTCTCAGGACCCCAAAAACAAACGGCTCGTTTGGTTAGGCGCGATGGGTTTGTTCTTGAGCCAGTGGTGCCAGCAAGTGTTTTGCGCGTCATTCCCGACAACAGAAACATGGAAGGTGCCACATATGTGATGCCGACCCCTACCAGAAACGATTTTGGCAGAGACGAATTAGGGATGCTGTCAAATAGTGGCATAAATGAAATTATCTACGTCATGCCAAATGGCTCAACCGTCAGGCTTTCCAAAAACAGGCAACTAACGGTTGGGGAACGAAGAAGATTGGGTCGATTGGTTTCTTCGGCTTCGTCAAAAAAGAACGACACGGATCCACTCGCCCCAATTAGGTATGTCGTAAACGAATCTGGCGATTATCTAACATATGAAGAGAATTTCGTTGGGATAAAAAATCCACACCAACTTGTAGGTAATGGAAAACGAGAGCGCTGGGTTGATGAGGTCTTTGCTGGCAAAGGAAGGCTCAAGAGACAGAGAGGTTTGTCGGATGAGATTCGGGAAACAGAATCTTTTGGTCAGGTCAATTCACGAATCGCAACCGTAGGTGGAGCAATAGCCCATATCCAAAATGGTGGGTCACTTGGGGACCTAAAACCATCTGTTCTTGCGAAACTTCTTGCCAGCCCAGAATACGCAAAACGACTAGATGGGAATGTTTATCAAATTGGACCCCGTAAATACACGCTTGAAAAACAAAAAGCAAAATACTCAGCAATTTCCGAACGATTCGCCGAAGATGTTCAACAATTCCTCGGTGTTGAATCTTTGGATGTATTCCCTGTGGGTAAGGGTGATAGAAGATCCTTCCTGAGAGAGCGTCCAGAGTCAGCAATTATCGGATCAAAAATAAACAGAACCAAAACATGGAAAGACATCCCGACAAAGGATATTGCAGGCCTATTTGTTGCCGACATGTTGACAGATGTCCGTAAAAGAGACTCAGAAAGCATTGTTGCCGTAGATTTAGGAGACAGGACATTTGGTATGTCTACCGTTAATGCTGGTGCCGGTTTGACGGATCTCTCAAAAATAGAGATATCTAAGCGTATGAAGTTGAGAATTGATGACTTGTTGCAATCATCTGTCAATTCTCGTTATTCCGAATACTACAGAACATTGAAAGCGCAACAACAAGCCCAGATGCGAAAGCTAATAGCATCGCTCTTGCGCAAAGCACGAAAATTTAATTTTAATCAATATAGGGACAGATTGAATGCTACCGCAGAACTTACAGAAGGCGAAAAAATACACATAGAAGTTTTGGGTAAAATAATTAATCAAAGAATCAGAATTCTTTCTGAGGGGTTGAAATTAGATGCTTGGCTCAATAATTAGCATGTACTCTGTCGTTTATGACCCTATCGCTAGAGAGCCATTTGGGGTGATAGAGGATGTCGCTGGCATCAAAACAGCGCACCCTATCCAGAAATCAGCAAATCATTGGGCAATTAAGTATAACGGCGGAGATAAGACTATCCCATACGGATTAGATGCCTCAGAGTTTGTAGAAATGGATCTTGAATTCGTAAATTCCTTCAAGTCGGCATTTAGTAGTACGGGAAGAGTCGATAGGCGCGCAAAATTGCTTTCCCAAAAAACGGAACAATACATTGTGTCGGAAATAATTTACGGTGCTTCATTGGGGAGAGCAAAAAGACGCAAAAATGGAATATCAAGAAAAGTATTGCCGGTGGTTAGTTTTTTGCAGAAAGAATTTTTTAGGGCAGAACTAATCAATGAGGCAATAAGGACGGGCAAACGATGGGTCAAAAAAAGCGAGGACTAAAAGGCAGAGAACGTCAAGCCTATGCCCTACGCATGGCTATACAGATGGGTTGCTCTGGCGCTCATAAAATGCCCGATGGTTCATGGGCGCCTTGTTCATCCATGGAGGAACTGGAGCGTCTGTCTGAAGCAGCAGAAAATGACAACTGGCTGAATAGCAACACTATTGGGGCAATTAGGGCCAGAGACCGACGAGCACGACGCCTAAAAGCCAAATCTGTGACCCAAAACAAACCGTTTTTTGTTGTTTCTGGCAAATCTGTGGTGCCATCAACGGCCCCCAGAGACACCGATCCAGACGTATTTTTGGATCCCGATTCTGCGCGAATTAGGTCTCGCCAACTGGGTTGTATAGGCATTTCACGCCGCGTATCAAAATCTGGCAGGGCGATATGGATGCCATGCACAAATATGTCAGATTACGCTAGATTATCAAGGTCTACTGCATTGGGTAGGCGCGGGTCAACGGCATCCGAAACAAGGCGAATACGCCAAACCGTACAGGACGAATTACGCAAATTGTCCAGAAAACGCTAGTTGCGCTACAAACCTTTAATTATCTAGTATCTTAGTAAAGTATCGGTTGGGTGCTTTACCTAAATCGAATTAACATTCACCCAATCAACTACAAATTAAAGGAAAAAAGATGTCAGAAGACACAAGCAGACTTCGCGAGCTCCAATCAGCGCTCCGCGCCAAGATGCAAAGCAATAAAGAGATTGCCGATTCGTTCAAAATTGAGAACGGCACAGTGATTGTTGACCAAGAAAAGAAGTCAGCATTCGACAAAAACATGGTCGAGATCAAGGAACTCAAAGGCTTGATTGACGGCATGGAAGCATTCAATGAAGTTCAAGAATGGGGTTCACAGGCAAGTGGCGAATCAGTGGCAGCAGCCGCGGCCGCAGGCCACGCAGTTCCACAGCGTCAACTTCAAACGATTGGTGACATGTTCGTTGCCTCGGATGAGTTCAAGTCACTTGGTGGTGGCCGCAATGGCGCCAACATGCCGGCCCCTTGGCAGGTAAAGACTTCGTTGACAACCCACAACTACAGCGTGAAGGACGTGTTCTCGGCAATGCCAACCGCAGGCAACCTCTCTGGTTTCCAGCGCGCAGGTGGCCTTGGTGACTTCGGTTCGGTACAGCGTGACCCGATGGTGGCCTCGCCAATGCGCACAAAGCGCGTTCGTGACCTCTTCCCGGTTCGCCGCACGACTGCCCAAGTAATTGAGTACTTCCGTCAACTCGGATTCACCTCAATCTCGGCCGCAGACTTCGCTGCTTTCCCAGGTTACTCGGGTAACAACGATGCCGCTGCAGTTCCAGAACGTGATGGATCCGCCTTTGGTCTCAAGCCACAGTCGTCGTTCCAGTTCGTTGGTGAGCAAGCACCAGTTCGCACACTCGCGCACTGGGAAGCGGCACACCGCAACGTTCTCGCCGATGAGCCACAGCTACGCTCGATCATCGACAACGAACTCCTTTACGGCTTGCGCCTTCTTGAGGACAATCAAATCCTCAATGGCAGCGGCTCAGGTGAGAATCTGAAGGGTGTTTTGCAGACAACTGGAATTCAGACTTACAACCATGCCTCGGTGGCCGCTGCTATGTCAGCTCCAAAAGACACCAAGGCTGATGGTCTCCGTCGCGCAGCAACTCTCTCGTTCCTTGCTTACTACGAGCCTTCGGGCATCGTGATGCACCCGAACGATTGGGAAGACATCGAATTGACCAAGGATGCAAACGGCCAGTATTTGGTCGCCGTGTCAGTGGCAATGGGTGGCGAGCCACGCGTGTGGAGAATGCCAGTCGTTGAGACCCCAGCAATCGCCGAGGGCACTGCTCTCGTCGGTGCGTTCGGTACCGGAGCTCAGTTGTACGACCGTGAGGATGCAAGCATCCGAATCTCGGAACAGCACTCAGACTTCTTCATTCGCAATGCGATTGTGATCTTGGCAGAACAGAGACTTGCTCTCGCTGTCAAGCGCCCAGAAGCATTCGTGAAGGTCACACTCGCTTAGTACTGGTTTAAGTCAAAAAACATTTCCCTCGCCTTTGATCCTGCACTCGGGATTTGAGGCGGGGGTTTTGTTTTGTATAGAAAGGTTTTTATGGAACGATTTTGGTATGGTGCGAGACTGCTGAAAGTAATTGACGGCGATACCGTCGAACTGATGGTTGATCTTGGATTTAACATCCACCACAAAATGCGTGTGCGTCTTTACGGTGTAAACACCCCAGAATCGCGCACGAAGGACTTGGCAGAGAAAGAACTAGGGCTGAAAGCCAAGAAATTCACCGAGGATTGGCTTGCCAATCACCAGTGGGTTTTCGTCAACACCATCCCTGACAAAAATGACAAATATGGACGAATTCTTGCAAGGATTTATTCATCCGACAAGATTGACAATCCGACCACGGCATGTCTAAATCTTGACATTATCCAATCTGGCCATGCCAGAGAGTATTATGGTGTCGGTGACAAAACTTGGACCGAATTCAAAAAGAAATAAAAAGGAAACGAAATTATGAAAAAAGATTACAGTCGTGTAGGTCTTCCAGACCTTCTCCAGACATCGCTTAAAGAAGAAGCCACAACGAATACCGCACCAAAGCCGGTGGTTGAAGAAACACCAGCAGTCAAAGAGGAACCGGTCGTGGTTGAACCTGCTGTAGATGTTGTCGAAAACAAGGAAGAGCCAAAAAGTAGCAAGAAAACTAAATAATAATTCTTGACCAGTTTTTGTCAAGCCAAATTATGGTTTAACTACCTGATTGGGCAAGCCCCTGTCGCGCAGTCTTCGAGCATTAAGTCGGATCCGGTTGCTTGACTCAGGGGAATTGATAAATTAATTTTACCCAAGAGGACATCGTACTCAGACTGAGTGATTTGCTCATATGGCGGCAATGGAAAATTGTGATCGGCGTGAAGTAGGAACGACACTGATTTTACTCCAGTATTGTAGTTTTCCGACAACCAACCCTTGATTGAATCAAGCTCTTCTTTTCGGTAATAAACAGTAACGGACACAGCGTTGTCTGCCCACTCTGTTTGCATCTTTTTGACCCATTCAAGCTGCTCTACTGCCGTCATATTTTCGGCAAGGATCGCATTATCTGGGGACTTGCATGGGAACTCAACAACATAGCGTGTGTGGTCTTCTCTGCCGTCAATACCAATATCCCAAACAACCTTGTGCCCCCGCGCGCGCAGGCCCGCTACGAGGGCATCGGACGCACCAAAACGCACCCTACGGATGTAGAAGCGAGCAAATGCTGGGTGGATGCCGGGGGTGATACCGGGAAGCAAGGACAGCGTCCCTGATGGCTGAACCGTCGTTAGTCTCACCGAACGAGGGAACCCTTTTTCTTTTGAGTACTTAATGTCAAATTCATCCAAATTGCGATAAGCATCGTCCAGCCAAGAAATCTGTTCCTCCGAAGACTGCAGAACGCCAGAAATACTTTGTCCCAATCGTGCATTTTTGCCGACTACTGCATTTGTCTTGGCGTAAGGGTAAGTGAGACGTGTGATCTGTTTCTGCACCATATAGAGAAGTTCAGAAAGTTCTTTAAATTGTTCAAGACTGCAAATATTGGGCAAGAAAATAGTTGAAAGATTGCAAGATTCGCCATCCCCTAACCCGATTTCGGCACAAGGGTTGAATCCTTCAATAGTTTTATCTGTACGCTCCTCTTTGAGACGACCAAATTTTCTAGCAAGGCGTCGGTTCACCAACCCATAAGGCTCACCATCGCCCGTGTAGCCCTTCCATAACTCCGGCATGATGTGATCGTAGTAATCGGCGTAAATGCTGTTGTTGGAATTCGCCCGATAGCCGGGAATGTTGCCCGTAGCCCAATTTTTGGCTCGCAAAAACAAGACATCATCTGGGTCTCCAATTGCGATTTGGGCCGAGCGGCGCGATGACCCAGAAACGACTACTCGCCCAATGATGTTACAGATATCAAGAACATCAATAGAGCGTAATTTTTTGCCTTCCCGCAATTCTAGGACTTGGCAAATATCTGCAATTCCCTCCACCAATGCACCTGGCCCAGATGCCGTGCCACCGAAAGTCTTGAGTGGTGCACCAAACTCACGGATCAAAATAGTTGAATAAGAAAAAGATTTACCTGTGTCAAAATACGATTTCAAGACACTATGCAGAAGCCTTCTCCACCCCTGTCGGGAATCCGGAACGATAATGTCTGCATCGTTTGATCGTTCGTGGGTTATCTTGACATTTGGCAAAACCTTGGGAAGATCGTGGATTTTTGCTCGCTCTACGGAAAAACCAACACCACCACCAAGCATTAGGTGGTCAAAAAGAAACTCAAAATCCTCAACTTTTTCAATATTAACGAAATAGCAATTATTCAACGATGCGGCATTGAATTGCTTAATGAGTGGCGTCCCAAGTTGCCAAAGGGCGCGTCCGGAGAAAGAGCCGCGAAGATTGAACACATGATCAAAAAGTTTTTCTGCTTGCTCATTGGTTAAGGGTGTTCCGATCTCAAGAGCCCCGTTAACGCAGCGTTCAATCGTCTCCAACCAAGTTTCGTTTCGGTTCAATTCTTCTATGCGACGCGAATATGTTCGCAAGTAAACAACTTCACCCAAACCGCCAAATCCCCATGGCGGCGCCACATCTCTGTATGAATCTAAAAAAGACTTAGATAACGACACTGCGCCCCCTTGGTGAGAATTTTTATTGGATGGTTAAACAGCCCTGAGGGCATAAATCATAATACTAGAGCAAGCCGAGTTCCCTTGCTTTTGTCAAAGGAATGTAGTCACCCTTTCTGTGGATAAGCACTCGTGCTCTTGTGTATGGAGTAATTGCTCGATCTTCGGTTACATCTTCTTCGACCAAAAACATTGGCTCTTTGCCGATGATACGTTTTGGTAAATTCAGATCCAAGATGGTTTTTTCAGGACCAGAGCAATCCCCTGTTGGGTGACCACATACCGGACATGGCTTTCTGTCGGCTCCATGAATTTCTAAATCACCCACATAACGAACATTTGATGACAAGCCATTTTCTGAACTGTTTCTGAATGGGTGAGTGAAATCCATTCACCTATTTTACTATCTCAACCGTCGGGATCTTGCTCAGAAAAATTATATATTTGGAATCCGTCCTCTGCCATTTGTTGGCAGATGCGGTCCCTTGTTGCTGAATCAACATTGTGGTCAATTTTTTCAGTAATTGTTCTCAGGAGTAAGGCTGGAAACATACTTTCCCTAAACAACCTCAATGCCTCGTTCGGTGTGGCTATCATGGTGTCCCAAACTACTGTTTTTTTATCATAAGAATAGGGCATTGCTATAACTGAAATTTTAGGCTTTCCGTCAACACTAAAAGCATGGGAAAGGGTAATGCATTCTGAGACTTTTTCGTTTTTAATAAATGCATCTCGGAGGCTTTTATTACTAGTGGCTATCGGGTCGTATGAAAGAAAGCCCTCAGCAACCATGGTGATCTCATCAATCCCCCAAAATCGCCTAAGTGCTTGACAAACCCTAAAGGACTTATCAAACCTCTCGTACAGGGGTAAATTCATAAGTTCGTAGTCCATTTGTACGGTTATGGCCAAATCGTTGTGTTTCCAGCCAAAAAAGTTAAATGGCAAATCCTCGCCAACACCCCTCGTTTTGACGACATCTGCTTTTGTATAGCGATAAGAGGTTGATAATAAAGCCAATTTTTTGACATCATCCCCATAGGTATCGTCCATGTGTAAAACTTAGCGCAAAAGAGGTGCGCCACGGCAGACGGTTCTTATGTAGACTAACCATTTATGACAACAAAAAAACCAACCAGCAAGAAATCAACCAATAAAAAAGCACCTGCTAAACCAAAGGCCAAAAAGCCTGTTGTAAAGAAGGTTGCAGAAGAAAAATCAATTCCAGAGACAGTGCGTATCACGATAGACACACACGAAGCAGGACATACACATGCACCTGTTTCGACCGGTGTCAGCAGTGCAGCAAAGCCAAAAAAGAAAAGTTTCTGGAAAAGAATTTTCGGTTTCGGTTTCTAGCTCAAACACACTCTAGACTGGGTATGTGAGCTCAACAGCCGCATACTCTGATCGAATCTTGCCGTGGCACAGATTGGGTACAGCCGTCCCCGATGGGGCAACGGTTGAGGAAATGCTTGATATTGCCTCATGTAACTACGATGTGTTCACCACAAATGTTGCTGCTGTTGATGCTAACGGCAACATGCTTTACGATTCTTCGGGTAGGCCAGTAATCATAAACGACTCTCGAGCGACGGTCCGTTCAAATGCAGATGGTTCGTTCAAGGGGATATCAACCGTTGGGACGCGGTATGTGGTCCAGCAAAACCGAGAGGTGCTGGATCGCGCTGTCTCTGTGGCGAAAATAATGAGAGGCTTGAAATCCGACGAAAATGTCCGAGTTGATGCTTGTGGAAGTATCGGCGGCGGAAGAGAATTTTTTGCGACCATACACCTCGGAACAAACACCATTGACCCAAACGGAATAGCAGATCAAATTGATGAGTATCTTGTTGTGCGAAACGGGCACAATGGAAAAACACCAATAACCTTCGTGAACACGCCCATAAGGGTCGTCTGTAAAAATGCAATTATGGTCGCAGTAAATGAGGCCAGCAAAAAAGTGACGGCTAGACACACAAAAAATGCCGACTCTATCGTGAACGACGGGATGGAGGTCGCCAAACAGTGGGGCAATTTATCAAGGAAGACTCAAAAAATTGCCGAAAGAATGATTGCAGTTCCTATCGCAAACAATGACACCGTTGCATCTGTTGCGAGAAATGTCCTATTCCGAAGTAGTGGCAAAAAAAGCACCCAGCACCTTGATTTCGCCGTCGAATCGATAGTGAACCTTTATTTGAATAATCGAAATTCTGCTAGTTACGGAAAGAATGGCTGGTCCCTCTATAACGCCATAGTGGAGTATCTGGATCACGAAAGAGATGCGAATCCGATAGAACGTGCTGAAACGACCATGGATTCAACCTCTTGGGTCAGCAAAAAGAAGCTGATTGCCGCCCAATCGGTGCTTACCCTACCTTGAGGCAAATTTGTGAGATGATGTAAGAACAAAGAGAAAGGGTCAATATGTCAAAAGACATGAACATGGACGGCGAGTCAAACGAATACCCAGACTCAGTTTTTGACCACCTAGCGGCAGCGATGGACGGCCAATCTGCCGAAGCCTTTACATATCGCAAGGATCTTTGTTTCATACTCGCCAACAAGATAAAAGGCGAATTTGGTGTTGAGGGTTTGTGTGAATTATTGGGCGGGATAGATAATTCTGCCGGTTGGATAAGCGATATATTAATCGAGTCTTCGGATATTGATGATGTTTTGTTCAAGGAATATGGTATTTACCTAGAAGATTCGTTAAATTTGGCTCGCAAAACAAAGGCCATGGATCAGTTCTCAAAATCGCTATGGCGATCAAGAAGAAGATACGCCAAACTTATGGCAGCAGAAATACATGCAATTTCTTCTGAGTCAAAAAGTTCGTAAAGATTGAATATCAAAAAATAAATCTAACTGATGGCTACAAAAAGGGGGATCGCCCCCAAGATGGCAGTAACGAGTGTCAGCAGGATTGGTCCATGGGGGTCTGTCTTTTACCACCATCTGCTTGAATGTGGACATACTGAATCCCGCAGAAGATGCGCAAAAGTCGGCGAGAGAATAGCCTGTATTAGGTGTCAAGAAATTGTTGAGCATCGCTCCACCCTTGGCGATAGGGTGATTTCAAGCCGCGAGCCCGATTCGGACGTGGATGTCGCAGCAGGAATGTCACAAGAATCGCGCATAAGGGCAAATATTGCATCAATGCTTGGGGTCCCGGCAGAAACAATTGATGTGGCACTTTTTCCAACCCGAACAGTAACGATTTTTCTTTCCCCCTCGGAGGTGACTAGACTCTCAGAAAACTAAAAGGGGGGTTATGTTCAAAAATGCTGCCTGTTTAGGTGAACCGACAAATTGGTGGTTTCCCGAAAGAGATGGAAAGTCCAACAAAGAGTTGAGTGAAATTTGGTTGAATACCAGAAAAGCAACCGCAATCTGCAAAACCTGCCCATGTCTCAAAGAGTGCCTTCAGTATTCGCTTGAGAATTACGAAGTTGGAATTTGGGGAGGAATGGGGGAAAAACTACGCAAAGAGGCGCGTCGGATGTTTGCGAGAGGCTTGTCCATTTCCCATATCTCAGAAAAATTGCTTGGAGTTGATTGGGACTAATGGAAATTACCGATCTTCTCTCTCGCCTTAATGGCGTAAAAGGAGGCAATGGGCAGTGGAGTGCTCGGTGTCCATGTCGAAACGACGACAACAACCCGTCCTTATCTGTCGCCGAGGAAAATGGTCGCATTCTCATGCATTGTCACCGCGGCAATGGTTGCGATGTATTCAAGATTTGCGAGAGCATGGGGATAAAAGTCGGCGACATAATGCCCGACGACCCAATACCCAAAAAGAGTGGACTTACCCTCGTTGCCACATACGACTACATAAACGAGCATGGCGAGTTGTTGTTCCAGAAAGTTCGCTACCTAGACGAGAACGGGAAAAAGACTTTCCGTCAGCGCCGCCCAAAGGCTGGAGGCGGATGGGAGTACGACCTCAACGGAACTCCAAGGATTTTGTACAACTTGCCTGCTGTTCTTTCGGCAAGGGCGAACAACCAACCAATCCTTGTTGTTGAGGGCGAAAAGGATGTTGACACGCTTCGTCAGATAGGGATAGTTGCCACCACGATGCCTGGGGGTGCTGGCAAGTGGCTGGATATTCACACGGAAGCACTTGCGGGTGCCGTGGTGGATGTAATTGCCGACAACGATGAAGTCGGCAGGGAACATGCGTCAACGGTCGCCCAAGCTCTGGCAAGTGCTGGGTGTGATGTTGCGACATTTGTATGTCCAACAGTCAAAGACGTGACCGACCACATTCGGGCTGGTGGCGCCATGGCCGACTTGGTGCCAATGGATGCCGTCACAGTTGCGCCCGAGCGAGATTCTCGAGACGATGCCCTTGATGCCATATCCGACCTAATCAACAGTTCTGCCAAAGCATCCGAGAAGCTCACGCGCATCCGGATGATTGCCAACGGCTCAGTAGCAGACATGCCTCTTGATCAGGGTCGTTTGGTGTTCTGGCCAGAATTTATTCGTGAGAAAGATGACAACAATTTTGATTGGGTTATACCCGGTTTGCTGGAAAGAAGTGAGAGAGTAATTTTGGTTGCCGCTGAGGGCGTGGGGAAAACCATGCTGGCTCGACAAGTTTCAATTCTTTCATCGTGCGGACTCCACCCATTTTCATTTCAGCCAATAAAGCCAGTTCGGACTCTGTTTGTCGACCTAGAAAACCCAGAGCGAATCATTAAACGGATATCAAGAAAGATATTCATTGAGGCAATGAAACTCAGCCCGACAACCGAGGATCCGCAAGCACATCTTTTTATGAAGCCGGCTGGTTTGAATTTGTTAAATGCTGGCGACAGAGCCTTATTGGAGAAAAGACTAGAGGAGACAAAACCCGAACTTTTGTGTATTGGGCCGCTCTACAAGTCATTTGTTGATCCCGGCGGAAGAACATCCGAAGCCGTCGCCATTGAAATTGCCAAATACTTTGATGACATTCGTACTGCCTACAAATGCGCCCTCTGGATTGAGCACCACGCACCGCTCGGCAGCACTATGGCAACCCGCGATTTGCGACCATTTGGCTCCGCGGTTTGGTCTCGCTGGCCAGAATTCGGCATTGCCTTGCATCCTGCAATAGGGGCGCCCTACACATACGATGTAAAACACTTTAGGGGAGCAAGAGATGAGCGTCCGTGGCCTTTGGTGATTGTTCGTGGAAGACAGTTCCCATTTGAAACTATTTCCTTTCTTGAGGTTGCGTCGCACTAATAGTGGCACTTGTTGTGCCAACATGGATGTATGGATGCAGCAAAACCGATGAACCGTGAATTATTGGCTGAGCGCGATGCCCGTATTTTCGCTCTAAAAAAAGCAGGTGTATCCAGCAGGGAAATTGCTAGGCGTTTTGACATGACCACATCTGCGATCAGTAAAGCAATACAGCGCCAACTTGAGAAACTAAACCAAGAGAGTCGGCTCAATTATGTAGAGGTTCTCAGATTGGAACTAGAGCGCCTTGACGCCCTTCAGGCATCCATCTGGCCGATGACCCAAAATAGAAAACAGAGCAACCCCGATGGTTCGGAGGTCGCCATCGAGCCAGATCTTAAAGCAGTTCAGCAAGTCTTGTCCGTAATGGACAGACGAGCGAAACTTCTGGGAATGGACCGCATGAATGTAAACGTGAGCCTTGCGGATTCCCCAAGTATGGCCGGACAGGTAAAGGTAGCCCTTGTTGGTTCCGAGAAATCAGATAGCACAATTGACATCCACTCCCCAGAGCAAGATGCCCGAAGACTCATAGCATTAATGACATCAGCAGGAATACTGCCTCTCCAAGAACTTGATGCGATAGTATCGCAAAGCGGGGTGATAGTAGATGCCGAAATCATGGAACAAACCGACAGCAGAGGTGGAGCAAGCAATGAGTGATGTATTTTCAGATATGGATGACATGAACATCAAGCCGGTCACGCCAAGCGATGACGAGCCAGGCTCCCCAGCCGACAAACAGTTGATGGTCAGATGTACTCAAGCAGAAAAAGATCTGTGGAAACAAGCGGCCGATAGCCTCAATGAAACACTGGCTTCGTTTGTCCGCAGATTGCTAAACGAAGGCGCCACAAAGGCAACTTCTTGTTCCCACCCTGCAGGTGCGGTTCGGTTTTATCCCTGGGGAAAACCTCAATTTTTTTGCACATTTTGTAGTACAAGAATAGATATGAGTCAAATAGGACAGTAAAAACACCGCAGGTCAAGCGAGATTCAATAAAAAACCGCAGCAATGTGAGATAATTGATGCATGAAAAAAGATCTTTTTGTCAATGTCCTTCTTAGAATTCTTGCTACTTTCGCCGCATCTGGTCTTGGCGTTATCGGCGCAGGAACTATCGCTGGTGTTCCAATACTCAAGGCCGTCTTTATGGCTGGAATTGCAGGGGTTGCAGTAGTCGTAGAAGGTTTGTCTCGCGCCTTCCTTGAAGATGGCAAGTTGTCTCATGCGGAGATAAATGAAGTATTTAATAAAGTCGACAAAAAATCGCCAGCGAAGGCTAGGGCGAATGAAAAGGCTTAGCCCCAAAAACGAAAGAATAAAAAGGTGAATCACGACCACCTTCCAACGACAGCAGGGTTTCCTCTTACCGAGATGGAGATCATGTGGGTTCTTATGGTTGTTATGTTTGCGTGGAATTTTGTTATGGCGTACCAACATCGCAGACTAAAGAAAAAGACAGACTGCCTTTGTGGGCACGTAGATGATAACAACCCAGCGAAAGCGAAGGTCAATAATGCATAGTAATCACGAAAAGTCTGAGTGCCAGTGCGCACATTGCAGTTGCGAAACTCGGTGCGTGGATGATTGTCCTTGCAGCGAATTAATGGGTGCCAGCGCATGCACAAGCCAACACGATTAATCAAACTGCTTCCAATTATGCTGATTGCAGTTTCAGCCTGCGGTTACGACGGTTCTTACCGCTACTCGTGCCAAGACCCTGCAAACTGGGGAACCAAGGAATGCGAGCCACCAATCTGCGAAGCGGACGGCAACTGTACAAAAACACTACTGGGTTTTGACCCAACGGAGATAACAGATGATGAATAAATTAGACAACCGCCCGCGTCTGACGGCTGACGAACTTGACGCACGACTGAAGTTCGTTATTGGATGTATTCTTGGCTTTGTCCTCTTGATTACTACGGCTGGTGTCCTCTGGGCGCTCGTGTTTGTTACTCAACCAATTGGCGCTCAAGCAGAGAACGACAAGATGTTCTTTGGGGTTCTTTCAAGTGTTGCTACGTTCATTACTGGCACCCTTGCAGGCCTTATGATTTCGACGGGTCGGAACCATGAACAAAAAGAACAACAGGAAGAAATCAGCGAAGAATAGGGTTTGAAATTGGAGAAATGAAAGTTTGGATTGACCAAGACTTATGTACTGGAGATGGACTGTGCGCGGAGATAGCTCCCGATGTATTCATCATGCTGGAGGATGGATTGGCGTACGTCCAAGAGAATGGGAAAGTATTTTCGAAAGCGCGAGGCAACCCAGAAGGCGCCGCAGGCACGGCATCTTTCGCCGACGACAGGCTTGATGACGTAGTTTCAGCCGCGGAGGATTGCCCTGGCGAATGCATTTTTATAGAACCTTAGGTTAGGTTTTGAATTTGGATACCGATAAAGAAGCTTGGGCTAAATGTAATCCAGAAGACCTTTGGATTTTTGATAAATTGATTGTAGCCAAAAAGTCTGGGCACGTATGTGGTCCACGTGGAATAGACGTGCCGATAGAAGGCAACTATATAGTTAGGCCAATACTTAATATTGCTGGTTTAGCTGAGCGAACGAAAGTTGTTTATTTGAAAGATGAAACATGGGACCTTCATCCCGGGGAATTTTGGTGCGAAATCTTTGAGGGTCCGCATTTGAGCATTGATTATAGTAAATACAAACCAATTTTGTCCGTAATTGGAACACCGCATTCCATTCATAAGCACACCAGATTTACCAAATGGGAAAAAACAGATATAATTCACCCGCTTCCTTCCTTTCTGGGTTACATACCTTTGAGGTATGAAAATTTGAATTGTGAGTTTATAGGGGGAAAATTAATAGAAATACACCTTAGGGGCAATCCTGATTTTGCGTACAATAACAGTTCTGCTATACCTTATTGGACCGATGAGCCAGACCCAAAACCAGAGGGATACACCTTTATTGCAGACAATGATGAAAACGACTTTCGTAAAGGCATCTGGGTTAAGTGAAATTTTTAATTTTCAGTAAAATTACTTTCCAAAAGGCGCCGCAGGCACGGCCTCTTTCGTCGACGACAGACTAAATGACATAGTAGAGGCCGCGGAAGAATGCCCAGGTGAGTGTATATTTATTGAACCATGACAGATTTGGTTCA
>Ga0169931_10003818_pt1 | contig 23742 bp, 23 predicted proteins | sample Kivu_15m_20L_FD_129675 | JGI IMG/M metagenome (GOLD analysis project Ga0169931, IMG submission 129675) | Freshwater microbial communities from Lake Kivu, Western Province, Rwanda to study Microbial Dark Matter (Phase II) - Kivu_15m_20L... | ecosystem: Environmental > Aquatic > Freshwater > Lake...
CGGTGAACGTCTTGCCCGAGCCGGTGACGCCGAGCAAGGTCTGCGCCGGCACACCCGAACGCACCCCGCTCACCAGCTGGCGGATCGCCTCCGGCTGGTCGCCGGTGGGTTGGAACTCGGAGACGAGCTGGAACGCCATGGTACAAAGGTACCACGGCTGGGAGGGTGCTATCTTCACCGAACGAATGCAGACCTCCGGGCGTTCTCGCTAAAGATCCCACCACGCCATGTTCCTCAAGCGCCTCGCATACTACCTGAACCCGGCCACCTTGTTCGGCAAAAGCAGCGGCAACAGCAGCCTGCGTTTCATGCATGGCATCAACCGGATCAGCATCCTGCTGTTCCTCTTTTGCTTGGGCGTGATGATCGTGCGCGCCTACCTGCGGTGACGGCCATGAACGAGGTGGAGTTCCTGGCCCTGCCATTATCGGAGCGGGTGGAGTTGCTTCGTGCACAGGGTGAACACCTCGGGTCGCGCCTGCATGTTTCACACCAGGTGCATCTTTATCGTCTCCACGGTTTTTTTTGCGAACTCTGGATGCGGGCCGGGCTGAATGCGGTGGAGTGGGTGGAAGTGGCCCGCCATCCGGATATCCTGAGCGAATATGTGCGGATCGACGTGAGGGACCTTTTCCGTTAATCGCTCCTCGTGCTCCAGATGGTCCACGCTACATCCGCTTGCGCATGCAGCATCGGCAGGCCGTTCTGGATGCGGGCACCTCGCTGGTCCGCTTCGTGCAACAGCGCCGTGCGTTCTGGATTGTACACCAGGTCGTAGACGAGGTGCCGCGGCCCCAGCGCGGACAGCGGTAACGGAGGCACCTCCCCGGTATTCGGGTGCATGCCGAGTGGCGTGGTGTTGATGATGAGCGGACAGGCCTTCATCAGGATGGGGTCGATCAGGTCCCAGGTGAGGTCACCGCGCTCACGGGAGCGGCTCACCACCCGGAAGCGGATGCCGAGTTCGCGCAACACGAAACCAACGGCCCGGCAGGCACCGCCGCTACCAAGCACGAGCGCACGCGGGCGTTCCGTGCCGATCAGGGGCAGGAGCGTGCTGCGGAAGCCATGCACGTCGGTGTTGTAGCCGATCCGACGTCCGTTGCGCAGGTTGATGGTATTCACGGCACCGACGGCGGCGGCTTGAGGATCCACGTCATCGAGCAGTTCCATGACCGATCGCTTATACGGGATGGTGACGTTGAGGCCGCGCAGGTCCCGATGCTCGCGCACGAGGGCGGGCAGGTCCTCGATCGCATCCAGCGGGAACAGCTCGTAGCGGTGGTCGGTGAGACCGAGCGCGGTGAACTTGTCGCTGAAGTAGCGTTGGCTGAAGGAATGGGAGAGGGGCTTGCCGATAAGGCCGAAGCGCACCATTACTTCCCGGGGGCGAAGCGTTCGAGTACGATCAGCAAGGCCGCACCGAAAAGGGCCAGCAGCAAGGCCAGCAGCATCTGCGGATCCTTGTGCGTGATCCCGAGGGCGGTATCCAGCTCGGTGATGGTCGCGTAATCCTGCGGCCAGATGTTGCGTTGGATGAAGGGCTCCAGGTGGGCATCGGGCTTGCCTTCGTGCACCATACGAACGCTCACCACCTCCTTCCACGGCCAGATGATGAAGAGCGACCCCAGCAGGAAGCCGGTCAGGGAGGAAACGGTAAGGTCGTGGTAGTGGGCGAACATCCAGCTTAGAAGGCGCGAGAACGCCATCAGACCGAACAGGCAGCCAGTGGCGAAGACGGCGATCACCGGGATGTCAAAGGTCTTGATGGCGGTCATCACCGGGAGGTACATGCCCATCAGGAGCAATACGAACGACCCGCTGATGCCCGGCAGTATCATGGCGCAGATGGCGATGGCACCGGAAAGGAACACGAACCACAGCGCATCGGATCCCGTACCTGCATTGAGCAGCCCGATGACCACCGCCACAGCGGTGCCGAAGAGCAGTCCGACGAGCGCTGGCAGGCTCCAGTGCTTCACCAGCCTTCCGCACAGCCATACACTGGCGACGATCAATCCGAAGAAGAAGCTCCAGATGAGCACGGGTTTGTGCGCGATGGCCCAGGTGATGGGGCGAACGAGCAGGAGCACGCTCGTACCGATGCCCGCGAGCAGCGTGACGAGGAAGTTGCCGTTGACCTGGCGCCATGCGGCAGCAATACCATCACGCCGGAGCGTCACCAGCGTATCGGGTCCCAGCGCCTTGATGGATGCCAGCAGTTCCTCATAGATGCCACTGATGAAGGCGATGGTCCCGCCCGATACGCCGGGCACCACGTCGGCGGCACCCATGGCCATGCCTTTGAGGAAGAGCTTGATGCGTTGAACGATGGTCATGGGGAATGCATGTCAGCAGGGAACGACACACGAGGATGCTACGGTGCGCGGCGCGATGGCTACTCGCAGTTGATGCTCTGGTCCACGGTCTCGCGCCACGCTTCGATGCCTCCAAGCAGGTTGTGAACGTTGGCGAACCCATACCGCTGGGAGAGGGCCTGCACGACAGCGCCGGCGCGGTTGCCGCTCTTGCAGTGCATGATCACCGGCACATCGCGGCGCAGTTCATCAAGCCGTTCAAGGATCTCGCCCATGGGGATGAGCGTTCCACCGAGCGTGCAGCGTTCAGCCTCATAGGGTTCGCGCAGGTCGATCAGCTGGTGTTCCAACCCGCGTTCCTGCAACGACCTGAATTCGACGATGCTGATATCCATGGATCAAGAGGTCTGTTCAGGTTTTTGTTGGCGCAATTTATCGGCCAGCTTCTCCGGTAAGTACTGGAAGAAGGTGTCGCCCCGCAGGCCCAACCGCAGCGTCTCCAACGGGATGACCTCCTCCGGAGCAATGTTGCCCAGGTTCACGTTGGCACCGAGCTGCTTGATGAACCATACCTGCTGGGGCTTCTGTGGTGCCTCCCAGAGGATGTCCTTCGAAGCGACCTTGGCGAGTATCCGTCCTACAAGAGCGCTGTGTGCATGACCATTGGGCCGGTAGATGCCGACCGTTCCGCTCTCACGCGCCTCTGCGATCACCTTCCAGCTGCCTGCATCCAGCTCCGTGCGCATCATGTTCACCCACTTGCTGGGACTGATCAGGATGCCCGATTCCTTGGAGCCCACCTCGCTGAGCACGGTGTAGTGCTTGGCAAGGTCGGAGATGTACTTGCATTTATCCTTCGCCGGAATGTTGATGGAACCGTCGCTGACCTCCACGGTATCCAGCCCCAGTTGGTCCACGAGCTTCCGGTAGTCCTTTAGCTGTCCGCGCGCCACGAATGCCTCGAACAGTGTCCCACCCAGGTAGACCCGCATGTTGGCACGCTTGTACAACGCGATCTTCTCAGCCAGGTTGGGGGTTACGATCGATGTTCCGAAGCCGATCTTCACCAGGTCGACCAAGGCCTGACCGGTGCTGATAAGGTCCTCTGCCTGGCGCAAGGAAAGACCCTTGTCCATGACCATGGTGAGACCTTCCTCCCGCGGCTTGGTGGAGCGCGCGGGGATATGGCTGAGCTTCACGTTCATCGGCGGTAAAGTTCCAACAAGTGGGCCACCTGGGGCAGGTGCAAGGCCTCGGGGTAGTGGGCGACCAGTTGCTCGTGCGCGGCATGGTCGGCCACCAGCGCCTCCTCCAGTTCGAGGAGCGCGTCCTGCATGCGACCTGCACGTAACAAATAACTGATCACGCGATACCGGAATCGGGGGTCGAGCTTGTGCACCTGTTCGCCCTCCTTCAACTTACGCAGGGCCGTCTCGGGGCCTTTCACTTCAAGCAGCAGGTCGGCATGGTCCATCCAGGCATCCAGGCTTTCCGGCTCCATGGCGTTCAGCTTGGTGTAGATGGCAAGGGCTTCCTCATAACGCGCCATGCGCCCCAGCGTGTTCGCCAGGAAGAAATGGGCGTCACCATTGTCCGGCGCCAGCTGAGTGGCGATCTCCAGGTCCTTCACCGCTTCGGCATGCCGGCCCTGCATGTCCTTCACGACCCCGCGGCCGATCCAGGCATCCACCCAGTTCGGGTCCAGCGCGATGGACCGGTCATAGTGGACCAAGGCCTGCTCATAGCGCTCCATCTTCTCATAGCATTCACCGATGTAGCTGTAGGTGACCGCCTGCGGACCGTCCATCCTGACCGTTTCGTTGTAACAGTCGATCGCCTCCTCATAGCGGCCTTGCAGCAGCAGGTTGCGGGCCTTGGCGAAATAGGCGGAGGTGAAACGTTCGTCGATGGCCAGGCAGAGGTCGAGGGCATCATTGCTTTCGTCCAGCCGTTCCAGCCGCGACAGGGCCGCACCCAGATTGTACCAGGCCACGAAGGAATACGGGTGTTCGTTGGTGAACTCGCGGAAATAGACCGATGCCGCCTGATGTGCATCGCTCAATTCAAAGCAGTAGGCCAGCTCGTAGAGGAGGGCTTCATTCTCCGGACCGTGCTCCAGCCCGCGCTTGAGGCAGTCGATGGCCATGTCAAGCTCCTCCAGGTTCTCGTACTCGAATGCGAGGTCCAGATAGATCTCGTCGCGCCCCTCGTCGGCGAGCTCCAAGGCCCTGCGATAATGCTCCACAGCGCGTCGGTAATTGCGCAGTTGGCTGTGGATGCCGGCCTTGTTCAGGAGCACATCCATGTTGAAGGGCTCCATGCGTCCCAAAGCGTCCAGGATCTCCAATGCCTTGGTCAACCGTCCCATCCCCTGGTGCACACCGGCCTCACAGTAGAGCAGGTCAGGGGATCCTGGGTGTTGCTGATAGGCCAGGCGGAGCACGGCCTGTGCCTTGCGGGGTTCATTGCTCTCCAGGTAGTGCTCGATGATCTGTTCGAACTCATCGACATCGAAGAACAGGATATCATTACGATCCAGCATCGCCTCGTAGCGCTCCACCGCATCGCGTTGTTCGTCGTGTCCGGGGAGGGGGAGGGAACCGTCGTTCATGGAGCATGAAGGGCACCGCTGCGGCGCCTGCACTACAAAAATAGGGACTTCGGACCGGGTGGGGCCCGGCTGCAGCCGTGTTATGAACACGTGCCGGTGCAGCATGGTCGTGCACGGATATGACGCTCAGCGCTGGATGTCAGGCGTTCAGCCTCCATGAACATGTGACTGTGGAAGGCACGTGTGTGGATAAGGGGGGCGACCCGGCGGTGGGGATAGCTTTGCGGCCATGGACAGGGGCCCATCACTGAAACCTGTCGTGCAGCTATAACATGACCTTGATCCGCAGCATCTCCGGGATACGGGGTACCATCGGGGGAAACCCTGGCGAAGCCCTCACCCCCCTTGACGTGGTCCGCTATACCGGTGCATTCGGAACGCTCATCAAACGTTCAAGCGGGCGCGAGAGGCCCAAGGTGGTGCTTGGGCGCGATGCCCGCATCAGCGGGCCCATGGTGAGCGAGCTCGTGCGTGGGACCCTGGTGGGGCTGGGCATCGATGTCATCGATCTGGGCATGGCCACCACGCCCACCGTGGAGCTCGCCGTTCCGGGGGAGCAGGCCGATGGCGGTATCATCCTTACCGCCAGCCACAACCCCAAGCAATGGAACGCGCTCAAACTGTTGAACGCACGGGGGGAGTTCATCAGTGCAGCCGAAGGTGAAGCGCTCCTTCAGCTGGCTGCCACAGATGCCGTGACCTATGCGGGGGTTGATGAACTGGGCACCATCACGGAACGGAGCGGCTGGACCCAACGGCACATCGATGCCATCCTGGCCCTTGACCTGGTGGACGCGGAGGCCATCCGCTCGGCCGGTCTCCATGTGGTCGTGGATGCTGTGAACTCAGTTGGAGGGGAGGCGGTCCCCGCACTGCTGGACGCCCTTGGCGTGGAACGCGTGACCCGCATCCATTGCATTCCCGATGGACGGTTCCCGCACAACCCCGAACCACTTCCGGAGCATCTCAAGGACCTTTGCACGGCGGTGGTGGAGAACCACGCCCATCTCGGCATCGCAGTGGACCCCGACGTGGACCGGTTGGCGCTGGTCTGCGAGGATGGCAGGCTCTTCGGTGAAGAATACACGCTCGTGGCCTGCGCCGATCATGTGCTGGCCCACCGATCCGGTGATACCGTAAGCAACCTCAGCAGCACGCGGGCCCTGGACGACATAGCCGGGCGTCATGGCCGCACACGACATGCCAGCGCCGTGGGAGAAGTGAACGTGGTACAGCGCATGAAGGAAGTGGGCGCGGCCATCGGCGGTGAAGGCAACGGAGGCGTCATCCTCGGTGAACTGCATTACGGTCGCGATGCCCTGGTCGGCATCGCACTCTTCCTGACGCTGCTCGCCAGGCGGGGGGGCACCTGCGCAGAGCTGCGTCGCAGTTACCCCGATTACTTCATCAGCAAGAACAAGATCGACCTTGCAGCAGACATGGATGTGCAGGGCCTTGTGGACACGATGCAGGCTCGCCACGCCGCACAGCCGCACAGCACCGTGGATGGACTCCGCATCGAGTTCGGCAACACGTGGGTTCACCTTCGCCGCAGCAACACCGAGCCCATCATCCGTGTGTATGCCGAGGCACCCAGCATGGAACAAGCCGATGCCCTGGCACAAAGGATCCTGAGCGAGCTGGGCGAATTGGCAGCGAAGAGCTCGGTGACGCGGTAATTTTGCGGTCATGGAACGCATCTACCTGGACAACGCGGCGACCACACCATTGGCCCCTGAGGTCTTTGATGCCATGCTTCCAGTGCTGCGCGACCAGTTCGGCAATCCCTCCTCGATCCACGCCTTCGGAAGACAGACCCGGGCGGTGGTGGAGCGTGCCCGGCGCAGTGTCGCCCACCTCCTCAACTGCACGCCCGGCGAGATCATCTTCACCAGTGGTGGTACCGAGGCGGATAACATGGTGCTGTTCGGTGCGGTGCGTGACCTTGGCGTGAAGCACCTGATCACATCTCCCATCGAACACCACGCGGTGGAACTGACAGCAGCGACCATCGGACAGCAACAGCAAGGTGTCCATGTGCATTGGATCCGCCTGCTCGCTGATGGCCATCCGGATGAAGGGCACCTGGAGCAACTGCTACGCGAAACCAAGGGCCAGGGCGTGCTTGTGAGCCTGATGCATGCCAATAACGAGATCGGCACGCGGATCGACCTGCAGCGCATCGGATCTCTTTGCCGCTCCTATGGGGCGCTCTTTCACAGCGATACCGTCCAGACCATGGGGCACTACCGGTTCGATCTGGAAGCGCTGCCAGTGGACTTCATCACCTGTGCGGCCCATAAGTTCCATGGACCGAAAGGCATCGGTTTCCTCTACATGCGCAATGGTGCCGGCCTGAAACCCATGATCCTCGGGGGGGCGCAGGAACGCAACATGCGCGGTGGCACCGAGAACATCCCGGGTATCGTGGGGCTTGCAATGGCCATGGAGCTCGCCTATGCCGATGTGGAGGATCACCAGCGCCACGTGAGCGGTCTCAAGCGGTACATGATCGAGCGACTGCGTGATACGGTGCCCGGTGTAGCTTTCAATGGCGATATCAGCGAGGACGCGTTGTATACGGTGCTCAATGTGCGTTTTCCCGATGACGGGAAGGCGGAGATGCTCATCTACAACCTCGACATCGAGGGTATCGCCTGCAGCGGCGGGAGCGCCTGCAGCAGTGGCAGCAACAAGGGCAGCCATGTGTTGGGAGCATTGTATCCGGATGTGACAGGCGCCAACATCCGCTTCAGCTTCAGCCGCTACACCACGAAAGCAGAGGTGGACCGGACGGTGGCAACGCTCCAGCGGATCCTGCAGCCCGCAGCGGTCGGCGCATAGAAGGGTCTTCCGGTCTTCAGAGCGATCGCCCGATGGCGTTCACTGGATCCCATGGTCCGTGAAAAGCACGGGCACGGGAGGTATGCCAGCGAGGTTGTCGGTGGCACGGCCTGACGGTTCAGGGCCGGGCCTCACTACCGAGCAACAAGCGCAGTGGTTCCCATTCCGGTATCTCCTCGCCGATCAACTTGACAATGGACAGGAAGGGGAGGAAGAGGATCATGCCGGCCACCCCCCAGATCAACCCGCCGAGGAAGATGGCCAGCAGCGACGCCATCGTATTGAGCCCCAATTTTGCCCCCACCACCTTGGGGAAGATCAGGTTGGCTTCAAGGTATTGGACCACGGCCAGTACACTTATCACCCCCACGGGCATCCAGATGCTGCCGGTGGTGGTCCATGCGAGCGAGATCGGTAGCAACGAGCTGATGATGATGCCCGCGTAGGGGATCATGGTGGCCACGGCGGTGAGCATGCCGAACAGGATGGCGTTGGGTACTCCGAGCAACAGGAACCCCACGCAGTTAAAGGTGCCCACAATGAGGTATACCTGTGCCATTCCCAGGATGAACCGCGCGAAATTGCCGGTCACACGGTGCAGCAGGGCAGGCAGGCGCGGCGCCCATCCGGCGTCCACCAGCGCGGTCAGCACCTCCACATAGGTGCGGCGGTGATACAGGAGCAGGGCACTGAATACAGGTATGATGAACAGGTTGAAGAGCATGCCGAACAGCGCGGACAACACGGAGCCGAGGTAGGGGGCGATGCGGCCTGGCAGTGCGTTCACCAAGGGGGCCCACCACTCGTCGTGGTGCTTACCACCCAGTTCGGCCAGGACCTTGTTGACCCATTCCCAGAACGTGCCTGTCCTGGCAGGGGCGGCCTGTGCCAATGCGGGCAGTGCGGTCAGGAACGTGTTCAACTGGTAGACCAGCAGACCCACCAGCATGCCGAACAGGAGCCCAACGCCTGCCAGGCCGATGCCTATGGCCGCCCATCGGGCAACACCACGGGCCTCCAAGCGGCAAACCACCGGGTGCAGTACCAGCGCCACCAGCAAGCCGTAGGCAAGGGGGATGAGCACATAGCGCCCCAGATGGAGCACGGCCACAAGGCCGAGGAGCAGGTACAGCCTGTACAGGACGGTGCTGGAACGGGTTGGCACGGCTACGAAATTAAGGCTCCGGTACGGCGGGGGCAATGGGAAAGCCCCGGCACCCGCCGGGGCTTTCCTGTATCGGGCGATCGTCCGGCTCAGACGGCGGCCACCTTGTCCGCTTTGTAGGCCCCGGCTTCCAGTTTCTTCTTCACCTCCTTGAAGCTGTCGATGGTACGCTGCACGTCCTCCATGGTGTGCACCGCAGTGGGGATCAGACGGAGCAGGATGACATCCTTGGGCACCACAGGGTATACCACGATACTGCAGAAGATGCCATGGTTCTCCCGGAGGTCCAGCACCACGTTCGTGGCTTCCGGTATACTTCCCTTCATGAGCACCGGGGTCACGCAGCTGTTGGTGACACCGATGTCCAATCCGGCATCCCGCAGCCCTGACTGCAGGGCCTTGGTGATGGTCCAGAGCTTCTGGCTGAGCTCGGGCATGGTACGGATCATCTCCAACCGCTTCAGCGCGCCCACCACGATGGGCATGGGTAGGCTCTTGGCGAAGGTCTGGCTGCGCATGTTATAGCGTAGGTACATGATCACATCCTCGGGGCCACTGACAAAGGCCCCGATCGTGGCCATGGCCTTGGCGAAGGTTCCGAAGTAGATGTCCACCTGGTCCTGCACGCCTTGTGCATCGGCGGTTCCGCGTCCGTCCCTGCCCATCATGCCGAAGCCATGGGCGTCATCCACGAACAGGCGGAAGTTGTACTTCGCCTTGCGCTCTGCGATCTCCTGCAATTTGCCCTGGTCACCGGCCATGCCGAAGACGCCTTCGGTCATCACCAGGATGCCGCCGCCGGTCTCCCTGGTCACTTTGGCGGCCTTCTCCAGCATGTTGTCCAGGCTGGCCATGTCGTTGTGTTGGAACACGAAGCGCTTGCCCATATGAAGGCGGGCACCGTCGATCATGCAGGCATGGCACTCGCTGTCATAAACGAGCACATCATGGCGTGAAAGCAGGGCCTCGATGGCGCTCATGCACCCTTGGTAGCCATAGTTGAGCAGGAAGGTGTCCTCCTTGCCCATGAAGTCGCTCAACCTATCCTCCAGTTCCTCATGGTACCTGGTCTGGCCGCTCATCATACGGGCGCCCATGGGATAGGCCATGCCCCATTGCGCGGCAGCCTCGGTGTCCACCTTCCGCACCTCGGGGTGGTTCGCCAGACCCAGGTAGTTGTTCAGGCTCCAGACGAGCACGGGCTTTCCCCTGAAGGTCATATGGGGGCCGAGATCGCCCTCGAGCTTGGGAAAGCTGAAGTAACCGTGGCTGTCCTTTGCGTGACGGCCGATGGGGCCGAGGTCCTTGCGGGCCTTGTCGAAGATGTCGTTCATGGTGGTGGGCGCCGGGCGCCGGATTCTGAACACAAAGGTAACCGGTCGGTAACATGACCGAGCGGCCGCAGCCGCAAGCTGCGCACAGACACCTGTTCAAGGAGGACGGCTATCTTTGCAGCCTTCCCCCTGAACGTGCATCGTCCGAACCTCCGCTTCATTCCGCTCGTCTTCGCCCTGCTTGGGCTGGCGGCATGCAGTGAGTTCAACAAGGCCCTGAAGAGCACCGATCTCGATTACAAGTGGAAGGTGGCGCAGGAGTATTACGAACGGGGCCGCTACGATCAGTCCATCCCCTTGATGGAGGAGCTCATCGTGCTCACCCGGGGTACCCAGCGCAGTGTGGAGGTGAACTACCAGCACGCCAAGTCGCACTTCCTGATGAAGGATTACACGCTCGCGGGCTATTACCTGTCCAACTTCGTTCGTACGTTCCCCACCAGTCCGTACGCGGAGGAATGCGCCTTCCTGTCGGCCTATTGCTACTACAAGAACTCGCCCGACCACGAGCTGGACCAGACCGATACACGGACAGCGATCGACCAGATGCAGCTGTTCATGGTCCGGCATCCCAACAGCACCCTGAAGGACAGTTGCAACACCCTTATCGACAGGATGCGCACCAAGTTGGAGGTGAAGGCGTTCGAGGGTGCGATGCAGTACTACCACATGCGCAATTTCCAGGCCGCCGGCGTGGCCTTCCGGAACTTCAACCGCGAGTGGCCCAATTCGCAGTTCCGGGAAGAGGCCATGTGGCTGACGCTCAAGAGCGATCACGAGCTCGCCATCAATAGTGTGGAAGCGAAGAAACGTGAGCGCCTTGCCGAAGCGATCAGATCCTATCGTAATTTCGCCGACGCTTTCCCCCAAAGCCCCCTGCTCGTGGACGCCGAACGCATTCGTCGTATCGTGGAACAGGAGCTGGGTACGACGGCCACCACACCCTGACCATGAACAAGCAGAACACAGCAGCACGCACGACCATCACCCGCGACATGACCAAGCTGGACAAGGAGGTCGGGAACGTCTATGAGGCTGTTGCCCTGTTGGGTAAGCGTGCAGACCAGTTGAGCGTGCAATTAAAGGAGGAACTGGGTGCCAAGCTGGAAGAGTTCAACCAGCATGGTGAGAACATCGAGGAGGTGTACGAGAACCGCGAGCAGATCGAGCTGAGCAAGCACTACGAGCGCATGCCCAAGCCAACAGCACTGGCCATCCAGGAGCTGCTCGAAGGGGATGTCTACTACCGCCGTGCCGAGCATTCCGGCACCCCGGCCAAGGAGGCCTGATCGCATGAACAAGCCGTCCGTTGAAGCCCCGATGAGGCTCCATCGGAGGATGCTGTTGGGTGTCACAGGCGGAATTGCGGCCTACAAGTCGGCATGGCTGGTGCGTTCCCTTATGAAAGCAGGCTGCGAGGTACAGGTGGTCATGACACCTGCAGCGCACGATTTCGTTACCCCCTTAACGCTTGCCACGCTCAGCAAACGTCCAGTTCTAACAGAGCTCTTCCTGCGTGACGGTAGCGGTCTGTGGAACGACCACGTGCACCTCGCCCGCTGGGCCGATGTGATGGTGATCGCACCGGCCACGGCCAATACGTTGGCACACATGGCACAGGGCAGTTGCGACAACCTCTTGCTGGCCTGCTACCTCAGTGCCACCTGCCCGGTGGTGGTGGCCCCTGCCATGGACCTTGAGATGTGGGCGCAGGATGCCACGGAACGGAACCTGGCGCTGCTGCGTGACCGGGGTGTTCATGTGGTGGGGCCCGCCAGTGGTGAGCTTGCCAGCGGCCTGGTAGGCGAGGGCAGGATGAGCGAACCGGAAGAGATCGCAGCGGCCTTGCACCGGTTGCTTCTTGCCCCGAGCCGGCTCAATGGAAGGCGTGTGCTGATCTCTGCGGGCCCTACGCAGGAGGCCATCGATCCGGTGCGTTACATCAGCAACCGTTCCACGGGCAGGATGGGGTTCGCTCTTGCCGAAGAGGCCGCGCTTCGGGGTGCACGGGTGGAGCTTGTTGCAGGTCCGGTGTCCCTTGTATCGGACCGGCCCGGGGTGCGCCGCACCGATGTGGTGAGCGCGGCGGATATGGCTGCCTCCTGTATTGCATTGGCTCCGGGTCAGGACGTGGTGATCATGACGGCGGCCGTGGCCGACCACCGCCCCCGGAACCCCGCACCGGAGAAGATCAAGAAGGATCAGGGACCTGCGCGCTTGGAGCTGGAGCCCACCGAGGATATCCTGGCCACGCTTTCGGCCGCGCGACCGCCCGGCCAGCTGGTGGTGGGCTTTGCGCTGGAAAGTGAACGGGCCATCGAACATGGGCTGGCCAAACTGGAACGCAAGAAACTGGACCTGCTCGTGCTGAACAGCATCGCTGACGAAGGCGCCGGCTTCGGGCATGATACCAATAAAGTGAGCCTGTTATATCCGGACAAGGATGCGGAGCATTTGCCGTTGATGAGCAAGGCTGACGTGGCACGTGCTATCTTGGACCGCATCGAAGAACTGCTATGAACCTGCATCGCATCGGGATCATCATCGGGTTGCTGTTGGCGCCCCTGGCCGGGATGGCCCAGGAGTTCAACTGCCAGGTGAGCGTGATCGCACCACAGGTGGCCAACGCACAGCCACGGGTCTTCCAGTCGCTGGAACTGGCCATCAAGGAGTTCTACCAGAACCGGCGGTTCACCAACCTGAACTTCACCCCGAACGAGCGCATCGACATCAACATCCTGTTGACCATCAGCAGCCAGCCCTCCCCGGACCGCTTCGAGGGAACGTTGCAGGTCATCTATGTGCGCCCCATCTACGGCACGGACTACAACAGCCCGGTCATCGACCTCGTGGACAATAACATCCAGTTCAACTTCCTGGAGAACACCCAGATCGAATTCGCCCCTGAACGCTTCCTGAACAACCTGAGCAGCCTGCTCGGTTTCTACGCGTATTTCGTGCTTGGGATTGATGCTGACACGTATTCACCCTTGGGTGGTACCGACTTCTACAACCTCGCCCAGCAGGTGGTGAACAATGCCCAAAGCACCAGTGAGACCGGCTGGAAAGCGTTCGAGGACCAGAACAACCGGTACTGGTTGCTGGACAATCAGGTTCAGGCGGTGTTCCGCCCGTTCCGCGAGATGCTCTACAATTACCACCGCACGGGATTCGACGTGATGACCGAGGACGTGGCAGCTGCGCGACGGACCGTTGCCAACCAATTGGACAAGCTCAAACCGGTCTGGCAGGTGAAGCCCTCGAACATCAACTTCCAGATCTTCTTCAACGCCAAGTACAACGAGCTGGTTGAGCTCTTCAAGCAGGATGGCTCCCAGGAGAAGGCCAAGGTCTTCAACACCCTGCAGATCCTTGATCCCGGTCACATCAACCAGTACCAGGGTATCATGCGTGGTTCCTGAGCGATCAGGTGTGCTGGAGGGTTGCCTATATTGGTGTCGATGAATTGACGAAATAATTGTCATGCTCCATCGGCTTCACATTCGCAACTACCTCTTGATCGATTCGCTGGACCTTGATCTGGGGTCAGGCTTGCACATCATCACCGGTGAAACGGGCAGCGGCAAGAGCATCCTGCTTGGGGCGCTGGCCCTCGCCACTGGTGAGCGTGCCGATGCCGCTGCGGCCCGTGATGCAGGACAACGCTGCGTGGTGGAGCTGGAGGTGGACCTTGGCGGCATGGACATGGAGACCTGGTTCGCTGCACACGAGCTTCCCTATGAGCAACACACCCTGTTGCGCAGGCAGATCGATCCCGGGGGGCGTTCGCGCGCCTTTGTCAACGATACGCCGGTGCGTCTGGAGCAGCTGCGGGAACTGGGCGGTCGGCTCATCCATATACACAGCCAGCACCACACGCTCCTGCTTAACGATCCGGCGTTCCAATTGGGCTTGCTGGACCACCTTGCAGGCATCGCGGCAAAGGTCTCCGGTTACCGGAGGGAACACCAGGAATGGCGGACCATGATGCGCACCTTGGACGAGGCCCGTGCCAACGAGGCCCGCAATAAGGAGGAACTCGACTTCCTGACCTATCAATGGCAGGAACTTGCGGAGGCACGCCTGCATCCGGGCGAGGATGTGCTGTTGGCCGAAGAGCTGGGCCGTGCGGAACATGCGGAGGAGATACGGGTGTCATTAGATGGTCTGGCGCAGGACCTGGAGGGTGATCAGGGCATGCTGAACGTGCTGGCATCCTTGCGGCAGAAGCTCGCCCGTCCAGCACGCGTGCACCGCGGTGTCGACCAATTGGTGCAACGTATGGAGGCGGTACGCATTGAGTTGAAGGACATCGCCCAGGAAGGTGCTGGGCTTGCTGAGGGGGTGGAGGAGGATCCCAAGCGCTTGGAACATCTCCGTGAACGGTCGGACCGGATCAACAGGCTCCTGCAGAAACATCGGCGTGCCACGGTGGATGAACTGCTGGTCTTCCGTGATCATCTGGCCGAACGGATGGCCGGCATCACGGGACTGGATGCGCGTAACGCCGCACTTGAGCGGGCCGAGGCTGCAGCCCGGGAGCACCTGACCGGCCTGGCGGAACAGCTTTCGCAGGCCCGGCAACAGGCGTTGGTACCCTTGGGCCGTCGCATGGAGGCCATCCTTCATGAACTTGGCATGCCCCATGCCCGGTTCCGTATGGAGCACCGCGTCGGGGAGTTGGGGCCACAGGGTCTGGACAGCGTTCGAGCGTTGTTCTCAGCCAATTCCGATCGCGAGCCGGCGCCGCTGGACAAGGTGGCCTCGGGCGGCGAGCTTGGCCGTGTCATGCTTGCACTCATTTCGCTCGCAGCGGCAAGTCAGGACCTGCGAACGGTCATCTTCGACGAGATCGATACAGGGGTGAGCGGGGAGGTGGCCGACCGCGTTGGCTCGCTCATGGCCGCCATGGGCCGCGACCGGCAGGTGCTTGCCATCACACACCTTCCGCAGATCGCAAGCAAGGGCGACCACCACTTCGAGGTGAGCAAGGAGGGGGCGGATGGCCCTGTACTCACCCGCATCCGCCCGCTCGACCGCGAGGAGCGTGTACGGGTGATCGCCCGAATGCTCAGTGGCAGCACCGTCACCAAGCAGGCACAGGAGAACGCCCGTGTGTTGCTGCAGCATGCTCGGGGCAGGGCCGGTGGCCGTTAGGTGAGCTGTCCATCGATCACGCGAACGGCGGGTTGCACGAGCGTTGCCGCGAACAGTACGTGCCGCTCTACCTTCCGCTTTAGGCCATGAGCCCGGGCCGCTCGGCCATGGCACACAGCGATCACCTGCACGGCATGGACCGCGCAGCTGGGTAGCGGTTCATCGGAACCGGTGCCGATGCTACTGGCCGGGTAACTGCTCGAGCTTCACAGCGGTCGGCACCAACCCCCCTATGTTGAACAGGATGACATCGCGGTCATTGGCTGCTCCGGTGTATTTCACGAGGCCATCCATGTTGGTGTCCTCGCGATAATAGCCGGATGCTACGTTCGTAGGTACCGCTCCACCCACGATGCTCAGGATGGGGTCGCGGTCATTGGATGCACCGGCATAGCTGAGGCGGCCATCCATGTTGGTGTTCCCGGTATACAGCAGCATCATGTTACCGGCAGCGCGACGGGCATCGCCCCCCAGGTGGCGGTGGTGCTGCTGGTCAGGTCCACCTGTTGCGTGACGGTGGATAGCCCGATCGGTGCCATGGTCATGGTGCCAAGGTGGTTGCGGTGCCGTACGGATATGTGGTAGCTCCCGGGAACAACGGGGATCGCCAATGGCGACACGCCATCCGGTGCAACGATGTCGCCATCGCGCTGCAGGAGACCATTGGTGGCACCTACCACCGCATGCGGCGCTGTGACGCTGCGCGCCTCCACCCGCACCCAATCGACCACCGCGTTGGGCCCGCTCAGCTCAAGCACGGCGGGTGATACGGTCTGTCCGCCATCGGCGGCTGGGAAACCCAGCGTTGTATAGGGCTCGGAAAAGGGGATCAGGCTCTGTTGGCGCAGGTCATCGCGCATCAGTTGAGTACCGCTTTCAAAGGGCCCCTCGAGCATGGCGCGTGGGCTGACAGCCACCACGTTCGGCACCGAAAGGCACCCATCAATGACAGCTGTCACCACGGGGTTCGCCTCACCGTTCACGATGGCCACGATGTCGCTTATGCAGATGCTCGCACCTGTCAGTGCCAGGTAGTTGATGCGGACCAGCGGAATGAAGTCGGTGTTCTTTACCAGGGTGGTATCGATGTAGGAGATACCAATGACCTTGGTGCCGCCCAAGCTGGTGTTCAGGACGAAGTCGCCGGCAAGATTGGGTGCCAGGTTCACCGCGGTCTGGATGGTGAGGCCGCTCAGTTCGAACTCATAGCCGAGCACACGACAGGTGCTGTTGCGCACCAATACATCCACGGTCTTGTTGATCGGGTCCAGGTTGGCCAATTTCAGGTCCACCTGGTCCTCGGTGCTCAACCAGCCGCGGGGAAATTCACACCAAGGGTGATAGTCCACGATGGTCTGTTGGTTGTGGATGTCCCGCTGGGTGTAGCAGTTCACCAGCAATGCGGCATCCGTCACATCGATGGATCCATCGGCATTGAGGTCGTTGCAGTCGGTGGGGGCGATATCGTTGCCGAGGATGGACTGGACATACTCCATTGCATCCGGTGGGTTCTGAACGAAGTCTCCGCTCAGGTCGCCCTTTTTCACCGGGCCATTGCACACTCCCGTGCAATCGAAGCGTGCATCCCCGTAAGCCTGCCCAAGGCAGTCGGTGAAAGGTGCGCATTGGCTTACAACAGTGAACGAGGGAACGTTCTGTGCGTTCCGGGTGATGTTGATGCACACCTGGGCGAAGTTGTTCGTGTAGTCGCGTTCATGCCTGCCCAATGCATCCGGCGCGCGCTGCCAGTTGGTACGCAGCACCAGGGTATAGGTGCCGGCAGGCACGTTGGTGATATCGATCCAGTTGCAGGTGGTCCCAGAGCCGTAGATGTCGTAGCAGCCCTTGGATATGCCCATGTTACTGCACCCATACTGGCCGGTGCTGCCGGGGTAGCAACCCACATCGATCACACAGAACCCGTTCTTGAATCCAACGGGGATGGCGTTCCCTGATTGGTCGAAGAGGATGTAATCCGCGTAGCCGGCATAGTGCGCGTGGCCGTGACAGTTGTTGGTGTTGAACATCTGCGGCTGGGAACTGGGGCTGCCGATGTAGTAGTCGGTGGTGCCGATGTTCTCGATGCGGGTGGTGAAGCGCAGCACGTATCGCTGGCCCAATGCGCCAACACAACCTTCCTGGGGCGCGCATGGGTCGGTGATGTTCACCGTGCTCAGGGAGAGGCTGCTGGTCAGCGCTGAAGAGCTCATGACGAGGTCCGGACCGTCCGGGCATTCCGGATCGCCGAATGCGATGCAGCAATCGTTGCAGGCGATGGTGGCCAGCGGGTTGTAGTTGCAGCTCTGGGAGTTCATGCAGCCCACCACGGGACCGTTGTAGATGATGGAAACAGTGACCGCGTCGCCACAGGAGCCGGCGTTGTCACCCACGCGGAGGTGATGCAGCACGCCTGCGGGCATGTTCGCACTCACGTTGGCCTGGAGCCCGCAGCCACCATCGTTGTCATCTCCGAAGGTGGCACCTTCGATGCCGTCACTGAGCACCACGCTGCCACAGGCCATGTCATACAGCCAAAGCCGGGTGTCGCAACTGTTCGTGCCGCAGGTGGTGATGGTATAGGCTCCGGTGGCGGGTGGAGTGAAGTCATACCACTCTTCCACGTTGGAGGTGGTGAAGGTGGCGAGCGTCTGTGGATAGGCTCCAGTGAGGGGAGCCAGTGAAAGGGGGAGGGCTGTGCTGCAACTGAAGCCGGGCGCACAGTTGAAGCTGGTCTCCTCGAAACTGCCGAACTGGCCACCCTGCCTGATGAGCAGGCCGTCCAACCAGACATAATAGGCACCGAACCCATAGCTGTTGTGGTAGATGCCGTCCCCGGCCGTGTCGTTGATACGGAAGACCAGGCACGTGTTCGCGGGCACGCAGAGCGAAGTGCCGGTGCGGTTGGTGGTTGCGTTACCGCTTGCAAGCGTTGCGCCGGTGCTGCCGTTCTTCAGCGTCCAGCTGGTCTCGCTCTGGTAGCTGTCGTTCATGATGTCGATCCGTACCCGCTTCTGTCCAACGGGGCAACTGTAGTCGCAGGTGCCGTTGTTCAGGTTCACATTGCTGCTGAAGTTGTTGGCGCTGGCTTCATTGCAGCCGAACACGGGCGTGAGATCGCCCACGAACACATCGTCAATGGCAATGTCGCTCAGTTCGCCATTCCCGGTGACGGCCCGGAATTCGATACGCAGGTTGGCTTGTCCCGACCATGGAGAAAGGTTGAGGTATCCTTGCTTCCAATAGAGTCCCTGCTCGCCGGTGATGACCAGGTGGTTCTGCGTGACCACCCCGGCTGCGTTGATATCAACACGAAGGGACCCCATCTGGCTTCCACGCATGTGATACCAGAACACCAGGTAGGGTGCCGTCAGGGAGCTGATGTTGTAGCAGGGGGAGCGCAGGATGGCCACCTTGTTCGGGCTGCTGGCGGTTCCAGAGGCCTCCACGTACATGTACCTGGCGTTCGCGGTCGTGTTGCTCAAGGTGCGGTCCACGATGGGGCCTGTGTTCGCCGTGGGAGTACCGTTGTTGTCCACGAACCACTCCAGGTCGTCCCCGCTCAGGTTGGTCCAGTTGTTGGCCAGCGTACCTGGTGTTCCGGTAGTGAAGCTGGTGAACGGTTCATTCGAAGGGAACGTGGTGACGCATTGTCCGTGCAGCCGGCCGGCGACAAGGGTAAGCAGCAGCAGGGGGATGGTTCGCAGCATCATGGTCTTCGGACAAGGTGGTGGTGAATGTAGTCCGTGCGTGCCGGACCGCCAAGCCAGCGCGATCCGCGAGATGGTATATTCGCCATCACTAAATACCACGGATGGCATGGCACATGGACTGTTGAAGGGGAAGACCGGGATCATTTCCGGCGCGTTGAATGACCAGAGTATTGCCTGGAAGGTGGCGGAACTGGCCCATGCAGAAGGCGCACGTATCGTTCTGACGAATGCACCGGTGGCCATGCGGATGGGCGAGATCAACAAGCTGGCGGAAGCCATCAACGCACCTGTCATCGCAGCGGATGCCACCAACGATGCCGACCTTGAGAAGCTCTTCGCTGAAAGCACCGAGGCCCTGGGTGGGCCTGTTGACCTGCTGCTCCATAGCATCGGTATGAGCCCCAACGTCCGGAAGGGCCGCAGCTATAACGACCTGAACCATGAATGGTACAAGCAGACGCTGGATGTGAGCGCCATGAGCCTGCACCGCATGCTTCAGGCGGCCCACAAGGGCAACGCCCTCGCGGAGGGTGCTTCCGTGGTGGCCCTCAGCTACATAGCGGCCCAGCGGGTGTTCCCCGATTACGGCGACATGGCCGATGCCAAGGCGTTGCTGGAGTCCATCACCCGCAGCTGGGGTTATTGGTTGGGCAGGGAGAAACGGATCCGGGTGAACACCGTTAGCCAGAGCCCCACCTGGACCACCGCTGGTTCCGGCGTCAAGGGCTTCGATGGCTTCTTTGGGTTTGCCCAGGAAATGAGCCCGCTCGGGAACGCACCCGCCGAGGATTGTGCCAACTACTGCATCACGCTATTCAGCGACCTCACCCGCTATGTCACCATGCAGAACCTCTTCCACGACGGGGGCTTCAGCAATACCGGGGTCACCCCGGAAGTGATGGCGCGGTTCATGAAGCCCGCTTGAAGCTGAACGCTCTACAACCAGCGAAGATGGGTCCCCTGCGTAAACGATGCACGCTCCTTGCCGTGGTGCTCGCTGTGCCATTGCTGCTGCTCGCACAGGGTGGAAAGAGTTTCGTGAAGGAGGCGGAGGCGGCGTTGAAGGTGAACGACCTGGCCTCGGCAGCCAGCGATAAGGCTCTTTCCGTGAAGGCCACAACGGATACCTATTACCTGCATGGCCTCGTGCGTTTCGCAACGTAGGACCTGGCCACCGCCGAGTTCGACCTGGACAAGGTGATCGAGTGGAACTACCTCTACGTGGCCGCGTATGTTGCGTCAGCCGAGGTACAGCTTGCCCTGTATGCGCGCTACACTGGGGCGACCATGCAGTTGCGCGCTCTGGAAAAGGCGATCGCCCGATGCACGCGAGCGCTGGAGCTGAATCCCCAAAGCATCGATGCGTTGCTCGTGCGCAGCAAGGCGCAAGCCCTCCAGAAGGAATATGCCAGGTCGATCGATGATGTGAGCCGATGCATGGCGTTGGGCCGGGAGGATCGTGCGGTCTATCTGCTCCGGGCCACCTACTACAAGGGATTCGGCCAGTGCCAGAACGCCATCAACGACCTGAACAGGGTGCTGCTGGGCGATCCACGTGATAGCGAGGCATTACTGCTGCGCGCAGAATGCCGGGAGGCGGACCTTGACCTCGAGGGGGCCCTGAAGGACATCGACGCAGCGTACAAGGCGCTCGATGCAGAAGGACGGCTTACGTTCGAGCAGCGCAACGGGTTCAATGCCAGCCGAGCGCGCATCGCCGCGCAGCTCTTCGAACTGAACCGGGAACAGGATACGCCGTCCATCACGGTGGTGAAGCCTTTCAGGTCCGGCGATGGTGTCAAGGGTGGGCAGCTCGCAGTCCTTCGTGGAAGTGAGTGGTCACGTGCGGGACAAGAGCCTGTTGAAGTCCGTTACCGTGAACGGGTCGCCTGCGGATTTCACCAAGGACGAGAAGGATCCGGAATTCGTGGTGAGCCTTCCGTTGTCCAGCGATGCCGCGGAGATCATCGTTCAGGCCACCGATGTCTATGGCAATTTCAGCAGTGAAGTTCTCCGGGTGGAGCGAACGGAAGGCATCGCCCCGGCCATCGCCATCACCTCACCCCAATCGACCGCTGCGAGGGAGATCTCGCTGGCAGCTGGTCGAACGGATGTTTTCATAGAGGGTCGGGTGACAGATGCCAGCCTTATCCGCCTGGTCGCAGTGAACGGTGTGAACGCGAGTTACGCTCCAGACCAACAGGATCCGGATTTTTCCATCAAGGTGGACCTGAAAGGCAATGACCGGTTCACCGTACGCGCAGAGGACCAGTTCGGCAACGCCGCAGAGGAAGTATGGACGGTGAAGCGCTCCGTGGAAGTGGCCAGCAAACCCAAGCCCGTCCCGGCGGAGGGGACTGTGCCAGCGGTCTCCTCACGGGGTGCCACGTGGGTGGTCCATATCGAGAACACCAACTACCGGAACTATCCTGCGGTACAGGGAAGCGATGCAGGCAAGCTGCAGAAGGCCTTTTCCAGTTACCAGGTGCAGCGAACGATCAATAAGAAGAACCTCTCCAAGGAGCAGCTGGAGCGTTTCTTCAACGTGGAGCTTCGCGACCTCGTTCGTACCAACAAGGTGGGCACCATCCTTGTGTGGTACAGTGGCCATGGCCGCACCGCAGGCGGAAAGGCCTATTGGATCCCCGTGGATGGCAGGAAGGATGATGTCTACAGCTACTACAATTATGGCGCCTTGAAGGCCCAGATCCAGAACTACAGCGAAAGCGTTACGAATACCGTGGTGGTGAGCGATGCCGCCAGCGGCGAAGCTTCTTTCTTCGATCTTACCCGCTGAGTGATGGGTATGCGGTCGACCATCCTCCTGCTGCTCGCCCTCGCTCTTTCACCCGCGGCGCCCCAACGGTATTTCTTCGAGAATATCAGCAACCAGCAGGGGCTGCCGGCGGTGAAAGTGTATTGTGCGGACATGAAAGGCTTTACGCAGGCTGCGGAGCGCATGACGCCTGAGGAGCTGGTGAACGAGCTGGACCAGTGTTTCATCAAGTTCGATGAGATCGTGGGTCGGTACCGCATTGAGAAGATCAAGACCATCGGCGATAGCTATATGTGCGCCGCCGGCGTTCCTGCACAGGATCCGCATCACGCTGCGGCCTGTGTCCTTGCCGCACTGGAGGTACGCGACCTGATGGAGCGATGGCGCAAGGACCGCGTAGAGAAGGGGGGCATACCTTGGGCGCTGCGCATCGGACTGCATAGTGGACCCGTGGTGGCAGGTGTGGTGGGCCGGCGCAAATTCGCCTACGATATCTGGGGGGACACGGTGAATACGGCGAGCCGTTTGGAGAGCAGTGGTGAACCCGGTGAGGTGAATATCAGCGAAGCCACCTACCAGCTGGTGAAGGACCGCTTCATCTGCGAGTCGAGAGGAGAGGTGGCGGCCAAGAACAAGGGAAGTATCGCGATGTATTTCGTGCGCGGCATCCGGGACGGGTTCCACGAGGCCGGCACCGCATCGCGCCCTAATGCCCGGTTCCTGCAGGAGATCGGTCGCTGAGCAGGGTCCTCAGTTCAGCGATCATCAAGGCGGTGGCACCCCAGACCATGTGGCCCTTCACGTCGAAGTAGGGCACCTGCATCGAGCGACCCATCACGTGCACGTGCCGCTCCACCATGCGGAGGGTGTCGTCATGCAGAAGCAGTGCCAGCGGCGCTTCGATGAGGGCCGCTACTTCGCGCGGGTCCGGAGAGAGCGCACCCAGTTCATCCACGGTCGCCACGAACGGCGTTACAAGGCTGTTGCTGGGCGGTATGTATACCGGCGTGAGGCACCCCAGATGCTGCAGTTGTGAGGTGGCGGCCCCCGTCTCTTCGTGGAATTCCCGCACCGCCGTGTGGCGCAGGTCCGTATCGTCGGGTTCACGGCGCCCGCCCGGAAAGCCCACCTGTCCGCTGTGCACCCCATCGTATTCCGGACGCAGCATGAGCAATACATGCGCTTCCCGGTGACGCGGGTAGATCAGCGCCAGCACTGCGCTTTCCCGGGGTGCAGGTCGCATGCGGCGCACGGCCTCGTGGTCGGGCCGGGGATAGCCGCTCATCCGCAGGAGGTCATCGTGGCCGGGCAGGCTTCCACGGAAGGCCGCCTGCAAACGCTGTACGGCATCCTCCTGTTTCACCTGTCCAGCGCCTTGGCGAGAGCGTCCGCTTGCCGGGCGTAGGAGTGGAGCCTCATGGCGGCTATCCGACGGGCCTCCGGCAGCGCCCGGTCGTATTGGTCGCTGCACACCCAGCATAACAGCGTATACCACTCGGCTTCATCGCGTGCCTCCTTCAGCCGGCTCCGTTCAAATACATCGAGGTGCATCTCCGCTTCGAAGGGCTTCCCAATGGCCAGCAGGGAGCTTGCCAGGTACAGTCGGGCCATGGGGTTGGCACCGGTCACCCGCACATAGTCGGTGAGGGATGTAGCCGCCGCAGAGTAGTCCTGGGCCTGGTAGGGCGCCATGGCATCCAGGAAGCGCGCGTTGTTCCTGTTACGTTCCACCCCGGAATAATGATCGGGGTAGGGGGTGAAGAACGTCGTGCAGGGGTCACCGGCAGGACCGTTGCACGCATACAAGGACAATAGTGCCAGCACCAA
>Ga0169931_10003820_pt1 | contig 23732 bp, 19 predicted proteins | sample Kivu_15m_20L_FD_129675 | JGI IMG/M metagenome (GOLD analysis project Ga0169931, IMG submission 129675) | Freshwater microbial communities from Lake Kivu, Western Province, Rwanda to study Microbial Dark Matter (Phase II) - Kivu_15m_20L... | ecosystem: Environmental > Aquatic > Freshwater > Lake...
GTTGCGCTCGGCCTCGAAGTCCATGCGGGCCATGGCCTCAACTACCAGAATGTCGGACCGATCGCCGCAATCGACGAGATCGTTGAACTGAATATCGGTCACGCTATCGTGGCTCGGGCGCTGTTCAGTGGTTTTTCCACTGCAGTACGTGACATGAAATCTTTGATGCTGGCGGAGCGCCGATGAGCATTCTCGTTTTTGACATTGAAACCATTCCCGATCTCGAACTCGGTCGCCGGGTTTTCGATTTGCACGGACTTTCCGATTCGCAGGTCGCCAAGGCGATGTTTGCCCACGCAAGACAGCATGCTGGTAGCGAGTTTCTGCCGCACGAGCAGCATCAGATTGTCGCTATTTCCTGTGTGCTACGCCGCGGTGATAGCTTGCGAGTCTGGAGTCTCGGCGCCGAAAACGCTCAAGAGGCCGAGCTCGTCGCCCGATTCTTTGAAGGTATCGATCGTTACTCGCCGACGCTCGTGTCGTGGAATGGTGGTGGTTTCGACTTGCCCGTGTTGCATTACCGCGCCTTGAAGCATGGGGTGGTGGCGCGTCGCTATTGGGAAACGGGCACCCTGGATCAGTCGTTTCGCTGGAATAACTATTTGAGTCGTTATCACGAGCGTCACACTGATTTGATGGATGTCCTGTCCGGTTATCAACCGCGCGCCAAGGCGAGCTTGTCGGATATGGCTTATCTCTTGGGCCTCCCCGGCAAGCTCGGCTTCTCGGGCGACAAGGTCTGGGACGCATACGAGGCCGGACAACTGAACGGTATTCGGCGTTACTGCGAAACCGACGTCATGAACACCTGGCTCGTCTATTTGCGCTATCAACACATGCGCGGTCACATCGATCAGTTAGAGCTGCAGGCTGAAGAGCAACGCGTCCGAGCGCTGCTTGCTGAGTCGAACGAGCCGCACTGGGCTGAGTTTTTGGCGGCTTGGCCGGCTGCTGCTGTGAGCGGTTAAGCATGGCTCGCAGTAAGCCGTTACAAGCTTTACCCGAAGAGGGCGACGTCGCGGCACTTAATCACGACGCCGAAGCTGTGGTTCGCTCGGCGAAAACGGTATTTGTGCCTGGTGCGCTACCCGGTGAGCGTATCCGTTACCAGCGAACCCGTAGCCATCGACAGCATGACGAGGGTCAGTTGCTCGAGGTCCTCTCGGCATCGCCCGAGCGCGTCCAACCCAAGTGTGCCCATTTCGGTGTCTGTGGCGGTTGTGCATTGCAGCACTTGTCACCCGAAGGACAATTGCGAGCCAAACAGAATGAGCTCGCCGAGAATCTGCAGCGTATCGGGCGTGTGACACCACTGCGTTGGCTACCACCCATCGCGGGTCCAGTGTGGCAGTACCGCCGACGAGCGCGACTCGGTGCCAAGTTCGTCACTAAGCGCGGGCGGGTGTTGGTGGGCTTTCGGGAGCGTGCCAAGCCCTATATCGCGGCACTCGAACGCTGTGAGATTCTGGCTGCGCCGCTCGATGCACTGATTACGCCGCTCGCCGATTTGTTAAGTGGCATGCAGGCCAAAAGCAGCATTCCGCAGATCGAGGCGGCCGTGACCGAGACGGTGACGGTGTTGGTGTTTCGACATCTCGAAGCGCTCTGTGAGTCTGACCGCGCGCAACTGCAGGCTTTCGAGCAGGCTTGGCCGGTACGCATTTATTTGCAGCCGGCGGGTATCGATAGCATTCGGCCGCTCCTGGGTGAGCCGGCTACCCTCAACTATCGCTTACCCGCATTTGATCTCTCTTTTGATTTCTTGCCGACCGACTTCATTCAGATCAATGCGGCGATCAATGAGACGCTGGTGGCAAAGGCCGTTGAGCTACTCGAGGTGGGCCCGGATGATCGGGTGCTCGATCTCTTTTGTGGTCTCGGTAACTTCACTCTGGCTTTAGCCCGTCGTGCAGCGCAGGTTGTCGGTCTCGAAGGTGATGCAGGGCTCGTCGAGCGCGCGCGTCTGAATGCGCGCCGTAACAACATCGATAACGTAGACTTCCAGGTCGCCAATTTGTTCGAAGCGGACAGTGCTGCCGCAGCTTTTGGTGGTAGCTATTCCCGTGTACTACTCGACCCGCCGCGTGCCGGAGCCATCGAGGCCCTGCCACGCATTGTGGCGCTGAATCCGGAACGTATCGTCTACGTATCCTGTCACCCCGGAACCTTGGCGCGCGATCTTGCGGTGTTGTGCGAGAATCAACGCTATCGGGTGGCTGCAGCGGGTGTCATCGACATGTTCCCGCATACCACTCACGTCGAGTCGATCGCGGTGCTGGAGCGTGTCAAATGACCTTGGGACCTTTGATGATCGACCTCGAGGGTGTCACGCTGCAGCCGATCGAGCGCGAGATGCTCCGTCATCCACTTGTTGGCAGCGTCATCCTGTTTGCACGCAACTATGCCAACCCCGAGCAGCTGCGTCAGCTCGTTGCTGATATCCATGCGCTGCGTTCTCCCGCGCTCATCGTCGGCGTCGATCACGAGGGTGGGCGGGTACAAAGATTTCGCGAGGGGTTTTCGAGCTTGCCGCCGATGCGGCAGTTGGGTCTCGAGTACGACGTTGACCCGAAGCGAGCGCTGCAGCTCGCACGCGAACTTGGCTGGTTGATGGCCGCCGAGTTGCGGGCACACGGTGTTGATCTCTCATTTGCACCCTGTGTCGATCTCGATTACGGCGTGAGTGAGGTCATCGGTAATCGTGCGCTACATGCCAAGGCAGAAGTGGTCGGTGAGCTCGCCGTCGCCTACATGCATGGCATGCGTAACGCCGGCATGGTGGCGACGGCCAAGCATTTCCCCGGGCATGGTGCTGTGGTTGCTGACTCGCATCACGCCTTGCCCGTCGATCGACGTAGCTGGGTCGATATGAGCGAGGACATCGCACCGTATCGCGTGCTCATCGCCAACGGGCTTGCGGGCATCATGGTGGCGCACGTGCTCTATCCCGAGATCGACTCGGTACCTGCGAGTGCATCGGCGCGCTGGATCCGGCGCATTTTGCGCGAAGAACTGCACTTCGAGGGGGTGGTCTTCGCCGACGATCTCTCGATGGCAGGTGCCGCAGCGGTGGGTGGCATCGTTGAACGTTGCGAGCGTGCGCTCGCAGCCGGTTGTGACGTGCTGCCTGTTTGCAATCACCGTGAGAGCGCGCTGGCCGTGCTCGATGGCCTCAAGGCCAAAGTTGATCCGGCCGCGGCACTGCGCCGGGTACGGCTGCGGGGCAAGGCGGGCATGACACCGGAAAACTTGCGGCTTTCGCCGGAGTGGTTGAGCGCGCAGCGCGCTCTGCAGCAGTGCCTTGAGCGGCCGGAGTTGCGGCTCGGCTAACGCGCTGCAGGCGTCTTAGTTGGAGAGCTCTTAGTTGTTCTCGCCACCCGGGGTGACGAGCGCAATGACACCGAGGCCCGGATGGTCGTAATAGTGGCGCTCGTTGAAGCGTACACGACGCAATTCATTGAGCTCGTGCGGCGCGCCGGCATCGACGGCGTAGCGCAGGTTCATGCCAAAGTGCAGCAAAGAGCCCCGCTCGAGCAGGAAGAACCCGCTGAGCCCGGGCACCGCGATACCGAGAGAGTCGATTGGTATACCGACTCGCGTGCCCCAAGTGCTTGCCGTTTGGGTCCAGCCGGCGTGTGCCAACACCCGATAGCCGCTCGCAGCGAGGCGCTCTCGTACCCCTGCAAGCTGCAGGCGCGATGCCGGTCGTGTCGAGATCAGCCGACCGATCTGAGGGTTTTCGATGGCGCTGTCGCTCTCGTTGGCATCGGCCAAGCGACCGCGTAGCTCACCCGCAGCTTCGCGTGCTCCAGTGTTGCGAAATACGATGACTTCAATGTTGTAGGTCGAGGCGCCAGCCGTTTGAGCCTGCCCTGTCGGAGTCATGCCGAGGGCGAGGCACAGGCTGAGTAGAACAAGGGTGAGCTGCGGCATGGCTTGATGTTAACCCACTCGGGCGGCCAGTCGTTGCAGCAGCAGCTGCACGAAATCGAAGCGCTCGAGTTCGTCTTCGAGGTTACGCGAGACCCGCAGCTTGTTCGCGCCTTCGAGTTTGTACTCGCGCGAGCGATCTTGCAGCAACGCGATCACCGCTGCCGGGTCGATTCGATGATCGCCATCGAACAGCAGATAGCCGCCATGCGCGCCGAAGTCGAGTCGGCGGACACCGAGCCTGCGGGTGGTCAAGCGCACTCGCGCCGTGCGCAACAGGTTCTGCGTTGGTGCCGGCAGCGGTCCGAAGCGATCGACAAGTTCTGCGGTCAGCTCCTCGAGCGCAGCTTCGTCGCTCGCTGCAGCAATACGCTTGTAGAGCGCGAGTCGGACGTGCACGTCGCCCACGTAGTCGTCGGGCAATAGGGCAGGTACCCGCAGTTCGACTTCCGATTGTGCGGCGAGCGGTGCGGTGAGGTCAGTGGTTTTGCCGTCCTTCATCGCTTTGACTGCCCGATCGAGCATATCGAGATAGAGGGTCAAACCGACCTCGGTCATCTCGCCGCTTTGCTCTTCGCCAAGCAGTTCACCTGCGCCTCTGATTTCGAGGTCGTGGGTAGCGAGCACAAAACCTGCGCCGAGATCTTCCAGCGACTCGAGGGCTTCGAGTCGCTTTTGCGCATCACCTGCCAGGGCTTTACGCGAGGGAATAAGCAGGTAAGCGTAAGCGCGATGATGCGAGCGCCCGACGCGACCGCGCATTTGATGCAGCTGCGCAAGACCAAACCGATCGGCACGATCGATCAGGATGGTGTTGGCCGTCGGAACGTCGATGCCACTTTCGATGATGGTGGTACAGACCAGAATATCGAAGCGCCGGTGGTAGAAATCGACCATCAAGGCTTCGAGTTCGCGCTCACGCATCTGGCCATGACCGGTACGGATTTGCGCCTCAGGAACGAGCTTGGCGAGGTCAGAGGCCACCTTCTCGATATCCTTGACTTCGTTGTGTACGAAGTACACCTGACCGCCGCGCCGCAGCTCACGCAGAATCGCCTCGCGAATGGTGGCATCGCTCCACTCGGTGACGAAGGTCTTGATCGCAAGTCGCTCGGCCGGTGGGGTTGCGATCAACGATAGTTCGCGCAGCCCACCGAGTGCCATGTTGAGTGTTCGAGGAATCGGCGTGGCCGTCAGCGTCAAGACATGCACCTCGGCGCGCAGCGTCTTCAGTCGCTCTTTGTCGCGCACGCCGAAGCGGTGCTCTTCATCGACGATGATGAGACCGAGATCCTTGAAGCGCGCGTTAGCGTGCAACAGGCGATGAGTCGCAATGACAATATCGACGGTGCCTTTTTCGATGCCCTCGAGTACACCAGTCGACTCCTTGCTGGAACGAAAGCGTGACAGCGACTCGATACGTACCGGCCAGTCGGCAAAGCGATCGGCAAAGTTTGCGGCGTGTTGCTGGGCAAGCAACGTAGTCGGAACCAGCACGGCGACCTGTTTGCCCGCCTGTACTGCTGCGAATGCGGCCCGCATCGCCACTTCCGTTTTGCCGAAGCCGACGTCGCCGCAAACAATGCGGTCCATCGGTTGATCGGAATCGAGATCGGCGAGCACCTTGTTGATCGCCTCGGCCTGATCGGCCGTTTCTTCGAAGGGAAAAGCGCTGGCGAAAGCCTGATATTCGAGCTCGCGGGTGGCCAGACGCAGGCCGCGTCGTGCTTTGCGCTGCGCGTAGAGATCGAGCAGTTCGGCTGCAACGTCACGGACTTTTTCGGCAGCGCGCTTGCGCGCCTTGCTCCATTGATCGGTGCCGAGCTTATGCAGTGGAGCGCTCTCGGGCGCGGCACCCGAATAGCGGCTGATCAAATGCAGCGAGTGGACCGGAACGTACAGACGGTCGCCACCGTGGTATTCGAGCACCAGGAATTCGCCGCTTTGCCCGCCGACCTCCATGATCTGTAGGCCGACGTACCGGCCGACGCCATATTCTTCGTGCACCACCGGTGAGCCAGCGGTCAGCGTTTGCAGATCACGCAGAATGGCGTTCGGGTCAGCCGTGACCTTGCGACGTCGACGTTCCTGACGCGCGCGGGTGCCAAACAATTGCGCTTCGGAGAGCACGGTAATCGCGGGCTCATCGAGCGCGAGCCCGGCAAGTTCGGGGGCGACGGTGAGCGCGAGCGGGCTGTTGCCGCTCAGAAAGTCCTGCCAACCGTCGCAGGCGCTTACCGCCAGGCGAGCACCGCGTAACAACTCACTGAGCACTTCGCGGCGCCCCGGCGAATCGGCTGCCAGCAATACCTTGCCCGGGTGGTTCGCCAGAAAATCACTCAAGGGCGCGAGCGGCTTTTCGGCTCTGGCATCGAGTCTGAGTTCCCGCGGCACACGAGTTTCGAAATGACGAACGGCTTGGGGGTCGGCGCTCGGCAGGTCATGGCTGACCAAAGTGACCTGCGGATGAGTTGCGATTGCCGTCGTCACTTCATCACGGTTGATGAAGAGCTCGGCAGGACTCAACAGAGGCCGCTCGATATCGCCGCAGCGATCCTCATAACGGCTGGCAATGCTATTCGAGGCGCGCTCGATGCAGGATTCAAGACCGAGCGTAGCGTCGGCCAACAGCGTGTCGGCGGGCAGATAATCAAACAGCGTCGCGGTTTGCTCGAAGAACAACGGCAGGTAGAACTCGATACCTGCCGGTGCGATGCCATCGGAGACGCCACGATAAATTGCGCTACGGGTCGGGTCGCCCTCGAAGCGCGTTCGATAGCGACGGCGAAAAGCCCGTACGGCGTCGCCGTCGAGCGGGACCTCGCGTGCCGGTAACAGGCGTACCGACTGCAGCGTGTCGAGTGAACGTTGGGTCTGTGGATCGAAGCGCCGAATGGCCTCGATCTGATCGTCAAAGAGATCGATGCGCAGCGGCGTCTGCTCGCCCATCGGAAAGACATCGAGCAAAGAGCCGCGCAGCGCGAACTCACCGGGCCCCGCGACCTGACTGACGCTGCAGTAGCCACCTTCGGCCAAGCGCAGCTTGAAGGCTTCGAGTGCGAGCGTATCGCCGACCGACAGCGCGAAGCTGCGTCCGGCGACGTACTGACGCGGCGCGAGTCTTTGCAGCAGGGTGTCGACGCTGACGACCAAAATGCCGCGACGCCACTGCGGCAGCTCGGCGAGCGCCAGCAGGCGCTCTGAGACGATGTCGGGATGCGGCGAGAACACGTCGTAGGGCAGTACTTCCCAATCGGGCAGCGTCAGGATGGGCAGTGAGCTCGGCGCGAAAAAACGCAGTTCGGCTTGACGGCGCTCGACGCCGCGGCTGTCGGCCTCGAGAATCAACCAGGGACGCGAGTCACTGGCCGCGGCCTCGGCCAGCGCCAGAGTGCTTGCGCTGGCACGCAGGCCCGTCCAGTACACCTGCGGGCGACCGGCATCAGGGAGCAACAGCGGCATGAGCCCGGTTGACATGGGCGCGCAAGCTTACAGGCCCGTCACCGGGAGGCAAGCCCTGCGTTGTGGTTAAATCCTCTCCGAGATGTTCCAGCCGCTATCGTTGTTCGTGGGGCTGCGCTATGTGCGCTCCCGAACCCGAAAATTCTTCGTTTCGTTCATCACCTGGGTGTCGCTGCTCGGGGTGTGTATCGGCGTGGCCGCTCTGATCATCATCCTTTCGGTCATGAACGGTTTCGAAGGCGAACTGCGCGATCGCCTGTTGTCACTGTCGACGCATGCGCGGGTGATGCCGAGCAACGCAACTCCCGTGAGCGAGCCCGAATGGAATCAGGCGCTCGAAAAACTGCGACAGCAACCTGATGTACTTGCAGTGGCGCCTTACGTCGAGTTGCAGGCGTTGGCGATTCGTACCCCGGAGATGTTGCCGCTGCGCTTGCGCGGCATCGATCCTGAGCTTGAGCCCGGTGTTTCGGAGGCGGCACGGGCGATCACCGAAGGTCGTCTCGAAACCCTTGCTCCAGGTTCGGACGGACTCATCATGGGTGCAGTGCTCGCACGCTTGCTCGGTGTGCAAGTGGGCGACACGGTGACGGTATTGGTGCCCGGCGTCGATGCCAACGGCACGCCGCAGCCCCGCTTGCGCGAATTCTTTGTACGCGGCCTCTTCGAGGCTGGCTTGCACGATCATGATGGCTCTTTGGCGTTTGGTCATATTGCCGATATCGGTGCGCTCGCGGCAGACGACACTCGCGCTTTTGGCTTGCACTTGAAATTCACCGATGCGATGCAGGCTGCGAGCATCGCTGCGACCCTGGCGCGCGATATGCCAGCGGGTCTTGTGGTTCGCGACTGGACGCAAGAACACGCCAACTATTTTCGCGCGATCCGTATCGAGAAGACCATGATGGGCATCATCCTGATGCTGATCGTGGCGGTGGCGGCTTTCAACATCGTCGCCATGTTGGTGATGGTGGTGACAGATAAGCGTACGGACATCGCAGTGCTGCGAACCTTGGGTGCTTCACCGGGGGATGTGCTGGCGATTTTCGTCACTCAGGGGCTCGTGATCGGCTGGGTTGGTGTCTTCTCAGGTGTGGCGCTTGGTGTGATCGGGGCGCAGAACGTTGCCGATATCGTGCCTGCGCTCGAGCGCATCCTGCGCTTTCAGGTCATGGACCCCGAGGTGTATTACGTTACGCAGATTCCGGCTGAGTTACGCATCGGCAACGTGATCGCGATCGGCGTGGGTGCGCTGTTGCTCACGAGTCTTGCGACCTTGTATCCGGCGCGCCGAGCGGCGCAAGTCGAACCGGCCGAGGCGCTGCGCTATGAATAGTCGCATCTTCGGCGCCTGGGAATGGTTGGTCGGCACGCGCTACCTGCGCTCGGCGCACCGACGCGGCTTCGTGTCGTTCGTGGCGGCGATGTCGGTGCTGGGGCTGACTCTGGGCGTTGCCGTGTTGATCGTCGTGCTGTCGGTCATGAATGGCTTCGAGCGTGAGTTACGCGCCCGAATTTTGCATGTGACTTCGCATGCCACGCTGATGGGTTTGGAGGGCAGTCTGCCGCAATGGCAAGAAGCCCGTGAGCGTGCGCTCAAAACTCCCGAGGTGTTGCATGCCGTGCCGTATATCGAGGCACAAGCGATGCTAGCCGCAGGGCCGCGAGTTGAGGGTGCGATGGTGCGGGGTATCGACCCTGAGCTTGAACGAGCTGCAACCGGTCTCGTTGCTGCGCTCGCGCCTGCCATTGTCGATGCTTTGCAGCCCGGATCTTGGCAGGTGGTGCTGGGTGCCACGCTTGCTGCTGAGCTCGGTGTCGCCGCTGGCGATCGGGTGGTGATGATTGCGCCGGAGGCGACAGCGACCCCCGATGGCATCGTACCGCGTATGCGCAGACTCACTGTCGCCGGCGTGTTTGACTCGGGCATGCACGAATACGATCGTGGTCTCGTGCTGATGAATATCGATGATGCAGCGCGACTTTACCGCATGCGAGGTGAGGTGAGCGGTTTGCGTCTGGCGCTGGTCGATCCGCTGCGGGCGCCACTTGTGGTACGTGAACTCGCCTTGGCGCTTGGCGGGGGTTTCTATATCAGCGACTGGACGCGCAACCATGCCAATTTCTTCCAGTCCATCGAACTCACCAAAGGTTTGATGTTCGTGATCTTGCTGATGGTGGTCGCGGTTGCCGCATTCAATATCGTTGCGACCTTAGTGATGATCGTCAAAGAAAAGCAAACCGATATCGCGCTGATGCGTACTCTCGGCGCTTCACCAGGAGGCGTACTGCTGACCTTTGCCATTCAGGGTGTGCTGATTGGCCTTGCTGGTACGCTCTCGGGTGCAGCTCTTGGCATCCTGCTGGCACAAAATGTCGAAACGCTGGTGCAGATGCTCGAGTCACTGCTCGGCATGCAATTCCTTAATGCCGAGGTTTACTTCATGAGCGATCTGCCCGCTCACGTCGAATGGCAAGATGTCGCCCAGGTGTGTGGGTTAGCCTTTGCTCTGTGTGCCGTTGCCACCGTTTATCCGGCTTGGCAAGCCGCTCGAACTCAGCCTGCGGAGGCGTTGCGTCATGACTGAATCCGAACCCGTGTTGCAAGCGCTCGCTATCGGCCGTGATTTTCAGGAAGGCGGTACAACGCTGACAGTGCTCGACGGGCTCGATTTCACGCTCGGCGCGGCAGAGTCGGTTGCGATCGTCGGTGCTTCGGGTTCCGGTAAAAGCACCCTGTTGCAGATCTTAGGTGGCTTGGACCAACCGACGCGAGGCCAAGTGCGAGTCGAAGGCAAAGATCTGCACGCGCTCGGCGAAAAAGAACGCGGTCTGCTGCGCAATCACACCATGGGTTTCATTTATCAGTTTCATCACTTGCTACCCGAGTTCTCTGCGTTGGAGAACGTCGCTATGCCCTTATTGGTGCGGCGCACTCCGCCCGCTGAAGCGCGTCGGCGTGCCGCTGTGATGCTCGAGCAGGTGGGCCTCGCGGCGCGACTTGAGCATCGGCCGCATCAGCTCTCGGGTGGCGAGCGACAGCGTGCCGCGGTGGCCCGTGCGCTCGTCACTCAGCCGCTTATCGTGTTTGCCGATGAGCCGACTGGAAATCTCGACGGCAAGAATGCCGAACAGGTGTTCGAGTTGATGTTGCAACTCAATCGCGAGCGGGGCACGAGCCTCGTGATCGTGACCCATGACCTCCGGTTGGCCGCACGCATGGATCGAACCTATAGCCTGGAAGACGGGCGGCTGAAATTGCGCCAAACGCCCTGATCAGCTCTTTGTTCCTTCGCTGCGGCTGCGATATCTCTGACGCACCCGCCACAGCCAGATTTGATCCAGGATCAAGGCGCCGCTGACGCCGACAATCGCGGCGCAGGTCAGGCAGCCGAGCAACAACGGCTGCCATAGCGGACCCAATCCGCTCTGCAGCTACTGCCAACTCATCTCGAACTGAAACTGGCCCGGCGGGACGCCAAGCAGCAGGCAACCGACGGAGTAGGCCATGAAAAACACCGGTAGCGCCGTCAACGGGTTCACGAGAAAGGTCGTGGTCACGAGCGCCGGCAGATTTGCTCTAAGCAGCATCGAGAGCAGCAAAGCGAGCGGGATGTGAATCGGCAACGGCACGAAACAGATCGCGAGCCCGACACCGAATGCCAGGGTCACAGAACGACGCTGCAGCGACCACAACCGCAGGTCGCCGAACAATCGGTCGAATGGTCGCGCGTACCAGCGGTGACGCAGCTGCTGGGTTTGGCGGGACAGTTGTTTCAGTATCTCGCGCGGCATGGCGGCGCGAACTTTAGCAAGATCGGCTGGGCTCTGCCCCGGGCAGCAGGCTACGTCGCGTTGGCAGCGGTGTCGGTCGTGCTGTTTGGTCCGATGTCAGCAGCGCAGAGTCTGACGGGTGGGGTGTTGCTCGGCTTTGCCATGCTGCTCGTTTGGTGGCGATTCGATTGGCGTAATGAGGCCGTCTGGTTGCTGGGTCTTTATGCGCTGGCAAGCGTCGTCAGCGCCTTTACGCTGCACGAGGCGTTAAAGCGGCAATGGTCAGATGAGCATCGTGCAAGCCGCGTGATCGGTACGATACACATCGTCTCGCTGATCGAACAGCGCGAGGGTGCCATCGAGTTTCTGGCCGACGTGATGATTGACCGACCGGCGCGTCTCGCCGGCGAGACGCGGTTGCGGGTCGTGTGGCGCGATCCGCCGCGGCCATTGCCGGCAGCCGCAGAGCGCTGGCAGGTCATGCTACGACTAAAGCCCTTGGCTGAAACCGGCGGCTCAGCCCCGAGGCGGGTGATGTATCGAGCGTTACGCGATCGTATCGATGGCGAAGCGAGTGTCGTCAAATGGTCGGCGACTCAAAGACTTTCAACGGCATCGCCTGGAATACTGCGTTGGCGCGCCCTGACAGCAAATCGCATTGCAGATCATGTCGAAGATCGAGATGCCGTAGCTTTGTTTCAAGGTCTGGCAGTGGGCGCAACCGGTGCAATCACCCGCGAGCAATGGCGCGTGTTCTCGGTCACCGGAACGACGCATCTCGTTGCGATTTCCGGTATGCACGTGACCTTGTTCGCGTGGTTTACCGCCGCATTGGCGCGAATTCTTTGGCTTCGCCTCCGGTGGCTTAACGAACGCGTCGATCGCGAATGGTTCGCTGGTATCTGCGGGGTACCGGCGGCAGCGGCCTATGCGATCTTGGCGGGCTTTGGTATTCCGACACAACGCACTGTGGTGATGTTGCTGGTGTGGTGGCTGTTGCGACTCTCGGGTCGCGCGCATACCGGTTTTGAGATTCTGGCGTTGGCGCTGCTCGCAGTTTTAGTTATCGATCCGTTTGCGCCGTTATCCGCTGGGTTTTGGTTGTCGTTCCTCGCTATGGGCGTACTGCTATCGCTCGACTCGGCTGCAGCCCAAGAGTCGGGTTGGCGTCGCTGGTGGGCTGCGACCGTGCTGTTGATCCGTGTGCAGTGGCGCGTGAGCTTGGCGCTCGTGCCGCTCACGGCTCTGTGGTTCTCGAGCATTTCCGTCGCCGGGGTTTGGGTCAACCTCTTAGCAATCCCGATCTTTTCTTTCTTGTTGGTGCCACTCGTGCTGTTGGCGATGCTTCTGCAGTCGTGGCATGACGATCTCGCTCATTTTCTTTGGCGACTGGCCGAAGCGGTGCACGAGTTCATCTGGCCGATCATGCACTACGTTGCCTCGCAGCCCTGGGCTGCACTCACCGTGAGCCCAACGCCACTACAACTGCTACATCTGTCGCTCGTGATGCTGTTCTTGTTGTGGCCGATCGCCTGGCGATGGCGCTTGCTCTGTTGTCTCGTCGGTTTGCCACTGTGGCAGGCTTCGACCTCGATTCCACCCGGGGCGGCCGAGGTGACGGTGCTCAATGCGCGTGATTCTTTTGCGCTCATCGTGGCAACGCAGCGGCACTTGCTGGTCTACGATACGGGTGAATACTTTGGTAGTAACGGCCGTGCGGCCGAATCGCTGGTGGTGCCAGCTGTTCGTGCGCAAGGGCGACGGCGTATCGACAAACTGCTGCTGAGCGTGGCGCAGGGGCAGCGCGCTAAAGGCGCGGCACGCTTGTCGGTGGCCCTGCCGGTAACGGCAACCCGATTCGGCGGCACTTGGCCGGGCGCACCAGCGGGGCATCAGTCCTGTGAGCAGGCGCGTGCCTGGATTTGGGATGGCGTCCGCTTCGATTCTTTTGCCGCACCGGGCGGTTCCTGCCTGTTACGGGTTGCCGTGAAGGGCGGCGATTCGTTGTTGGTTGCTGAACGCGTGACGGCTGCTGAAGCTCGAGCCCTCACGAGCTCTGCCGAGGGGTCGCGGTTGTTGCCGGCGGAACATTTGGTGGTGCCACGCCGTGGATCACCAGCAGCCGTCACCCCGGCTTTCGTTGCAGCCGTGGGTGCACGCAGTCTCATTGTCTCGGCTGCTGATTTCGACGAGGCCCGCGAGCGGCGTGTCATGTTGCGTTACGGTGTGCCGGCTTCGGCTATCCACGCCACAGCGCGTAGTGGTGGCCTGCACTTATTGCTGCAACCCAAGGCGAGGGCCGTGATCTCGCCCGTTGGGTGACGCACTCGGCTATGATGGGCTGATGTGGGACGTGGTGCGGGCCGGTGGTCCGTTGATGTGGCCGATCATTCTATGCTCCGTGATCGCCCTGGCGATCACCGTGGAGCGTTTCTGGAGCCTGCAGCGCGCCAGGATCGTGCCGGGCGACGCCTTGCCACAGGCCAGCCGTCTGTTGTCTGCCGAAGCACTCGACGATCGAGCGCTGGAGTCACTGCGAGTTGCATCACCGCTCGGTCGGGTGCTCGCAACGGCCGTGAGCGATCGTGAGCTGCCGCGTGATGAGCGTATTGCCCGTATCCTCGAGGTGGGCCGTCACGAGGCGCACCGACTCGATCGCTACCTCAACACACTGGGTACCATCGCGAGCATCACGCCCTTGCTCGGACTGCTCGGTACCGTGACCGGCATCATCGATGCGTTTGCGGTGCTCGATGCGGGTCGGGTTACGAACAACGAGCAGTTGTCCGCAGGAATCAGCGAGGCATTGGTCACGACTGCCGCCGGTCTCACCGTCGCCATTCCGGCGCTTGTGGCATATCGCGTATTGCGAGGCCGCATCGACAGCCTCGTTATCGAAATGGAGCGTCAAGCCATGGCGTTACTCGTCGTACGCGGCGGTCGGCGATGAATTTCAGATCGCAGCGCAGCGAAGCGCCCGAGGTCAATTTGGTCTCGCTGATCGACGTCGTGTTGATGATTGTGGTGTTCTTCATTTTGTCGTCGACTTTGGTGCAGGAACGCAGTTTCAACATCAGTCTGCCGATCGCTGCTGCCACCGACTTGCTGCCTGGCGAGGCGGTACCGTTGGTGCTTGGAGTCCGTGCCGATGGGCAGTACGAGATCGAGGGTCGAGTGCTCGAGAGGGGTGCAGCGTCATTGCGTCGCGCGCTGCTGGCGATGGCTGCCGTTGATGCCGCGCGCCCAGTGCTGCTGCGCGCTGATGCCGAGGCGCGTCATCGTGAGGTTGTGCTCGCTCTCGATATCCTGCGCGAGACGGGTTATACCAGCGTCGATATCGCGACCGTGCAGGGGCAGAGTCCATGAGCGTCACCTCGGCGGGCGCACAAGCGCCGGTACAAGTGGTTGATGCGCCGCGCGTCTATAAAAGATTGCTGAGCTATGCACGGCCGCATCTCGGCATGTTCTCGATCGGTGTGCTCGGCATGGCGTTGTTCGCTTCGACCGATGCTGCCATCGCATATCTTGTACAGAGATTCTTAGGTGGCGCATTTGTCGAACCCGATCCGCGCATTCTGTGGGCGGTGCCGCTCGGCGCCATTGGTTTGTTTCTGCTGCGCGGCATTGGCGACTATGTTTCGAATTATTTCCCAGGCTGGGTAGGGCGGCAGATCATCAAGGCACTGCGCGCCGAATTGTTTGCCCACTATCTGCGTTTGCCAACGCGCTACTACGATTCGGCCGCCTCGGGTGGTCTGCTCTCGCGCTTGACCTACAACATCGAGTTGGTTGCCGATGCCACCACCAACGCCGTGACGGTGTTGATTCGTGACACGCTGACGATCATCGGTCTCATCGGTATGTTGTTGTGGCTCAACTGGAAACTCGCGGCGTTCGTGCTGTTATTGGCGCCGCCCATTTCCTGGTTGATTCAGTTCATCAACCGCTCGTTTAGGCGTTACAGCGCGCGTATTCAGGCGTCGATGGGTGATGTCACGCGCGTGGCCAAAGAAGCTCTAGATGGTCACAAGATCATCAAAGTCTTCAATGCCGAGCAGCACGAAGAGCGCATCTTCGCAGTAGCCAACGAGCGCAATCGACACAGCAATATGCGCTTGATCGGCGCGCGGGCGCTTGCCAATCCGATCGTTCAGTTGATCGCTGCTCTCGGGCTCGCAGGGGTGCTGTTCTTTTCGATTCGACAGGTTTTCGACGAGCGCATGCGAGTCGATGAGTTCATGGCATTCCTCACGGCCTTGCTGCTCTTGACCGCACCGCTGCGCCGCTTGGTGCAGGTGTTTGGTCCTTTGCAGCAAGGTATCGCGGCGGGCGCCAGCGTATTTGAGGTGCTCGATACGCCGCTCGAAGAAGACAACGGAAAGTTGACTCTCGAGCGCGCTCGCGGCGCGATCGAATTTCGGCAAGTCGGTTTCGAATATTCTGCTTTGCAGGGTGAGGTGCTCTCGGGTGTGAGTTTCAGCATTACGCCCGGACAAACGGTTGCCATCGTCGGCAAGTCGGGCAGCGGTAAGAGCACGCTCGCGAGCCTATTGCCGCGTTTCTACGACCCCTCGGCGGGCAGCATCCTGCTTGATGGCACTGACCTGCGCGACTATCGACGGCAGTCTCTGCGCGAGCAGATCAGCTACGTCGGGCAGGACGTCATGCTGTTCGACGATTCAATTCGCGCCAATATCGCCTTCAATTTGACCGCAGCAGATGATCCGCGAGTTGAGCAGGCGGCACACGACGCGTACGTCATGGATTTCGCAGCCGAGTTGCCCCAGGGACTCGACACACCGGTGGGTGAGCGCGGAGCGCTGTTGTCGGGTGGCCAGAGACAACGCATTTCCATTGCGCGCGCTCTGCTCAAAGATGCACCGATACTCATTCTTGATGAGGCTACGAGTGCGCTCGACAACGAATCCGAGCGGCATGTGCAGCAAGCCTTGACGCGCTTGCTGATGGGTCGGACGACTCTGGTCATTGCACATCGGCTCTCCACCATCGAACAGGCTGACGTGATTCTGGTCATGCACGAGGGCCGCGTGGTCGAGGCGGGTAGTCACAGCGACTTGCTCGCACGCGATGGCATGTACGCGCAGTTGCATTGTCTGCAGTTTGCGGTCTGACGATGTTTCGCGCCCTGCAGTCTTGGCTTGAGGCTGAGTGGTACTCGAACCGTAAGCGAACGCTGCCGTTGTGGCCGCTCATGCTGCTGTTCGCCGCCGCTTCAAGCTTGCGCCGCTGGTGGTTTGGTTGGCGTCCCGGTGCCGTTTATCGCGCTCGTATCCCCGTCGTCGTAGTCGGCAATCTATCGGTCGGCGGTACGGGCAAGAGTCCGGTGGTTGCGGCCATCGTCGACGCCTTGCAGCGGCGCGGCGTGAAGGTGGGCATTCTCGCGCGTGGTTATGGTTCGAGCAGTGATGCGCCGCGCAGGGTTGATGTCAACAGCCCGGCGCACGAGGTCGGCGACGAACCGCTGATGCATGCGCTCGCCACTGGTGCGCCGGTGGTTGTGGCGCGTGATCGTGCGGCCGGTGCGAGGCTGCTCGAGTCGAGTGGCGTCGAAGTCATCGTCTGCGATGACGGCTTGCAGCACTATGCGCTCGCGCGTGATCTCGAAGTGGTCGTGGTCGACGGTGCTCGTGGTTTTGGTAACGGCAAGTTGCTACCGATGGGCCCGTTGCGTGAGTCATTGTCACGTTTGGCCGGCGTCGATTTTCTGGTGGTGAACGGGGAGTGCTCCGCCGCTCTGGCAGCAGCACTCGAAAGCTCACCCTTTAGCGGCAGTCGATTGTCGCTGCAGCTCTTCACGGCGACCCCGCGTCAGGTTGCGGCACCCGCAAAGTGGCAGAGTCTCGAAAACTTTCGCGGCTCGACAGTGCATGCCGTTGCCGGTATCGGTCATCCGCAACGGTTTTTCGCCAGTTTGCGTTCCGCTGGTCTGCAACTTATCGAGCATTCGTTCGCCGATCACCACCCTTACACGGCAGTGGATCTGGATTTCGGCGATGGTCGCCCCATACTGATGACCAGCAAGGATGCCGTAAAATGCCGCTCGTTCGCCTCGCCAGAGTGCTGGCAGGTGCCGGTCACGCCGCGCCTGGAACCGCAGGACGATGGGGATTTGATCGAACGTATCGCGCTGTTGCTGACAGCACGAAATCATTGAGAGGTTAGAGCAAGATGGACAACAAGCTGCTCGATATTCTGGCGTGCCCGATCTGCAAGGGTCCGCTGGTGCACGCGCGTGAGGCTGCGGCATTGGTGTGTCGCGCCGATCGCCTGGCGTTTCCCATCAAAGATGGCATTCCGGTGATGCTCGAAGAAGAAGCGCGGCCCTTGCAACCCGACGATCCGTTGCTCGCACGCTGACTCTGTATCGACGGTTGCAGATGTACCGCATCGTTATTCCCGCGCGTTACGCCTCGACACGTTTGCCCGGCAAACCGCTGATCGAAATCGCCGGCAAGCCGATGTTGCAATGGGTATATGGCCGAGCTCTCGCCTGTGATGCCGCCGAGGTATTGATCGCCACCGACGATGAACGCATTGCCCGCAGCGCGCGGCAGTTCGGCGCCGAAGTCGTGATGACGGCGCTCGATCATGCAAGCGGCACCGACCGCATTGCCGAGGTGGCCGCTGCACGCGGTTGGAGTGACGACGAGGTCGTCGTCAATTTGCAGGGTGACGAACCGTCGATGCCCTCTGAGCTCGTTCGGCAGGTTGCACACTTGTTGTTGGCGAACCCTCGAGCCGATATCGCAACGCTCGCCACCGCCGTGCTGGCCGACGAGGAATATCTCGACCCCAATGCGGTCAAGGTTGTCGCCGATGCTGAGGGCCGGGCGCTTTACTTTAGCCGCGCACCGATTCCCTGGATTCGTGACCCAGGCAGTGAGATCTCGCCGCAGCGCGTGGCACGGCGACATCTTGGGCTTTATGCCTATCGAGTTGCCGCCTTGCGGCGCCTTGCTGAATTGCCTCCGGCGCCACTCGAGCAGGCCGAAAAGCTCGAGCAGCTGCGGGCGTTGTTCAACGGCATGACGATCATGGTCGGCGAGGCAGAACGTCGGCCTGGGCCCGACGTTAACACCTACGCCGACCTCGCTCGGGCCGAGGCCGCCTTGCAGGAAGACCTACCTAGCGTTTGCGATTGACGCTGCTAGTAGTCGTCGCGGCGTGATCCATAGCTGCCGCCGAGCTGAGTCGGGCTCGATGACCACACCACCTTTTTCTCGGGCGCCGTTTTCTCGGGCGCCGTGGGATCAACGGTCGCCGCAGCTGGGGCCGGGGTTACCTCGGTCTCGGGCGTTGCCTCTGGTTCTTCGGTGACCGCGACGGACTGCGTTGTTGCAACTTCCGGTTGCACGCTCGCAGCAGACTCCTCTGTCGCCACAGGCTCTGCAGCCGGCGCCGGGGCGAGGCCTGTCCAACTGACAGCCGTGCTGACAGGTGGCGGGTCGAGGACGAGCTGCTCTTGCGCCGGTTCTGTACTTGAACTTGGCGCTATTGCTGCGGTGTCGTCGAGTTCGCCGGCATCCGTGTCGTCTGTTACCGGATTGGCATCCAAGTTCTCAATCGAATCCGACGGAGCGCTGCTGCCATCGCGACCCTGACCGCCACGGCGACCGCGACGACCGCGACGACGACCGCGACGGACACCGCCCTCGCGTTCTGCTCGGGTGCTTGAGATCTCATCCTGTGTCTCGTTGTCGGTTACCGGCTCCGCATTGTCGAAGCTGGTGCTTGACGCTGTGGTGGGGCTCGTGGTCAAGGCGATGGCAGAGGCAGCCTCAAACGAAGCAGGCGATCCGCTGCTGCTGGCTGGCTGCACGGTCTGTTGCGGTGACGCACGATCACCGCGATCGCCACGCTCGCTGCGGTCGCGCCGCCTGTCATCGCGGCCGCGTCGCTGCTGCGAACCTTCACGCCCCTCGGGCTTGGCTGGCGCAGGTTTGGCTTCGCGCTGCTCTTTTTGCTCGCGCTGAGTGTTGTCCCGCGCGGCGTTATCACGTTGGATGTTCTCTTTGCTGCCGTCACGACCGCCGTCGCGACTGCCGCCACGACCGCGCTCGCCACCGTTATCACTGCGATCGCCACCACGCTCCGCGCCGCGCTCGCGACCACCCCGACCACGCTCGTTCCGATCGCGTCCGCGACCCCGATCGTTGCGATCGCCGCGCTCGCGCGAGCGACCGTTACGCTCGGGTGCGATCGGCGCCGGAGCGCCAAACAGCCAACGCCAAATGCGCACGAATATGCCGAGCTGCGGACCTGCAGCCGCCGCAGTCGCTGCGGCTGTCGCGACGACCGGCGCCTGTACCACGATCGGTGCTGGCGTGGTGGGCAGGAAGGTCGGCACGGCGGCCGGTTCCTGCTGCGCTTGTTTCTCGCGAGTGCCCGCCGGGTCCGGCACTTTGGCCGGCGTCGGCATCTGGTAGCTCAGTCGCTTGAATTCACCTTGTTCGATTTCATCGTCACGCACTCGACGAATGGAGTATTCCGGGGTGTCGATATTGAGATTGGGCACGATGATGAGCTCGACATCGCTCTTGTCTTCAAGCGTGCGCAGCCATTCGCGTTTTTCGTTGATGAGATAGGTCGCCACTTCGACCGGCACCTCGGCGATTACCTTGGCGGTGCGATCTTTGCGTGCCTCTTCGCCGATCAAACGCAGGATGGCGAGCGCCATCGATTCAACGGTGCGGATGCTGCCAATACCTTGGCAGCGCGGGCAGACTTCGTGACTGGAATCTGACAGCGAAGGACGCAGTCGCTGACGCGACATCTCGAGTAGACCGAAGCGTGACAGACGACCGATCTGGATGCGCGCGCGATCCATCTTCATCGCTTCGCGCAGGCGCTCTTCCACGGCGCGCTGATTCTTTGGGTCTTCCATGTCGATGAAGTCGATGACGATCAGGCCACCGATATCGCGGATACGCAGTTGGCGGCCGATTTCATCGGCAGCCTCGAGGTTGGTGTTGGTCGCGGTGGTTTCGATGTCACCGCCGCGCGTGGCGCGCGCCGAGTTGATATCGATCGACACCAAGGCTTCGGTGTAGTCGATGACCAACGAGCCGCCCGAGGGCAGCTGTACCTTGTGCGCGTAGGCCGACTCGATTTGGCTTTCGATCTGATAGCGGGTGAACAGCGGAATGTCGTCGCTGTAGAGCTTCAGGCGTCGACCGCCTTCGGCAGGCATGAAGCGCTGCATGTACTCGGCGGCAATGGTGTGAGCGCCAGGCTCATCGACCAGCACTTCGCCGATATCGTCCGAAAAGTAGTCGCGCAGCGACCGAGTGACGGGGTCGCTTTCGCGATAGACCAGAAACGGCGAGGGCCGTTCGAGCACGGCTTTGACGATCTCTTCCCACTGGATCTTGAGGTTGTCGAGATCCCACTGCAGCTCTTCGATGGCTCGACCGACACCGGCCGTGCGCACGATAGCGCCCATGCCGGGCGGGATGACGAGCGCATCCATGATGCTTTTCATCTGATCGCGCTCTTCGCCTTCGATACGACGGCTGACGCCCCCGGCACGCGGGTTGTTCGGCATCAGCACGAGGAAGCGACCGGCAAGCGAAATGTAGGTCGTGAGCGCCGCACCCTTGTTGCCGCGCTCTTCTTTTTCGACCTGAACGACGATGTCCTGACCTTCTTGCAGGATTTCGCGCATGTTGATGCGCCCGCCGGCAGGGTTCTTGAGGAAATACTCGCGCGAGATTTCCTTCAGGGGCAGGAAGCCGTGGCGCTCGGCGCCGTAATCAATGAAGCAGGCTTCGAGCGAGGGCTCGATGCGGGCGATGCGACCTTTGTAGACGTTCGCCTTCTTTTGTTCGCGGGAGGGCAGTTCGACCGAAAGGTCGTAAAGCTTCTGACCGTCAACCAGTGCGACGCGCAGCTCTTCTTGCTGCGTCGCGTTCACCAACATTCTTTTCATGGACCCCAAATCTCCGAGATGGGGCCGACAGTGCTCCGACGGTTGTCCACGTGGACAGCGCTCGAGCCCCGCGCAAGACGTGCGGGCGAGCGGGCAGAACCCAAGAGGTATGGAGTTGCGCGAACAGGATGACGAGGATGTAAATCACGTTGTCTGCTTCGTGCTGCCGATTCGCCGGTGCCGGGCACCTACGAATCGAAACCTGCGCTGGTATCTGTCAACCGAAGGCGTGACCATCAGGTCACGGCGACTATCGGCCGGATTCGATGGCCTCGTTGCCGAGGACCAACTAACATGCGCCGCTCACCCGAGGCGAGCGCCGCGCTGACGTCGGCGGGGTGTCTCTGCCCAAACTGGGGGCAAGGTTCCCGCGACGGTTCAAGAGTATGACAAAGCCCATGGAAAAACAAGATCTTACGAAAAGTTCCGGGAATCTTTCGGTCCGCCATGCGCGCATCGACGAAGATCAGGCTGGAACCCGGCTAGACAAGTTTCTTGCGCGCCAGTATCCCGAGTTGCCGCGAACCCGGTTGTTTCGGCTGGTTCGCAAGGGCGAGGTACGGGTCAACGGCAAGCGAGCCGATATAGACACCCGGCTCATGTTGGGTGATGAAGTGCGTTTGCCTCCGGTGCGCGCGCTCGCCCCGACAGCCGAGACTCCGGTCGTGGCCCCGACGGGCAAGCCCGTGAGCGCCGCGGTGCGTCGGGTGCCTGAGTCGTTGGTGGCAACGATCAACGCCGCCATCCTGCACGAAGACGAGCGGGTCATCGCCATCAACAAACCGGCGGGCATAGCCGTTCACGGTGGCAGCGGCATCAGTTTCGGCGTGATCGAGGCGTTGCGGGCCGCGCGACCTGAAGAGGCTGAAAAACTGGAGCTCGTACACCGGCTCGATCGCGACACCAGCGGTGTGTTGATCATCGCCCGTAAACCGGCGGTGCTGCGCATGTTGCACGCGGGCCTGCGTGAGGGTGAGGGCTTCGAGAAGCGTTATCTTGCTTTGGTCCGAGGCAGTTGGCAGCTCGGCAAGAAGCGCATCGAGGCGCCGCTGCGCACCGACCTGCGCGTCGGTGGTGAGCGGACCGTCAAGGTTGCACCATCTGGCAAGGCGGCGATCAGCGACTTTCGACCGGTGCAGGGTTTCGGTCGAATAGCGAGCTTGCTCGAGGTCGCCATTTTGACCGGTCGAACCCATCAGATTCGCGTGCATGCGGCATATGCCGGTCATCCGGTGGCGGGCGACCCGAAATACGGTGATCGCGAGTTCAATGCCGGAATGCGCGAGCATGGTCTCAAACGCATGTTCTTGCATGCCTCGAGCCTGTCATTTCTTTGGCCGGATCGCGGCACCGAATTTAGCGTGAACGCGCCGCTGCCTGCCGAGCTTGCGGCAGTGATCGACACACTCTCTGGCCTTAAGCGTCCAAGCCGCGCAAGGTCCGGGCGACCCAGATCATCGGCAGGCCGATAAGCGCGGTGGGGTCGACCGTTTCGAGTCGATCAAGCAGAGTCATCCCCAACGATTCACTTTTGAAGCCGCCTGCGCAGTCAGTGGCGGGCTCTGCTTCGACGTAGCTCGCGATATCGTCGGGCGACAAGACGCGAAACACACATCGCGTCTCATCGAGGTGCAGGTGACAGCTGCCGTCCGGTCCCACGATGCTGACGGCGGTGTAGAACAGCGCTGTGTTGCCTGAGAGCCGAGCGAGCATGGCACGCTGGTTTTCGAGGCTGCCAGGTTTGCCGAGGCAATCGTCGCCTAGGGCACAAACCTGGTCCGAACCGATCACCCAAGCCTCTGGCGCTACGCTCGCGATCGCCCCGGCTTTGGCACGGGCGAGTCTCTGGGCGAGGGCAGCCGGAGCCTCCCCGGGGAGCCTCGATTCGTCGATGTCAGGCGAGCGATGTTCGAACGGCAACCCCAAGCGGGCGAGCAACTCGCGCCGATAGCGCGAACTCGAGGCCAGCCACAGGGGGCGCTTCAGCAGAAACAAGGGCTTACCGGACACTGGTTTTGACTCGAGGGGGGGTGACCCCTATTATACGCGCCCCATGCCGGCCGACTGGTCCAGACCTGTTGATGTGGAGCGTCTGGCCGACGCGGGGGAGTGCCGTGAGAACGACCTGCCGCTCGCCAGCCTGCCGCGCCTCGCGCCGGACCTCGCGCTGCCAGACGGGGCGGTTCACGCACGTATCGGGTTTGCGCGCGAGCGCAGGCAACCGGTAGCCGACATCGAAGTGCGCGCGCGCTTGCCGCTGCGCTGCCAACGATGCCTGCAACCGATGTGGCTAGATGTCGATCAGCAATCACGCGTGTGGTTGGTGACCGACCCGGCGAAGGCTGATCGCGAAGAGATGGGACTCGAGCCGATACTGGCTCCCGAAGGTCACATCGCGTTGCGCGATCTTGTCGAAGAAGAATTGTTGCTCGCAGTGCCACTGGTGCCGCGACATGAGGACGAATCGGATTGCACAACCGGTCCGTCCGAGTCCGAGGAAGAAGAAGTCGTGCAGAGACCGTTCGCAGGGCTCGGTGAGCTCCTGAAACGCAAGCAGTAGTTAAGAGGTTCATCATGCCTGTTCAAAAAAGTCGCAAGACGCCGTCCAAGCGCGGCA
>Ga0169931_10003821_pt1 | contig 23732 bp, 21 predicted proteins | sample Kivu_15m_20L_FD_129675 | JGI IMG/M metagenome (GOLD analysis project Ga0169931, IMG submission 129675) | Freshwater microbial communities from Lake Kivu, Western Province, Rwanda to study Microbial Dark Matter (Phase II) - Kivu_15m_20L... | ecosystem: Environmental > Aquatic > Freshwater > Lake...
GCCACCAGCGGATTCATGATGGAGTTCGACAACCGATTCTTCTGGATGCGACTAAAGCGCCTCGTCGGCTCCCACTTCGCCAATTACCGTGAGGCCTACGAAGCCAACCGACTCATCGCCAAAGGCATGATCGACCCTGTGTTGTCGCGTACCTTCATCCTCGAACAGGTTGGTGAAGCCGCATACCAGGTGCATCGCAACCTGCACGAAGGCAAGATTGGTGTGCTCTGCTTGGCCCAGAGCGAAGGAGAGGGTGTCACCGATCCAGAATTGCGAGCCAAAGTGGGGGAGAATCGACTACGGAGGTTTCGTCGATGATGCTCACAGAAATTGATCATGTTGCAATTGCCGTTCGCGATCTCGAGGCGGCAATCGACTACTACCAGCGGGCGTTCGGTGCCACCGTTAACCATCGTGAAGTCGTCGAACGCGACGGTGTTGAAGAAGCGCTCCTAAAAGTTGCCGAAAGCTACATTCAACTTCTTACGCCCACAAGGCCAGATTCACCCGTTGCCAAAGCGATCGAGAAGCGTGGAGAAGGTCTACACCACATTGGGTATCGCGTCGCTGATTGCAAAGCGGCTCTCGTGGCGATGATTAGCGCAGGAGCCACAGCAATTGATAAAGAACCACGCCCCGGATCACGTGGCACGACCGTGGCATTCATTCACCCGAAAGGTTCGTTCGGGACGCTCATCGAGCTCGTCGAGGAGTAACCGTTGCGGTCTGGATCAACGCTGACAACCGACATTGTCAGGACGTTTTCTTGGTTGTTTCTCTTACTGATGACTCTTGCGATGCTTTCGCAACCTGGGTCGTCACAAGATGAATGGCTCCATGCTTCTCGTATTTGGTGCGGGCAAGGTGAACAACACCCGTTCTGCTCAACGGACGGGAGACGAACCGGCGAAATCCGCGTGATCAGAGTCGGTTTGGACGGCACATGCACTTGGCCACCAGACATGCCGTTCTTGTGTCCGGCACTGCAGCGTGCTTCAAACTCAGATTTGGTGGCTGAGGTCAAACACGAAGTTTCTCGAGGTATCGAGCCAGAGAAATTGTTTTATCGAGTTTTCAGTTGGATATCTGGACCGTCGCTTGAGATAAGTGTCCTCTTCGCAAGAGTTGTCAACGGTCTCGCTTTGACGCTCGTCCTAGGAACTGGAATGTGGTTACTGCCGTCCCGCCATCGACTCATTCTCGCAGTCACCATGATTGCGACATTCTCTGGCGCAAGTTACTTTCTTATGGCTTCAATCAATCCTGTCTCTTGGGCCATTGCCGGAGTAGTAACCGGGTTCTTGGCGTTGCAGGCGGCCATTATGTCTCGCGACCTCTCTGATGGGCGAGTTCTGTCACTTGCTGTTCTTGGTGCGTTCTCAATAGTGCTTGCCGTAGGCAGCGGCCGACATGTGTTGCCTCTATTTCCTGTATCTCTCGTCCTGTTGGTAGCGAATGTAATCTGGCTGAAACTTCACAATTGGCGAAACTTCGTTCTTGGGGCAACTGCTGTGATGATAATCGGCTGGTTAGTCAATGCCCATTTCAACTATCGAACGTCACTCAGTTCTCTCTTTTTTGCGTTACCGCGGGTGCTTAAGGTAGTCGGAACAGTTCCGACTACAGGTAACGTCCGCTTGCCATTGATTGTGTACATTGCATCAGTTGTCTTGATCGGAACACTCCTAATAGTGACGTATGAACGTCAAAACAAATTGCAGATTCTCGGTACTTTTATGTCTCTTGTAGTCGCAGGCATATTTGTTATGCGGACGAGTTCAAATGAAGTTGCATCAAGGAGTCTCTTTGATGCACAGGGGGTGCCCCAAACAAGTTCAGATCAGATGTATGTCTTTCTGGTGTTCATCTTTAGCTGGTGGCTTCTGAACACGGATGATGGGACGTTACTCCGACTCGTGACTTATCTGAAGCACATGTCAGTAGTAGCAATAGGTGTGTATTCACTCACAACATTTACTATCGCCGAGCGCTTCATTGATCACCAAACCTTCGGCTTGCGTTTGCTACCCGATGGCCCGGATCAATGGTGGTGGAACGGGTTCGACGTGGCACCTAACGTCGTCTTTGTGGCGACCCTAATCTGTCTGTGGCGATTTCTCCGCGGACTCTGTGCGGTCGTCGGTGATTCATCTTTGGCGGTATCCCGAATATGAAAATCCATTCAGTCATCCGACGTCTAGTCGGCCTAGGGCTGCTTGCACTCGGTAGCGTCATCTGGTCAACACGACTTGACTACAACCCAGAGGCAATTCTGAGTGCTCACCTTGGAAGTCGCCTCATTTCTGTAGATCACGGTTCTACTACTGATTTGAGCAAGCCGTGCAATGTCTTTACTGACGAAGCACCGTGGATTCTGTTTGCACTTGATGCCAACCTGTTTAATGATGACATACCACGAACGTATTTCACCACGACAACAAATGAACGCCAAGCCCTCTGGGTTGAGTATGATCCGCCACTCTTGCGCGTTGGGCTCGGACTTGGTGAAGAAAACAGCGAGGCAAATACTGAGATTCCGCTAAGAGTCGTTCGAAGAGATAGCAGAGAGACAATAGTGATAGTCGTAAAAGAAACTGGAACTCGAGCAGTCCTCAATGCCACAAATCGTCGGAGCCCATGGCCTGATACGCCAGGTGGGAAATTTCAATGTGATGCGGTGCAGATCGGTATCGATTCGCACAGTCCACTTGCTGGAGTCTTATGCAAAGGTTGCGATATCAATTTGCGCTACGCGACAGGCGTTGAGAAGCAAGAGATTGACGCACTATTCGTAGCACTTGATAACACCGGTCGGTTCAATTTGCGGCGACTGATTGGCCAAGGTCTCAGCTTTATGGGACTGATTTTGCTGTTGACAAACCTAAGGGTGAAACTTCGAAACCCTCGACAAACCGATCAAACATGACGTTGAAGTCGTGCAATCGCGATAGTTTTGCTGCTGCCACCCCGTTTCGTCAGAGACAGTCAACTATTCGACCGTTCATCTGGCTATTCATGGCCCTCGCTTCTCTGGCCTTGTTGTCTGCTCCTGGATCATCTCATGATGAGATGTTTCACGCGACAAACATCTGGTGTGGGCAAGGTGAACGAGACCCCTACTGTTCAGACATACAGTCCGATACCCAAGGTTCACGAGCACTCGTTAATGTCGATCTACTCATATGTCAGAAGCCGGTGGATCAGCCGCTGGAATGTCCAAGCAGTGGAGCAGGCTCATCTGTTCGTACCCTAAATCGCCAAGGGCTTTATCCGACAATTCCAACCTCGGAGCACATTACTTTCTTCTACTTCGTTCTCAGCTGGTTTGTTGTTCAGTCGGTTGAGTCAAGCTTCATCTTCGCAAGATTGGCTGTGGCAGCTACAGTCGCACTCTCACTGTGGCTCCTCGTGCACAATCTGCCGAATCGCTATCGAATTGTTGCGTTTGTAATGATGTTGACGGTTCTGCCAGCTACCGGTTTCGTGCTCTTCAGCTCCATTAATCCAAGTGCGTGGGCTTCATTGGGAGTTGGATTTGGATGGCTTGCTGGCCATGCTGTACTCAACACTCACCAACTCACCACCCGACGACGGGTCTTACTTCTCTTTACTTGTGCCGTGATGACGGTTATGGCAGTCGGAAGTCGCTGGGATGCGCCTGCGTTCATTGCACTAATCCTGTTTTTGGTGTTATTTGAGGCTGGGTGGCTTCATTTTCCAAACATGCGAAGGCTCATAATTGTCTTGGTGGTAGTTGGTCCACTTGTGCTGTGGAGACTGCTCGAAACCTTGACACCCCTGTCGCCGGTACGATTCGCAAAGCTAATCACAACATATTCGGAGAGTCAGCCAAACAATCTTGAATACTTCTCGACGTATCTTCTGAATGGACTTCCCAACGCCTTAGAGGCACTGGGTACCGTACCTACAACAAGTCTGATACAACTTCCCGGAGTCGTCTTCATAAGCAATGTTGTTCTCCTTGGAGTAATTCTGATACTTGCCTACCAACAAGAATCGAGGTTCCAAATTGTCGGTGCGGCAGTAGCGACCGCGTTTCTTACGTTAGTAATAATGGCCCAGGTATCGTTTGTCGACGCACGAGATAATGAGGGTGTCGAACCGCGGTACAGTTTTCCGCTCCTTCTGTTTTTGGTTGGGTGGTGGTTGGTGCACTCGTCAAACAGTTTTAGAGACCGCCTAGCGGGAAAGTTGTCCCTAATCAAGTGGGTATCAATCTCCTCGTTCACACTGACGTCCTACGCCGTTGCGGAACGCAACACTGATGTACAGTCCTTTTCATTGCAACTTCTTCCAGAAGGACCGGATCATTGGTGGTGGTCTCATCTCCCCTTGGGACCGAATGCTGTGCTCCTATTTTGCATCATTAGTTTCGCTGCATTTTGCAAGAGCTCCTTGATAATGATTGCGAAGTCAGGTGAGTCGTTAGCGTGACTTCAGCAACACTGATCAAGCAATCAAGAGTTTGCAAACTACGAGATTGTGCTGTCCTCATCGTCTATTGCTGCATAAACCAACTGCAAATGATCAACCCACGATGTGATTTCAGATGAGTCCACGAATAGGCATAGTTATACCCACCATGGGGAATCGAGCGCATCTCCTGAGTCAGTGCATCGACTCAGTTCGAAGTAATGATCTCGCACACATCTGTATCGTTAGTCCGATTGTAAAGGACCTCGAGCAATTTCAAGTCTTGTGTGATAGCTGGCTCGTGGATCCGAGCCGAGGACTTGCCGCAGCAATAAACGCTGGTATCAAGTCGCTTCCTGAATCAGTGAAGTATGTCAATTGGTTGGGCGATGATGACTTGGTGACTGCCAACGGACTAATGCAACTTTCATTGACACTTGACGCGAAGGAGAATACGGATGCGTCTCTTGCTTACGGCCACTGTAGATACATTGATTTGAAAGGGACTACACAGTTTGTGGTACGCCCTGGTCGATGGGCAGAAATACTCCTTAGGTTTGGACCCCAATTGATATCTCAACCAGCCATATTGTTTCGTCGTGATGCCTTTCAGAAAGTTGGCGGGCTTGACGAGAGACTTGGTTGGGCATTTGATCTTGACTTGTTAATCAAGTTGAGAAGGAGCGGACGGTTTGCTTCGGTCCCTCAAGTAGTAGCTAGTTATCGATGGCATCCCGATGCACTGTCCGTCGGCGGCCGCCAGAATTCTGTACGAGAGGCGAGTAAGGTTCGTGTGTCCCATCTGGCGCCAATGGCAAGACCGTTATCTGCGTTTTGGGAACCCCTCGTAAGGATGCTCGTGAGGTTCTCTGCTCAGGTAGTGGGAAGAAGAGTTAGAAGAGATTATGACATCAAGTCAAGAATCCAACACACTTAGTCAGTCTCGCCCAGTCTTGAACTCATAGTCATGATTGAAATTGAAAAGTGATTGCAAGTCGCACTTTGAAATGTTCGGCGTCCGTTGCGGTGTCATCTCAAAGTGACGTGTCAATCAGTCCCAACAGTTGATTGAAGCTAGTTTCTGGAATGACCCAGCTTCTTGTTTGACCATTAAGACCTTTGAGCCTAAGCCACTCTGAACTTGGTTGATCAACAGGTCCATCACCGACAAACCATATGAGCCGACAATGCTCTGGTTTCAACTGAGAAACGACGAAACTGAATCCGGCCATAGTATTCTTCTCTCCTCCAATCAGCTCGGAAGTGAAAACCTGATCGATAAGAGCGCCTATTCCAAGTCGAATGACCTTACGAAACTGAATCTCCGACGTTAAATCGGTGAGTAGCACGAGATGAACTCCATTGAGTCGAGCGGCAAGAAGAAAATCTTCAACACCGGGACGCAATCGCATCCTATTTAAGAATGCAGCCCAGTACATCTGGTGGGCTTGAAGTAGCAAACTCGGTCGGAAACCCAACTGAAGATCAATCATCATTTGCTCAAGATAAAGAAGACGACTATGCGACGACGCAACGTCACCTAGTCGAGCTTTAACTGTCCGCCGAGCAATTTCGAATGCGTCGTTAAATCTGCTCGACGAGAGTCCAATCTGGGGTAATAGATAACTGGTGAGCGCCCTAAGCCCTTCATTGTGGCACTCTTGGTATGAATAGAGCGTATTGTCTAGATCGAGAACCACACAGGAGGGTATGTGAGAACTAGTTCGCATGTACCCTCCTCTTCTCTGCGATTGCCAATAGAACAATCAGACTCTCTAGCCCTAAGGGCCCTGGGACAAAGCTCAGTTCTGGCTCTAGCACATCAAGGAGATCGTGTCCCAGAGTATGAAGTAAGGCCCTCAAGTCGTCAGTAGATAAGTCGTTCGCATCTACAGTGAGTTCTAAGTTGCCAACTTTCTCACTCTGCTTCAACTCGTGCCTAACAAGCACAGTACTAGTCATAGCACTTGCAAGTCGGTACAGAAAACTCTGACGGATCGATTGAACTCGCAAGATGAATCGCATCTCGGAATCTGAGGTCGAGTGATCTTGCAGGATGGTGAAGATTAGGTCAGCCTCTGATTTCTGCGGTTGGATAAAACGTTCTGCATCAGGCCGTCGTCGTGCAAGATTGTCACGTACGATATGTTCTTCAGTGCCGCGAATCTCAACATCACGTTGAATTTTTAGTTTGCAACGCAAAGACTCTTCCATCTCGAGATAGACTCCTATATCGAAGACGTGATCAGCGCTGTTCAAGTACAGCGCATGCAGTCCATTAATGACCACTAAGTCTCCAGGAGCGATAGCCCGAGCTTGATGGAATCGCCCAGTTCCGTGATCATATGTTCGGGGGCTAATGACGTTCCGCATCCTTGCTCTGAGGGCATCATCACGCATCGCGGCAAGATCATTTGCTAGGGGATTTAGATGTGTCAATGTGCTCCACTCGGCAGCGCCGCGATCATAGAGATGGTAATTGTCCCCTTCTACTACCTGACATTCGCCAGTCGGAAAGAGACATTTAAGGGCATTTGTCAGTGAATCCTTTCCAGTTCCGCTATCTCCTGCGATTGCGACAGAGAATGGGGTTCTTCCGATTGTAAAGCGATCGTATTGAGGGATTGATCTTCGGACAAAACTAATTATCCACAGCAAGCCAGTAACGAGAGCAATTGTCTGAAGAAGCGCACCCGCACGAGGGCCTAGTGCTTGATGGAAAATCGTGATTGCAGTAGAAAATCTTGTTGGTATCTCGTGCATCCCCACCAATGCTTTTCCGACAACTGCAATCTGCATTATGGTGAGAAAAACGAGGGATGTTCTTTTTGGGCTTATCCCCAATAGCAGTATTGAAGGGATACCCCAGAGATACCATCCAACACTTGATGGTGCGGCTAGTACGACAGTTGCGAGTGCGGTGATAGCAAATGTGATCGTGATTCCATCAGTCGTTCGTCCTTGACGCCAAAGTAGATACAGAAAAGCGAGATACACCACTGGAACCAAGAGAAATGGTTCGGGAGCACCAAGCTGGATCGAATATTCAAACAATCTTCCGGTTTCGCGACTTCCCAACACCATCGTTCGAAACCCCTCGGAGTAAAGGGCTGGTGCCATCCCAGGCAATAGCGTGAGTGCAAACGACCGAAAAAATTTAACTAGGTTGGCTCGATTACGCGGACTTTGAATTACATAGACGATGAAGAATGGCAACACCAGAAGTGCGGAGAGCTTTAGATGGACAGAGAAACCCATCAGAGCGCCTGCCCAGGCCCATTGCCTTGTGCGGACAAGCACCATCACCATCAGAAGAGACGCGGCTAAGGGAATGTCTGTTTGGCCAAGAAGATATGTCACAAACAATGCGATAGGGCTAAATGCCCAAGTGGCAATGACGAGATCAGAGACGTTGGATTTGGTCAGAACTCGGAAGACGAGACAGTCACAAAGAAGAAAAGTCAGAGTGAGGGCGACTGATCCTGACTGATCTCCAAAGAGACGAGCGGTTATCCCGCTAGGGATTCCAAGTAGCAGCATGCCGACTCCGTATGGAAATGCCTCCGGATCACCACCAGATTTGAACCACGTTGACCAGGGATCGATTGTTGGATTTGATGCTGAGTATTCAAGAAACTTTACAAACCATTTCTCGTGTAGCACCGGAGACACAAATATCATCAGGAACGCGCGAAGCAAAAGTCCCGCTGCTACTAACCCACGTCGGGATGAGTGCCTCATAGCCAGAAAGTGGGTTCTTTAGTGCAAACAGCCAAGTTGACAGAGGGAAGATTTGAAAGTAAGTCAAGGATTGTCACGATCTCTGATTTCGAATCTCGAGATTGCAACTCGGGTGACACGAGAATCAAAGCTGTACTGTTATCAGCGGCGTACCGAACTGCGCTAGCCAGATGATCCCAATTGCCCGAAAAGGAATCACACCAAATGTGACCGGGAGGACGTGGAAGAGATTTTAGCGAAGATATTGACTCGTATTCGCTGATTCGAGCTGCGATGTGCCGCTGATATCCAGCATTCAACCACTTAATCATGGAGGGAATTGACTGATCAAGAAAGAGGTAATTCGAAATATTTCTCTCAGCCAAGAGATCAATCAGTGATTGTTCCAATCCTTCTTCTTTCACATTCAATATCAGGCCTGCGTGTCGGTAAGCAATCAGCCAATCACCGAGGCGTTCTCCCTCTGTGAATGGATCATGATCAAGGGTTAGGTTGAGGCACCAAGTGCGGATGTCAATCTCGACCCCGAATTCCGGTGAAGTTGTTGCAAGTTTCTCTCTAGAGTTGCAGCGATGCCTAAAGATTTTCATGGTCTCTTCTTCGAAGCTCCAACGAGTACTGCAGCGTTCGTTTGATGAACCTGACACGGCTCTTTATTCCCGTGTTCCACGAGGATACCCCAGCAAATCGCCTACCAAATTGAACTGGAAAACGAACAACCGGCAGACCTGTTTGTCTAGCTCGCAAGTAGACAAACAGGTCTAATGAGAAGTCATGGGGCGGATTACTCAAGCCCTCAAACCATACGCGTGGGAGAATCGTTGGCTGGCCATTGATATCGGATAACTTCCGCTTAAAGAGAACTGTTTCCGTTAGCGACATTCCAGCGGTGAATAGACGATCGTCTAGTTTTCTTCCGCGCCTCATTCCCTTGATTAGACACCAGGATGCATTGTGAACGTCAAACTGCGACAAGACACTTGGTCGAATCTGTAGGTCTGCGTGCATCCAACCAACCATGGGGGCGGTGCAAGTTGAGAGGCCTGCAAGTATTCCCCCGCCGTAGCCCCTGTTTGCATCAATGCGTAGACAACGAATGTTACTCCTTGCTGTCTGAGTCAGGATTGAAAGAGTCTCATCAGATGAACCATTATCTACAAGAACAAAAACAACGGGTATTGAATCTCCAATGCTTTGAATATCATCAAGGAGTGTCGGAAGGTTCGCTGCTTCATTGAAGCATGGAATGACCAATTCGAGCTCAGTCATTAGATTGGTTGCCAACTAGGGGCGTGCTGAGCGCAGAACGAGACTCTGAAATGAGCTCAGAAACGCTCTCGGGATTGACCAACCAATCCTGCGTAATGTCATATGTTGAGTGCTTCCAGTTATGGAATGCTCCCTGCCAATACCTAAACGATTCGTACTCCTCTGGTGTTCCAATTCCGATGAAGTCCGTCCTGACCTCAGCCTCAACACGGTCACCTTTCGACAAAGCAATCGCAATGGTGTTGTCTAGGTAATACTCTCCGTTGGTATGAAGATTCGAATCAATCATCTCTGTGATGTAACGAGTTGCAACAAGACTGCTTGCGAATGTAAAGGTGCCTGTCACGACAAACCAGTTACTTTCGGTACCGGGTTGAGTCTTCATTGCGAAATCAAGAACTCTTCCGTTATCGTCGACACTCACCCACGCAAACTGTTCAGGGTTGGAGTGAGCCTTGGGTCCTGGTTGACACACCAAGACGCTGATTGTCGGGGCCATGTGAACATGATTCATCCTTACTCCGGTCGGGAATAACGCGTCACATGATGCAATTGTTACCGGAACTGACTGGTCGTGAAGTCGGTTAAGTCCAATTAGGGCACTGACTGCCTGACCACTCGTGGTTGTTGTTACCTCAACGACCTCGCCCCAGTTTTGCGCTTGCACTGTTTCAAGGACCCCGGTTCGACAAACGATCACAGTCTGACCACTTCCTTGAACTGAACGCAGAACCTGTGTCCATGCGGGCTTTCCAGATAACGGCAGGGAGGCTTTCGGCACGGAATAACCATGCCGAGAAAAGCGAGATCCCATTCCTGCTGCTAGGAAAACAGTGTTCTGTCGCTTCTTCGTTGGCGGATTGTAACTAATGAATTGAAATGCTGTGAATGCAGATTCAAAGTCTTGAAGATCTTCAGGCGTTCCCCATTGGAAGAAACGATCAATATTGTGTGAAAGCACCATCCGACCTTCTTCGATCAGTGGGACATAAGTCAGCGATGTGTAGTACTCGCCGCCCAAACTTATGTCGCGACTCATTTGCTTGTCTATCGCATCAAGAAGCAAAGAGCCAGACAAGAAGCCATAGGTTCCACTAGATGCCCTCTCCATCATTGGGGTCTTGGTGTATGACTGCTTCTCCTGAATCCCAGTGACTTGATCGTCTTCTCCTCTGACGTAAGCGAACTTTGTAGATCGAGTCAAGTGAGGGTGAAAACCCTGGTAGGTCGCCACAACACCGTCACAATAGGACAGCTTGTCGACAAACCCGTGAAAGTCCCACAGACACGAAAAATCGCAGTAATTGACGATCACCTTTGCATCAAGATCTATGCAACCTCTCGCGAGAGCAATTGCCCCCGACGGGCCCGTGTTATGTGTTGAGATCGCTGCAATCTGGGCTCCGGGGCGGAGTTGAAGCAAAAGGGCCTCTAAGCCAAATTCTTGATTGGCTAGGTGTTCCTCATTGACGATGAACAACACATCGACGTCATCCGGATACATGTCAAGAACATGTTGAATCATCGGAGTACCAGCTACTGGGATTAGTGGTTTCGGCGTGTTATAACCATGTGCAAGAAATCGCTTACCTATTCCAGACATCGGGATTACAAGTTGGATCTTCACCCGATCTTGCCCTGTCGGTAACGCTCAGAGTCCATTCCAAGAACCTCCTCGACTTGAGGCTGCGATAACACTCGCACACAATCTGAGACAGTCATAAATTGACCAAGCAACTGGAGCAACCTGATGATGTCTTGTCGGTCTTGTTGCAAATCTGAGACCTCAACTTGGAGATGACCCACGATGCAACTTGTGAGGTTGACTCCTTCCAGCAACACGGCTTGGTCTGGAATCAGAACTGTGTTCAGACAAAACTCTAACCAGGCATGGTCGAGACATTTCGAGAAGTCAATCGTTGACTCCTCTGCAGACGACACTGACAGTGACCTACTGAAAGAACGACGCGAAGCACTTTGAGTTAGGAGATATTCGCGACAAACTTCCTCGGTTACCATGACTCGTCGGATGCAGTCTTCCACCGAAGAAGCCCAGGTAAGCAGTCCGTGATTGCCAAGCAATGCGGTGCCGTGCGGTGAATGAAAACCTTCGCATCTCAATAGGGCATCTAGTAATGGCTGTCCTGGACATGCGTAGTTAACAAAATCCCAATTGTGCTGGTGACAAACTGACTCGGCCAGATCAGTCAAGCCGAGCGCAATTGCTCCAGCAGAGTGAACATGCGCGGTATAGAGACCTGGACACACTGTATGCAAAGGTGCTTCAATTGATGGCCGGCCAAGCGGAGAGAATTCCTTTAAGGCAGATGTGAGAGACTGCCCCGTGGTGACCGCAGAATAAGCACCCACACGATCGAGTATGACGTAGCCGCTTGATAGCGACGCTTGATTGAGTCTGGTCCCACTTGCCTTGATATAGATTGAGGTGTCCGACTTGACTGATACGTTTCCTCCTCCGCCTTGTACATACGAGTAATCAGGTGAAACAGAGAGGGAAAGCAGGCGATATTCAGTCAGCAGATCTGTGCTACTTTGCATAGGTCGTTCAAACATTAGTGTTGATTATTCATAAGTGGTTGGGCTATCAAGTTCATGGTTTGCAGTGTTGACCTTGGGCCACGCTGACATCGGTGCAACTGATGAAATCACCTAAAGATGCCATTACTGCTGCGCCTGGATGTCGTACGCAGTACGTTGTCACAAAAGGGAATGCCCAGGGTTAAGCTGCCTTTGAACCTTGTGAGGTATAGGCATTTTGATGGCCGAATCATTTGCAAAGCAGGGTTGTAGTGGCTGCCTACATTGGTAATCACTGATTCACTCAGTCAGCAAATTTTGCTCCTCAAGAAGAGTGCTCGCACTGCAGACGACTCGCGAATGTGCACGATGAGTGAACGGCACAAAAGCAAGCTAAAGGGCACAGTTTTCGGCCAACACCAATCGAAGTGGTCATGATTCTCCGGACGGCAATGACTATGTGGGAACGCAGTTTCAAGTTCACTGTGACATAAACTCGATTTCTATTCGACGCCCGTATGAATTAGAGACTAGCAAAGTCACATCGGCGAAGGGTGAAAAAGTGACACCATCTTCTCATCGGTATGAGCAGCTAGGACGATGGTGGAACAATCGCGGCCTTCTTCTATTCGCATTTGTCGTAACTGCTGTGGTTTTCGGGCTGCATCTGTTTGAGAACGTTCGCTACTCGTCCGATTCGCGCTTGCTCGACATGGACGAACAGATCATCTTCTCGGGAATATCACAAATACTGCATCCATCGAATTTCTCCTCCTGGTTGCACGCTTTGTCTGACGGGGAAGACCTTAGGTATGGCCGGGCTTATTGGAACGTGCCCGCTGTTTTCTCGGCTCTCCCGACCTATCTGGCTGGCGATCAAGGGACCATATTGACAACACGTCTAGTCAGTCAGATATCCCTCTTTCTAAGCTATCTGAATATTGCGTTAGTACTAAGACCACTTGGCCCCAAGCGCGTTGCTGGGTGTTTGTTGACTCTGGTGCTCCTACCCTCGACGGCGTATCTCGCGACGATGCCGAAGGCTGAAGCATTGATGATTCTGGCGCTATCAATAGTTTTGAGGCGAGCTGTGCATCTAGCGAAACTTGATAGTAGGAGTTTCGTATTTCTCGGATTTGCGTGGGGCTTAAAGATCTCTCTGCTTCCAATTGTTGTGACACTTCTCGTTCTCGGCTTCGTCACATCAATAAAGAAGCACGGCGATATTCGTCATGCTCTATTTCAAGCAATGAACGCGATTCTTGCAATCCTGATCGGCTGGATTCTCTGCACGCCAATGACCGCAAATTTTCTCTGGCCGGGAATGTTGTCAATTGGAATCTCGTGGCTTCTCACTCGGAAACTGAATACTCAACACGGCAATCGCACATTGCTACTAATCTCTACACTTCTTACTTTTGTTGTAGTATCAGCTGTTTTCACAGTCTCAAGTCCTCGGTCATCAGAAAGCTTGAATCGTTGGCTCCAATGGACCGTCTTCAATACGTCACATGGCCAAGATTCATCGAATGTCACATACCTGACCTGGCTGAAGTTCATCGTTACGGAGTATCTAAATCTCCAACTAGTTTCGCTAATCGTTGTTGTAGGCAGTTTGGTGGCAGTATCGTTTGCCCTGACGGTGGGCTGGATAGGCAAAAGCAAGATGTCAAACATAATGTTGCTGACATTGATTGCAGGTTTGACACTTATCCTTCCTGTAGTCCTCGAAGTAAAAAGGCATTGGGGGTACTATCTACACATCGGACTCGCCTTAGTCGTGGTTGGTCTGTTTGGATCGTTTGAATTCAAGCGAGGCCCAAGTGTTAAGACAAGTCAACTTATAAGTGAATGCAGGACTGTATTTTTCGTCTCAATGGCGATCTTTCTTTCGAATCTAGGCTTTAATTACCTTCAAGCCTCGGCAAGCCGATTAGATAGTCGAGATACTCAGATGGAATCCCTACTTTCGAGTGACTCAGAAATTCGTTCTGCGATTCTTGCTGATAGCGGATTGCGCACAGAGCCGGCAAGCGTTGCTTTGGACCCTCTGTTTCTGCAGCTGCCCACCGATAATCGATACGAAACATCGAACTTCTGGGGACCGTTCACGGACTGGAACGCCGAATTTGATTTTGTGGTTCTAGATGAGGTACACCTTCCTGCCGAGCTTCGAGAGAACCGGGATAGCAGATCAGATTCGGGTGATCCGCAAACTGCAAGTCACGCTGCCAACAATGTCAACATTATGATGCACGTTGGTGTAAATCGTGAATGTGAGGCGACGCCCTGCTATCGCATCATCCAAAGATTGTCATCTGGCGGGGTGGTGCTCCAACGAATGGATTAGGTACATTTGCGAACGTCGGCCGTTTGACTGTACAAACTGGACGGGCCAGATTAGATCGGAATCGGAAGATAAAGAAGCAGAGTGATCTATTTGCGTCGTATCGTTTGAAATTGCCTATTTCTCGCGAATAAGAGATAGCCATCTCAGTAGAGATTCGCGATTGATGTTGATGTCCTCATCAGTCCACACAACACTGCTCTCAATCGCGACTGGTAGAGCCTGTCTTGCCCAGGCCGTCGAGTAGATGCGTAGACCAGCTACGACATTAGTGAGAAGTAGAACTACAACTGCTGTAAGGGCCGCGTGTCGGTAAAGAGAGCGGTAAACAAAGTTGTGTGCGATGGAACGCAAAACAGCATCAAGACCTATTGCAACGGGAACGAGAAGTAAGAGTTGACTAAGAGCTGTAATCCGCAGTCTCTCGCCAAACAAACGAGAAAAAAAACTAAATTCGAAACCAGCTAAAACGTCAGCGATAAATAGTACAAGCGACATCACGGCTATGAGTACCTTGGGACTCTCCCTTGAACGTAGAAGCTTCATCACGCCAACTGCACAGATGACATACAGAGCGAGCTGAATACCTGCTCGAGCAGCGCTCTCAAGTATTCCGAGGACCTGCAGCGTAGGTTCAGAGTTAGCCACCGAGGATGGAGTTTCGCGCTCCAAAGGTGGAGAGGAGCGCAACTGTTGGAGGTATGCATCTCCGAGAGCAATTTGTGTGATATTCCGGGTCGATTGAAACACGTCTGATGAATTGACAAAGAAGAGTGCACTAAGAAGACTCAGAACACTCAGTGTTGCGCGACGCCTCAGAATCTGACGCTCACACACCAGCATAACCAATAGAACACCGCCAGTGAGAATTAGGAATGGAATGACGTGAACATAGAGAATACCGATGTAGTTAAGCACGAACAAAAACAAGACCTTCTGACCTCTTAGATATCCAAGTAGTAGACCAAACGAACACAACAGCAATGCGAGCCCTAATGTGAATCGAGGGAGCCCATTAGTACCCCAAGGGAACATCAGAAACTGCACGCTGGATACAGCTATGAGATTGTGAGTGGCTTTACTCAGCGTGATATCTAATGCTTTCAGAATTGAATGCAGACCGGCAGCAAGCATGAAGGGAGTTAGGAGAAACGGCAACAAAAGGTTCGACAGAATCGAACTGGATACTCCTAAATCAAACAAATCGCCGAGCAACCAGGCACCACACGCTTCAAACCGGAGATCGACTAAACCGTGGACATCAGATGTAACTCCATGTTGGCAAATCGGACTGTAATGCAGACGACGCTGGCTGTCGATGATCAGTCCTGAGTTGAGCACGTCATTTCCGGGAGGCGTTAAACCATTTTGAGAAGCCACAATCAGTATTGCTGTAGAGACAATTGTCGGCACCACAAGAACAGGAATCAACAATCGCAACTTGCAAAGCGAATCTCGGCGTGCCCGACTTCGAAGGCACACGATTGCTGATAGCACAAAAGTCAAGCCCGCGAGTATCCGAAAAGTCTCAGGATTGACTTGAACGGGCAAATGCAATACACGTGAGATTTCGGCAGCGGTGACAAATATGCCAATCGCTGCACCGGGAACACCGGCAAAACAGATAGGCACTTGAATATTTGGAAGCCTGGCTTGACTGCATGTGAGAGCGAGAGCGAAAACGACGATAAAGATGAGTGAACTCACGGAATCAGCGATGACGCGTGAGGAGTAGTCCGCTTCAAGTACCACTAAAGGCATGCTAAGTGCTATCACTAAAGAGCACGGCAAATACACATAACCCAGATTCACGTAGTGCGAAGAGAGTTAATGGTCGGTATGTAGGCTTGAAAATGCGGATTCCCTATGTCGAAACAGCGAAAAATTACCCTTGCAGTCCAGCTACTCCATGCAGCTCCCCTACCGTTTAGCTGGCCAGTAAGGTTGCTCGTTCGAGCACGAATCGTAATTGGCTACCTCGGTCCTCGTCTAAAGCATGGCTTTAGGTGGATTTTTAGGGACACTGAGACATCAAATTTCTATTATCGGCTCTCCGAACTTAATCGTCAGCAGCTCGCCCACTTTGTAGCGGTGATAACTAAGACCTCGCATGCTCAGGTTTTGGCGTTTTTCGCTGAACTTGAAGGTGACTCTCAACTGCGCCATCATCTGCAGAGGTTATTGCGTGAGAGTGATCAGCCATCACAGATTCAAGTTGAGTTTGGTCGGAGACTTGGATGGTACGCATTTACCAGGATTATGAAACCGCGTGTCGTGATCGAGACCGGAGTTGACCATGGTGTAGGAGCATGCGTCCTAGCGAGTGCACTACTTCGAAATATTGCGGAGGGATTCCCGGGTAAGTATGTTGGAACCGAAATGCGACCGGATGCAGGAAAACTGCTGGCTGAGCCGTACACCAAGGTTGGGAGAGTCATCTACGGTGACTCAAACACCACCCTGCGTGCGTTCTCAGAAGAGATTGACTTGTTCATCAACGACAGTGACCACAGTGCGGATTACGAGTACGACGAATACACGTCGATTGCATCGAAGATATCAGAATCGGCACTTGTGATTGGTGATAACTCCCATGTGACCAACAAACTTGCGGAGTGGTCAGTTGAAAATGGTAGGAAGTTTCTATTTTTTTCCGAAAAGCCACAAGAGCACTGGTATCCCGGTGCTGGAATCGGCGTTTCATTTCCGTAGTCACGACAACAGGCACATTGAGACTGCTCAGGAAGTAGAGCGTAATCGTTGATGCGATTGCCCTCCTTGAGACATACAACTTTGATCGTATGGACTCTCGTACCGTCGTTGTTTTGGAGCTGCTATTGATCAACTTGTGGTTTGAGTCGACAGAATTTCTGAGGTCGGTACAGTTTCGGAATGCAGTAGCAAACGAGCGAGTAGCGAATCAATTAGGCTTTCGAGAGCGATGAGTTCAACCGCAGATAGAGGAACAGCCGAAGGTTGGACCGTCGTAGAACCACCTCAACAGCAGACACCTTGGCATGCGATTCGAAAGCAAACCAGGAATCTTGTCCGTTCGCGCGAGACACTGCGCTTGGTGTTCAAGAAAGAACTGCGAACGGCGTTCCGTCAAAGAGTATTTGGGTACTTCTGGATTATCGTTACGCCCCTTTTCGCGGTCGCGGCGTATGTAGTTTTGCAACAATCGGGTGTGTTGGCTACTGGAACATCCTCAACCCCATATGTTTTGCACGTTTTGTCAGGCTCTCTGTTGTGGGCGTGCATCTCGGGTGCGGTGGCTGTAATGGCAACCTCTTTCGATCAGCAAGCTGACCTAGTTACTAAGTCGGCTACTCCTTTAATCACATTGTTGTTGGGAAGTCTCGCAACATATGTAATGGGTTTGATTGGCTCAACATTGACGTTAAGTATCGTCTGCTATGTCGTGACCGAGTCCTTGAACCCGTTGACGCTCCTATTTCCACTGCTCGCTCTACCAATGGTGATGCTCGGAATCGGCATTGGTTTGGTAGTTGCGGTTCTCAATTCCATAACGAAGGACTTCAGTGCGCTCGTCTTGCAATGTCTCGTACTACTTATGTTTTCTGTTCCCGTAGTCACAACTAGAGATATCGAAGACACATCGATTCTCGGAAGAATCTATGAACGGAATCCAATCACCCCTTTGATTGAGTTCCCCCGAGAACTCATGCTCAGAGGCGAAGCTGGCTCCGTTTCGCAATTTGTGATCTCAAGTGGAATGGCGGTTGTGGTATTGGGTCTGTGTATTTGGCTGTTCGATCTCACTGCTGACCTCGTTTCAGAGAGGGTGTAGAGAGTGGTCGTACTTGAAGTCAGAGGTGTGAGCAAGAAGTTCGCAAGCGATTTTCGACTGAGTCTAAGGTATGGACTGACCGATGTTCTGAGAAGATCTACTGGAATGGCTCACACGACTGCGCTACGCATCGGAGAGTTCTGGGCCGTAAATGATGTGACGTTTGATTTACATGAGGGGGAGTCTCTCGGGCTCTTGGGGCCAAACGGCTCAGGTAAGACGACCATACTGAGACTCATCAATGGTGGCTATCTGCCAACTTTCGGAAGTATTCGAAGACGAGGTCGTATTGGCGCACTCATTGCTCTTGGTGCGGGAATTTCCCCCAACATGTCTGGACGTGAGAACGTCCATCTTCTGACCTCGTTGATGGGGCTTTCAAGAAAATCCTCAAATCGTCTTGTGGACGAAATCATTGATTTCTCAGGCCTTCATAAGGTCATTGATCGTCCAGCCAAGGGATATTCGTCAGGCATGATCGTCAGACTCGGATTCTCTGCAGCAGTTGCGGCAAACCCCCAGATTCTGTTGATTGATGAGGTACTAGCAGTCGGGGATGTTGCATTTCAGAAGCGTTGTACAGAGAAGTTGATTTCCCTTAAGAACTCTGGCACCGCAATGTTGATTGTATCTCACTCAATGCATGCAGTTTGGTCAAGCTGTGATCAAGCAATCGTATTCAATAGAGGAAAATCGAGCGAGAAACTTGAAGTTGATGACGCAATTCAAACCTATGAACGCGATGCACTTCTCATTCAGGAGAACCGATCGGACGTTGTGCCTAGTTTGACTCAATCAAACTTACGTGTTGGAGTAGAGAATCTATCGTCCCTCACAAGTGAGGTAACAGCTGAGGGCGGGAAAGTCCGTTTTGTCGTTAGGTTTGAGCTCCAGAGCAGGCTGTCAGATGGTGTGATTCGGCTCGTCGTTGGCTCTTCACTGCATCAAGCTCTTTTCGTGTTGGACACCTATGAAAAGAATGGTGAATTATTGAGCCTTGACGCGGGTCTTAATGAAGTGGAGATTCTCTTTGACTCATCACCACTTCGACCGGGTGAATATCGAGTTGATGCTTCGGTTCTTTCGCAATCATCACCTGTGCATGTCCTTAATGTTCATTCGGCAGCAGTGTTTACGGTACTTCCGAAGGGTGGTTGGGCAAGGATTGCAGATAGTCGGGCGGTGCTTGAGTGTGATTTCGAGATTCAAGTACTCTGACATGTCAATTACTGGAAGCTTGTTGAGCCGACTTAATAGGCTATTGAGCCAGTTCAGTGATTCCGGTCAGATATCTCAGCAAGAGATACGTGAACGATTGAGATTATTGGGCCATCCTCGGTCTGTTGTAAGCAAGATTTCGGTCGCACTCGATGGGTCGCCATTGCCTTGGTATACGTCTTCGGCCATCGAATATTTAAAGTCGCTGGACCTTGATGGAATGTCAGTGTTTGAGTATGGTTCTGGTTATTCAACATTGTTCTTTGAGGGTAAAGGCTGCTCTGTAACGAGTGTCGAACACGACGAGCTCTGGTTTCACCAGATAAGTCGAATCAGTAAATCAAAGAATTTACATCTAGAGACGAACATCAATCGTTATGTCAAATCAATCTCGAATTCATCGAAGCCTCGCTTCGATATCATTGCCATTGACGGAATAGACCGCGAGAGATGTTGCCGCCATGCAATCCAGTATCTTTCTGAAAGCGGCTTTATCATCCTAGACAACTCAGATTGGAGCTTCGGAGCGATGAACTTTCTATCCAAGCAAGATCTGATAAGAATTGATTTCTCGGGGTTTGGGCCGATAAACAACTACACTTGGACAACCTCAATTTTCGCACAACGATCTGTCAAACTAGCGTTCTTGGAGTACCCTAAGCCCGTTGGCGGAATTAATAACTCGCTAGATTGAGTTTGGAATAGTCAAGGGCCAATGTGAGACAGTTCCCAAGAATCATTGTAGATCAAATGTCCTATGGGGTCACTTGGATTCAACGACAACTCATGCGACATGCCCCATTTGAGGCGTCGCGAGTCCTGATTGAAGAGTTTCATAGGAGCCGAGATCTGGGCGAGGTCTTCGGTCTCGCCCTTGATTCTTACATTGACTCTCTCAATTCAGCTGATCTCATCCATACGCTTGACCAGTTTTCTGTTTGTGCAAATGGACCAAAATTCTCGTACAGTCAGGAGGGCGAAGATCTTCTCTTAGCTCGATTCCTGCTGCATCAAGTGAGTGGGAAGTATGTCGACGTTGGCTGCAACTCGCCGCGGCGACATTCCAACACCTACTTGTTGTACTTACATGGCTGGCGCGGCGTCTGTATAGACGCGAACGTAACGATGGATTTCAGGGAAGATTTTGGGCGGTTCAGACCAGAGGATATCTTAGTTCAGGCAGCTGTTGGACCGACCGGGGAGATACATACCTTTCATAAGTTCCTAAAGTCAGAGTTGTCTACATTCTCAGCAGAATTAGCAAATCATTATCAGCAGAGTGGCGAGATCCTTGAAGGTATTGAAAACCGTAACCTGACAAGCCTGTCGGAGATTCTAGGTCGGTATGGGATACAGTTTGAATCAGTAGATCTGCTAACTCTCGACGTTGAAGGATACGAACTTCAAGTTCTCGAGACCATTGATTGGAATCAATTCAGAGCAAGTTTTATTGTAGCGGAGTTGCTTGGTGCCTCGGTGTCTGATGCAACTAAGGATCCGGTGACTAGGTACTTGAACTCTAGAAATTACGACCTGATTTGCGTTTTGTTTAACTCGGTGATTTACCGATGGCGAGGATATGGGGCGTGAGACTTTTCAAGTTTGCTGATTCCTCTGAACTATGTGAAGAATTCAGATCTTGAGGGTCGTAGTCTTTCAGCCCTTCGGTGGTGTTGGCCACCTGGACTCTTGGGCTCGGATGATTCTCGCAGCTCTGGAAAAATGCGGGGTAACGACAGTGTTTGTTGCTCCACGAAGTACTTGCACTGTAATTGACGATTATTTTATTGAAGCAAGACGTCAAGGCTCTCTAGTAGTAATCCCCCTAGATACTCGTTTGCGAGGACTTGCACGACCACTGTGGTTTATTACTTCATTCGCACTCAGAATAACCTCCATTATCTTCGGCAGATGTGACTGGAGAGCAAGTCCGCTCACGATTCTGCGAGCAGAACGTCTCGTAGCACAGTCAGAATCCGAATCGCCTGACATCATCTTTCTTCCTTACCTAGATGGATTTAATCTTCGAGGTACTGAATGGAGACTCGCAAAACATCTGTTGAAGAAGCTGATTATTGGGATTCGTTTCGTCGGGTCTGTCGAAGCTCGAAATCCACTAAGACACTCAATTGATGCAGTCGCGTTACTCGACGAGAAACTGGTGGCGCAAGGCAACCTACATCAACAGCAACCTAGGTATGTGTTTCTTCCCGACATCTCACCAATCCATGATTCAACGCCAGTCATTGGGATGGTCGAGAAGGTCCGAAGCTTTGTTTCAGACAGAAAATCTGTCCTACTCGCGGGGGCGATTAGCAACAGAAAGTTGCCAAGTCTTTGGATTGATTTGGTTGAGTTAGCAGACCCTCAAGAATGGGCGTTTGTTCAGGTGGGTAAAGTTTCATGGCCCACATTGTCGTCTAACATTGCTCGCCATCTTCGCAATGCACAGCATGAGCACTCACAAAAGTTTCTTGTGATTGATGAGTACGTTTCAGAAACCGAATTCAGTTCAATGTTCGCGATCACTGATGTCATGTTTGCTGTGTACGAAAAGTTTCTTGATAGCAGTAATCTCGTGTTTCATGCCGCCCAACATCAGAAGCCATTGCTCGTTGCTGCCTCGGGAGTGATGGCATCCCGGGTGGAGGAGTATGGTCTTGGTGAAATCTGTTGCCATACGAGACCCGAAGCGGTGTTGAATCAACTCGCCCGACTTGCCGCGAAGGGAGTTAGCCCCGAGGGGCGGTCTCGATATCTTCGACGATTTAACGAGTCAACGTTCAATTCGGCAATTTGCGATTTGCTTTTAATTGCTACGAGTTCAGAGAGTCGGAAGAACGAGTGAGGATAATTTTTCGCAAAATGCTACGTCGGATTCGCCGGGCGAATCTGGGGAATAATAAACTTAGACTCACAGTGGATCGAGCGATTGCAACTGTTCGCTACGGAACCGCCTACGGAGGCTGGCATCTTCCAGATCCTGTTGAATTAACTGAGACGAGTGTTTGTATTCTGGTGGGAGCCGGCGAGGATATCTCCTTTGACGTAGCAATTGCCCGAATGTTTAAATCTCAAGTCATCATCGCTGATCCAACACCACGTGCTGTGCACCATTTCTACCAACTACTCACAGCGGTCACAAGCCGGCAGCCCATGCTAATAAACAACTCCACCAATGACATGTATGAATGTGACTATCAAGACCTGGAAAGAATTAGGTTCACCCCAGTCGGACTTTCTGATGTCGATGCTGTGCAACGCTTCTATCTTCCCGTAAACCCCGAGCACGTCTCGTGTTCGATTACAAACATCCAAGACACCAGTGATTACTTCGAGGCTCCTTGTGTTCGACTCGTTACGCTATTGAAGCAGCAAAAAGTTGAAACACTCGATCTCCTAAAACTTGATATAGAGGGCGCAGAACATCGGGTCATCAGAGACATGTTAAGTAGTGCAATTTTTCCGCGAATCCTCCTAGTGGAGTTCGATGATAGAAATCCGCCTCAACTTGCAGCAACGCTCGCGAGGCTTCGACTTCATAAGTACAGTCTGGTACATGCTGAGGGCAATAACACATTGTTTATTCGCACTTCGAATGAGTAAGTAATCAATGTATATCGCACCAATAGTGATCTTTGTCTACAACAGAAGTAGACATACCAGAAGATTGCTGCAGTCAGTCCTGGACTGTTGTGCTGAGAAGTCACCTCCAATTTTCGTATTCTCAGACGGTCCACGCGATGAGGACGACAGTGTGAGGGTGAACGAAGTCAGAGAAGTCCTTGATGAGTTCGCTCATCAACTTCCAATGAAAGTCATGAAGAGTAATGCAAACAAGGGCTTGGCGCTCTCAGTTATTGACGGTGTATCACACGTTCTTGACCTATATGAAAGCGTGATAGTGCTTGAGGATGACCTGGTCGTAGCGCCTGACTTCTGAAGTTCATGAATTGGGGTCTCGAAACATTCGGTAGTGATCAACGCATTTTCTCAGTTTCAGGATTCACTTTCCCTCCTCAGTACTTCTCACTCCCGGCTAACTACCCCCACAATGTTCTGTTGAGCCCGCGTTGCGCGTCTTGGTCCTGGGCAACTTGGAGAGATAGGTGGCAACTAGTGGATTGGTCAATGAGTTACTACTCAGCCTTTCGAGACAGCCCAAGCCGAGTTGAGCAGTTCAGTGCAGGGGGATCAGATCTTCCGCAGTTACTTGAACTGCAAATGAAACAGAAGATCGATTCATGGGCGATTCGATTCTGCTTTGCACACTACGAAAATGCCGCCTATTGCCTCCATCCACGGTCAACGCTCGTACATAATCGCGGTCTGGATGGCTCGGGAACACACAGTCGTCCAGAGCGGCGTTTTGAA
>Ga0169931_10003822_pt1 | contig 23729 bp, 19 predicted proteins | sample Kivu_15m_20L_FD_129675 | JGI IMG/M metagenome (GOLD analysis project Ga0169931, IMG submission 129675) | Freshwater microbial communities from Lake Kivu, Western Province, Rwanda to study Microbial Dark Matter (Phase II) - Kivu_15m_20L... | ecosystem: Environmental > Aquatic > Freshwater > Lake...
ATATATTGATAGCATCTCCAGGTAGATTAATATAAATGTTAAAGAAAAAGGCTACTAATTTGATAAGAGTGACTTATTTGGTATTAGACTAGGCAGACAAAATGCTTTCTTTAGGTTTTTAGCAGCAGATAAGGTCGATTATAAGCCAGACTAGGGAGGACCGACAAACTTTGTTATTCACGGCCACTATGCAGAAAACTATACGCTTTTTGGTTAATGATATCATCAACAGTCCTATACGCATCAACGTAGGGCAGGAAGGAGCAGCCAACTAGGATGTCAAGCAAGAGGTCGTGATAGTCAAAAATATACAACAAAAATATTCATGGTTGAGTTTGCACTTGCGCTAGTTACTAGGTGTAGGCAAGGTACTCATATTCGCCAATCAAAGATAGACTTGTGAATAGGTAGGCAGCTACATTTAGCAAACTATGATGGTAGGTAGTTTGGTGCTACATGGCGACAAGAATCAATACTAGCGAACTCATATCATGAACTCATTCAAGAGCGATAAATCAGTACTAGTGGCAACTGATATAGCAGCTCGCGGAATAGATGTTAAAAACATTAAAACTGTAATCAATTTTTAATGCCCCAAAACAATATAGCCATACATACATCGTATTGGTAGGGCAGGTAGGGCTGGAGAAACAGGTGTTGCATATACTTTTCTTAACAACAGCGATACAAAACTAGCAATCGAACTTATCAAGACTTTTGAGCATTCAGGATACCCTGTTCCTTAGTAATTGTAAGAGCTGGGCTGCCTGGATGAGGGTTTTAAGCGAAGAAGATTATCAGCTAAGATGGGAGTGTCATTCGCTAAGGGGTAAAAATGAATGTATTTAGAAGAGATGCCTCCAAGTATCTTGGGCAGATCATAAAGAAGCAAAGAATGGGATTTAGTCGAGCCGGTCTGGGTATGGGTGATACCAAAATCGAAGGAAGAGGTAGTTCCAAGGGTAGTGCTAGTAATCAACACATTCTGGCAAAATAATAGAATCTGGACAAGATGAGCGTATCGGAGATATCAGCTTTGATTCGATAGAGGGTGAGGTAGCAACAGTAGAGGTAAGAAAAGTTTGGTCATTTTGTTTTAGGGCAAGACAAGCTTACTGAAGACCAAAAGGAGGCAACTATAACATTTTTAAGGAAAAACCCTCCAACTAACTAGTAGAAATGATCTAATCAATTGTTTGAGTTGGAAATAGATTCTAGCGAGAAAACTATATTTAGCGGTAATCTAGTAACTTTTTTATCTTTGATCTGATCAGCTAAACTACAGCCCAATATTTTTTTTGATGAAGTATATTAATATTCTTTTATTAAAGTATTTTGCGATAAAATCAAAAATTATTAGTAGTTTAAAATTTCTTTTATTATCGAGTGAAAAATTCATGAATACTTTTGATCTTTTTTTTGATCAGATGCATAATGTCTGTTAATAAGAGCTATTAGCAATTTAATAGTACTGTAGTGAATAATGCTTGTGTATTGTGTATTAATAGAGATTTAATGGATCGCAGTTTAATCTGAGAACTATCATTTCTTCTTGGGAGCCTTCTCCTTCTTGGCAGCTTCAGGCTTGGCAGTCTCAGCTGCGGCCTTCTCCACAACCTGGGCAACTGGGGTGTAGAGGGCTTGTCTGCTGTGTTGCTCGGCATTGGCGATGGAACCATTTTCCTGGCACTTTCTGAGGAGCTGTCTGGCAATTGAGCCGACGACCTTGTACTTTTCGACGATTCCTGAGACTGAGAGGTGCTTGCCGAGTTTGGGGATGGAGGTGATGAGTCTATCATAGGTGGCTCTATCGAGGAAGACTGCGTTGTCGACTTTATCCTTGACTTTTCCCTTGGTCCATTTCTTGGCGCCACCCTTCTTGGAGGTGGCAGCCTTGGCGATGGATTCCTTGCTCTTCTTTTCAACAGCCTTGGGCATGTGGTATAAATATATTAATATTTTATGGCCTATCTATAAATATTAATATTTTATATTAAATAATCTAACCTACTCACTCATCATCCTAGTCGCTATCGAAACTCCTATGCTCCATCTTCTTCTTGTTAGCCCTACGCACCCCCACCTATCCCATAACTTCGTTGCCTTCACTTATTCCGCTTCCACTCACTTCTTCTTCTTTCTTTTCTCTTTAACTTACTCCCTACCCCTGTTGTATTTCAGTCGTGCTCTCTTACTCATGTTTAAAAGTTTATTAATTACTGGCTTGACCAATCTTTTAAGCCTCATTCTAAGCTTGTTGCTTTGCTTGGAGCAGCATAGCTTCTTCTTATCTCTTCTTTTGCTGATTCATCAAGTCCATCTGCAATCTTTGTGCCCTCTCTTTGACATTCCCTACAGGCACAAAGGTTTCGATCTCGACCTAACCACTGTAAGTGCTATGTGTCACCTAGCCCTACTGAGGAACTTTTCTGGGTTGCGGTTGGCTAGGCACTGAAAACATCCTCACAGCTCCTGCTGCCTACCACTGCTTCTTCATCGATTAGATCGAGCTTTTTGTCACTGAAGGTTGGGTGTTTTCATGTGCAATATTTTTAGATTAAGATATTTAAGCCTTTTTAGCAACTGGCTATGACTAATGCGAGATAGTCTTTTTTTACTCTTGTGGTTAGTTTTCGGTTGTAAATTATTGGGAAACTATTTTTTTGAAGACAACTGGAGGTGAAGTGGTCGGAGGTTGACTGATTGTAGGGGAAGGAGTATTAGTAGCTGTATTGGAATCAGATGTTATTTTAATAGTGGAGGCAAGGTTGGAGGGCGCTTTGGGTTTGGGCGTGTTGTCTGACTTGCTTACGGATGCTTGATTTTCCCAGAAAGAGATACGGTCTTTGATGCTCATGATATATGATATTATGTATTATAGGTAAGCATTCAATAAGTAATAAACATGTACTTTGTTATATTACTTATAAGTACAAATCTTACTAAAAATGTTAAACTTGATAAAAAAAATAAAGTCTAAGTATTTTTAACGTTTTAAAAGCAGTTCTTTTAATCAAAATCAGTCAAAAATAAAGAATTGATCACTTTGAGCTGATTGGACTTATAATTTTGTTATCAAATTATTGACTCTAATAACAAAATTTTATGATTTATATGATATGATATGATCATATGCCCTCTACATTATGAGTTATAAATGACGCTTTACTTCTTTTAGAATTTGATAACTTTTCTTTTAACTCAAATATGTAAAATTTTTTATTGTTTTTGACTATTTATTGTTTTATTTGTATAATGGCTATTTTTGTGATAATAGTATTTATAATTGACTATTGTTGTGCGTTTATAAGTATAGTCATTATAGTGCTTCAACATTTAATCAAAAATTGAAAATAAATAATAAAATTGATGCAACTCTTGTCCAAAACCCGCACTATTCTCGTTCTTAGGCCCACCCCCACTTCCCCTCTCTCAGTTGTCATCGCCATCCAATCCAACTCACGCGAAGGTACACCTATAATAACTAAGGCAAAAGTATACAAACACTACCCGCTATAACATCACAACCACAACAACACCCACAACCCACTCTATAAGCCACCCACAAAACAATCATCGAACAACAACATGTAGTCTATACCCATGAACTCAAGTGCCATGAACAAGGCAATCGCATCACCATCTCACACGAAGATAACCGTCGATTGCATACTATTATAGCAGATCTTAATGAACAAGTCAAACTCGAAGATGATGATGAGTAAGATGGAGAAGGGTAGAGTGATGAAGAGGATTAGTCGGAGGAATAATAAGAGTAAGGGAATAATGGAATGAGAATTAAGATAGAGGAAGATTCGGGAATGGCTATCAAACAGTATAGATAGGAATCGTCGAATAATAACTAGCTAAAACATAGGGGAAGAGGAAGACCCAAAGGCGCCAAAAATAAAAAAACCATCATCAAGGAAGCCTTGCAGCTCAAAGAACCCACTCCGCTTGAACTTAGAATGCCTATCAACTCTATCAAAAGGGGCAAGGGAAGACCCAAGGGCAGCAAAAACAAAAGCAAAGATCTAAGTCAACCTATAAAAATTGAAGAAGGCCCTGATTCTGTTCCTTTCGGTAAGAGAGGTAAGGGGAGACCCAAAGGAAGCAAAAATAAAATAAAGCTGTTGAACCAGTCCATTATGGACGATTAACAGGACATGATCATCCAGAAACGCAAGGGTAGACCTCCTGGTTCCAAGAACAGAGTGAATTCTGAGGAGAGTATTTCAGGTGATGTGGATGTCGCTGAGTAGTTTGTGCGTTTAGACATCGAAAGACCAAGTGCCTCATAGGTTTAGCGGTATGTTTGTTGTTAGATGTGCCAGCAGAGAAGCATCAAACGAAGAATATTCTAGAGCTAGACCAATGTTTAGTAAAACCTCGAGGTGCTTAAAAATGTAGAGTAAGACATTGGTCTTTAGAACAAAGGTAATCTGATTGTAGCAGCCATATCGATCGGAGATTGGTAGTCTCTTTAGCAATTGTTGTCTCTAACTGGTCGTATACAGTAGAGTTACCAACCTCCCTGGAACTGCACCAAAATGATAGAAAAAGGCAGGTTTTAAAGCAAAACTAAAAAGGAATTCCTTTCTAAGACTGGCAAAGAAGGCAACATAGTGTTATTCCATGACAGTCATCGTCGAAAATCAGTCTGGTGGAAATAAATCGGAATAGAGCGCATCATCGACAATCTGCCTCGAGACGCAGAAGCCCAAAGAATATTATAGGTCTTATGGGCAGATCCATAGCTCAAATCATAGATGTATAATAGTCTTTCAAGTATAATTCGAAGCGGTAACTTTCTGGTGGCCTAGCTAATCATGCGCGAGATGATGACAATAGGTTAGCTGAACAGACTCAAGTTTGCCCAGTAGCACTACAACTTGCTCACAGGCAACATGCACGCTATCAACCATCTTAAAAAATTCAATCTATTGCAGCACAACTAAGGGAAAAACTATTGTTCGCCAGTGCATGCAGCTGCAATATGCCCTAATCCTTAATTTCTTAGAAAATTGCTACAGATTTTCACAGATGTGATCAATGTAGAAGACAGCCTCATGCGCAAACCTATCCACTATGCGGCCTTGGCTAATACTTGTGACAACTTAGCGATATTGCTTAAAAATGGGGCTGAGTTACGGGACAGTGATAGAAGGAGAATGACTCCATTAATGCTGGCTTGTGCTGGAGGGTTTTACTATAACGTGGAGTATATTCTCGAAAAATGCCGAGATCCTAATTATGTGAACAGTCGCAGCGACGAGGGTTACTCGGCCTTACACTACGCAGTGCTTAATAGCCACATCGAGTGCCTGTAGTTGCTGCTCAACGATCCCTACGTGGACGTGTGGGGACTCACCAAAGTACTCACCCATTAAGCTAGGAAAGAGCTGATGTGTTCCACTTAGTCGCAGGTACTGGCAATCTGCTAGTCCTGGATATGCTTCTAAGAAAATAAATTCTACCTTACGCCTCACAAGACAAGTTCAAAAGATCACCAGCCATGATCGCAATAAGGAATAACAATAACGATTGCCTTGTAAAGTTGGTTGAAAATGGATGCAAGCTAGACAAGATGGATTCGAGCAACAACTCGCTTCTTCATTACGCTGCAGCATATGGTAATATATAAGCTATAGTTATTCTTAAGGATCATATAGGGCAGACTAAAAATAAAAAAGGATTGTATCCTTGGGAAATTGCTATTTTTAAAGGACATCTAGGAGCAGCTAGATTATTGGAGTAATAAGAAAACGAAGAGCTATAATTTGGTTAAGATCCTTTGTATACTGCTCTGAGCCGTATCCGAGGAAGCAAACAGTACATGTAGTGCGTTGAATATATTGCTGACAATATGATGGAAGATATTTACTTTTAGGACAAAAATACAGGCAACGGATACCTACATCTAGTCTGTCAACTCAATTTATAGTAATACCTTAAAGTCAGAAAATAGTAGTCGTTCCTGTCAGTATAGGAGATAAAATAATAGTTCTACTGGATCGAAAGACAGTTGATTGACTTTTTCGTAGAGCGAGGACTAGATGGCTATAGCGAGAACTATAATCACTAGACACCTCTTAAACTGTGCATCTAGAATAATATCCAATGTGGAGTTCAGAAACTACTTACAGGGCGTATAACATTCGATCACTAGCCTTCCTCAAGTCACCACATTTTATTCTGCCTCACAGATCTAGCCTGCCGTGGACTAGAAGAGATGAAGTTCGTGGAGAAGAAACTAAGAGAGTGCGGGCACTTGTAACTCAAGAACAACTTGAAGAAAGTAGATCATAATGGTTTCGACTTCCTGCTTTACTTCGTGCACAAATTCACAGACAACTGCGTCCGCAGTTTTCGCAAAATGATCAAACGCCACTCTACAAACTCAAGAACCTCAGATCCCAACAAAAAAGCATTAGAAGAGTTCATCAAGTTTTAGTAAAGATTCTTAGCAGTAGTGGATTTGCTGCTGGAACACGGCTGCGATGTTAATGCTTTGGTTTCTTAGCCTAGAAACACTGGAACATAGTATAGAAAATGGGGAGTTCAGCATTTCATTATGCGTTTTCCTTCTCTAAAACTATTCAAGTTTTTCAAGAGCAGAGTAAGAGATTTTAACTTACCTAATAGCTAACAACAAACTCCCTTGCACCTTTTCTGCCAAATAATAAAAACAGATAATATCCTTGAGGTGGATCTTCAACTACCGTCATAGTACGTGTCAGTAAACATTTTGCAATATTTGCTTAACCAGGGCCTTAACCCACTTGCTCAAAACTCTACAAAAGCGTTGCCATATCTCTACGCCTCCAAGAATGGGCAACTTGCTTTCATGTAACTACTGCAGAAGCAAGGAAGTCCTGTCAATTTTTGTAGTACACTAAATGAAGTACCTTGCATATAGGTTATCAAACAAAGTAAGCAAATATCTCTAGATCAACTATAAAAATTACTGGAGATGGGTCTAGATCCTAACTTTCTCGACCTCAATAAAAGATCAGCTCTTCATCATCTAGTGTTCCAGGCATCAAGTTTAGACTCTAGTCCCTAGGTTTGTCGATTGCTGGTAGAAAAGGGAGCAAGGATTAATGCTCTGGATAAGTATGAACGTTCTCCTATTTTTTATTGTTTCTGCGATATGGAAGAAGGTGGGGAAGAAGCTATACATAAAACACTAATTATACGTGATAAGGGAGGGGCAATATAAAAAGTGCCTATCTTACAAGTGTTGATCAACCACAAGGACATAAACCTGAACCTAATCGACGCATTCCAGCGCACCCTTCTTCACTACGCATGCGAACACAACCACTTTTTCTCCATCCTGCGACTCCTTGATAAAAACATAAATCTTTAGGCTCAAGACTACTAACACAATACGCCTTTGGCAGTCTGCCTCAGAGCTAGGAACCTCGACCAAGCTGCCTTGATTATCTCAAAGGGGGTCAAATACGGAACTGTTCACTAGTAAGGCGAGGTTCTTAGCTACTTTGGCTATGCTTTTGCCAAACTATCTGCAGGAATATGTTTTATGCTGCTAGATAATGGTTATCCTATTCAGAAGGCACTAGAGGAACTACCTAATTCTGGTTTCAAGGATCGATTGATACAAAAGTACATTCTCAGGGCATGATTCATCTTTTTTATTACAGCAATCATTAAAGTATAGTATATATATATTATTTATGCTGATTGTTCGAGTGTATATAGAAGAATATCAATGATTCACCACATTTTGCCTTATTCTTCCATCTTATCGTTGCTTTGTAGTTTGAATATGCTCTACACCACCTGCACTTCCGTAGCAGTTGACTCCAACCCGCAGAATGCCACCCAGTCGTTAACTACAAGTCCTGCCCCAATCACATCAGAACCTCGGTTTATTGTTCCAGCACACAGCGGCACCTGTAGCAAATTGCTGAGTTCGTCGAGCTGTTCAACTGTAGTCTGGGGGTGCACGAGTCCTCCCTTGTTGCTTATCACGCAATATGTGCCCACCAGCAAGTTGTTGGCGACTGAGTTTCTGAAGACTTCCACCTTTAGAGTATCAGCAATAATTTCCTCAGTCTATTTGTCGAGGTCGGGGTGGATCAAAGCCACGTAGTCGTTGCAGGCAATACAGTTGCCTAGGGCTGATAGTTTTTCCTCAACTCTGACAACTTTGACTGTTTCGGGGAGCGAGTTGCGGATGTGTCTGAGTTCGTTGTCAGTGGTGTTGTTGGGCACAAGTAGTCCGTGTTTATTACCAGCAGTGGTGCGGCCAACTATGCGGGTGCCGCCGATTGAAGCCTGGACAACAGGGATGAATGAGCCTAGTTCGCTTTCGAAGACTGAGTAGAAGTTGTAGGATCCTCCGGCTGCGACAAGGCAGTAGCCATTGGTGAGTTTAGAGAAGACGCCTATATCATTGGAGTTCTAGTATTGGACTCTGTTGGCCATAAGGAAAGATTATAAGAATGTTGGTGGCTTCCTTAATAAAAGAATGAATTTTAATCAAAGAATATAATATTGTTAATTAGTCTGATCAATTATATTTAGTAAAATAGCTTAATTACCTCACATAAGCTTTTAAGTGATAGTGACTTTAGTGGTTTGTTGGATCATAGATATTATTTAGCACACACCTTTATATAGAATTTGGAGTACATAGAAATTCAGATCAAGTTTTTAAAAAATGTTAATAGATGTAGATGGATTGATGAGGATTAATCAAAGTGCTCCGCTTGCTACGATCTTTACTGCAGCGCGGGGTACTCCATTTTGAGAAGCAGCGTTTTGGTGAATAGCATCAACAACCCCAAATCCCTCGACCACCTAACCGAATACGACATGCTTGCCATCAAGCCAGGGGCATGGCACGAAGGTGATGAAGAACTGGGAGCCGTTGGTGTTAGGACCTGCATTGGCCATCGAGAGGAGGTATTTCTTGTTGTGCTTGGTTTTGAAGTTTTCATCAGCGAACTTCTCTCCGTAGATCGACTTACCTCCAGTGCCATTTCCTTTGGTGAAATCGCCACCCTGGGCCATGAAGTCTTTGATGATTCTGTGGAAGCCTGATCCAGCGAATCCGAATCCTTACTGACCAGTACAGAGTGCTCTGAAGTTTGCGGTGGTCTTGGGGACGATATCGTCGTGGAGTTTGAAGACAATACGACCGTTTGCATTAGCTCCCTCGATGTCAAAGTAAACTCTGCTCATGGATATTTTAAATATGATTCAAAAGATATGTTGGGTTGAGATTAATATCAACAATATGACACGTCATTAATCTTTAATGATTGAAATATTTAATTTTAATGGATGATATATCATTGAATACATAGCTGTTTATCACTTGTGCTGTCTCATGCGCACCACTAGATCAGTAAGACAATCCAGGAATGTGTTGTGCTGGGTGAGCTGAATACCAAACTCTGCAAACATCCTTATCCCCCAAGCCTCAATGTTCTTTCTAAGCACTCCGTCCTCACGTTTACGATCTCTGAGTTTTTCACGTTAAGACACCACTAATTCGTAGTTGTCCCGCTCCAGTCCTTGGTAGTAACCCTTCTTGATGGTTTAATCCTTGCCCTAGCGAGATAGAATATCATTTTTGTTCAATAGACAGCTCTGCATCTGTCCCTATAACTTGACCAGTTAGCCTTAAAGGGCACTCACCCGTTTAAGCGCTGCGTCGTAAATGCTATCATGTTCTTACATGCGCTTTAGGATTTTATCAGGATCGAGGAGATTAGAGTTTGACTTGATATGATTATAGGCTCTGTTGACTTACTCGTAAGTGGCTAGTAGTCGATTGGTCTTAGTTCTGATGATCTTTCCCAGCACGCGATGAGTATAAAGTATTTCCAAAATGTGATGTAGCTCTTCCTTTTAGATCAGCGAGGGTGCAATCTAATTTATTTGTCCCTCCCGTTTGTACTTGTCATCCTTGAGATTACCAAGCAGCTATCTTTCATCCATATCTGCCTCCAAGATGGAAATAAACTAGTTCTTGGCCATAGCCTGATCCTCAGTTATTTTCTTGGCCTGACTTTTTGTCTTATTAAGTTCTTTGTTGAATTGTTTCAACTCGTGATACTTGTTCTATAAAAGTATATGGTTCTGTTTTTCGACTTCCAGCTCTCTCTGCAGTGCCTCAGATCTGCTTTTCAGGAATACTTCATCTTTGTAGCCTCGCTGCTTGAGGTACTCTGCGACTTTGTTTTCCCAAAATATTATGTTTTTTTCAGCCTGTTTGCCAACCAATGTGTCCCCACTACCTGCATATCTCTGAATAAGACGTCGTTTACTTGCGATGTGGCTGCAGCTTACTGTCTGATCACATTGATTTCATGTTAAACTTTGCGAATTTAATTTTTTAGACTGTTGATGGACATTTATTTGGATCGGGATTTGATGACTAAAGTGCTAAGTGACTTCTTGCTGACACTTAGTTCCTTCTCCATGTCGTTTACATGATTCTAAATATGCACCTATATACAGTATAGAAGAGATTGGCCTTGTTGGAAGCATCGCAATTCATGATTTGCTAAACCTTGCCCTCCTGGATCAGTCGCTAGAGCTTCGGCCAGAAGGAAGTCGTGGTGGAACTTTTTTTGAGTTAAGTATTTTTGTCCTCTGATGTGCCTCTGATAATCTTTTTACGAAGGGAAACTGTGCTTTGGGCTCGCTGCCGTTTCTGACTTAGAAGGTGATTACAGCCAGGCTCTGGTAGGACATAATAAAATTATAAATATTGACGCCAAATCATATCATAATCTTAGATTAATATCTACCGTTGCATTTAAATTAAGAATCAAATAATATCATCAATTTTCTTATAGATTTACTAGTTTTCTTTTACATTTAGTAAACTAATTGATATAAATACAATAAATAATACTTTTTTTATGTTTTTAGATGCATAAATTTATAATTCATATGATTGATAAAGATTGATAGACTTATGAAATAGATGTAATCATATGGTGCCGTCCTAGATTATCATTTACGCAAAGTGATTCCTTTTTGGTTTCTGCTTAGGTTTTTGCTAAGCCTAGCGACGAAGACATTCGTCAATTTCATCTAGCTGGATATCAATTTTAGCCCGAGCCTACTACCACCCAGTCCTTGAATTTTTAATCTCCTACTAGAAATCAAAAGAATCCTAATAAATCTATTCTTATTACTTCTAAGCAACTTACAATTTAGCTTAAGACTTTTAGTGTGTGACTATGATCTTTTCTTCTTTCTTATCAGATTATATGTGAGTTAAGTTTTTATCTTCAACAATCTTTAGCTTTTATTCAGATCTTTCTTTTTACTAAATCTTCTTAGTATTTTAATAAAGTTAGCTCTTTTGTTAGGTTTCTTTGCCCTTATCTTTTGATTAGCAAGGTTCTACTTATATAGTATAACCCTCTTTTTTAATTAATTTTTATGATTCTTTTTCTTTTTTATTATCCTAAACAATGATATTTTTATTTTCAAAATGTATTATATTTCTTTTGTTTTTAACAGAATCTTTTGCTTAAAAAGCACCTTCTTTGTCCTTTACTGTCTTTAAATTTTAGTCCTGTATTTTAACAACATCTTGATTCGACTTCTTTTATGTTTATCTTTGCTTTGTTTTTATTTAAGTAGTCTATTTTTCTTTATTTGTTACTTAAATAGTTTGTTTTTGTTTTGTCAAAGCTTAGATAGTTACTCTTTGTTTAGTAGAAGCTTATTTTTTAGGTTGATCGATCGTTTTCGATTCTGCATTAGACTCCTTAACAAAAACCGAATTCGAATGTTTTTTCTACTGTTTGATTCTTACTGGCAGAGTTGTGTTCTGCTTCAAATGTACATTAGTAGATTTAATCAGATTAATTTCTTTTTTGTTGATCTATGACCTTTAAATTGTACTGTATCTATTAATTGTATTTACTTTTATAGGTTTTTTGTCTTATTTTTGTTTAGTTTCTTTATTTTATGATTTAGACTAGAGTTCAGTGAAAAATACTAAGTTTTACTCAGCATGTTATGTTTTTTCTTAATCTTCTTTAGCAACTTTAAGTTTTGATGTTTAATTCACTTCTTTTTAAAGAATACCCATCGTCTATACTTTAAGTATATTATCTTCTTACACTTTTTTTATTTGTTTCTAAGCAGTATCGATTCGACTCTAGATTGCTTAAAGCAATTTGAGTTTTTGATGATACGTCTGAGTCTTAACAGCTACTATGCTTTGACAACTGTACTTTATTGCATCCATTTTATTTACTTGCTTTTGATAATCTGATTAAATATTTTTAGAAGTCTAAACTATTTTTAAACACTAAATCTCTTCTTCGATAAAGTGATTGGCTTTTGAATAATCTTAGGTGATTTATAAGATCGATTTTTCAAGTTTTTTTATATCACTATTAGTCTCATCAAAGCGTTTTTTTAGTTTTGAAAGTCTCCTTGTTGCGTTTCCACACTAAAATTAAAGATCTGCTCCTTACTCGAATACTGCATCTCCAAAATCAATCTTTTACCCTAGTTTTTTACTCTTTTGCATCAACTATTTGTTGTTATGGCGCATTTCCTTAATTTTTAGCTTGTTTTCTTAAATAGCATCATCCAGTGAATATTTTCCTGTGATTCCGATCTGACCTACTCTTTTTTAAAGCTGCTAAAGCTAGTACTTGAGACGTGTTATTATTGCGTCATTGTTGTCTTTTTCTTTTTATTGGATATACCGAACTTGCTAGACCTCAGGTTTTCTATTACTTTTCAATGATTTATTGTTCATTCTATTAACAATTTTTATAGCGCATTCGTTAAGTTATTGCAAACCTTCTCGCAATTTTTTATACTAATTTCTTAGCTACTTTTCTGTGCAATAGCAATAGTCTTTATCTCTAGTAAGATATTAGAATCGTAATGATAAGGAAGACGGCGAGTTAATATTTTTTCCTATCTAACTGTTTCAATTGATGTTTACCTTTGGAAGACCTATCTTATTCTAATGTCTAGGAAGACCTATCTTATTCTAATGTCTAGGAGAGCCGTTTGAGCCTTAGGTAGATGTGCGAGCTCTACTATTTTCCATTGCAGATTCAGTTTTATATTTATGTAATCGTAAAAGAAAAATGGATTTAGTATCAATAGAATACATACGAAGTACTATATTACTTCTTTAATTTTTTTAAAGATAAATAAACATAAAAATTCTACCTTATCACTCAAAATCGAAGTTTGTTAATTTCTGATCATCGTCGAAAAATATTTTTTTGATTAAAGAATCACTTGACTAACTTACTAAACTTTTAGAATTATCTGGAATTTTTTTAAGTGTGCGAGGCACAATTATGATAAAATCAGGTCGCAAATACAAGGCTAAGCACTTTGCGATTTAAATTGATTCGTCTTTTTTGCCGTTTTAAACCTAGAGCTGCATTTTTTGGTTGTTTCTAATAATTTTGTTAAGAGGCACATCTTTTAATTCTAGAATTGTAAGAGTATTTTATTTAACTGCTTTCTGAATGATTAGTTTGATGAAGAGTAAGGACATTTGATTGAGATTTTTTAGTTTTTTCCCCTCTTTTAATGCTTTTCTGACGTCAATAACATCGATAACAGAAATATTTTCCACATAAGTGTCAGTTTGAGCCTTAATAGAAATCTTCAAAATGCTACAGTTCTGATTTTGAGGCTATACTGTGATAATCTTATCCTGATAAGCGTATTTTTATTATGAGCAAAGCTTTGAAATGTCTGAAATCATTGTTTAAGTTGATTTCAGGAGATAAATATTAAAAATATCAAAAGAATCATTAGAGGATTTACGATTTAATAAAATTAAGTTTCAACTATAAGCTAAATCAAATAAAGATTTGCTTATTATGGGCATTTTATTAATAGATTTGTACTTAACAATTTTAGCTTAAAATGATTCATAATTACAATCAACACTGTTTCAATCGAGCCAGGCGAACTTTTACATCTTCATGAGATTCTAGTCCCCGAGTTTCCATTCTCCCTACTTTAGGCTTCCAACGTCTAGCTGAAGAATGTCAATTTATTTGCCGATGAGAAAGCCAACGTTGGGTGTTGTTCTTCCAAGATCACCGTGGACAAATTCTTTTATGTAAGTACCAGCACTTGCATACACTTATATGACTGCGCTATGACTGCTTACAAGGTGTACTCGCATCTTATGAACTATCTTAGCGCGACTCATCAAAGTTCGCCTATGAAGCACTCTCAGGGGAGTCAACTGCTCAACAGCAAGATCACTTAAAGATTCAAGTTTAAACTTATCTTGCTCATCTAATGGTTGTAGACTGTGCACAAAACAAAGATAGTGTTTGACTTTTTATAGTTCTGCCTGCTTGAGCTCTACGCTCACATAGGATTCTGTGGTTTACTGCAGCTAATGAACTTTCACGTAAGGAGTCAAATAATTTATGAGCAACTACAATAATTTAGTTATCCTGATTGAGTGCATCTACACCTCATTCTCCTTTTTGTTGATGATCACCCAATCCTTGAACTAATGGCTAATAATTTCCTTGGCTTACTCTGGCATCGAATCAAAGACATGCTTTTATGTGAGAGCGCTTATTGATCTTATAGGATTTTTAAGTTAAAGAACAAATGGTCGTCCTCCTTGTAGCATACGTACGTCAATATCTTATCTCCCTCCTGCATGGAAACTTGTTTCGGTTTGATTACGCTCTCTTCCTGGGTAAAAAAGTTGTATTAGTGGATTTTATATCTATTCTTGCAAACTGCCTTCAGTCAATTTTTTGCCATCCACCATCCATGGAGTCTGTGAAAGATATCTCGAATATTTTATGTAACGCCCGCACAAAAAAATATTCTTACTAAGCAGCCCTACCTTGAAGCGCACAATAGATGCCTAGCTAGATAAAATTTGATTTATATTCTAACCAGACAAAAAAGATATAAATTTTTGTTAGTTTGGCCATTGCTAGAATATGCTGGCAAACTATTCCTGTTTTAGAGAGGCAATTTTATTTAAATTATAACTGTTGCAGCGAATCTATGTAGTGTTGCTATCTTAACCCATATCCAAACAAACTTTTCTACCCTTCTTTATTTTCTATTTTTTCTTCTACAATCCAAGCTTGCCCACAAAGTGCCTCATCAGCTATCGCTCATGGCTGTCTTCAATCTGCTCAAATTACAAGCTAACTGTAAGGTTATCATTATGATCTTAGGCTGTACTAGCCATTTATAGAACCTATCGCAGCTCAACGGCAAGCATCCACTTGAGAACTGTTTTAAAGTCCACTGCCTTAGCACTGTCAAAAGGCAGAATCAAAATATTATAGAAAGTTCTAAGTCTTTATTGATCTGGATTGGGCAGATGAGCCTAGCTAAAAAACAAGTATCTCGCAAGCATAAGACTTTTGAGAATTAATATGTTGGGGACTCGTATATTAAGCTTGAACTGCTTATAGCCATCGTAGCCTCTCTAGAAGATAGATTTTTTAACTTACTGCACTAATTTGCTTATCGTTGAAGGTTGGAAAATACCCTAGCAGTGCCAGCACACATCAGTTACGCATGAACTTAAGTGATTGAATTGTTTCAGTTTTTCAGTGTCATTTTACAGCAAAGGCGGCAGTATCTCTATTAATAGACCTCGCTAAGCGTACATATGAGGATGCTCTAAATTGTAAAGTTTAAAGATGCACCTGATGCAGATTTTGCATTCTAATAGCAGCTTCTGAAACAACCATCGCGAACGTATTAGGACTTCGAAGGATTTTTTATAACACAAGTATGCAGCTGGCAACTCGTACTATTTACTTAGCTACATGTAAATATAATCAAAGAGCAAATATATATGAATCGTCAAACTGAAGGCTATGAAAGCAAAGCAAAATAAGAGTCCTATCTGTGACATATTTTGATGTTTTTATCTTTGTATTTCAAAATAATCAAACGTCTTATAACTTAAATCATTAAACATGTAGTGCTTAAAACGCTAAGTTCTATTTATTTTGATCTTTACATTTGAAATTAATGAACTAATCTCGATTGTTTACTCATTTTTGCTATAGATAATCTAATCAACTTTAAGAAGCCACATACTATGCACTAATTTTAAATCAAAAACTAGTCTATTATATAAATATGATTTATTTTTGATAATAGATTATGATTAAGTAGGATGATATTTGTGATGATCATTCATTTCCTAGCAGGTTTGAGAACGTTTTCGGCAAACTCACCGATGATGTTGGGCTGAGGCGAATATCTTGCGACCACGTAGAGATCCAAGTTTCCACTTGCGTCCACAGCAGCAGCGTATCCGAAGCCAACTTGGCTCACTGCTTTCCAAACTTGGGCAGTGTAATGTCCATAGTTTCCAGCCTAGAACTCTTCCTGGGTAGTAGGAGGGCTGTTGAAGTCGTAGTTTTCGTATTCAGATTGCCAGGTGTGGGTGGCATCACCTTTGCGAATAATACCAGGGTTAGGGCGAGGACGATCTCCCTGACCTCTTTGACCTCCTTGATTTGGTGGGCCTCTTTGACCTCCCTGGCCTCCTTGATTGGACGATCCTTGGTTTGAGCCTCTTAAGTTGGAGCTTGAGCTTGATGATGAAACAGGAGTGGGGGCAGAGGCGATAGGGGCATTTCTGTAGTAGAGATTTTCCCCAACTGTGAGACCATCTTCATGTTGGAGAGCTCCCAATGCGAGCAAGGTCTCAGCGTATGCCTGAGCATCTGCGCTTAGAGCAGCATCCTAAACAACCGCCGAGACATTGTGCTTTTTTCTGATGTCGTTGAGAACTTTAATCTCAGCATCTATCAATGCTCTGAGTAAAGCATCCTTGTCAGTCCCTGAGGCAGTGGCCAGGCCAGCGTAATCTTGGCCAAAAGACTGGGCACTAGAGGGTTTGTCAACGAGGATGGTTGAGGCGGATGCCGAGGCGAACAGGATGATCACGAGGAACACAACGCTTTTAGTCATTTTGTAATTATGTATACCTATAAGGTAATTTAGTATATAACGCCAAAGTAAGAAACCAGCGTTATGCCCCAAAAAAGGTCTTGAAAAAAAACAGACAGCTAAATAAAATTCAAATCGATGAGAGAAGGCTTTGGACACAACAAAAATATACGATATTTTAGAGAGTCTAGGGGCACGCATAAAAAAATTATGCATGATATATGAATCACCAAATCAGTTCATAGGCATCAAAACTAAACATCTTTTGAGAAAAAAATTAATCAAAATGGACAAGCTTCAACCTCATATATTACAGACGTCATGGGAAAAAAAGCGTTATGAAAAAAAATCGATAAAAAATCTTGACTGCAAAAGGAAAAATCATAAAGAACATGATAGTCTATAACAAAATCGATGATTATTGTAAAATTTTGATATTTTTAAAGCTCAAAACAATTAAAATCTTATAAATAATTATAAAGTACTGGTATTTCATCATGTAAAATAAATATCAACCTAACCTGCAAAACATAGTTTTTTTGATGATGAACTTTTCTTATCATAACGCCAATTCAATAAACCAGAGTCTTTAGTTCAAAGCTATGAAAGTAATCAAAAATTAAGAATAAGAATGTTTTTTAATATTGAGGCTAGTTTAATCAATATCTCTATCATGGTAAGGGCGGGAGGACGTTGAGTCGATAATTATTTGGTGATCCTGGAGTAGAGTTCCATATATTAGGGGTCCAGCTGTATCTAGCAACCACATATACTCTGAAAAATCCATTGGCTGTCCTGTTGACAGCGATTCCAAAGCCTACCTGGGTCACATTTTTCCACACCTGGGCAGTAAAGTGTCCATAAGCACTATTAATTTAGTTAAAGCTAGCAGGAGGATTGGCATAGTTGTTGGTAAGCGATCTGTAGTCTGCTTCTTAAGTCTGCCACTAAGTTGTAGCGAATCCACCTTGAAGAACAGGCTGCGTTGAGGAAGTGTTTGCGTAACCACCGAAGAAATATAAATTTTCTCCCTGGCCACGGCGAGAACTTGAGCTGGAGTGTGCGAAGATACCAGTTCTGCTGATGTTTTAGGCATATGCTTGGGCACTAGTAGACAGGGTGGTGCTTTCTCTCACATTAGGCGCCTGATGCCTCCTACGGATTACGTTCAAAACTGACAATTCTCTGGCCCTTAAGTTTCTCAGAAGAGTAGTTCTGGAAGATCCTCTGGTAACATTGTGCAGATCTGTAACATTTCTAGCAATATAGATTACTGCTGGTGTGGATGTAAGCTAGACGACTGAGGCGATTGCTGTACAAATCAGCAACAAGAAGAAGAGGTAAAGCCGTTTATTCATTTAGATATTATACAACAACTGCCATCAATAAATAAAGGCTCAGAAAAATATTATGAGTTATTTTAATGAAAACTAGCTCGTTTAACAAGAGAAGCTTGCTAAAGATCGGTATTAAGTGCGATCGTTCTGGCTGTATCGATAAATGGGTTCTAGTATAAAGATTTGTTGTCATTTTGGCGAGGGATTGCGGCATAGATTTGTATAAATAACTTACGATAAGATTTGCTTTATGATTTGCTAAATATTTCAAGGCTATTAAAGCAGTGACCTTTTAACCTGAGCTTGGCATACATCAATAATATCAGGAAAAACAACACATTCAAATATAAAAACAAAAGAGATCTCGAAGCCATTACCAAGTTTAAGCAAGATAAACACAATCTCATTTGAATAAAACCTTCAAACAGCTCCCCAAGCTTCAACGATTCTTGTTCTTCAACGCCTATTATAAACCTATCCCTATAAAATCAGTCATATTCAATTCTTATTTTATACTTATATCCTATCACGCAAAACTAGAAACAGGTGGTTGAACTTGCTGCCAGAACTGTCCAATAACATTCGGTTTAGGAAAGTACCTTCCCACTACTACCAAATCTAATGTGCCCTCTCTTTGTCCTTTCCCAACCGCATACCCGAATCCCACCTTTGAAACGTCTCTCCATATCATGGCAGTGAACTGACCGTAGCCGCCGCTAGCGATCTCCACTTCATTCCTAGGCTGATAGCCATAGTTATATCTGAGTATAGTCAATATTACTTTGATAGTTAGGAGTACCATAGATTGGTAGCTGCTCCTTTGGGGAATACCAATGCGTTGTTGCTTTGAACGAAGAAGGTCCACATACTGACGTAGTTAGCGTAGATAGGACCGTTTTTATATGCTAGGTTTTAGCCTTAGTTTATGTTGAAGGAGTATTAGAGTCGACCTAATTTGAGCAGGTATTAGGCGTGTTGTTGTGCCTAGGTGTTTAGTCGATTGTCGAGAGAGACAGGGGGAACTCCATGGCGGGAACGGTATGAGTTTAGTTGTCGGGCTTAGCCTTATCTTAGAGCAAGGAGGAGGTAGTCTTTTTGGCTGAAATTGACAAAAGGATTAACTGTATTGTTAGTGGAGTTATTATTATTGTTAGTTGATGAGTTATTATTATTGTTAGTTGATGAGTTATTATTATTGTTAGTTGATGAGTTATTGTTAGTTGATGAGTTATAGATATTTGATGAGTTGTTGTTATTGTTGTTGTTAGAATTATTGCCTGTTTGACTATTGTTCGTATTATTCCTATTAAAATTATCAAAAGGCATGACAAGTACATCGTTACTTCCTGTTCTATTATTACTGCCAGTATTATTGTGAGTCACACTATTGCTTGAATAGTTGTTATTGCTTGAATAGTTGTTATTGCTTGAATTGTTGTTATTGCTTGAATTGTTGTTAGTGGTGGTTATGTTAGTCCCTGTCCTGTTGTTACTTGTGTTATTACTGGAATTGTTGCTAGTGTTTACGATCGGTGTGGAACTTGCGTTGAGCAGATCAGCGTAGTCTGACCCGAAGTAATAAATTTGTTGTTGTTGTTGGGTAGAAGCTAGGCAGAGTAGAAGGGCTACAAAGATGAGGGGCTTTGGATTCATGTAATAGATATATGTATTACAGCGTTTTCAATAAAATAATATACTGGTTATCGTTGGAGGGTTTGATTAAATCAAATCCAAGCGAAAAAATCAAAACCATTTAGTTTAAGTATAAAATATTAAGTTTCTAAAATTTATTAAAAATTTTTGCAATAAATCAAAATCAGTATTAATCCTTGAAATTCTACCTTTAACATCTTTTTTTGATCTTTAACTATGTATATTTCATATTCCCTTGTCAAATTGAATAAAAAGAGTCATTCGATAGTGTATAATATCAAATGCAATCATCCTAGCCCTCCTAAAAAAAGTTCTACCTGCAATCCAAAACCAAAAAGGACAACTTCACTCACTACCCAATCAAATCAAAAGTCCTCTAGTACCTCGCTGATAACCTCTTCACTGAGCCCACCCTCGTCCAAGCATAATCTCTCCCTATCACTCTCCAAGAAAACCTTAGAAATCTCTGTGTAATCGTATATGCATACAACGGGGCAGGCAAGACCCTCACCTACCTTCTCCCAATATTTAATTCTTTGTAGAATATTCCATGTGTGGGCCAGAAGATCTTGAAAAACCAGGATCACTAAATAGGCAGACCACAGGCTATAATAGTAGTACCAACCTAGGCACTACTAGCACAAGTATACGACTATCTAACAACTTTTGCTTAGTTTTTCTAGAACAATTTCAATTGGAAGATCACGATAGGCAAGATATACGGCACATAGACCAAAAACAACGGACATATCATTGTGGGTTTGGCCAGGAAAATGATGTAAAAATTCAAGTTAGGGGGTAAATTTGATTTTTCAGAACTTAAATGGATAGTTTTTGATTAGTGCGACAAGGTAAAAGAAGACACATTGAGTTAGTTTGAAGATATGTTGAAACTATTCGCAGATCCCAAGACCAACGCAGCCAACGCTAACGTACTACCCCATGTATATAGTTATTGATTACATCGGCTACGGGAGATAAGGACAATTTCAGACACTTCATCCAGGACAACTTAACCTCCCACAACATCCTGTAACTGGACGCAAAGTAATAAAACAAAGGTCTAATAGGCGTAACCCACATGTACTCAAAATCCTAGAACAAAGACACAGTCATTTTCAACCTGCTTTAAAAGATATCAAAAATATAAACAAAACCGCAAGTAATAATATTCTTCAACTCAATCCACTAACTCCGATCATTTTACTAGTTACTAAAAAAGTAAAGAAAACAATTCGTAATAAACGATCCAAATGCATCGTAGAGCGGTAAGAATAATTTGAAAGTGGATTATATTCATGGGCAATGTAGTAATGGCTATAAGGGTGGGAATTATAGTTATCCATAGGATTATACTGCATCTAAGACAACGAGGATAGGTAGGTTGAGGAATAAGGAGGTGCAGGTTATGTTGGGGACTTAGACTATAGGACGAGGAATAGATATTAGAACAGTCACGCTTGTTATTAATTATAGCTAACCCATTAAAGGCAAAGGGGAAATATGTCCTACTGCGTATATTCATAGGGTTGGTAGGACTGGTAGACATACTGATTAAGGCATAGCTTTGACTTTTGTTGCCAATTAAGTGTTTGTTAGGTTGGCTTAAGAACAACAAAAAATCAAGTTTATGCAGATGAGCAGCTAGGATGAGGTTATCAAGTTAACGGTAGGATGTACTAACAAGAATTTAAAGCAAATGGCGGAGGAAGAAGAAAGGAATAAATATGTTTAATGATCAACAATACTTCATTATGTATATTTGTGATTGTAAATATCTTAGAACATCTTAATGGATTTTATTCTTTAATAGCCATACTTAAACCGAAATTCAAATTCTTTTCCGATAATGTAAAATACGAACTAACACATGATCATCGACCAACAAAGCCAACTCTAAAAATAAAACGGAGCTAGTCCCTCTAACCCAGGCTAACCCATCAAACACTTCCACTTCGAGACCTAGACCAAACGACTCAAATAATACTATCATACACATCAGAACTAACTGATAGGTTCGAGGATATTATTCAACAACAATAGTGGAGTGGTAAGGTATTTTGGTGAATTGAAACACTAGGGCAAGCCTGCGGATAGTAACTAGTTGTGGATAGGGATAGAATGGGATTAGAGTCAGAGAGGAAAACATAACGGAACAGTTAATGGGTTTGTTTATTTCACCTGCCCCTAAAAACAAGGTTCACTGATCAAGTACTAGAAGATCTAATTCGGCTACAAACTCTAAACCGCTCTGTTCAAACGATACTTCAAACCCTAGTAACTCCACCAGGCTAAAAATATCTACGAATAACTTAAATAACTAAAATCATAACCTCCCCAACCCTAACCCTAATCATAATCATAATCATCTTCCACTCAAGTTGTGCCAGTGAAGAAGGTACACAAGATCGAATATGATGCCTAGGCTTACATAAACACTATAAAACAAAAGAAGAAGATTATGATAGAATTTGTTGGGTTTGATTAGATCTGGTCCAAGATTAATAATTTGGATAAAATACAAAGTATCTCGCTGGCGGAGTGTAGGATCTGTGATCTCGGTCCACTTGGCAATCTCAAGTCTATTTTCAAGAATTTGAAAATATTGTCGTTAGAAGATAATCTTATATCCGATTGGAATCAGATTTATCATCTAGGATATGAATTACCCTCTCTTTCAGAACTATCACTATCCTACAATACGCTGCAAGCACCCTCTCAGCCTTATTAATAACTACACCAGATCCCACTAACAGGCCGAGAATAATCATTTGACCTACAAAACATCCCTCTATTTCCTCACCTAAAAACCCTTATCCTGATCTCCACTAGTCTCACCTGGAAGACATTCTTCAAAATCGTCCCAGCTTTCACCTTCACTCAAGAATTCATCCTCTGCAAGAATGATATGAGAGATATCGAAAATATTCAATAAGACAGGGTGCATTACATGGGCTAGACTACCTTTTTGAACCTATAATAAACCAAGCTATAAAAATTCTAAGATATTAGAGCGTTCGGCAAGTTGCCTAAACTAAACAAGTTGATCTTGAACAAAAATCATCTAGGTTAGCTGGGCCGTGATATCAAAGGATTTTCCAACCTAAGATACCTATCAGTCCAATCTTGCAACATATCCAAACCAGTAGTCTTGGCCCAACTCGCCGCCTTCCCCTTACTCTAAAACGTCCATGTAAAACACAACCCAGTAGGTGACAAATACGGTCAATTATACGTCAGAATGCGAGCAGTGGCCTAAATGCCTAAACTTACCACAATCAACGGAGCCTTACTAAAAAAATATTAACGAAAAGATTGTTAGATTTTTTATCTAAGATAAGCTTTTAGAGAATATTTTGCATTTAAGAAAGTGCCTGACTATAATTACGATTTTTAGGATTTTATGAAATATAGTCAAGAACATCATTTTAATATTGGGAGGTTGATCAAGATATATGGCAATCCTTATGAGGTCTAAAGTAATGTATGTGATATATAGATAAGAAATAGATCCAGGAAAAGATTAAGGAAGAAGTTAAGGTAGTGGAGGTAAAGAAAGGAACAGGAATGGTTGAAATCACAGTATTCTACGTGTAGAAGTAACTAGCTGATTACAAGAAAGTGCCTTTGAGTTGGACTTTGAGTAGTTTGAAGAATTTCTTTTCGAAACAGAGCAAGATTCCGTTGAATTTGCTGGTATTGACTTGTTTTGCCTAGGGTTCCAAGAAAGGCGAGGAGATGACCTAGGACCACAAGACGCTTAGTTATTATAACTTGACGAGTGGAAGCAAG
>Ga0169931_10003823_pt1 | contig 23728 bp, 19 predicted proteins | sample Kivu_15m_20L_FD_129675 | JGI IMG/M metagenome (GOLD analysis project Ga0169931, IMG submission 129675) | Freshwater microbial communities from Lake Kivu, Western Province, Rwanda to study Microbial Dark Matter (Phase II) - Kivu_15m_20L... | ecosystem: Environmental > Aquatic > Freshwater > Lake...
TCTTCATATTTAATGAGCACTGCCGAATCTTTTATGCATTCTCTTGAGCGAATGTCCCATTTTCCTATTTCTGCAATCATCTTCTCATAATCTTCGATGATTGTTTTGTCTTGAGGATTATTCCTATATCGTTGAATGAGATTGATATATAGCTTCACCCATGCTTCATAATCACGAAGGAATTGTTCGCATTCATCAAGTTGAGGAGTAATGTCTTTATCATTGATCGATGTTCCACCGATATCAACGATTGGCTCACCGGACTTTTTCACTTTTGAATCAGTGCAACCCGTTCCGGTATGGCAAAGAGAAATCAAGCAAATAATCAGTATCCATTTACCCATGGAACACCCTTAAAAATTCTTGTCCAAACATAGCATGCAAGAGTATTCCCTACAATGAAATTCTTTCAAAACACTGCTTTTGAGTATATTTTAAGTAGTGATTTCATCGTATTTCAGCAATGTTGGAATTATTGTTCTTTTGCTTCGATGATGACTGTTCTATTATAGAATCTCCCTTCCGGCAATGCATTCGAAGTGCCCTGATATGTACTATTCCCTTTGACGATCAATGGATCAACATTCAATATTGTGCCAACCACACCGGCTCTTTCCAAAGCAAGTTTTGCATTGCGTTCTTGATCGCCGAATGGATCAGTCGCTCCCAAGATGGAAGTGATTTGAATTCCATTGGTGGATTTGATTGCATCTATCACTCGCATATTGCGATCATCCAATGTTGCAGCATCGAAGTCGAACAAAATGAGTGAATATCGCTTGATTCGATCAGTTCCCGAATAGTTTATTGTCTTATCCGCAAAAATGTATTGATAGTGAATGGGGATTGCAATCGACGAAGTATGCGATCTTCCCAAAGTATCCACCACATTATAGCGAAATCTGAGACTATCTTTGTGCTTCCCTAGTATTGATGGATCAATATGCAATGATGAGATGATAAATGTATCGTGCAATCCCAATGATTCATGAAGATAATTTGTATCGGTCATCATGGAAAGACGCCATCTGTCCACCATTGTTCCTGATATCATGTTCCCATGAACAGTCACTTCTTCGGGTTGAACCGATAGCACGGAATCCATGATGGTAAGCACTTCAAAGATTTCCGGATTGCTGAATAATAATTCAACTCTTCTGTTTTCGGCAATCCCTTCAGGATATGCATTATTCGACGGATTATCGGGAATTCCTTTTGCTTTGATAATCAATCTGGATGAATCAATATTCCAGATAGTGCGTAGATACAATGCAATCTTCTCCGCCCTTTTAAAAGCAAGCCCGGTATTTCTTCGTTCCTTTCCTGCACCTGCACTATTTCCAATGATGGTTATTGTAAGCGATGGATCATTTCTTAATCGCAATCCTGCAAGATTCAATACATGATGATATCTCCCAAGCATATCCAATGGCATCAAAGCTTGTTCATTGAATTGTGTGGATTGCTGTTCATTCAACAATTGATATCGAATCGGGATTTCGGAAGATTCTTCATCGAAAAACACATAAGGCAGTATGGGCTGAATCACGCGATCAATGCGTTCTGTAAGAACAACTGAATCAACCGATAATCCACTTTGTACTTTTACAGACATCGTTGTGAGCAAATCAGGCAGAGGAGCTATGATTGGTGGTGGTGGCGGAGGTGGTGGTATGATCTCGACATCTGACCAAAGCAAAGACAAACCGGCTCTTATACCGATCGCCTTCCAAGAAGTGGATTCTGATAATTCCTGCAGCAAAGCAAAACCTCTGATTTCAGGAGCTACTCTGAGATTGTTTGTTCTGTTTAAAGGAAATGCATATGACATACCTGCGGAAACACCGAATATCATCGAGGGAGTGAAAGGAATATCTCCCGATAATTCATTTCGAATACGATTAAGTCCGTCGAATGTACCGGGGAAAATGGATTCTCTTTGTGAGAACCGCATCGAAAGTGGCATTACAATCCATAATCCACCCGATAGAGAAGCTCTGCCAAATGTCAATGTGGCTTGTGGCTCCAATGCTGCAATGCCAAGTGATGTTTCAAGATCATGCGTTATGGTTGCAAATCCAGATTGCGACATCACATATTGTATTTCATCGGAAGAAAAATCTCCACCAAGTCCATTGAATGTGGCACGCAATGCAAACCCAAGATGTTGATTCAATGCATATGAACCGCTCAAACCAATGGATGAACCGAGATTTGTAGCTTGTGAATATTCTGGACAGCAACTCGGTATACCCTTGAAACCGGTGAATGAAGCAGTATGGAGATTGTAACCACCCAGAGCATGGATGCCGAATGAAAATGGAGAGATATTGACTTGCTCATTACCTATTGGCCCGCGAGCATTCTGTCCCAGAACAGGATGATCGGAAATGCACAGACAACACAATATAATGGCTATCAACACTCTCATGCGATCAGACAAAAATCAAACAAACTCTTTCATTCCCATTCAATCGTCGCAGGTGGTTTACTGGAAATATCATATGTGACTCGATTGATGCCACGCACTTCATTGATGATGCGATTACTCATGCGAGCAAGCACTTCATAAGGCATCGGAAACCAATCTGCCGTCATGCCATCAACGCTTGTGACGGCACGCAAGGCACATGTATTCTCATATGTTCTCTCATCTCCCATAACGCCAACGCTTTGAACAGGCAACAATACTGCAAATGCCTGCCAAATGTCATTATACAATCCTGCATTATGAATCTCTTCCAAATAGATTTCATCAGCTTTGCGCAGAATGTCACAACGCTCCTTTGTGACTTCACCCAAAACACGAATGCCAAGTCCGGGACCGGGAAATGGATGTCTGTCAATAAACCAATCCGGAATACCTAAAGCTCTTCCCACTGCACGCACTTCATCTTTGAACAATTCTCTGAATGGCTCAATAAGATTGAGATGCATTTCTTCTGGAAGTCCGCCAACATTGTGATGAGATTTAATCGTCACGGATGGACCATTCACGCTCACTGATTCAATCACATCGGGATATAATGTTCCTTGTGCCAAAAATTGTGCATCACCAAATTTCTTGGCTTCATCATTGAACACATCTATGAATGTGACACCGATGATTTTTCTTTTTTTCTCAGGATCACTCTCGCCTTCTAGACGTGAGAGAAATAAATCCGATGCATCCACAACATCTATGCTCATCGAAAAATTCTGTCTAAACAATGTTTCGAGTTTCTTGCTTTCATCCAAGCGCATCAATCCGGAGTCAACATGAATGCAGTGCAATTGATCTCCAATGGCTTTATGAAGAAGCACGGCAACCACGGTGGAATCAACTCCGCCGGATAAACCACAAATCACGCCACCAGTTCCAACTTGCTTACGAATCGCTTCGATTTTTGATTCTATGAGATTTTCAGGATTCCAATCGGAGGAACAACCACAAATGTCATGAACAAAGTTCGACAGCATTTTCACGCCATCTCTTGTATGATGAACCTCAGGATGAAATTGAACACCGCGAATATTTCTTTGAAGATTTCTGATTGCACAAATAGGTGCATTATCTGTATGAGCCATGATTTCAAAACCATCAGGCAATGCCGTGAGCGAATCTCCATGACTCATCCATACGATTGAATGAGCATCTATCCCCTTGAACAATGCATCTTCTTTATCAATCCGCAACTCTGCTCTTCCAAATTCTCTCTTCGCTGATTTGTCTACATTCCCACCATTCATGAAAGCAGTGAGCTGCAATCCATAACATATGCCAAGAATGGGAATATGATATTGCTCGGCATGGGCAAAGACATCAAATGAAGGAATGGGCGCACCTTCGGCATAAACACTAGAAGGTCCGCCGGATAAAACAATCCCCTTTGGATTAAGAGCTTCGAGTTTTTCTTTGGTGATTGAAAATGGATGAATTTCACAATAGACTCCCGACTCGCGTATTTTTCGAGCGATGAGTTGCGTCACTTGTGAACCGAAATCAAGGATGAGAATTGTCTGCATTGAGTACGATTTGAGTAGAGATTATTGCAATACATTGAGCAATATAGTGCTCTTTTGTTCTTCAGCAATTTGTTTCACAATTGGATGCGATTCAAATTGTGATTTTTCGAATGGTTTGAGATCTGCATATCCTCTGCGATAGAATTCCAAAGCAGATTGCTTGTCTCCATGTTCAAAAGCCCATATGGCTGTATGCACAATGCCCGCTGCATACTGTGGATTTGCTTCGGGAATCTGATATATGAGTTCTTTTGCCAATTCCAATTCACCAAGTGATTCCAATATGCGAGCAGATACCATGCGAGCTCTTGCAAAAGATGGCTTTATGCCAATTGCTTTTGCAAGCAAATGCAATGCATGATGGGGTTTACCCAATTTGTCATATGCAAGCGCCATTGCCAACATGGTGGTTTCTTCATCGGGAAATTTGGCAAGTGTTTTCTTGCTGGCATCGATGACATTATTCCAGTTTTTCAATACTTGCCATGCAGTGATTTCCGAGGCATGATTCATGTACACATCAGGATATCGTTCTTGCAATGCAAGGAGAATAGGTATCACTCTTTGCTCAATATCCAAATCCGGTTTTGCACCCTTCAGCCAAACAAGTGATGAGCAATAGACAGTCAATTCTTTGGGAAGAATGTCCATATACTCAGGACCGAGTCCTTTTATTGCTTCTGATAATACACGTTGACTTTCATCATGCATTCCTTGCCACAATAAGGCATGTCCAAGAATGATGCGAAGTCGTGGATCTGCATGATTGCCTAGATATTCAATGAAATAATCTCTGGCCGGAGGATCATCGATGAATGCTACATACCAAGCTTTGAGATAATCGGAATCGGTGATTTCAAGACCTTGAATCAATGCCATTTCACCTTTTTCCGCTGTTGATGCATTGTCACGAAAATGAGTGAATGCAAGCGTTGCATAGGCCTCGGGGAAATCTTTCGGTGCAAGACCCAATGCACGCTCAAGTATTCTGCGTGCCTCGGGCAGACGTGTGCGCGATTCGAGCTCCGTACCAATGTCAATCAATGCATCGGCATCATCCCAATGAGAATCCGCTTTTTTGAGTAGGTCTTGTATGGTCATGCGTGAATATCGAATTAGAAAATATATCCAAAGATTGCATCCAAAATCAAAATCGTAGCTGCGGAAATCGTGAATGCTTCAACCGTTGAACGACCAACACCTTCAGCTCCGCCTTCGGTCCGAAATCCAACATGACATCCCACAAGAGATGTAACACCTCCGAACACCATCGATTTGAATAAACTCTGCACTATTTCCGAAATTTGGAAAAAGCGTTGAATGGAATCAAAAAATATATCGAAAGAAAAATCAAATTTTAGTGATGTGAGCAGATATGCACCAATCAATGCCACCAAATTCGAAAACACTGCGAGCACCGGCATCATCGTAAGTGCAGCTATCACTCGAGGCATGGCGAGATATCTGTTTTTGTCTATGGCCATCATTTCCAATGCATCAACTTGTTCAGAAACCTGCATAGTTCCGATTTGTGCGGCGATTGCTCCTCCAACGCGACCGGCTATGACCAATGCGGTCAAAACAGGAGTCAATTCAGTGAATACTACTGTGGAAATGGAACCACCAATGAAGGGTCTTGCTATTCCGATGAGATTAAATTTCGCGAAGAGATTTGTTGCCTGCAATGCGGCGATAGCACCTGTGAATGCACCAATGAGAACTACCAGAGGGAGGGATTCTGTGCCGACAATGGACATTTGTTCAAGAACAAGACGTCTATCTTTTGCCACGCGAGGCATATACCGGACAACACGCATGAGCAGAATGGTGATTTGCCCGATTTGTCTGAAAAATCCGGTCACCTTTCTGCCAAACAAAGCCAATATATCGGTCATGATGCACTTGCCATTGTAATTTCATACGAAATTACGGAAACTGCCCTTGCATTCCGAAGTGCATAAAAAAAAAGCCCCGAATCTACATTCGGGGCTTGTAAACGTCGCTTTTGGAATATCAACCATTGATTGGAGTTGATTCACATGGTTTGGTACCTGTGGCTTTCCATTGATTCCAAAGGAGTACTTGCTCAGGTGTGAGCATAGCCACGATGGCTGCTTCCAATGTATCATTGCATGCTTTGACAGCTGCCTTCATAGTTTCTACTGCGGCTTTCATGATTTCAGCATTTTTTGCTTTGAATGCCTCGAGTTGAGCATTGGCTTCAACTCTCGTGATGGTACCTGCTGCAAGTTGTGCTCTCAAAGATTTATGCAAAGCAATTTCTTCTTGGCGAATTGGCCCTGCAACTGATTTGAATTGCTCTCTGGCTGCTTGTTCGCAATCACGCTTTGCATTGATCAATGATTGCAATTGTGTCATTTGATCAGCTGATAATTTTAAGCAATCGATGACCGCGCGAAGATGAGCACGCTTTGGACTGATGCTATCACCTTTGTGTCCACCATCACGATCATCTTTACCGCGACCACGACCCGGTCCGCGACCACGATCGCCTTTTGAAGAAAAGCCATCATCATGATTGTCGATGATTGATGCTGCCATTGATTCTGCATCAAATACAGATGCAAATTCAGTTGAATTGTCAACAACCGGAGAAATGGTTGAGAGTTGATCAGTACAGCTAGATGCAAATACTGTCACGAACACTGCTACAAGCATGTACATGCTTTTTGTGATGAGTGTTTTCATTGTGGTATTCCTTATGAAAAATAAATGAATTCGATTCCGGATTTTTTGAGCTCTTGTTCAGATTGCCGGCTGAATCTTGTGAACCGCTCAGTCAAATAGTGTAACTCTTACTCTAAGACAATAACATGAACAAGATGATTCGGTTACTAGAAAACAAAAAAAAAGCCCCATCCATTGGACGGGGCTTAATCAAATTTCTGATTTATCAGGGTCTTGTACCGATTGGATTTCTCACTTTCGGGCATGGTGACTTTCCTGTTTTTTTCCATTCCAACCACAATGCAAGTTGCTCACGAGTCAAGATTGATTCAAGACTTGTGAAGAATGTGTCCATGCAAGCTTTGACAGCTGCACGTACTTGTGCTTCAGCTTCTTGTGATGCAGTTCTGATTCGCTCATTGATTGCTTTGCTTTTTGCAGCTGCTTCTTCGCGAGTCATTGTACCTGCTTTCACAGCAGCACGAATTGCTTCAATCTCTGCTTGCTGTGCTTTGCGTAATGGCTCAAGAATAGCACGGAATTGGTCACGTGCAGCTTTTTCACAATCACGTTGAGTCATGGAGAACTCGCGCAATTTGCTCATTTGCTCAGGTGTGAGTTTCAAGCAAGGCAATACGGATTCCCAAGGTACAGGTCTGCTGGAAGTGTCACGCCCGCCACCACCGCGAACTGTGTCGCGCTTGCCGGGGCCACCACCACGAGGACCATTTTGCTCGATCACATCACCATTTCCATTGAATACGCTCGCATAAGCTGCATCAATGTCAAATGCATCTTGATCAGCAACAAATGCTGTTTCGATTGGACTTGTGCATGATCCGTCGCCACAACCACTGATGGTTGTAAGACCAATCACCATAAAGCAAGCGAGCAAAAAGCTCATGATATGCTTGTTCATTTTGTGTTCCTTATAAATAGTGCATTAATTCAATGCACAAAATTACTTCTATTTTCATGCCTGAGTGAGCAAAAAAGAGGTAAAGAATGTTAAAAAGTGTGAAATACATCGGATTTCTGATGTATTTGACGCTTTTATGCCTTTAATGCCTCTGCTCCGCCGACGATTTCCAACATTTCAGTCGTGATGGATGCCTGACGTGCTTTATTATAAGACAATTGTAAGGAGCGAATGAGATCACGAGCATTCGTGGTTGCACTTTCCATTGCCATCATTCTTGCTGCTTGTTCTGCAGCATTGGATTCAAGCAATCCTTTCCAAACGAGTGTATTCACAAATTTGGGAAGTATTGCATCCATGATATCTCCTCGGCTTGGCTCAAAGATATAATCATTGATCACAGATGATTCTTGTTTTACTGATTCTACAGGAAGCAATTGTCTTACAGTTGTTTCTTGTTTGATGATTGACTTGAATTCATTGTTGAAAATCATCACGCGATCGAATTCTTCATTAATGAAACCATTTGCTACTATGCCTGCGATTTCTGCGGCAGTGCTGAATTGCAATTGTGCAAAAATATCCGGAAATGCAGCAAGAACAGGTTGTGTACGTTTTGCAAAAAATTGCGTTGATCTTCTTCCAACTGAAACCACGCTCACTTTTGCCTGAGGAAATTCTGCCGGAATTGTTTGATCGATGTATTGAGAAGCCAATCGCAAAACATTTGTATTGAAGCTTCCGCATAAACCACGATCAGATGAAATAATGATCACGACTATGTGTTTGAATGTATCGGGTTTGCGGAGAAGAGGATGATAATAATCTTCTGAAGCAGAACCTGCAAGATTGGAGAGAACTTCAGAGAATTTATCGGTATATGGTCTTGTTGACAGAATCGCTTCCTGTGCTCTACGCAATTTTGCTGCTGCAACCATGCGCATGGCAGAGGTAATCTTGGCCGTATTTTTTACGGCTGTGATGCGATTTCGTATATCTCTCAGTGTTGCCATATCAATGCTTCAAAATAAAGTGTGATGTCAATAATATCGTGTTGTTGTTTGTTCCAGATGGTTCACAACATAATCTGCTATGCTATCTTCCAATTCCAGGAACTGATGAGCCGAAGATGAAGATTGCAATTTGTCCATTACGGCTTGTGTATAATATTGATATTGTCCTTTCAGCGAATCCGGCATGGACACATATCGTATGTCTGACTGTTTACCAAGTGCTTTGAAGACGGCATGTGCAAGATCATTCCATGTTCTTGCTTTTCCCGTACCCAAGTTGATGATGCCATGTGATTGTTTGGACTGCAATATCTTCCACATCACTTCGCATGCATCTTTCACATATATGAAATCTCGCATTTGACCACCATCGGGATATTCAGGAATATCTGATGCAAAAAGTGATATATGGCCATTGTGTTGAACTTGCTTCCATGATTTGAAAATCATGCTGGCCATATCACCTTTGTGATATTCATTCGGACCAAACACATTGAAAAATTTTATGCCGGTAATGGATTGTTCAAGTCCATTCCCAATAATCCATTCATCAAAGAGTTGCTTGGAATATCCATACATGTTCAAAGGACGTAGTTCGCTCACCGAAGCATCATCATATCCTTTCTCACCTGCACCATAAGTGGCTGCACTACTGGCATACATGAAGGGGATATCATGCGCCAAAGCAAATTGTGCCATGGCGATGCTATATCGATAATTGTTTTCAAGTAGATATTCGGCATTGCGTTCAGTTGTGGATGAGCAAGCACCCATGTGAATCAGCGCCGAGATATCATGAGCATCATATATGCCTTCGGAGCATTTTCTTTTGAACACCTCGGGATGTTCAATGCCACGAAACTTTTTTGTTACCAGATTATTCCAGCGATCATCTTGTTCCAATGAATCAATGATCAGGATATCATTATATCCTTGTTCATTGAGCGTTCTCACGAAACAACTGCCGATGAATCCGGCAGCTCCGGTGACTGCAATCATGGGACAAGCTTTCCTGTATTATCAATTGATGCCGCGAATCGCCTTGAATCTTTCTGTGAATGAAGAAAGCACTTCATTCAAATCTTTTTTGATTTGATCATTGAGGTCTTTCACTTCAACGATGGAGAACAACAATGCCTTATGCTTTGTCTCCATGAGTTCGAGATATTCAAGTTCGAATTCACGGCAAAGTTCAACAGGGATCTCATCGAGATATCCATTGGTAGCTGCGAAAACGAGCGCGATTTGTCGTTCCAATGTCACTGGAGAATATTGTTGTTGCTTCAGAATTTCCGTCAAGCGTGCACCACGACGCAATTGTTGCATGGTGGACTTATCAAGATCAGAACCAAATTTTGCAAATGCTTCGAGTTCACGGAACATGGCAAGCTCAAGTTTCAATGGTCCGGCAACTCGCTTCATGGCTTTGATTTGAGCATTTCCACCTACACGAGAAACAGAGATACCAACATTCAAAGCGGGGCGAACACCGGCATTGAACAAATTGGATTCTAGATAAATCTGTCCATCGGTGATGGAGATCACATTCGTGGGAATATATGCAGACACATCGCCTGCTTGTGTTTCGATAACAGGGAGTGCGGTCATGGATCCACCACCTAATGCATCACTGAGTTTGGCGGCACGTTCAAGCAATCGGCTATGGAGATAGAAAATATCTCCGGGATATGCTTCACGTCCCGGCGGGCGACGAAGGAGCAAAGATACTTGACGATATGCAGCTGCTTGTTTTGTCAAGTCATCATAAATCACGAGTGAGTGACGACCTGAATCACGGAAGAATTCTCCCATTGATGCACCGCAATAAGGAGCGATAAACTGCAGTGGCGCGGGATCAGCTGCATTCGCTGCAACGATGATGGTATAGTCCATCGCACCATGCTTTTCAAGTGTCGATACAACATTTGCAACCGTTGAACCTTTTTGTCCGATCGCAACATAAATGCAATACACGGGATTGATGCCGAGTTTTTTTGCTTCTTCTGTATGGGTGTATTTCTGATTGATGATCGTATCGAGCGCAACAACTGTTTTTCCGGTTTGGCGATCACCGATGATCAATTCGCGTTGACCACGTCCGATTGGAATCAAAGCATCAATTGCTTTCAAACCTGTTTGCAATGGTTCTGTAACTGGTTGACGTTCAATGACGCCCAATGCTTTGCGTTCGATTGGCAATGTGTGATTAGTCATTACGGGGCCTTTGCCATCGATTGGCACACCCAATGGATTCACGACGCGACCGAGCAATGCTTCTCCAACAGGAACGGAAGCGATTTTGCCTGTACGGCGAACTGTGTCACCTTCTTTCACAAGACGATCATCTCCAAAGAGAATCACACCCACATTGTCTTCTTCAAGATTGAGCACCATTCCCATCACGCCATTGGGGAATTCCACCAATTCCGATGCCTGAACTTTTGTCAATCCATAAACGCGAGCAACACCGTCACCCACTTGAAGAACCGTACCAACTTCATAGATGTCGGCTTCATTCTCAAAGCCGGAAAGCTGTCGGCGCAAAATAGCGGAAATCTCTTCTGGTCGAACTTCTGCCATGATCAAATTACCTGTGTATTAAATCAAAAAAATTAGTAGTCATTTTAAAAGCGAAAAGCAATTCCTGCCTGTACAAACAGTATGTCGGTTCCTGCATTCGCATATTCTTCAATTTTTGTCGTACCGAATTGATCCACATCTATCACTTTTTGATAATTGGATAGTGTTCCATAATTGTATCGTGCTTTGATATCAAGCAAAATACTGCTGGCTTTATTGGGTAATGTGATATTCTCAACAAGTTTTATCATCACACCCGTGCCGATTCCATATTTCCAGAAAACATTGCGTGATGAATAAATTTCATCCGTTCTTGTTTCCCATTCTTCTCTTCCATCGCGAACAACTCTTTCTCTATATTCACCATCTGTCGTGGCTGAAAAGATGTTCATCCCTCCGGCGATTTCAGCATAAGGGAAAACCCATTGCGCGAGATTTAATTGCAAACGAGCAAAAAGATCGATCGGGACCACCGAATTTGTATAGATATAATCGTCGTAAAACTTTGTGTACGAAGCCGGACGTCTGTTCCGATCCAATGTCACATATCCGAGATCCATTCCGAGAACAAGCGATGCATTGAATCCTGTATATCGTGCCGGAAGAATCGGTTCGAAGGAATATCCTCCTCCCATGAGGAAAGCAAATCCTCCTGTTCCAATATTGCTCTGAAAATCTCCTTGAGGATTTCCGGAGCCCATAGACATATAAAACAATCCATTGCGGGGTTTCAATTTCAATGCTCTGATATTTTCAGCATCATTGTTTTGAGCATTCATTTGAAGGCAAAAGAATGCAGACAATACAAGTACAAAGCATGCATGAACCATTGAAACTATCCCTTAAACAAAAACCTATTTCAAGCGCTTAAATGCGCGGCTGATCCTGTCAATTCACGATATAACATATCCAGCTGATGTCTCAATGAGGCATCAATCATCGTATCGGCTATGCGAATGGTGATACCACCTTTCAATGCCGCATCAATTGTGAATGTTGGTAATACTGTTTTACCTGTTCTTTTTGCAATTGTGTCTATCAGTTTCGAACGCATTGCATCATCAATTTCAACCGCGGAGGTAAATGACACGGGTATGAGCTTTTTTTCTTCATTGTACATTTCAGTGAATGCTGCAGCAATATCAGGAAGTATGGATTCTCTTCTTTTTTCCGCGATCATGATAAGAAAATTCATCATGAGGGAAGAAACGGTTGATCCAAAGCCTTCTTTCAGGATACTTACTTTCGCATTGTAACGGATGACAGGGCTGTTCAAAACTGCAACCAAATCATCGGAAGCTCGAACAGTGGTCATGATGGTTTGGAAATCATTGTTGATTGTTTCCAATGAACCATCAGACAATGCCTGATCCATCAATGCGGATGCATATCGTTGTGCTATGCGTGTTGAAGATGCCATAGAGGTGATGCTCGCAACTGATTAATTGTTCGACAATTCATTCACGGTTGCATCGATCAGGGAGCGATGCTGTTCGGCATTGACTACTTTGCCGATTACTTTGTCTGTCGCCTGCACGATGAGTGAACCCATCTCTGTACGCAATGATTGCAATGCAATGTCTTTTTCGCGTGCTATTTCGCGCAAAGCTTCTTCGAGTTTCGCCTGCTTGATACGCTCAGCTTCCTCAGATGCATTACGGATGATGGTTTCTGCCTGAACCTTGCCCTCTTTGAGCATGTCCATGACTTCACTTTGTGCCTTGGCCAATTTCTCGCGAGTCTCCTGCATGGACTTTTGAGCCAATTCATTGGCTTGTTCTGCTTGATTTATCGAATCATTGATTCTTTGTTCACGAGCTTCCAATGCAGCAAGCATTGGCTTGAAGCCAAACTTTCCGAGAAGAAAAAAGAACAAGAAAAAATTGATGAGCGTCCAGATTATCAAACCGGGATTCACACTGAGCAAAGCGTCCATACTATTTCTGTTGATCGTGAGTAAATGTTCTGTGCTTTGCACAAAACGGTTGTTGTAATGCAGGGCAGTCCCACATGCATGGGACCGCCTTGCGAAGATTCATCCCGAACAAATTATTTTGTTGCGAGAAGGATACAAATGATACAAGCCAAAAGTGCAACACCTTCGATAAGCGCAGCACCAATGATCATTGTTGTACGAGCATCTTTTGCGGATTCAGGTTGACGTGCACCGGCTTCAAGAGCCGCAGCCACGAGTGGTCCGATACCTGTTCCAACACCAAACACGGTGATACCAACGCCAAGACCGGCGCCCAACCATGCAAATGCTTCTTTTTCCATTGTGTTCTCCTAAGAGTAAGATGAGTGAAAAGATGTTAAAAAATGTAATGATACACTGTCTTAATGATGGTCATCGGCATGATCGCCGAGGACAAGCCCTGTAAACACTGCAGTCAACATCGTGAAAATATATGCCTGCAGGAATGTCACAAGTATTTCAAGAAAATAAATGAATATCGAAAATAATGTCACCACGGGAGACACAGCAACCGTATTGAAGAAGAATATGAAACCAATCAATGTGAACAAAATGATGTGTCCGCTGGACATATTCGCAAACAAACGAATAGCAAGTGCGAATGGCTTTGTGAACACACCCACAACTTCAATCGGCACCATGATCGGCGCAAGCCACCAAGGCGCTCCACCAAGCAAATGATGCAAAAATGATTTGAATGCCCCACCTGCTCCCATCGCCTTCACGGGAATGATGATATTCACCATCACAAATGCTGTAATCGCCAATCCTGCAGTGGTTCCAATTGCGGATGTCGCGGTATGACCTCCGGGCAATAATCCAACGAGGTTCATTGCATAAATGAAGAAAAACACGGACAGGAAATATGGAAGATATTTCGAGACCAATCGCTCATTCGGAATATTCGGACGGACAACTGTGTCGCGAATCATCAATGTGAGCATTTCAAGCGCATTACCAATTCCCTTCGGCGCTCTGTGACTTTTCTTATACGAACGATTTCCAATGATGAACAATGCAATTACCACGATCATGGAAATCCATTGAAACATCACAAAATTCGTGGGAGATAAATCCAATTGAACATGAGACCCGTCTTTTTTGACTGCATGGCCGGCATGCAATTCATATTTCCCGGATGCCTCCAGCGCATGAACATTCGGATAAAATTCAAAAGAACCATTATCCACGAACATGTACGGAAGATCAGCCAAGTGATAGGAAAAGAGATAGAATCCACCGTGATCACCAAGATTTTCATTGAACATGGCATTGAAGGTGAACCCTTCGGTTTGCGCATGTTCACCATGATGACCGGCCTGCCCATGCTCACCGGTAGGTGCTTGTTGCATTGAATGTTGTGATGTGGTATCGTGCAGAGTAGAATCTTGCTTCATGTTCAACTATATGTGATTGCGTGAATCGTATGCTAATTAGAATTCTGTTCTTTTTCTCTCGACTTTATCTTATCCGACAATACGTGGAAGTATATGATCTCTGCAAAAAGATACACGAATACTCCAATCGCAAGTGACAATGAATAAGCCAATTGTGGCATGCCAAGGATTGATAAACACCACCAGGAGACGGCACCTACAATCATGATGCGAAATGACATGCTTCCCAATACAATCGACACAAATTTTTCAAATGGTTTTTGATATGCAAGGCGAGCTATGACATAACCGCTGAAGGCATTTACAAAACATACCACTTGTGCCAGTATGATCGCATACAGATTCGAATGGGAATCGCTCACACGCTCATTGTTTGTTGTTAGTGGGATCATGCGCATTCGCTTGCATTGCAGCTCTTATGAAATGCGTCATGCCTGCGACCGCTCCAAAGCACCCAAGCCCGATCGTGAACCAAGGAGTGGTGCCATATTTTCCATCAAGCCACCAACCCAAAAGTCCGCATCCTATGACAGCTGCCGCCAATTGTGATCCAAGCCCGACATATGGCGCAAGGTCCCTTTGGACCGAACCGCTTTTCCGTTCAGGTATCTCTTTCGACATGAAGGCGCATCTTAGTGATCGGAATCAGATTTCAAGTCACCAAATTACAGATTTTGCATGGAATAACAAATGAAGTGCCCTGCTATTTCAAAGGTTTCGAGAAGAGTTTATGGAAAGTTATGAACATAAGCCCTCAATTAAGGAATTGGGCTTAATAACTCTCACTTTCATTGGGGAAAGTACCGTTTTGAATGTCTTGGATATAACGGGATACGGAATCATTCACACGCTGATGAAGATTGTCATAACGGCGAACGAAACGGGGACTGAAGTCAATGGTAAGACCAATCATGTCGGTATACACCAAAATCTGCCCATCACAATGGGGTCCTGCGCCAATCCCAATGGTCGGGATGGATAGAGTCTTTGTGATCGTCTCGGCCAAGTTCATGGGGATTTTCTCCAAAACCACTGCAAAAGCTCCTGCTTTTTCCAGTTCTTTGGCATCATTAAGCATTTCATCGGCCTCTTGAGCATTCTGACCACGAGGTCTGTAAGAGCCGAATTGATTGATGCTTTGAGGTGTCAAACCCAAATGGGCCATCACCGGTATGCCTGCCTCAGTCATGCGACGCACTGCCTCGCATACTCTATGACCACCCTCGATTTTCACGGCACTGGCACCGGCCTCTTTCATGAGCCGACCTGCATTTCTGAATGCTTCTTCAGGAGAAACCTGATAGCTCATGAATGGCATGTCTGCCACCACCAATGCGCGTTGTACGCCTCTCACAACGGCTTTGGTATGGTAGATGACATCATCCAATGTAACAGGAATGGTGGTTTCATGGCCCTGAACGATATTCCCCAATGAATCCCCGACAAGGATCACATCTATCCCTGCCTCGTCCAAGATGCGAGCAATAAGTGCATCATAGGCGGTAAGACATGATATTCTTCTTCCATGCTTTTTCATCTCCTGAACGCTTCTGGTTGTAACCCTGCGTATGGGAGATGAATGTATGTGACGATCTGCATCATTGCTATCGGGCTTTTCCATGAGAACCTCGTGTTTGAACCGCAAAATAGAGATTTCTCCAGCATATTCATCATGGAAATGGCATGTACAAATGCTATCGCATGATGCTGAATCCACCCCTGTAGTGCTTTCCTTCAGCATCGATTGCATGCATGAAATATGCACCGGAAGATGAAATCGGTATGGTCAATGAGGAATGTTGATGCCTGTGATTAGGCTGATGATCATGAACAATTCCACCCAAGACATCATAAATACGCAAGGAATGCACTTTAGTGGGACCCGGAAATTGTACGATGACTCCATCCGGGATTTGCGTAAATGTCACATCAGTCAATGATATCTCTTCTTCAGTATCATCCTGAACTTCGGTTGTGATGAGCTCATCTCCCGGTTGATAGGCACAATAGTAAAAGTAACTAAGCATCATTTCATCGGTGGTACCTTCTCCCCAAGACACTTCCTTTGGTGGGCTCGAGGGATTATGCGGGTTCTCTTCCGAATTATCATATGTTACTTTTGATTCAAGCACAGAGCCTTTCGGTACTTTTTGCAGTGTCTTGAATGTATATGACATTTGCCAATGAAAATCCCAATGTGGTATTGAGATAATCGGAATGGTGTCTTTCAGGGTCTTGAGATTGATTTCAATGCTTTTTCCCAGCAAATGCATATGTGGCATCACAGCGAATGCTGTGGCATCATATGGTATCGTCATTCTTTGGGTGAACGTTTTTACTTGTCCCGCAGGAAGTTTCAATGGGCCATCAACGATATTTCGTCTATTAAGCAGGGGACTGATGAATACTTCCCGTGTTGAAGGAGAATCGGAATACATCAAACGAATTGCCGTAGCATCCAATTGTCCTTCAGTTCCGGCAGGATAATGCACTTGCACTATGATTCTCGCCCCTTTCTGAAAACGAACACCGAAACCTTTTGGGAAAAAATATGGTTCGATTCCGGGAACATAAACTCCAATCAAATCTGCAGTGGAAGAGCCCACTCCGCCAAATCCGGGATATCCCGGTCCGGGAGAATCAGCATCCAATTGCAATGGAATGGAGGAAGTGTCTTGAAAAACTAGTGCATGATGGACTATTTCAGGATTGCCCGGCACGACTTCTATCGCTGAGATGAATTCATCTTTTGTGGGTGAACCCTCCAAGACAAAACATCGATATTCGTCTTGGCCACCCGCTTTTGCCTGTGATGCATAGCTGGGCATCTGAGCGGTGAAACTTGGATTTTTGATCTTGGGTCCGGAGGAAAATGTCGGAGGATTGGGCGCAGATGCAAGGTCTCCCGCAGGAGCACCATTGTTCACCCATTCCACAAAGGCATTGATATCGGAATCCGATAGCGTTCTTTGATGAGAATATGATCTGAATTTTGTGTCGGCCGGGTATGGAGGCATGGATCGAGTTGTGACAGCTTCCAAAACTGAGTTCTTCTTTGCGGCGACTTCATCATAATTCATCAAAGAAAATGGGGCGATGCCACCATATCTATGGCAAGATGAACAATTGGAATAGATGATGTTTGCAATGCTCGATGACCATGTGGGATTTGCCCCAAATGATTCAACTGCAACCATACATAAAAAGAGTAGCGCATTTATACTTAGCTTCATTATATGTACCCGTGTTTTGTGTGAACTCTTGTAATTTACGCGAAGTTTCTTGTTAGACAGAATAACTTTTTGAAAGTTTAACAAATACAATGTCTTCAATAGTCAAACATATAGCCTGTTTTCTTTGTTGTTTAGCGACCGTAATGTCGGCTCAAGCTGAACTTACTACGCTGTGCAAACAAGGCAACATCACTCTTACATATTCTTTAGGCAATTCTTCAAGACATCATGAATATGTCACTTTTGCTTTGCCCGAAACAGCGGAAGCGATCCTCACGATCAAACCCTTGCATATAAGAGCATGGTCGGGAGACACTTCAGGATTGTATTCGGTGATTCGAACATATCCTGAAGCAAAGATAGAACGCCGTTTTGTATATCGAGGAATACATGTTGCTCGAGCAGTCATTCAGCCTATCTTCAAAGATGAACAAGGCAGACTTTTCATCTCTGATTCCTGCATCATCACAATCACTTCAAAGGGATTTATCTCCAGTCCTGCATATCGCATTCCTGCAATTGAAAATGGCTTGCTTTCTCATATCATCAATCCTGAGCATATTCCATCAGCTCGAATGTCGAAGAAAACCGAAGAAGTCATAGCGGATAATTGGTATTCTCCACAACAATCTTATGTAAAACTCATCACCAAAAAGGATGGCATCGCGCGATTTCCCTTGAGTAAGGCACTTGCATTGCAATCAGATTGGAAAGGCAAACCCTCTTCACATCTAGAACTCATATTCAAAGGCAAATCATATGCGATGGGCATCATTGATGCTGATGGCATGCTCGATGAACAAGACATACTGATATTCGCATCGAGAAGAGCCGAGGGTGATACCACATGGCATAATTATGTGACAGATGAAGCATCATTCTTTCTCACGATGAACGATAAGCCGGTAACTGCTCAACGATACACTGCATTTCCTCCCATCATGCCCATACTTGCCGACACTTCGGTTAGTGTTCGCTTGCATCATGAAAAGGATTCCGAGTTTTATGCCGGCGATGTGATCAGTCCGATCGATTATCGCTATCTCTCATCGGACTTTTCAACCGGGAAGAATTTCTTTTGGAATAAAATCAGCACGGTGCAAAAGTTTCGGACATTCATGGACACGATTCATGTGCCTTCTGCACAAGAAGCGATGTCTGTTGACATTGCATTTCATGGTGCAAATGACAGACCCTCAATTGACTACGAACATCGCTTTGACATTTTTTGGAATGATAATCTCATCACAAGAGATTCTTTTGCGGGATTTGCCGATCATGTGACAACCATGCAAATTGCTCCAACGATGATAAAACATGGCGCGAATATTCTGCGCATTGAATCAATTCCCATTTCTGACACGATTGTCACCGAATGCTTCATCAATCATGTGACAACATCATCGATATCATCCCCCCGTATGCTAAACGGTGAATTGTTTTGTGAAGACTCACTCAGTAATGCAGCATCACTTACTCTAAGCGATCTACGAACTGCTTCTTTTATCGCGCTCGATACAGCAAGAACTTTCATGATGAATGGCTTTGCTTCCCCATCAGGCAAATTATTCACGGCAGATCTGTCACTCACGCCCGGCCACTTCAAAGGAATCATTGCAGATTCACTTGCATGGATTGAACCTGATATTCAAACTGTCTCAAAAAGTGTACTGAGAGATTCTGCAAGACAAGCCGATGTGTTATTGATATCTCATCCTGCTTTCTTGCAAGCTTCCGAGCGCCTTGCCGAGCATAGGCGAAAGCAAGGTCTTACGGTTTCAGTAATCTCTAGTGAAGACATTTATAAAGAATTCGGTGATGGCTCCAAAGATGCACATGCAATCAAAGACTTCATCCGTCATACACATCGCTCATGGCAATTCCCCGTTCCTGCTTATGTCATTCTGATGGGCGATGCAAGCTGGGATCCATTGAAACTCACATTCAAAGCACATCAAGAAGATTTTATTCCATCATTTGGTTTTCCAGTCAGTGATATTTGGTATACCACACCGAGCAATGATTCCATTGATCCTGAGCTCATTCTTGGAAGATTGAGCGTGAGTTCTTCTTCACAAGCGGAACAGGTTGTAGATAAATTGATTCAATATGACACATTGCAAGCCGGACCATGGATGAAGAATTTTCTCTTTCTCTCCGGTGGTGATGAAGATGATCCATTTTTCCATAATCAATTCGATGGCATTGCTCCATATGTTCTGGATCCACCTGTTTCAGGTGATACAATTCGCATACGACGCATCAATAAAACTGGTGGAGTGGATGAAAGCATTGCAACAAAGATTAGGTCGGCGGTCAATGATGGAACATTGTGGGTGAATTTTGCCGGACATGGTTCGCCCGAATATTTTGAATTGGATGGATGGCGTTCACAGGATTTGAATAATCCTCGAAAATATTTCATGCTCACGACCTTTTCCTGCAACTCAGGAGCTTTTGCCGAACCAACCACAGTCTGTAGAAATGAGTCTTATGTTCTCGAGCCGGGCAAAGGAGCAATTGCATCTGTTGGCAATACCTATACCGGAATCACAACTCCTGATTACTATAATTTCGTGACGATGTATTCTGCAATGTCAAAGTATGGTTTGCGCAGAATTGGCGATCTTGTTTTTTCGACAAAAATCGGTCAGGGAAATACAACAGACCCTTTCTTCAGAAATTCCATGATGCAATTTTGTTTGATTGGCGACCCTCTCACGAACCTTGCGCTTGCTCCACAACCTGATTATTATGTTCGATCTGAAGATATGCAAGTGAATCTTGTGACCGCTACCGATGAAACATTCACCATTCAGGGAGTGATTCGCAATCGTGGAATCAAGGATACCATGCCGGTTCAAGTGTATTGCATTCGTTCCTTTGCTGATCGGAAGGACACGATATCGGCAACCTATCAGGGATTTGCTCGAGAGCAAGTTGTGTCATTCACGTTCCCAACGCTTAATCAATCAGGAATTCATGGAATCAATATCATCATTGATCCTGCAAAATCCATTAATAATGAAGCGATTACAACAAATAATATTCTTGCATTTCCGGTGAATGTTTATGCTGCGACTCTCACGGTGATTGATCCCCTACCCGGCTGGAATGTTCAAGCAGATAAACCTCGATTCCGATTTTTGCTTCCATTGCGTAATCGTGAATTCACTTCCTATGAATTACGCATCGAGGCATTGGATGGAACCGTGATTGCAGACTTTTCAGGCATGCAGTCTTCCACGCTCACATTCGGTGAATTGCATGTGGATTGGACTCCGAATATTGTGCTTGCTCCCGGTGTGAGCGCACAGAATTATCTTTTGTATACCAGAACATTCGATACAAAAACATCTCAATTCAGCCCATGGGAAGTGACTCCATTTCATGCTTTATCATCGTCAATCAATGATACGGCATTCATTCATGTGAAGAAACTCTTTTCATTACCGGAAGCACGCACTATTGGTCTGGCAGAACAAGCTCAATCCGGTGCTCTTGCACTCGGTGCAAAAATTGTTCCCTTGCTGATTGAATCATGCAATGGAGGTGAAGATTTCCGATATGGCTATCTACGCTTCGGCAATCGTACATTCATAGAAAGAGTGGATGGCTCAAAATGGAATCTTCTTCATCTGAAACCATTCGACAGCATCGGGATCTATAGAGATTTCGATGCCTTTTATGGTGCTCAGGAAGATAGATATCGTGCAGGTAATAGCGGAGATTTGATTCGCTATTTGAGAGATTCCGTTGCAATTGGAGATCACATTGCAATCAGTGTTTCCGATGGGTCTTTCCGTGGTGCTCTTGTAACACCAAATGGCATGGATGGCGATGCTGAATCATTCATGAAAACATTGAAAGCATTCGGCGCGCAACAAATCGACTCAATATTTAAAGCACAATCATATCCGGATGGATCTTCGATTGCGAATGATGATCGATATCGTATTTCCTATGTGATGTATGGAGTAAAAGGCGGTATGCCCGGAAGTGCCAAAGAATTATTCGGTGCATACAATGATACATTATCATTGAATGTTGAACACTCCATTGCATTCAAACAAGGAATGTATTCAACCGGTCCTATAGGTCCGGCAATTGCATGGAAAGAATTATATGTACAAGACTCCTTAAACAATCAAGGTGCTTTGCAATATTATCTTCATGGCTGGAATAGCGCAAAACAGAATCGTACATTGATTGATTCCTCATACACAGGAACATTTTCGATCAATGCAATCGATGCATCTCGGTATCCCTATCTTGAAATCGAATCGTTATTCTCACGTCAGGCCGGCTCTCAAAGCCCCATGTTGAAAACCCTGATTGGTGTATATCTTCCTGCCGCGGAATTGGCTCCTGTTCCCTCTTCACTAAAAGTGAAAGGCACGGAACAAAGACCCGGTGGCCCCATTCGTGGTGACAGCATGTCATGCGAACTCGATATTTATAATCTGTCACTACGCCAAGCTTCCGATCCAACAATTCAATTATGCATCACTCAACAACCATTGAGTGGTGGTGGCAGCACTGAGACATCGATAAGCAGTTTGCAGAGCATACCAAAGGATTCACCTATTTCATATCAGATGAAAGCATCGACATTTGAATTGTCTGCTATTTCAGAATGGACCGCTCACATCAATTGCGAACAAAACAAAGCAGAATTGTTCTCATTCAATAATACGGCGAAGCAACAATTGACTATCGGCGAAGACACCGAACCTCCAACCATTGAAATTCTCGCGGATGGCAAAGTGGTGAGAGAATACGATGTCGTGGCACTCAATCCACGCATCACGGTTCGTATTCTCGATAATGCCTATTTGCCGATCGATACGACTAAAACATTCATTCGAACCAATCCATTTGCTGTGAGATCGGATAGAAATATTCGTGATTATGCATTTGTGCGTGGAACTTATGGAAATGCAATGCGCGCTGAATTTTCCTATGTCCCGGAAAATAGATTGGAAGTTGGAGAGAATATCATCTATGTGATTACGGAAGATGCATCTGCAAACAAAGACACACTCCGTAGGACCGTCTTGGTTGTGCTCAATAGTTCAATCAATGAATTATCCAATTATCCCAATCCCGTACTTAGTGGATCACCCATCAATTTCGATCTCACCTATGCTTCGCAAGTAAAGGAAGCCTTGTACACACTTTCAATTGCAGACATTCGTGGCGCTATCGTGCATGCAATGAAGGGTAATGTTTCAATCGGAAGAAATACGATTGCATGGAATGGAAGAAATGCTGAAGGGACACCTATGCCGCCGGGTGTATATGTGTATCGACTGGACATCACCGGTGATACATTCGTGGAACCGAGCTATGGAAAGATGATCATCATTGAATAATGATCACAATGATTCGCAATATGCTTTGAATGAATCAAGAATAGCTTGCCAACCCGCTCTCTGCATGTCTTCTGAATGTACATGTTCCGGATCAAAGACTTCAGTCACCAACACATGCTCACCCTCATCCTGAAATGTCACTCTCACTTTTCGCTTATCACCTAAAGTATAGAAAAGAACGGAATTCTCCTGAATTTCATCGAATGTGCCCCATAAATCAAAACTTACACTACCGTCTTTGGCAGCCATTGTTTAGGTAAATGTCCCGCCAACTTTGAAATCACTCACTGCTTTTGGACAATGCCAATCAAGCGAGGCCTGATTCCAATGAATAATATGCTCGGGAAGTACAAAGCACTCCCAAATAGAAGAAAGGGTTTTGTAATGGATGTAGAAACGGTTATCGGCATGACAATACTCTCAAAAAAAAATGCCTTATCATCGGGGGGAAGTGATGACAAGGCATGCAGCATAAAGAGGAAGTAACGGCTTGCGCCGTTGAGCGGGAAACGAGGGTCGAACTCGCGACATCAACCTTGGCAA
>Ga0169931_10003824_pt1 | contig 23726 bp, 22 predicted proteins | sample Kivu_15m_20L_FD_129675 | JGI IMG/M metagenome (GOLD analysis project Ga0169931, IMG submission 129675) | Freshwater microbial communities from Lake Kivu, Western Province, Rwanda to study Microbial Dark Matter (Phase II) - Kivu_15m_20L... | ecosystem: Environmental > Aquatic > Freshwater > Lake...
GTTGTCCGCCTTGTCCATGCATTAAAAGAATGTCTATACCGTGTTTTTCACAGTACTTTTTACCAAGAGCTTCGATTTTCTTATTGATATCCTCAATTTTACGCATTGTTTCTTCCTCTAACCTTCCACCTTCTTTTTGTTGGTAAGCCATAATTGCAGCTTCCATTTGTTGAGCTTTTTGTTGAGCTTGCGCAATTTCATTTTGAGAGAGCAATCCTTGCCGAGCTTCTTGATCCTTACGTTGCAAGTAATTTTGATATTCTGTTGTTCTTTTCTGAACCTCCGCCTGGAAAGCTTTTTGTTTTTTTGTCACAGCTTCATCTTCCTTTTTGTAATACTCAAAGTACTCTTTGATACTATCGTTGTGATAAAATGCGATTTTTAAATCCCCAACATTTCTCGCCTCTACTTTTGGCGTCGTGTCTTTTGGTGTATTCGATTTTTTTTCGCCACAACTCGCTAAAATGGTTGCAGTACAGACAAGAATAAATAGTTTTTTCATGATAATTTTTGTTGAATTAACATCCAATCGTTGCGCATATCGACAAATCGTTTAACGCAATTGGAAATAAAATTTGCATCTATAAGTGAATCCAATAAATCTAAATTGTTCACTTCGTTTTCAGGAATTTTAAAAATTTGTTCGAATCCAGAAAGTTCGATTTTTAAAATGTATTTACCGTTGTATTGATGTACTTGAATCAATAGACGATCGTGCGGAATTTGTTTGACCAATCTCATATTAAACCAGTTCCCCTTCTAATTTCTTAAATGTAAAAGGCACACGCACAATGTGTTCATAATCACGACCAACCTCTTTCATGTCTTCATCACAAGCATGATAAAACCATTCAACCTCTGAAATCAATCCCTTTTCTTTCAAATTATTCAACTGATACAATAAATGTAAAACCTCTTTTGAAGAGGATACATTCAAACATTCCAATTGAAATTGAAAAATGGTTTTGGTTGCCGGTTCACGCAAATAATCTTTAAACCAATTTTGAATTGGCTCCCAAAAAGTGCCAGCATCAACGGGTATTGATTTTCCTGAAATTTTCATTTCTCCAGAAGAACAAAAAGAAATGAAGGGAGTATCAGAAGTTGCTTCAATAATGAGTTTTTCCATTTTATAATTGAGGGGCGAAAGTTAGGTATTTTTAATGTTAGAATTTTGTTTTGTAACTATAAAGTTTGGAAATTTTGTTAATCAAGGAAATGAATCCAAAATCAATACGGTTCAGCCATTTGTAACCTAATAATCTTTAGAATTATTCAGAAAACAATAGAGATGAAATTTGTTTTTCCTAAGTTTAATCAATATCAGTAAAGCTCTATGAATAAATCATTCATTCCGAATTTCTTGGATATTTGAGAATAGCTAAAACGAAGAAACTTTAGTCGATTTGACGTAAATGCTTTAAGAAATATACCTTAAAATCCTAGAGTAAAACCCTATTCACACTCACACGCTTTACATTCCTCCTCTGTAGAAAAGCCACGCGCTGAACAACCACTGTATCCAATCTGCTCACATTGATTTTTGTTCTTATTGTAAAACCATCTCACGAAATAGGCTTGGCAAGCTTCATTTGGAGGAGTCTCTTTACATGTAGCAATTTCGTCTCCACAGTTCTTTTTGCAATTTGTGAATAGCATTACTGCTGTAAAAACAGTTAAGAGAAGGTTCATTTTTAATTTCATTGAAAAGAATTTGGTTTTGGTTAAAAATCGCGCTTAAATGAATGTGGGTCGTTGTGATTTTCCTCGATTTGGTCTTTCACCCGTTGAATACTTTGTGCTAAAATCAAAAGGTCGCGTGAAGCATTTTTAGTCAACCAATCCCAACTTTCCGCCTCATGATCTACCGCAAGTGCAATGTGATAAAGTGTCTCAAAACGATTGTCAATCAGCCATTTTCGTGCTTTTTTATTTCCTTCAGCGGCATGAATCATTGCCATTACATGCGCATATCCATTTTCAACTAACCAATCTCTAGCTTCATCTTTGAGATAAATAGCATAAACCGACAAGTACAACTCATTATAACCTTCATCGAGTAGCCATTTCTGCAAATCTGGATTTCCTTCAACCGCTTTCGCCCATGCCAAAATAACCAAAGAAGGATAATCAATTGGCTTTAATGGAACAACTTTAGGTGCCTCAACCTCCGATTTCGAATTCTTTTTTTTGAACAGTCCAAACATATTAATGCGCAAAGAATAAATAAGAAACGAAGATAGCCGAAATTCCACCAATCAAATCACAGAATAAACCTGCCCAAACGGCATATCGCGTATTTGTAACGCCAACAGAGCCAAAATAAACTGCCAGAACATAAAAAGTTGTTTCAGTACTTCCTTGAAAAGTAGAAGCTAGATTTCCAACAAATGAATCAGGACCAAACAGCTTATTTTCAAATAGTTCAACCATTAAACCTCTAGCTCCACTTCCAGAAAAAGGTTTCATAAATAAAACTGGCAAGGCATCCACAAATTCTACCGCTTTTAAACCTGCGGCAAGCAAAAACCACTTTATTCCCATCATCAAATCGTCTAAAGCGCCAGATGCACGGAAAACGCCGATTGCAACCAACATCGCAATGAGGTAAGGTACAATAGTTAATGCCACTTGAAAACCACCTTTTGCACCTTCAATAAACGTATCGAATGCGTTGATTTTTTTGCGAAATGCCAACCACAGAAACGAGCCGATTACACAAAAAATAATGGTTGAACTAAGAATGGAAGAAATAGCATCGATATGTTCGGGGAAACTTTTAATTAACAATAATATTCCTACAATGAAGGCAGTAAATCCACCGAGATAGAGTAATACGACTTTATCTAATAAGTTGATTTTTTGTCGCCAAGCCACGAAAAGTAAGCCCGCAAGTGACGCAAAAAAAGTTGCAATTAATATGGGCAAGAATACACCTGTAACCGAACTTGAACCTGCTGCTGCCCTACTCGCCAAAACACTAACAGGAATAATGGTTAAACCTGATGTATTAAGAACCAAAAACATAATTTGTGCATTTGTAGCAGTCTTAGGCTCAGGATTCAAGTTTTGCAATTCCTGCATGGCTTTAAGTCCAACTGGTGTTGCGGCATTATCTAAACCGAGCATGTTGGCTGAAAAGTTCAGCATAATTGCGCCAGTAGCGGGATGATTTTTCGGGATGTCTGGAAAAAGTCGAACAAATAAAGGAGAAATGGCGCGTGATAAAATGCCTATTGCTCCTCCTTCCTCACCAATTTTTAATATGCCCATCCACAAACAAAGCGTTCCCGTCATGAAAATCGCTAATTCAAAACCTGTTTTTGAAGAGCTAAACAGTGCATCCAACATGGACTGCAAAACAGCGTAATCTTGCCAAAAAATCAACTTTGAAAAGCCCATTATTATTGCAATCGCAAACAACGAAAGCCAAATTCGATTTAAAACCATTATACGAAGGTGGAATTTTAATTGCTTGGTGGAGATTAAGAAAGACCTTTTCTTTCAACACTTCTATTTTTAAAACAAACCAAATCCTTTGATCCTTGTTCTTTCTATTCTTTGAAACCTATTTTTGTAAAATGAAACATCAGATTCTTAAAGATTTAAATTGGCGTTATGCCACTAAAAAATACGATAGCACTAAACAAATTAGCAACGAAGATTGGCAAATTATTTTGGAGTCGTTGCGCTTAACACCAACAAGTTATGGTCTTTATCCGCTCCATTTTATTGAAGTTGAATCCGAAGAACTTAGAAGTCAATTGCGCGAGAAAGCTTGGGGACAATCGCAAATCACTGACGCATCGAAGATTTTGATTTTGTGTATAAAGACCGATGTAAACGCTGCATACATTGACCAACACATTCTTCGTACAGCAAAAATTCGCAATCAAGATCCAGAAAAAATCAAAGGATATGGGGAATTCGTTAAAAAACAACTGATTCTAAAAGGTGAAGAAGAAATTGTACGTTGGAATGAGAAGCAAGCGTACATCGCCTTGGGTCAACTCATGCATACTTGTGCGAGTTTAAAAATTGATGCAACACCAATGGAAGGTTTTGAACCTGAATCTTTTGATGAAATTCTTGGTCTTAAAGAAAAGAACTTAAAATCGGTTTTGGTTTGTGCAATAGGCTACCGTTCCGAAGAAGATGGAAACCAGCATCTACCGAAAATACGGAAAGACTTGGATGAGATTATTGAAGTTCTTTAGTTCTAAATCTTCACTCAATGAATCCAAGAGATATTTTCTCAGAGGATGAAATCTTATTGGAAATAATTCAAAAGGTTTCTATTCCTTTAATTGTTTCTTCCAAAAACGTTTTACACGATTTAATGAGTTGTATCATTGAGCAGCAAATTCATTATAGAAGCACCAAGAATATATTCAAAAACCTTTTGAAAAAGGCTGAAATTACTGAATTAACACTCGAAAATTTCTCTGTTTTTGACGAAAAAGCTTTACAATTCATTAAAATTTCTTCCAACAAGACCGAAACCATCAGTCGGGTTTGTGACTTTTTTGAGCAAAATAATGTGGATTGGGAAAATCTTTCTGACGCCGAAGTACGCGAAAAACTTTCCTCCATTAAAGGAATTGGATCTTGGACCATTGATATGTTTTGCTTTAAACCAATTACGATGCAATATGTCGCAAAAAAATGATTCGTGGTTTAATGCCGACATGACATTCGATGTAATTAAATACGACATATTATGTCATCGTCGGTATTATACATTGAGGCGAGAAAATATTTTTCCAGTTGACGATTTTCATTTAAAGCAAATCATGATAAAAGTTTACAACTTAAACGAAAACTCTAAGTTAAAATCTCAAATGCTTTCAATTTCAAAGAATTGGAAAAACAAAAAGTCATTAGCAGTTTTATATTTATTAGAATACAAACGAATTTTATTCTCTTAGCTTTCACCCTTCGACTCTTCAAACTTCACTTTCTCCGCGGCGGATTTCAGTTTTCAACTCTTCACTCCTCACTATTCACTCTTTAAACCTCACTTTCTCCACCGCGGCGGATTTCAACTTTCAACTTTCAGTTTTCAACTCTTCACTCCTCACTCTTCACTTTCAACTCTACACCCTTCGACTCCGCTCACTCTTCACTCTTCACTCTTCACTCCTCACTTTCAACTTTCAGTTCTCAACTCTAATTTTCCCCTAAACCGCTAACTTATAACTAATTTAACATTCGTCACGGTTAATGTCGTACCTTTGCACCCAATTTTAAAATTATTACATGACATTTGAAGAGCTGGGATTGAGGAGAGAGGTGCTGAAGTCGTTATCAGAATTGGGTTTTGAAGCACCAACCCCCATCCAGGAAAAAGCCATTCCCTACTTGATGCAAGAGGAATGCGATTTTGTCGGCCTTGCGCAGACAGGAACAGGTAAAACGGCAGCATTCGGCTTGCCGCTCATTAACAATATCAATACTGAGGCACGACTTCCACAAGGATTGATTATTTGTCCTACACGTGAATTGTGTTTGCAAATCACGAAAGATCTTGAAACTTTCTCCAAATACCTCGACCTTAGAGTCGTTTCGGTTTACGGAGGAACAGACATTCGCCGTCAAATTACAGAAGTGAAAAAAGGTGCTGCAATTATCGTTGCAACTCCAGGTCGCTTGGTGGATTTGATGAACAGAAAAGTGGTTCAATTGCAAGAAGTTAAGTACGTTGTACTTGACGAAGCTGACGAAATGCTCAACATGGGCTTTAAGGAGGACATCGACGCAGTTTTGGACATGACACCTTTAGAGAAAAATGTATGGTTGTTTTCTGCAACTATGCCTGCTGAAGTTGCTCGTATCGCAAAAACTTACATGGATGAACCGCTTGAGGTTTCAATTGGACACAAAAATCAAAGTAACGAAAACATCGACCACATTTATTATTTGGTAAAAGAAAGAGATCGTTACGAAGCTGTAAAAAGATTAATCGACTTTAATCCACAGATTTACGGTTTGATTTTTTGTCGTACGAAAAACGAAACTGCCGCTGTTGCCGAAAAATTGGCAAAAGAAGGTTACAATGCTGAACCATTACATGGCGACCTTACTCAAGCGATGCGCGATAGAGTAATGGATCGTTTTAGAAGTAAAGAGTTACAACTTTTGGTTGCTACTGATGTTGCTGCTAGAGGTTTGGACATTGATAACATTACACACGTTATCAATTACAACCTTCCAGACGACATCGAAAACTATACCCACCGAAGTGGACGAACAGCTCGTGCAGGAAAAAAAGGGGAATCTTTAGTCTTGGTGAACGGAAAAGAATTGTTCAAAATCAAGGCGATTGAAAAACAAATGCGTACAACTTTCACAGTTGGCGTTATTCCTAATGCTGAAGAAATTTGTGAAATTCAGTTGATGAAATTAATCAACAACACAATTGAAACGGAGGTTAAGGAAGATGACATTGAAAAATTCATCCCTCAGATCATGTCTTCTTTTGAGCATTTTACAAAAGAAGAAGTGATTAAAAAATTCGTTTCAGCGGAATTTAACCGATTCATCGAATATTACGAAAGAGCTGGTGACCTGAATGTTTCAGCTCGAAAAGATGAAGGAAAAGATCGTAAAAGCGCAAAATCAGAGAAAGCACGTGACGAAGGAAAAACAAGATTTTTCTTGAATATCGGTCGTCGAGATGGCTTAAATCCAGGTGCGTTGTTACGAGTTGTTTGTGATGCAACAGGTTTAAAATCGCAAAACATCGGACGAATTGACCTTATGGCTTCTTTCTCCTTTTTCGACGCTGACGAGGAATTCACTGAAAGAATTTTGAAACATGTGAATGGAGCAAATTTCGAAGGACATCCACTTTCAGTTGAAGTCACCACATCTGGCGACAACAAAGGCTCGAAAGGTGGTGGCGGTGGAAAATTCCGAAGTGAAAAATCAGGTGACTCTCGCTATGGATCTAAAAAAGGTTCAGGTTCATTTGGTGGCGGTAGAAGAGATAGTTCTTACGGCGGAGGAAGAGAAAAATCTTTTGGTGGTCGCGACGATAGAAAAAAATCTTTCGGCGGTGATGACAAAAAGAAATCTTTTGGAGGCGATGATAAGAAAAAATCTTTCGGAGGTCGCGACGGACAAAGCAGACCTTTTGCTCGCAAAAAATAATTCAATAAACTCAAAATTTTATTTTTTACTATTTAATCGATGGAAATTAGAAACATCGCAATTATTGCACACGTTGACCACGGTAAAACGACGTTGGTTGACAAAATGATTGAAGCAGGTAGCGTTTTAAACGAACGCGACCGTCCGACTGGAGAACTTATCATGGACAACAACGACCTCGAACGCGAAAGAGGAATTACAATTGTTTCCAAAAACGTTTCTGTAACTTACAAAGGAACCAAAATCAACATCATCGACACACCAGGTCACGCCGACTTTGGTGGAGAAGTGGAGCGTGTTTTGAATATGGCAGATGGTGTTTGTTTATTAGTGGATGCTTTTGAAGGTCCGATGCCTCAAACACGTTTCGTTCTTGGTAAAGCGCTTTCTATGGGTATCAAGCCATTGTTAGTGATAAACAAGGTGGACAAAGAAAATTGTACGCCAGATGAAGTACACGAAAAAGTGTTCGACCTTATGTTTGAATTAGACGCAAACGAAGAACAATTGAATTTCCCTACAATTTATGGTTCAGCTAAAAACGGCTGGATGTCAACCGATTGGAAGAAACAAACGGATTCAATTGCGCCTTTACTTGACGAAATTTTGAATTATTTCCCTGTTCGTAAAATTGAAGAAGGAAATACGCAAATGTTGATTACTTCTTTGGATTATTCATCTTATGTTGGTCGTATCGCAATTGGTCGTCTATCAAGAGGTGAAATTAAAGAAGGACAACCGATTTTATTAGCGAAACGCGACGGTGAATTGCAAAAACACAGAATTAAAGAAGTCTTTGTTTTCGAAGGTTTGGAGCGGGTAAAAGTGGCAAGTGTACAAGCTGGAGATATTTGTGCAATTACAGGTTTGGAAGGTTTTGACATTGGCGATTCTATTTGTGACGCTGAAAATCCTGAACCACTTCAAACGATTCAATTGGACGAACCAACAATGTCTATGTTATTCACAATCAACGATTCACCGTTTTTTGGAAAAGAAGGAAAATTCGTTACTTCTCGACATATACAAGAGCGTTTGATTAAAGAATTGGAGAAAAACTTAGCATTACGTGTAATCGAAACGGACAAAGCCGACCGTTGGATGGTTTACGGACGTGGTGTATTGCATTTATCCGTTTTGATTGAAACAATGCGTCGTGAAGGGTATGAATTACAAGTTGGGCAACCACAAGTAATTTTCAAAGAAATCGACGGTGTAAAATGTGAACCAGTTGAAGAATTGACAATCGACTTACCGGAAGAATTCAGTGGAACTGCTGTTGAAGCAGTAAGTATCCGTAAAGGAGAAATGACCAATATGGCTCCGAAAGGTGGTCGTATGATCATCCAATTCATCATTCCTTCGCGTGGAATTATTGGATTAAGAAGTTATTTGTTGACGCAAACTGCCGGTGAAGCAATTATGACACACCGTTATTTGGAATACCAACCGTACAAAGGTGACATTCCGGGTCGTCAGAATGGTTCATTAATTTCTTTGGAGCAAGGTTCAGCGATTCCTTATTCGTTGAACAACTTGCAAGACCGCGGACGTTTCTTTGTTCATCCGAACGAGGATATTTATGAGGGTCAGGTAATTGGTGAAAATTCACGTCAGGGTGACTTGTGTGTGAACGTAACGAAAACGAAGAAATTGACCAACATGCGTGCCTCTGGTTCAGACGACAAAGTACGTTTGGCACCACCACGTGTTTTCAGTTTGGAAGAATGTTTGGAATACATCCAAGACGATGAATTTGTGGAAGTTACACCAAAAAGTTTAAGAATACGTAAAATTCTTTTGCGTGAGGCAGAAAGAAAACGCGGTATGAAAATCACGTTTTAAATAACGTTTAAACATCATCTAAAGCTCGTCACAAAAGGCGGGCTTTTTTTGTGCAAAGGTTTATGAAGAAAAGAAAAAAATATTATTCAAGTTATTGGTATTAAACAACATAAGATTTAACCAAATCAATTTCAACACTCAAAAGGATTTATACCGACGATGACATAAAATGTCGTATAATAAAATAGCTGAATGTCATGTCGGTATTATACCACAAGGGATTTATTACACCACAATATTTGTGTCAATTGGTATTAAGCGATATTGCTTTAGAATTTACAAGTGCAGAAAAAATGTGGTTCGAATGTCCACTTTTTTAATGCTTACAATTTGCGTGATTTTCATGCTTTCGTTTCGGAACCGGATCATATCCAAAAGTTCCCCACGGGTGACATTTACTAATTCGTTTTACGCCCAACCACAAACCTTTTAAAACGCCCCATTCCTCGATGGCTTGAATCGCGTAATGTGAACAAGTTGGTTGATGTCGACAATTTTGACCGAGTAAAGGAGAAATCAACCACTGGTAAACTCTTATCGGAAAAATGAATAGGTAGCGAAAAATAATCACAAACAAAGGTAAGTATTCAGTTTCTTTGTGCCTATGCTGAATCATAAAACAGTACTTTCTTTAACTTTTCTATATTCCATTTTTGTTTTAGTTTGGGTGCAACCGTTCACGGAAAGTCCCATAAATGATGATTGGGCTTATTTGCTTACCGTTAAATTTTTCCACGAAAACAACGCTTGGTATTTTTCCTATTGGCCGAGCATGACACTTGTTGGGCAAAGTGTTTTCGGGATTGTTTTCTCCAAAATTGTTGGTTTTTCAATCGTCAAAATTCGCCTACTTACTTTTTCACTTTCGATTTTATCGTTATTACTGACTTATTTTCTCACGTGGCGAATTTCCAAAAGTTATCAAACCGCTCTTATTGCCTGGATAATTGCTTGTGTCTTTCCTTTCACCATGCATTTATCACTCAGTTTCATGACTGAAATTTATGAATGGTTTGGAGTGCTTTGTTCACTGTTATTGTTTCAAATTTTGCTTGCCAACCTACGTAAATCAATTTGGATTCTTTTGATTTTCAGTTGTTTGTTTACTGTTCTTGTCAGACAAACTTCACTTGTGATTCCTTTATCCATCTTTTTGGTTGCGGTGATCTCAGGCAGAAAAAGAATTTCGATTAAATGGTCAATTCTCAACTTGTTTCTGTGTATTGTCGCAATCATCATTTGTCAAAATTGGCAACTAACTATTCAACCTGAGATTAGAGCGCACGGGGTTGATGTACTCTTTAAAAATGTCATAAATCATTTTCCAAGTGTTTATGTTGAACGAATTTTTGGAATTGTTCAGTTGATTGGATTTTTCTTAATTCCGTTAACTTTTATCTATTTCAAAACGGCAACAATTCGCTCCAGTTGGAAAGTGAGTTTTTTAATTCTCCTACTTCTTACACCACTGTTTTATTTTGGATTTGGCAACTTCCCTTACGGAAATACCTTCACTTTATTTGAATGGGGTCCTCGCTTTTTAAAGGATACTCCAACTTTTATCAATGTTTCAGATTTACCAAAATTCGTAAATGTTGTTATTCATGGTTTTTCACTTTTCAGTATAGCATTTTGGCTTTCAAATTTGTACAATTGGTTTAAAAATCAAGGGGTTAGATTGACTGTTAATATTAATCCTTTTACGCTTTTACTTGTTCTGTCAATTGTTTTTAACATGATAATCCACTTACTCGTACCTGTTTTTTTTGACAGACACCTCTTTCTCACCTTACAATTACTTTTTTTACTCATTTTGACCACAAAATCGACTCAAAGCGGCTTTTTGTCCAAACCGTTAATATTAAAATCAGCAATCGTTTTCGTAATGTTCCTTAGCCTTAATTTAGGAATGAATAAAAGTTATTTCACCTGGCTCAACGCTCAAAAAGAATAAAGTGATATTGCTTTCGGATTCACGAGTGCCAAGAATATTGACGGCGGACAAATATTTAACGGTTGGCATCAAACAACACGTAAATCCCACCAAAATTCTAGGGTTAGCTGGTATCATGTCCACAACGTCGATTGGATTGTTTCCAATAAACAAGATTCAACTTACCAAACGGTTAAATCGACTTTATTTCAAAAGAACTTGGGTTGGACGGTTGATACGCTTTATCTGCTCAGAAGGTGAAATTTTAATTTTTCAAACAAAACTTTCATCTCATTTAAACATTCTTTCCCACAAAAATTTTCACTTAACATCATTTTAATAAATTTTTAGTTTTACTTTGTGTACTTATTACAATAAGTCAAATATGATGCTAAATCCAATTTTATTGAACTGATGAAGGTCTTGACACCAAAATCGATAAAGATTACTTGGGGTTTCCGTGGAAATTTGGGTAAAGTGAAATTCACTGTTTTACTCTTGCTTCTATTTTTCTCACTGAATTCGCAGGTCAATTTACCTTCAATTGATACCATTTCATTAAACAATTTCCAATCTGTAAAAAAAGCACCTTTAAAAGGTTTTAACATCAACGGTTTTTACAGATTTTATGCCCAACATCGTTTAATGGCCAATCCATACATGATAAACAATGTTGCTGGAGTTCCTTACTACGTTAGCGGTCGCTCGATTTTGGTTGGTGACGACACCCAACTTCCTGAATTGACCTTAAATATTTCAGGTAGAGTCAATTCTCAAACTTCTTTCGGAACGGATTTGGTGGTTTGGAACCAAAATAACGGACAATTTGATTACTACCGCAACCTGCTTTTGGGAATCAACTTGTACGGAAATTTTGAAACTGAAATCGGGAATTTTTCACTTCGAATGGGCGGAATCCATTGGCACAACATGACTGCGTTTACTATGCGTTCGTTTTTCGGGTTCAATCGTTTTAGTTTGTTTGAACGAAATCCTTGGGATCCTCAATTCAAAAATATCGACCAACGCTACTCTGAATATTATGACAAAGGCGCAATTACACAAGACGCACGTTGGGCCAATCAAGCGGTACAGGGTTTTCTGATGGACGTGACCGAATTACCTTGGAATCTCTCCGCCAATTTGATTTATGGAAAAACGCAAAATGCAGGTTCAGCTTTCTTCGACCAAACAGAAATCACGAGTAATCAGCCGAATAGTTCATTTGTGCAGTTTTACAGAAACACCGTTCCAAATTTCGTTTACGGCGGAAGACTTATAAAAGGTATCCAAAAACATAAATTAAGCCTAAATTCTTTGAGTCGCCGCACATTTCTCGACGAATTAACCACACAAGCTATTAATCAACACGTGGTTTCAATCGACGCGGATTTGAAATTTAAAAGTTTTTCATTTGAAGGGGAAGTTGCTTTAGCGAAATACATGGAATTACCTGTCGGAGAAATGATTACCATGAAACTCCGCACGGATAAATCTTTAACGAAAATTCCTTTCCAACTTCATTTTTTCCGTGTAAATCCGAATGCGATGAACAACAACAGTGAAGTGATTAATACCTCAGTTGTTGACCTTCAATCGGCATCAGCTGGCGGTGCGCCTGTTATTGGTTCCAACGGAGTTTTACAACAAAATGGAAGCGCAATGGTCGGAATTTCTCAAATGACCAACAACAGACAAGGATTCAGCTTGAACGGGGATTTTAACATCGGAAAATTGAAAGGTGCACTTGCCGTTGGTGTGGCGAAAGAAATTGAAAATATCAACGACGAAATCACTGTAGGTTACAGCATCAATAGCTTGACAATGGCGCGTTTTTGGCGTTGGAGTTTTCCAGCAAATGTTGGTCCTTACGGCAGAAAAAGCGTGTTGTTTCGCTCTGTTTTCCAAACGGTTAAACTAACTGACTTAGGCGACAACAACGAAGTGGTGAATGACAAACATTTCAGCAATATCGAATTTCAATTAAAACACAAAGTCAAAGTTTTTGGTAAAAATTTACACGCATTCTATGTTGGGGCTTACAATTCTGTTCAACCGAAATTTTCTCCGATAACCGTGTTTAACGAAAACGCATACATTCGCCATTACGCCCACCAACTTGAATTCTACTACTCAATAACGCCGGAATTCATCTTCAATTTTTACTCTGGCTGGGAAAGAATCATTGGAAATTACAGCACACGAGTTGATTTGGATTCCAAACGTCCTTTGAACCAAAGTAATCTCGGAATTGGTGTTGGATTCGACTACATGATTGCCAAAAACACAGGTTTATATTTCAGACATCGTTGGTTTACTTACGAGGACAGAAGTTTTACACAAGACAATTTCCGCGGTAACGAATCCACTTTAGAACTTAAAATTTTCTTCTAATGAAAAAATTGATTTACATACTTTTTTCGCTGCTTTTCACGCATTTCCTCTGGTCGCAGGAGCGAAAGTTTCAGGTAAACGGTGACGCACGCGGTTACTTGTTTGCTAAAAATATGTTGATTGACAAAGCTTTAGATACTATCAATGCACCAAGAGCTAATTACGGACACACTTTATTGGATTTGGGTTTCAGTATTTTCCCAAACAACAACACGGAAATCATCAGTAGTTTCCGAATTCGTAATGAACTAGGTGGTTTTTGGGGTGGAGGTGTTTCCTTCAACGTTCGTCAATTGACCTTAAATGGTGTTGCAGGAAATAAAGTGAAATACAACTTAGGTGACATTGATGTAAAAATGACGCCATACACACTTTACAATTTTCAAGAAGAAGGAATCGTAAACGAAGCGGAAATTTTTGCTTTACGCCGACAAGTGGTGCATTACGACATGTTTTATATGCCCAACAATACTTGGCGTATGCAAGGCGGACAAGTTGCTTTCGGACTTAAATTCAATAAAGTATTACAAGCACTTGAATTCAAAGGATTCATCACACGCCAACGACCAACAGACGGAATCACCATTCCCGAACGACTTTTTGGCGGTGGTTCTGCAACTTGGAAACAAAACGACCAACTTCAATTTTCCTACAACAGCATCAGTTTATTTGATTTGACCCGCACCATTAACGACAGTATTCGCTACAAAAATCACGTGCAAACCTTGAGTGCAAAATACAGAAGCAAAACCCAACATAATTTCCAATGGGGTGTTGATGCTGAGGGAGGAACATCGAACGTGAACTACATCAACTACACCAATCCTGCAGCACCTGATTTACAAAATGACTGGTTTTATGATGCTGCTTTCGTTTTTGATTACAAAAAATCAAAAATTGTCACAAAATTGGGATACAAAGATGTTGGTGCAGATTTTTTCTCACCTGGCGCTCAAACAAAACGCGTTGACTTCACCAAATTTCCGGGTGTTTTTCAGCAGTACACGAACAATGCGGTCGGACGAGCTATAAATCTAACAGACATCATTAACCACAACGCAGGTTATTCCTACCAATTATCGGATAGACTGATGGCGTACAACGTAGCTTATGACAATATCAACCCTTACGGAATTGCGACGCCAAACCGACGCGGTGTTTATTTCAATTTGGAACAAAAAGATTCTTTGAAATTTAAGCGCAGTTTTATTCAGATTGCTCAGTTGTTTGAATCGCGCGGAATGGGAACCAATGTCAAAAAATCGTTTACCTCTCTCGCTGGAGGAATGGACATTGCACTCAATGATTTTCTTGCGTGGAAAAGAGAAATCGTTTTCAATTTTGGCGTTCGTCACGACATAACTAATCGCGGTGGTGAGGATTACAAGAAAATCAAATTAACAAGTACTCTTATTGATGTAGGACTTTCCGTTCGTTTGGTTGGAAAACTTGACCTTTTATTGGGAACTAAATATTTCAAAGCAGCAGGAAATGAATTTGTTAACACACGAAATGCTTTCAATACAATAACCGATTTATTAACCGTTTCAATGGATTTCACAGAAACAACAATAGCTGGTGGATTTCGCTACAAATTCAGTGAGAAAAATCAACTTTTATTGAATTACCAATTGCACCAAATCAAGGACAATAAGCCTTCGGGAATTAATTACGGTATTTCCCAATTCAACATTTTATACACTTTAAGTTTTTAAGTCATGAAAAAACTACTCTTATTTTCAATCGTAATTTCTGCGCTAATCAGTTGCAGGAAATTCGACAAAGACAATTTTGACGGGCCAAGTTTGGAGGATAGTTTCGGTCCCTTTGCCATTCTTGAAGATTTGAATCGCGGCAACTACGAAGTTGATTTTTCAGCGGGACAAAAAGTAGCTTTCAATATGACCTTATCGAAAAATACGAATTGGGTTATTAAAATTGAAGGAGCAAACTCAGGCGCAATCCGAACAATCACAGGAACAGAAAGGATTTTATCACTTGAAAATGCACTTTGGAACGGTGGAGCGAACAAATTTCCAAGTTTCAACCTCGAAAAAGCTTACATAACAGTAACTTTTCCTAACGAAGAGAATAGTCCGATTGTAAGAGACTCCGTTTTAATAACAGGACTGAAACAAGATCAAGGATTTTTGATTACAAGTTTTGAATCGGGAATTGCTCCGAATTGGCAGCAGTTTAACCAAACCACCGTTCAAGGAAAAATCGAATGTGACCCAGATTTAGCGGCGAAAGGTTCATGTTTTTATTCGTGGAATGGAACAGTGGGTTGGGATTGGGCAATCGGATCGGTTACCGTTAAACCGCCAGCAGGAAGCACCTCTTTCAATTTGCCAGCTAGTGCGAATAATTTGTTCTTCAACATTGCTTTCAAGGCTTTACAAAATGTTGGTCCGCAAAACTCATTCCTACTTTTTTGGTTCGACGAAGATGATAATGGTGACGGCGTTTTTGATTTGAACACAGAAGATCGCTTCATTTATGAATATTGGTCAAACACACTCGATTGGGATTTAATTTCCAGAAAATACGCCGATTTGAAATTTGACAAAGACGGAGCAGTTCAAAACACCAACGGAAACGGTCTTACGGAACCTTCAAAATTAATTTCGGTGAACGTATTTTTCTTAGCAAACCCTGGAAATGGAAATGCAAAAGCTTATGCCGACCACATGATTTTCACGCTAAACGAACCTTATCAGCCTTGAGAAATTTCGTTTACATAGTTGGTTTGTTCGTTGCCTTAAGCAGTTGTCAGTTCGTGCAATTTCAGCAACAGCAATTGTATGACCATTACGAAAGTCCGACCGTTGAACAAGTGCCTGAGGCTGTCATTTTCAGCGATGCACAAGGTTCCTTATGGCATTCACTTTTCACTTGTGGCGATTTTAAAATCACAAACGAAACCGCTTACTCCGGAAAAAACAGCATTAAACTTTCGTGGGATAAATCAAAAGGTTGTGAATGGTTGGGTTTTGGAAACAGTTTTTCCAATTGGTCGGCAGTGGATTTGTCGGAAGAAAGAAACAAAAAAGCACTTACATTTTTCGTTCGTACCCAAGAGAAAAGTTCTGGCGCCGTGACGATTGTGGCGAATTTGGAAGACTTTGGCGGGGGCGGTTCCTATTTGTATTTGGACACCAAAAAATATTTAGATGGCTTAAATCTCGACACAAATTGGAAACAAATGATTGTGCCACTTTGGGATTTTCCGTTAATAGAAGAAGAGTTTGACATTCGCGCCATTAAGCAGGTGAAATTTCAGTTAGAAGGCGGTGGAAGTTTTTATCTCGACGAAATTCGTTTAATCGATTATTCCCCTCAACAATACCAAGAATTCCGAAAGAGAATTGAAACTTTAAAACCAAAAGGTGAACCGAAACAATTGATTTTCAAGCCAGAAGAATTTGAGTTTAGTGTTTGGAATGCTGGAAAAACGGCTTGTCAAGATTTGAACTTGGTAACTCAAAACAACAAAAAAATCTTAAGTTGGGATTACAACGCAGAAAAATGTTCTTGGGCGCAATGGGGAATCAATTGGAACGGATGGTATCAAGTGAATTTTAGAGGAATTACGGAAATTTCACAACTCGAATTCAGTTATCGAACCAACGGGAATTTCAAGATTTACCTCGAAGATTTTCGCGGAAATTCAAAGGAAATTTTTCAAGCAGCAAGTTTGATAAACAGTGAAACGGAATGGCTAGATGTACGCTTGCCTTTAAGTAAAATGGAATTAGAAAAAAGTGGTTTTGCGCTCGACCAAATCAAACAATTGCGTTTCGAGGGAATTGGAACGGGACACACTGAAATTCAAGAAATTAAATTATCAAAATTGAGATGAAATACTTTTTTTATTCTTTGATAAGCTTATCGCTCGTTGCTTGTTCAGGAGGTAATTCTGACGTCGATTTTTACGGTGACGACATTGAAGCCCTTATTTCAAAAATGACCATCGAGGAGAAAGTCGGACAAATGACACAAATCAATTTGGACGTGATTTCAAAAGGCGAAATTTTCAATCTCGTTGAACCTCATGAATTAGATCCTGTAAAGTTGGACAGTGCGATTAACCACTATTTTGTGGGGTCGATTTTGAATGTTGGTGGACACACGTATTCTAAAGCACATTGGGAAAAAATCATCACGCAAATTCAAACAAAAGCAACAAAAGAAGGGAACAAAATTCCTGTGATTTACGGAATTGATGCGATTCATGGCGTGAATTACACGATGGATGCGACCTTGTTTCCTCAACAAATCGGGCAAGCTGCCACTTGGAACCCAACATTGGTGGAAGAAGGCGCAGCAGTCACTGCCTACGAGTGTCGTGCTTCTGGAATTCCTTGGAACTTTTCACCCGTTTTGGAATTGGCACGTCAACCTTTGTGGTCGCGTTTTTTTGAAACTTATGGTGAAGACGTTTTTCTTGCCAAATCAATGACCAAAGCAGCGATAGTTGGTTACCAAGGCACAAATCCATCCGACCCAGAAAAAGTAGCTGCGTGTATGAAACATTTCTTGGGGTACAGCATGCCAATTTCGGGAAAAGACCGAACTCCTGCTTGGATTCCTGAAAGACAATTGAGAGAATATTTCCTACCTACTTTTCAAGCCGCAATTGAACAAAACGCACTCACGCTTATGGTGAATTCTGGCGAATTAAACGGGATTCCCGTACACGCCGACTACGATATTTTGACGAAGTTACTCCGCGATGAATTGGGTTTTAAAGGCTTGGTAGTTACTGATTGGGAGGATATTATCAAACTTTACCGCGACCACAAAGTGGCAAAAGATATGCGTGAAGCAGTGAAATTAGCCGTGATGGCTGGAATTGACATGAGCATGACTCCAAATGATTATTCGTTCAACCGCGCTTTGATTGATTTGGTGAAAAGTGGCGAAGTTCCAGAAAGCAGATTGGATTTATCGTGTCGAAGAATTTTGTGGGTGAAAAAGCAATTGGGAATTCTCAAAAATCCACTTCCAAATTTTAAATCGTACACCAAATTCGCATCCAAAGAACATCAAAACAAGGCACTTAAAACCGCTTTGGAATCCATTACTCTATTGAAAAATCAAAACAATCTCTTGCCTTTGAAAAAAGGAACAAAAGTTTTGATTTGTGGTCCCGCTGCGCATTCCTTAAACATAATCAACGGTGCTTGGACTCACACTTGGCAAGGAATTGACACGAATTACAACACCAAAAATGCTAAAACAATTTACCAAGCTTTAAGTACTGTAAATCAAGGAAATGTGAGTTTTGTTTTAGGTAGCGACTTGGAAAAAGAAATCAATATTTCGCAAGCGGTTGCAGCTGCAAAATCCAACGATGTCGTAATTGTGTGTTTAGGTGAAATTCCAAGTACGGAAAAACCAGGAGACATTGAGGATTTGAATTTACCCTTGGCTCAACAAAAATTGGTGCAAGAACTCAAAAAAACGGGTAAACCACTGATTCTCACGTTTTCCTTCAACCGACCTTTGATTGTACGCGAAATCGAACCTTTGGCAGATGCGATTTTACACACCTACCTTCCCGGAGATTTTGGTGGTGAAGCCTTGGCACAGCTCATTTTTGGAGAAGCAAATCCTTCAGGAAAATTACCGTTTACCTACCCTCGCCACACAGGTTCCTTGTTGTTTTACGATCACAAAAACACGGAATTGTTGGACAAAAATTTTGGTTACAACACTTTCAATCCGCAGTGGGAATTTGGTTTCGGCTTAAGTTATTCCACGTTTACTTTCAGCAATTTGAAAGTGAATAAATCTAATTTCACCAAAGAGGAAGAAATTGAAATTGAGGTGGAAGTTAAAAATTCGAGTAATCGTACAGGAAAAGAAGTGGTTCAAGTTTACGTAAGTGATTTAGTGGCAAGCATTACGCCGAGTGTGAAACGTTTGCGCGGCTTCCAAAAAGTTGAATTGAAAGGAAATGAAACCAAAACTGTTAAAATTAAAATTCCTGTGAGTGAATTGTCCTTTGTAAATAAGGATTTAAAATGGGAAGTGGAAGCAGGCGAATTTGAAATTCAGGTCGGCAAATTGAAAAAGAAAATCACTGTTAAATAAATAGTTATGAAGAAATTTCTTGTTTTTAGCCTAATTGTTCTTGTTGCTTTGTCCAGTTGTAAACAAAGTGATCCACCTGAAAATTTCAAAGTTTTGGTTTGGTCTGACGAGTTTGATGGAACTGAAATAGACGAATCAAAATGGGAAGTTCAACTTGGGACGGGAAGTTCAGTAGGACTTTACTTATGGGGAAATAATGAAGCGCAATTCTACAGAAAGGAAAACATTACAGTGGAAAATGGCTTGTTGCGCATACGTTCGCAGCGTCAAACTTTTCAAGGAATGGACTACACTTCGGCACGAATTCGTTCGTTGAACAAGGGAGATTTTAAATTTGGACGAATAGAAGCAAGAATCAAAATGGACAATGTACCCGGTTTGTGGCACGCCTTCTGGATGTTGCCTTCAAACGCAAGTCAGCCGTGGCCAATTAGTGGCGAAATCGACATTATGGAATACGTCGGAAACGTTCCCAATAAAATTCTACATTACATCCATTTCGCTAATACCGCTGGTTTTCACCAATTTAAAGGCGTAGAAATTCCTTTTACCACCGCCAATTCCGAATTTCATGTTTACGCAGTGGAATGGGATCAAACGGAAATTGTTTGGTACATCGACGACACAATTACCCAAAGAATAAAGCGCGACGATCCGGATGTTGGTCCAACTTGGCCTTTCGACGCGAAATTTCATCTTTTGTTGAACACCGCTGTAGGAGGAAATTTGGGTGGAAACATTAATGTTCAAGCGATGACAACTCCGCGCTACATGGAAGTGGATTATGTGAGGGTTTACCAATAAAATACTATGCGACATATCATTCTACTTTTAATCGGTTTCACTATTCATTTTTCCTTTGGTCAAGTGGCGAAAGTTGAGGTGAAAACCTTGGCGGACGGTTCCTTTCAATTACTTAGAAATGGCGAACCGTATTACATCAAAGGTGCTGGTGGAACGGTAAAATTGGAGGAACTAAAGCAATACGGAGGAAATTCCATTCGAACTTGGGGAATCACGAAAGAAACGGATGAAATATTGGATAAAGCCCACAAACTCGGTTTGACAGTTTGTTTCGGAATTTGGATGGGACAGGAGCGACAAGGTTTCGATTATTCCAATGAAGACGCCGTGAAAGGACAGTTGGAAGGATTTAGAAACATCGTGAGAAAATACAAAAATCATCCTGCGATTTTGATGTGGGGTGTGGGCAACGAAATGGATTTGGACTACTCGAATTTCGATGTTTGGAAACACTTGGAAGACATTTGTAAAATGGTCAAGGAAGAAGACCCGAATCATCCTACAATGGCCGTTACCGCTGGAATTGACGTGGCAGAAGTAAAACTAATCAACCGCTACACACCGAGTTTGGACATATTGGGAGTGAACACTTACGGCGACATTTCCTACCTACCCAAAGCGGTCAAAGCTTATGGCTGGAAAAAACCGTACATCGTCGCTGAGTGGGGACCTTACGGTTATTGGGAGGTTCAAAAAACGACGTGGGGAGCGAGTATTGAGGAAACAAGCACCGAAAAAGCGGAAACCTACCGAAAAAGCATGGAGACCATTTTGTCGGATAAACAGAATTGCTTGGGTTCGTATGTATTTCTGTGGGGCAACAAACAAGAACACACGGCAACGTGGTTCAACCTTTTCTTGGAAACCGGCGAAGAAACGGCTGTAATGGACGTACTCATTCGAGGTTGGTCGAACAAGGAACCAACGAATCGTGCGCCGAACATTGAAAAATTCACTTTAAACGGAAATTTAGCCAAGCAAAATATCACCGTAAATGTCGGAGAATCAATGACTGCGGAGGTAGAATGTAAAGACCAAGACAAGGATAAGCTCACCTACATTTGGCAACTTGTCCCTGAAAGTACGGACAAAAAATCTGGAGGAGACGCGGAAATAGCCCCAAAACCACTTCGCGGAATATTCAATCGCGGAACGCAAAAATTGTCCAAAGTTTCTTTCGAAGCCCCCAAATCCGGTCAATACCGCCTATTCCTTTACGTGTTCGACGGCAACAACAACGTCGCGACAGGAAATATCCCGTTTTTGGTGAGGTGAGTGGGGTGTTTTTTCTTTGGAGGATGGCTTGAGGAATGAGTCTATTCTGAAAAGGATGGGGTATTTGAACAGTACAAAAACGGAGGTTTGCACATATCTGAGTACAAAGAATATTCAACAAATCAAGATTGTATTCGACGATTTGTAAAAAGAAAACCTACATTTGGGATATGAATAATACGAAACAATACTTCAAGAATCCTTCCAAAATCGGGTTGCTATGCGAAAGTTTGTTTCGGGTATATGCAAGTGGTAATGATGCCCAAAGAATAATATTTTGAGTGAAAAGCGAAATACAAAGTGGATAATAGAGCAATCAAAATTATTGTTTGGTGATAACTTTGATTATGAAGCTACCGAATATAGGGATGCAAAAACTAAAATCAATTTTCGTTGTAAAAAACACGACTATTCATTTGAACAAACTTCAAATAATCATCTAAATTCAAAACATCCTTGTAAATTCTGTCTTCAAGAATCACGACGCGAAACGTTCTCTGATGGTATAGATATATTCAAGAATAAAATTCAGGCAATTTTCGGTGACCAATTTGATTTTAAGAATGTAAATTACATTAATCAAAGAATTCCCATTTCTTTAACTTGTTTAAAACATAACAAAGTTATTACCAAAGAGCCTCAAGTATTTTTGAGAGGATATGGTTGTGATTTATGTGCTAAGGAGGCGTCACTTTCAAGCCTAAGTAAACAAACACTCGATGAGATACATAATTTCGTTGGAAAATTAAATGGGTAATGTCATTCTAAGACTTACATCAACAATGAAGCTAAACTAGACTTTGAATGCAATGTTGGACATAAGTTCCAAAAATCTTGGAGTGCAGTAAAAAATTCTTTACGATGGTGTCCAAAGTGTTCGCCAAACAAATTAATTGGAGAAACTCTAGCCCGTTTAATTTTAGAACATCTATTACAATTAAAGTTACCCTCTGTCTACATTAATGAGATGGAAGGACTTCAATTAGATGGCTTCAATTCAAAAAACAGAATAGCTTTCGAATACCAAGGATATCAGCATTACACGGAAAATAGTCATTTTCATTCAGACGAAAGAAGATATAATTCACAAATTGAAAGAGACAGATACAAAAAACAATTATGTAAGAAAAATAAAATAACCCTTATTGAAATATTTGAATTCAAAACAATAAGGGCGGGAAGAATTCAGCTCTTCGTTAACCAAGTAAAGGAAACACTTAATAAGCTGAACTTAAGATATAGCCACGAACCCTTTCAGCTTGATTTAGTTGATCTTTATCGTGGAAAGAAAAGTGAATTGTATGAACAGGCAAAAAAAATAGTTGAGAAAAAAAATGGTTCTATTCAAGAATTCATTGGTACAGAAAGTAAGCATACTTATATTTGCTCGAAAGGTCACAAAACAACAAATAGAGTTTTGAGCGTAATAATTAAGTCTAACGCTTCTTGTGCTACTTGTGAGGCTTTATCAAAGTACCAAGCTCTCAAAAATAATATTGAGTTGAGGCGGTAAATTAATTGACAAAAAACTAAAACCAAAGGGTTATTCTGAACTATATAATTGGATTTGTGATGAGGGACATCGATGTACATCAAAAGGTCAACTACTTTATGACGGTTTTTGGTGTAGAACTTGTCAAAAAGAAAACAAAAAAGTCAAATTGTCTCCCGAAGAAATTCAACAATTGAAAAAAGATGCAACAAGTGGTAAATTCTATCAGAAAGATATACCTCAAAAATTCGGAATAGGTTCTGCAGTTTACAGAAGAATTATTAAAGAATTCAAAATACAAACAAATTATCTTGAACAGGATAGAACAAAGCAGACGAAAAGAACGAAAGGAAGAATTGTACAAATTAGTCCCTTTGACTTCCAAATTATTAAGATATTTGATTGTCTGGAAGCTGTTAAGAACGACGAAAAAGGATTATTTAAACCCGAAGGAATAAGGCCACAAATTAAAAAATATAGGAAAGCATATGGATATTATTGGAGCAAAGAGGAAGACTTAGAAGAAACCATTAAATTAATAAAAGCAAATACCACTAACAGCAAATAAGCGCCAACAAGGCCGAGCGCCTATTTGCAAACCGTTATAGCCAATCCCCCTACCATAGAAAAAACAGTTGAGTTTTGTAGCTAACGGGAAGTTTTATAAATTAGCATTACTCCTTGTAAAGACCGGTTTAAGCAATGGTGTCATTGAACCCCTGGCGCAATCAA
>Ga0169931_10003825_pt1 | contig 23725 bp, 26 predicted proteins | sample Kivu_15m_20L_FD_129675 | JGI IMG/M metagenome (GOLD analysis project Ga0169931, IMG submission 129675) | Freshwater microbial communities from Lake Kivu, Western Province, Rwanda to study Microbial Dark Matter (Phase II) - Kivu_15m_20L... | ecosystem: Environmental > Aquatic > Freshwater > Lake...
CGAGATCCTTCAGCTGGGCTTTGTCTAACACCTAGACCATTCATATAACAAATACCTAAATTCATACACGCTTCCACACAATCTTGTTCTGCTGCGCGTCTATACCAACGAACTGCCTCTGCTGCATCTTTTCTTACGCCCACACCTTGTTCATAATAAACTCCTAAATTGTATTGTGCCAAAGCAAGACCTTTATCAGCGGCAGCACGATACCAATGCGCAGCTTGTCTATCGTCTCGTGGCACTCCTTCTCCTTTCATGTACAATTGTGCCAAATAAAATTGCGCTTCGGGATTCTCTTGCTCTGCCGCAATCTTGTATAAACGTGCTGCTTCTTTTACGTTTTTTCTGACAGCTATTCCTTTTTTGTAAAAACCAGCTAGGTTCATACATGCTCCTGCATGCCCTTGATCGGCAGCTTTCTTATACCAAGCAAACGATTGTTCGTCGCTTTTTTCTACACCCATACCTTCTTGATAGCATTCTCCTAGCAGTGATTGAGCATTAGCATCCCCTTGATTTGCCGAAAGTAAAAGCCACCGTATCCCTTCTCTCATATCTTGAGGCACAGCACCTTGACCAAATAAATAAGCTCCACCCATAAAAGATTGAGCTTTCTTACATCCTTTTTCTGCTGCAGAACGGAATAATCGGGTTGCTTCTGTTAGGTCTTTTCTGACACCTTCTCCTTCAAAATAACAAACAGCAAGGTATCCAATAGCATCAATATCTCCTTGATCAGCCGAAAGTCTGTATAAACGAACAGCTTCTTGTGAATTCTTCTGAACTCCAGTCCCTTGTGCGTAACATTTTCCCAGATTCATTTGTCCTTTTGCATACCCTTGATCTGCTGAACGTTTAAACCATTTAAACGCTTCTTTAGGATCTTTGGGAACAATAGGACTTTCACCCGTTAAATGGAGTACTCCCATATTGCATTGATCTTCGCTGTTACCACTTTCGGCTGATTGTCTGCACATTTGTACAACGTATTCGTCTTCAGCATGTTGCATACGTGCTAATAGCAGTCCTGCTCTTCACCTTGTGCTGCGGCCATCGTAAGCCAACGTTTACTTTCAGCAAGATCGCGTGGAACATCTTTCCCCTCAAAATACATACTACCCACATTAAACTGCGCTTTTTTGTGCCCTTGTTCACCCGCCTTCTTGTACCACTTCAGGGCTTCACTATGGTCTTGTACGGTACCGTCCCCACTATCATAGAAGGTGCCGACACTAAATTGAGCCTCAATCATTCCTTGTTCCGCTGCCATATGACTCCAACGGAATGCTTCCTGAGAACTTCTTGCTACATTTTTACCAAACTTATAGAGCAAGCTTAAATGGTACTGTGCTGTAGGATTCCCTTGTTCTGCTGCTTTTCGAATCCATTTAACGGATTGTACGGGATCTTTAGTTACTCCTTTTCCTGTATCATAGACGACGCCTAAATTAAGTTGTGCTAAAGCGTCTCCATTTTCAGCGCCAAGTAAAAACCATTTTGCTGCTTCAACATCATTGCGCTCTGTGCCAATACCATCCCTATAAAAACAAGCCAGAGTATAATAAGAAGCTGTACATTGCTTCTCAGCTGCTTGCTGTATCCAAGAGAAGGCTCTTGCTTTATTGTGTGTGTTATCACCATCCGCTTTTACATAAAGTAGTCCTAGATTATATTGGGCTGACGCATCGCCTTGCTCAGCAGCGCGCTGATACCAATGTAGTGCTTTTTCTCTATCAATAGGCACACTTAAGCCATAGGTACTTTCATTGCCCGTACAGTAGAGGCTTGCTAAAGCACATTGCGAAGAAACATCTCCGTACTCTGCTTCTAAATGCAAGAGGCGAGTAACCTCATTAAGGTCTTTTTCAACATTAATACCATGAGCGTACATGGTACGAAGTTGTTGAATGGCTGGTATATATCCTTGATCACGGGCTTTTTCATACCAGCGGAGAGATTCTCTTGTATTCTTTAAAGTTCCTTTACCTTGATCGCATGCAATGCCCATATTATATTGCGCACGGGCAATACCAGCTTCGGCTGCACGTCTAAAACATGCCGTTGATTCTGTGAGATCTTCAGGAGTGCCAATACTTTTAGCATGCATCAATCCCAGGTTTAGTTGCGCATAGGCGTCCTCAGAATGTAACAGCCAAGATAATGAACGAGCAGCAAGAGTCTGTGCATAGTCCACATCTTTCTTAATATGCTGATTCCCAAAAAAGCAAAGAATACTTACATACGATGCAGCTAATTCTGAGCGTTCACTCAATGTTACAAGTTCCGTAAATGCTTGTTGATGGCCTCGGATTGCTTGTTGATACGTCTCCTCTAAAAAAGAGCCTGTAATATCTACAGGCTGGTTACCGTCTATTGTCATGCGAGAGAATGAATTACCCAGTCCACGCTCTGTATGTTCTCTGGAAAAATCACTAGCATCCAAGGAAAAGACAAAAGCCGTACTGCATAGAAATAGACAGGTTAGGGGAGAATTTTTGATCATATGATGAACTCAACTAGAAAACATACCCCCTATATACAGTCAGATTATTTAATTGAAAAGTCACATAATCATCTAGTTTCCACCTGTGCTATTAGAGCACCAGCTTTGATCAAAACAATGGATTAATGCTCAATCATACAATTTTTAAAGCTTCTTTGTATAAACTAGAGATTATTTTTTAATAGGCACTCTAAACCTTACAAACGTTATAAAAAATTAGGACAACTCCTAACTCATTTTTATTTACCAAAGATTTTTAATGCTTCGTAGAGGTTGTCCGACTAAATCTTTTCGCATTTGTATTCAGATTTTTAAAATCTTTAAAGAGGATCTCTACAAAAATCAGGAAAGGTAAATTGAATAAAAAATGCCTCTCTTCCCGATTTTCATCAGTTAAAAATCTAATTGCTAAGTATCTTTATTGACCTTAATCTTTTTTATGCCTTCTTTGTTTTCTGACGCTTTGCCAATATATATTTTTAACACACCATTTTTCATTTTAGCCTCAATATCATCTGGATTAGCATCGTACGGCAACGTAATATTCCGTCCAAAGGATCCCTCCATGCATTCTTGAAGATGGTAATTTTTCTTATCCTCTTTTCTTTCAGTACTTCTTGTCGCATATATATGCAACTCATTATTAGCAAGAGAAATTTCAACGTCCTTTTCTTCCACGCCGGGAAGCTCAGCGGTTATTTCATATAGCTTTCCCTTTTCTATAATGTTAATACTCGGGGTCAAAAATTCATCGCCTGCTATATTCAATGGAAATCGGTCTTTAACAAAATCTTCAAAGATACGATTAATATCATGATGAAGGTTTACAAATGAATTTTTGTTGTTTAGCTGAGATGGATTATTCCAAAAAGTTGTTAACCAATTTCTTTTCATAGTCTCCTCCCTTGGTTTGTAGATCCTAATATTTCAATCTGCAAAAATAACTGCAGACGAGAACTTTATAACAAATAGAAAAACAAAATCATAGGGATATTTGGAAATTTTTTATCAAGTAAAGTTCAAATTTCTCAAAGAAGAAAATGATTACAAAAATCTTTGGGGATATATTCCATACATGTGCTTACATAAAATAAACCGCACTATGATAAAAACAACATCTTGATTTATAATCTGCTTTTTTCAACATAATCTTTAATATTTTTTAATTGTGTAGCCCAACCATTAGTATTCATATGATAAGCTTCCGTTCTTCTATCGCTTGGAATTTCATTAAACCCAGACTCTGTAATATATAGAAGGGTACCTTGTTCCGTTTTTCTTAATCTGAATTCAACAAGAGTGGGGTCTTCTTTGGAATAATCACGATTGCTATCAAGCGCATAAGGATGCCAGGTAAACGAAAAAAAGTATTCTGGCTCTATTTTTTGAATAAACATTTCCAATTTATGCTGCTCATAACCAGGAAAGGTAATGAAACCTTGACATCTCTGATTTGGCATAAACGGCTTATCCAACCGCACACGAAACCACTCCCCAAATTCTTGATAATCTGTCAATGCTTTCCATACACGAGAAAGTGGTGATTTCAACTCAATCTGGTTTTTTATTCGATCCTTCATTGTGCTTTCTTCTATAATTTTGCAAATATATACATATTTAAATTTTAAGATCAACGCTGTTATAAAAAGCAAAGAATAAAAAGAATAAAAAGATTAAACCAGCTTATAAATGCACTTATGTCATTCCATCTGAACTGAAAGCACCGTCCATTTTGCATTCGGATATGCACTTTATTATTCAATTAAGAATTAAGATTAGATACATGCACGGATAAAACCTTACTTAATTCGCCAATTTTTCAAGATAAAGAGAGACGCTTTCAAGTGTAGGGCTAATTGCCGGCTTTTCAGTATTCTAATCAGCTGGACATACTTCCCCGTATTTTTCTACATGCTGCAAAGCTTCAAGCATACGTAAAGCTTCACTAATACTGCGCCCTAAAGGTAAATCATTTACCAGTTGATGGCGAACTATCCCCTGTTGATCGATAAGAAATAACCCGCGATACGCTATATATTCATCGCTTAAAACATCATAATCTTTGGCAATTTTTCCACCAATGTCTGCAATTAATCCATATTCTATCCCTTGTATTCCTCCTTTTTCTTTAGGAGTTGCTAACCAAGCTTTATGAGAAAAATGACTATCAACACTACAACCTAAAACGACGGCTCCTAATCTTTCAAAATCTGAAAGCTTTTCTTGAAAAGCATGTAATTCAGTTGGGCAAACAAAAGTAAAATCGAGAGGGTAAAAATAAAATAAGATACTTACCTGCGTAGTCTTCTAAACTAATTTCCTTAAATTCTCCTTTAAAAACTGCCGTACTTTTAAAATTAGGGGCTTTCTTTCCAACTAATACGCTCATTTTGTGCTTTCTTTAATATTAACCATGAAGGAATGTAGCAGATAATTTTCTTCTTCTCCACTTTGAAAAAAGACAGAAAAGGCTGCAAAATACGACAAACTTCAACTAAACACCGCATAGGAAGAAAACAATGTCATTAAAATCTAAAAAACCGTCTTGTGGTCTCTATGGAAGAGAGAGGAAATTATAACTAAAACACCATGCTGTAATCATCGAATATGTGATGATGTAGAAAAATATGTACTCTTTTCATATCAAACAAGAAGATCAATACGTTTGTTTATTCGTCAACAATATAAAGGTTAGGCTTGCTAATTTTATTTTTGTCATTATGATACGCTTATCAAAACTTCAGCCGGAAGCTTTTCATGATTGATAATGATATGGACCATACCTACCATCCCTTACATGACCCCGTATATATGTCACCACAAATGAAGCAGTTTTTTCAGCATTTACTTCAGGACAAGCTACAACGACTCCAAGAAGAGGAACATTCTGTATATACAGCAATGGAAGATCCTTTTCAGCACCCTGATATCATTGATCAAAGTACAACAGAAAGTTTACGTTCTACTCACTATGCGTTTCATCGACATGAAAAACAATTACGTCATCAAGTAGAGATTGCCTTGCAACGGTTAGCATGTGGGAGTTATGGATATTGTAGAGTAACTGGTGAGCCTATTGGCGTCAAAAGATTAATAGCAGCTCCCCATGTATCTTACTCCCTGGATGCCCAAGAAGAACAAGAAGAAAAACAAAAATTAAAGACTAAAATGCAGTAGCAGTAGCATTTGGGAGCGGAAAAATAAAAGGAAATGATTTATGAAAACTTTCTTATCTTTTCCATCTCATGAACATAATGCCAAGTAAAGATAGTTCCTTACCTTCTGCAGAATCTATCGCGGGGCTCGTTGAACGCGTCACCTATCATAATCTAGAAAATGGTTTTTGTGTTTTAAGAGTGGTGGTAAAAGGTCATAAAGATCTTGTAACCTTGGTGGGTAATCTTTCGGTGATTTCCGCAGGTGAGCACGTTCAAGCTTCTGGAATCTGGATTCATGATCGTCAGCATGGACGGCAGTTTAAGGCACAGTTTTTAAAGTCTACCCCGCCTACTTCTTTAGAAGGAATAGAAAAGTACCTTGGCTCCGGCATGATTAAAGGCATTGGTCCTGTTTATGCCAAGAAGCTCGTGGAAGCATTTGGTGAGAAGGTCTTTGATATTATTGAACAAACGCCGAGACGACTCTTTGAAGTAACGGGTATCGGTCAGCATCGAGCTCAACAAATTACTAAGGGATGGGCGGATCAACGAATTATTCGCGACATTATGTTATTTCTGCATAGCCATAAGATCAGCACTGCTCGAGCCGTACGTATTTATAAAACGTATGGAGAAAAAGCTATCGAGGTTATCACCCAAGATCCCTATCGGCTTGCTCGTGATATTCGTGGCATTGGTTTTGTCAGTGCCGATACCATTGCGCAGCAGATTGGCATTGAAAAGACCTCTTTGATTCGAGCACGTGCCGGAATTAGTTATGCCCTTACCAAAGCCATGGATGATGGGCATTGTGGTTTACCAGAAGAGAAGCTTATTGTGTCTACCCAAGAATTACTTGAGATACCTCAGGAATTGGTTTTACAGGCATTAGCTTTAGAGCTGAATGAAGAAAATGTGATCAAGGAAGTTATTGAGCAAACACCATGTATTTTCTTAAGTGGATTATTCCATGCAGAAAGAATTATTGCCAAAAAGCTGTATAGTTTAATAGATAACCCCCTGCCCTGGCCTATGATAGATACATCAGCTGCTCTCCAGTGGGTTGAAGACAAAACCTCTATTTGTTTATCCTCTACACAAAAACAAGCTATTGAAGTTGCTCTGACGTCAAAGGTTTTAGTTATTACCGGTGGTCCTGGGGTTGGAAAAACCACCTTAGTAAATTCCCTTCTTAAGATTTTACAAGCAAAGAAGCTAAAGATTGCTCTAGCAGCACCGACAGGACGAGCGGCGAAGCGTTTATCGGATTGTACAGGCATGGAAGCTAAAACGTTGCATCGGCTTTTAGAAACCAATCCAGCTAAAGGAGGGTTTTCAAAAAATGAAGAACAGCCCTTAGATTGTGACCTTCTCATCATTGATGAAGTGTCGATGGTGGATGTACCTTTAATGCATGCCGTTCTCAAGGCCCTCCCCTCTTCTGCTGCATTGTTTCTGGTTGGTGATATTGATCAATTACCTTCTGTCGGACCAGGACAAGTACTCAATGATTTAATCCAATCTGAAAAGCTTCCGGTAATTCGATTGACGGAAGTCTTTAGACAAGCAGCAACTAGTCAAATCATTACAGCGGCACACGCTATTAACCAAGGCCATCTCCCTACCCTGACTACCAGCAGCGAAGCTGAATCTGATTTCTATTTTATTCAAGCCATAACACCAGAAGATGCCTTAAGTAAAATTATCAAATTAGTTAAAGAGCGTATCCCTTCCAAGTTTGGTTTTTCTCCTATTTCTGATATTCAAGTACTTTGTCCCATGGGTAGGGGACTGGTGGGAGCTAAAAACCTTAATGTTGAATTGCAGAATGTTTTGAATCCTCCAACAGATAAAAGTATTAATCGCTTTGGCTGGACCTATGGTGTTGGCGACAAAGTAATGCAGATCGAAAATGACTACGAAAAGAATGTGTACAACGGCGACATTGGCATTATCAAGAGCATCTCTCATGAAGAATCAGAAGTCACGATAAGTTTTGATGATAGGTTAGTGGCTTATGATTTTGGGGAATGCGATGAAATTGTTTTAGCTTATGCAACAACTATACATAAATCGCAAGGGTCAGAATATCCTGCCGTAATCATTCCTTTAATGATGCAGCACTATACCATGCTCAAGAGAAACCTTATTTACACTGGTATCACGCGAGGCAAAAAGCTTGTTATTGTTGTGGGAGAAAAGAAGGCCTTAGCTATCGCAGTTAAGCATCGAACTGGGCAAAGGCGTTGGTCATCTTTAAAAATTAGACTTACTGATCTTCCTCGCTAAAAAAAGAAAACTAACTCTTCAAAGATTAATAACGGTAGGGCAGGGAGGATAGATGATTCTTATTTATTTAAAGAAGCACAAATATGTAAAATCATCACCAGAAAAAATTCTTACCTAAAATATCAACAAAGAAGAAGACTTATAGATCACTAATTATTTCCATAAGAACTTGTTTTACATTTTCCTTTTCTGATTGAGAAAGATTCTTGAGTTTAGTTTTTTGAATTTTAATTCCCTCAGGCCCCATGACCAATCTCAAAAGAGAACGCATGCTATTATGAGAAGTTTTTGAAATTTTTGAATTTGAAACAGAGCTAAATTGCTCTATTTCATTCAATCTTTCTTTATCAGACTTTAAAGAGAATAATTTCCGAAAATATTCGCGGCCGCGAATATTTCTTTCTAAAAGTTTTTCTTGAATTTCGCTAGAAAACTCTCCCAGTTTTAACAATTCTGAAATTGTAGAGAGAGAAATTCCTAACTTTTCTTTCAGTTCTGTTTGACCTCCCCATCCCCTCACTTCACATATTTTTCTCAGAGCTCTTGATAACTCAATTGGATGCAAATCTTGTCTTTGAATGTTTTCAATCAAAGCAATTTCTTCTGCTTTTTCACTATTTTGCAAAACTATGCATGGTACTTTTATAAGTCCAGCCATTTTAGCAGCCCGCAATCTTCTCTCTCCGCTCACAACCTCATAAGTAGCTTGTTCTGCTTGAATGGAAAGCACAGTTAGTGGCTGTCTTATTCCATGTTCTTTTATTGTAGAAGATAACCTTTCCAACTCCTCTTGATCAAAAAATTTACGCGCTTGGTTTTTATATGGAATCAAACGTTCTATAGGAAGATAAACAATTTCAGAGCGATTAATATCGCTAAATGCACTTGTTCTTTTTGCAAGAAGAGGCTTTTTGGGCACTAAATCAACTGAACTTCTTATTTTTGCATCATCGATTCTCATAATAATCTCCTAATTCTTCGCGGCCGCGAATATTTTTATGCCGCCTTATATGTTGTTTCTTTTTCAAGTTGGCTCTGATCAATTAAAGTATGGACCAAATCCATAATATCTTCAAATGCCGGAGACTTAGACTTACAAAATGCGGCGATAGGCAAATGCTTTTTATTTGCTACATTTATATCTTCTGACTTCCTAACAACAGCACTTAATACCGCTTGACCATATTCATTTCTAAGTGCACCCAGTACTTCTTGTGCGGATGCTGTCTTAATTTCATATTTATTCGGAATAATGCAATAATTTGGCTTAGCCCCCATTTCCTCATAAAAAGAAACCATTTCATCTACTAATACGCGCAACCCGCTTAAACTAAACGGCTGTGTTTCGCAAACTATGTTTATTCTGTCACTCGCAATAAGAGCATTCATATTAAGCGTACTAATTGTTGGATTAGTATCCATGATAATGAAATCATATTCTTCTTTAAATGGCTCAAGCAAAATCCGAAGTTTTTCTTCTCTTTTTGTTTTTGAACTCAATGGTACCTCTATGCGTGTCATCGAAATATTTGCAGGCAACAAATCAAATCCTTCAGTAACTGTCAACAGAGCTTCTCTTAAAGGGTGCTCATGAATTAGCACATCATAAATAGTTGCTCCGTTCCAGTCTTCTTGTAATCCTAAAGCGTGAGATAAATGTCCCTGAGGATCAAGATCTAAAGCAAGAACCTTAAACCCGAGTAAGGCAAGATGAGTAGAGACTTGATAACATAAGCTTGTTTTTCCAGTACCTCCCTTAAAATTATAAAATACTTGGGTACATTGCTGAATAGGACGTTTATTAGAAGCAAATAAATATTCTGTGATTTTTCGTGAATTTTCTACTGTATATCTCTTATTATGACTTGTTACAGACTCAATTGATTCAACACCTAAAGCCACTATTGCTTTGGAAACCGTGCTTGGAGAAGTACGCATAACTTGAGCTAGAATTGACTGATTAAAAGAAGTATCCATTTTTTACTCTCCTATTAAGTATATTGATTTAATTATATATAAAAACAAAAAAATAACAATATCAAATAAAAACGATTTTTTGAAAAATTACCACTTTTTCATTTTCAACTATTTTTTTGACTTTTTTGTTTTTTTCATATTGACACAAAATATCTTTTGTATACATTATAAAACTATATCTCAGTTTTTGATAAAAGTTAGAAAAAATGAAAATAAAAAACTAAAATAGGAAGTTTAGAGAACTTTTGTGTCTAAAATACAAAAAAGAAAAGGATATCTGCGGTAACAGACATCCTTTTGCACACAAGCTCAAGATAAATTAAGCTCTTCTTATAAGTTGACTGTACGACAGTGTCGTATTATTGTCAATAATTTTGTCTTGATTTGTGTGTGTAAACCAACTTTCAACAGGGGAGTTGCATTTATGCAAACATCTAGATTACTAGAGCAAGATGTTGTTCTGCTTGCTCAACCTTCTCTTATCGAACTCTTCGGTAGAGCAGGGGCTCAATTTTTAAACCAGTTACACTACTGGCTTGAAAACTCCAGTTGTGGTGAAAACCACCAAGGAAAAAAATGGATATATAACACAGAATCTGCTTGGGCAGAACAGCTTAAACTATCTACACGGCAGTTTAGACGATATGTTTCTAATCTAGCTCAAAAAGGCATCATCTCTGTTGCAAAACTTCACACGCACAAATCTAACCGTACTAATTATTTTTCTATAAACTATGAGTTATTAGAAAAACTCATCTCTAACACTGATAGTTCGGCTCAAACCCGCAGTTTTGTTCATGAGGACATTTTGTCCTCATCATCAGGACAAAGTGTCCCTATCTATATAGAAACAAAAATTACAAACAAAAATTTTAATAAATCTGAAAAGAAATCAAAAAAACTAACAAAACAAGAAACCATTTCTAAAATCGAACAAGTCAAACAAGTCGAACTAGTCAAAAAAGTTATTTTAAAAATAGAAAAGGAAAGGAAAGGGAAAAAAGATAATACCCCTGAATCACCTCATCCTAAAAAACTCCAACCTAAATGCTTAACGGCTCAAGACATGCTGAGAGTCTGGAATAGCATCCTTGGCGAAAAGGCTCAAGCAACCATGAGCAAAGAGCTAGCACCTCTGCTTGTAAGTGCTTTTTCAGCAAAGTTCGAGAAGCATATGGAGCAGTGGAAACGCTATTGTGATCTTATCAAAACCAGTGATTACTTGATGAAAGAAGGATTTGATTTATCAATTTTCTGGGCACTGAAATTTTCAACCATCGATCGCTTAAGGGCAGGGGGGTTAGGAGTTAAACCAGCGGCACTATGCATAACTTCAGAGACGTCTGTCAATGAACATCAAACTGACGAAATGATCAATAAACTTGACGAATCCGAAAAAGTAAAAGCTCTTAGACGGACCATTGCAAGAGCTGTCGGTTTTGCAAACTATCATTCATGGTTTCACCAAGCATCCTTTATCGAGCAAGGCCAAAAAATCCTTTTGATTGCTCCCAATGCCTTTGTGGAAAGTAAATGGGAAGAGCTCTTTCCATGGGTAAATAAGGAAAATCTGACATGAATCGGTTGGTGTTGCTTCTGACAGAGCAGGTTATGCTCTTTGAAAAATTCTGCAAGGACTTAATTGGTAACAGTATTCCTTGGTTCTTGGAAAAACACCGATTAATATTTTCTGTTTCTCCTTGCAAGGATTACCCCTCAACAATTCAAGCAACTATTAACGAGTAAAACACAGCTTCCCCCCATTTAAGCACTTTTATCTTTGTTAAAAATCACGCCGATACGGTTTTATTACCTTACAGAAGCACACTTTAGGATGTCAACGAAATGGAGGGATGCTGACATGTGACCCTATCAAGGCACTATATTCCAGCGGGGGGTATAGAATCTTGATTTTCGTATTCTTGTCAAGCACAACGCATTCTCTTGCAAAAAAGAGAGAAATTAAAGCAATTTTTTGTGTTAAGGCTAACGACACCAGAAAGAAATGCGCAAAATTACAATTAAGAAATATCCCCAACCAGAATAGCAATACATAAGGATTGGTTGCAACATTACATCGAGCAAAAGCTCTATCTTGATGATCCTGTCTTAGAGCTGCATTTGTTGTTCTAGAATTACCGATATGTTGGGATAGCGTGACGCTTTATACAAATGAACAAGTTGATGTAATGAAAAAATGAAACGAAGCCGCGGGCGCAAAAGCTCGGATAACAATTTGTTTTGAAGTATCCGATAAAAAGCTTTTATTAACTGTAGGAACTTGTTACTGATGAAAAGATAGTGGGCGCAGGTAACGACAGTATTAAAGGTTTACCAGATATTCTAAAAACACACCTGAGTTCAGTTTAAGCATTAAAATCCAAAAAACGAAATCAGGCTGCAATCTTTTGGTGCGTATGAATTGCTTGTCGAGAAAACAGAGGACGAATGTTAATAATAGGGTATATTCTTTCTTCTGGTGCTATTAAAAAGGGATCCGCGGAGTAGTTCATTTGTGCAAAGGGAATACCCCACAATTTATCTTCTCGTAGCTGGATATCAATCGGAATGATTTGCTTTTTATTTAAGTGATACAGGTAGCCGTATCCCCAATCCTTATTAAACTGATCTTGGCTAGTTCCTGCACCAATTAATAAGGTAGTGGGCATAATGCGTGGATCATAACGATAATCCTCAATAAGACAATGAAGGACGTCTGGATAGAAGCGCTCATAGAAAGAGATAAGCGATGAAGTCGAATACGTAGCATCTGTATCAATGTTGTCTAGTGACGCATGTTGTCCAGAAACAGGTGCTCTTCCTCTTCCAAACAAAAACCATTCTTCCGAGCAAAAAACACCAACCTTTTCTAAGGACTTTATGATTAAGGAAATGCTGTTTTTGGAAAGAGGAATCCTTCCTGTTTCCCAGAGGTTTAAAACACGATACGTTCGGCCAAGAAGTTTAACGAAATCCTTCTTTTTTAAACCTGACATCTCGCGGAGAGCGTGTAAGCGCTCAATGCGGTGTGTATTCTCTTCTTCCGAAATATTAAGCTTTCGAGTCACGAAGTACTATTGGGTTGCTAAAAATGCATATTCCACAAATAGCATAATAAATCAAAAAAATGAATATATTTTGTTTTTTAAGAAATTCATGAAGGAAAGAATCTATAAAAAAGTATACCTACAAATTAATAAAATTTTTAATAAATATTTATTATAAATATGAATAAATTCTATATTTTAATGTTTTTTATAAAATTAATAAAAAAACATAAATTTTTTCTTGATTACGTGATTATCTTTGCGCTATGTTGAGGGCAATCAATGAAAGCACCCTCTTAAAGAGGCAAAAAATCATTAAACATCAAAGCAGGATGGGAGAAAATACAATGAAATCTAGCTTTACGTTACTAACACCAACTTCAATCAATTTCTTAACCGATACAGAATTTTCAAGCCGAGCCTTTATAGCGTTTTGTTTAACAGCTCTTGTGCTTTTTAACATCGATAGCCTATTTGCGGTGGAAGTGGCTGAGTTACGTGCACCGATGCAAGGTCTAAAAAAAGAAATCTGGTCGTATATGTATCCTATTAAGTTAGCTGCCGTTGCTATAGGAGCAGTATTGTCGGTGACGCAACAATCACTCATGCCGTTTGGTGTGGGTGCTGCCATCGGCGGAGGCATTCAGTTTTTTGATACGGTGCTGGGAGATGGGTCTGCGGCGCTGATTTAGGCAGATGTGATGAAGCGCCACCTTATCCTTTACACCATCGATCGGGCCGTTCGCTTTCTACTTTGGACTAAAGGTGAATTAGCCCTTATTTTAGGGCCGCTCGTTTCCGGTCTTATCTTTGATGCCTTTGTCATTGGCTGTGTGTGGACTGGCATTGATATCTGGGCTATCCGGCTTTTTAAAAGACGCATGGGGGAGGGGCTGTTAAAAGCGCTTCTATATTGGCATTTTCCGCCGGTTAAACCGTTCAAAGGATGGCCGTCATCGCACATCGATCATTTTGTGGGGTAGGGAGAAACGACGATGAAACAAGGCTTTAAAGATCTCAAACTTGGAAACTTAACCTTTCAACGCAATATTCTCGCCGGTCTTGCCAGTGTTTTATTGGTAATTACCTTACTACAGACCATTTTCCTGTTTCTTAAAAACGAACGCATTATCATTTTACCGCCGGAGACGAAGCAATCGTTTTGGGTGGAGGGGAATAAGTTTTCGCCGATGTATTTAGAAGAGCAGGCAATTTTCTTTGCGCACTTACTGCTTGATGTTAGTTCGTCAAATATTTTATTCCAAGGCGAAATCCTTTTACGCTACACCGATCCCAGCGCCCACGAAGTCCTTAAAACACGCTTGTTTAAAGAAGAAGCACGCCTGAAGCGCGATAATGTTTCAATGAAATTTGAACTGGTGGAATGTGAAGTCTATCCGGATCAGTTAATGCTGGAATTGACAGGCGATTTACATGCGTATGTAGCGCACAAGAAGATTAGTACACATCGGGAAACCTACCGAGTGGAATTTACAAGCCGAAGTGGGAGGTTATTTTTAAAGTCGTTTGATGTCATTAAAACCGATAATAAAGATTTAGCTCTTCGTTTGGCGGACGAAGAAGTTGTTGAAGAAGATCTCGCCGCTCATGAAAACCAGCCCCATACAGAAATTAATGCTTCAACGTCTCAAAGCTATCTCGTTTCCTCTGGTAAAGAGAAATCAACTTCCTTAAATAAACCAACGGTTGTGCCAATTGATGAGCATCCAAAGCGCAAAGAGGATAATACCAGGGCTTTACCGCCTTCTTCCTCTTCAATGGTGCACGTAGAACCAACAGTCGTTACTCAATCCTTTCAGGAGAATGCTCATGCGTAAACGTATACCCTTTGTTGCTGCTCTTTTTGCCTCTGTATCAACGATCGAAGCAGGAGCTTCACAAACGATACCGATGAATCCGGACAAGCGGATTAAAGCACACATCTCGAACGATTCGATGAACCGTATTGCGGTTGCACATGATCGAATCACGCAGGTGTTTGGCGATAGCGAAGCCTTTGAATCACAAACCGAAGAAAGTACCGGCCAAATCTTTATTAAGCCAACGATTGAGAATGCGAATAAAGCATTACCCATTACCTTGATTACCGAAAGTGGCGCTACCCAGGATATGACCTTGGAGCCAAGTACTCGCGATGCCGCAACCATTATTTTAAAAAACGTTGCCGCTTCTCCCTCATCGCAACCGCAAGAAATAGGCGGTTTTCCTGGCCATGCAGGATTTATGCCTACGACTTATGGAGTGGGGCAGGGTGCGGGTCATTCTCCAGGGTATTCTCCGCAATCGTTTCAGGAGCAGGTTATCCAAACGATGAAACTCTTGGTAAGTGGCCAAGCTCCAACTATAGAAGTGGAAAATTTCACTCGCACTGGCCCTAAAGGCGCGGAACTTGGGTTGATGGCTTCTTATATGATTGGCTCTCTTAAGGGTTATAAGATTGAGATTAAAAACACCAGCGGTGCTCCGCTAGAGCTTTTAGAGAAGGATTTTTACCGCACCGGGGATGTGGCGATTTTCTTTGATAAACGGTTTGTGAACACCAATGAGGCGGCAACCTTTTACGTGGTAGGATATTAATGGAAAATAGCCCTATTGCTTCCTCAATTGCTAAGCTTCGTAAAAAAGCCCAATCGTTTTGGTTAGCTGGTGTTATTGCAGCAGTACTCTTAGCCGTTACCGGTGTATGGGTCGCGATTTCGCATCAAACGCCTATTACGGTAAAAAAACCCAAGAGCTATAAGGCTCCGGTTACCAGTGGGGCATCGCGGCTAAATAGTAAAGAAGTTTGGGCGGAGAAATTTACCAACGATGTTGATACGCAAACAAAACGCATTGATGCGTTAGAGAAAGCCTTAGAAGCGCTCCTTAAAATCAATCAACAACGTCCTCAGCCAACGTATCAACAGCAATCTTCTCCCCAACCATCTTCTCACTCTATGCCTGCCCCAGGAATGGAAGCCGTACCGGCACTTCGTGAAGAAATGTGGCAGATCCAGGAAGAATCGTCTGGGGGACAAGATTTCATACAACCAGCTGGTGGGAATGGGAATCCCCAAGCACAAACCATGGGTGCATCAAACGGGACGCAGAGCGTTTCTGTTAAAACCCCCATTCAACCAAAACGGTTCCGCTCTAAAGGCATTCAACGCTTAACGGTTGCGCTGACGAATAGTAAAAAGAATAAAGCTTTAAAAACTGTCGATAACACGATTCCCGCTGGTGCTTTTGCAGGAGCGGTGATGGTGGGTGGTGTCGATGCGTCAACTAGCATTCAAGCAAGTTCAGACCCACGACCTGTATTACTTAGAGTAACGGATCCCGGAACTTTACCTCGCAAATTTAAAAGTGACCTATGTGGTTGTCATGTGTTGGCGGCGTGTTATGGCGATATTTCCTCCGAACGGGTGTACATGCGTTTAGAAAAACTCACCTGCACGGAACGTAAAACAGGTGAACTCGTCGAGATGAACGTCAATGGTTACGTCGCGGGTGAAGATGGCAGGGCAGGGCTTCGTGGTGTCGTCGTCGACCGGGCGGGCGAGAGCATGCGCAACGCCGCAGTGGGCGGTTTCTTATCAGGAATGGGCGGCTTTTTAAGCCAATCGCGTAGTCCAATTACGTTTTCACCCTCTAATGGGTTGGCGGAAACCAATCCGATGACCAATCCCGAGATCTTGAAGTTTGGGGCAGCCAAAGGGGCAAGTAACGCTTTAGAAAAATACGCCGATTTTTACATTAAAAGGGCAGAACAAATGCAACCCGTAATTCAAATTCAAGCCGGACGTAAAGTTGATATCGTCTTTACCCAAGGCGTGGCGTTTGAAGATTCAGTGGCGCGCGGAGCGATGATTAAGGTCAACGACCAACAACGCCTCAGTCAAATTCATGATTCCTCAGAAACACCCCACAAGCCGGTAGAGGTATGGGTTCCAAACCAAGGAGAAAACAAATGAAAATTACTAAACAACAAGAATTAGCGATAAATATCGCGACGATGACCAATCTTAACAGCAACGATAACCATTTCGTTATCTTCAAAACGACAAATGACCCGATAATCCCCAATGCGATAGCGCCAAAAAGCTTTTTTATCACCGCTCAACGGTTCAGCTTTTGTTTTAGGATTAGGCAGCTTCAACGTGCGTTCAAAAAAATCAAGAATGCGTTTTTTAATGGAGATGTCCAGTTTAGCAAATTGCCTATCTGCAATCGCATCAAAGATCAATGTCCAATTTTTAGTCAGCGAGTTCATAACGCTGTTTCATTTCTTCCAAAGAAAATCCTTTTTTCCCTGACCGTAAATACTCTTCATAAGAAGCAAGCGCATCAGCATAGTCTTCTTCTTCTTCTAAAAGGCGCTCGAGAGCTTTTTTTATGTAAAAGCTTTTGGAACGCTGGGTTTTTTCAGACAAAGCTGTTAAACGAGTTTCTAAGTCTTGTGGTAATCGTACAGCAAGCATGGGAACCTCTCGAATATATTAGTAAGTTATACATTTATAACATGTATAACAAATTTGTCAAGAATTTAGTGGTCGTGCTGATATCTGTGGCTCTTTTATTGAGTGGTTGCTCTACCGTTTCCGAAAGCTTTGATACGCAAGCTTCTGAAGGGGTAGGAGCTAAATCGATCTCGGAAGTAAACCGCATGATTGACCGAGGCGAGATTCCCGGTGTGCATGCCGAGGAAAGGGCTACTAAAACAGTTACTCCTCTTGTCTCCACCGCTCCCCTCCCGTCACCTTCGCTAACGCCCATTGTTCTTTCCGATAACACGGTGATTCACCGTCAGGCGGAACAGGTGATGCGGATTTGGATTGCACCGTTTCAAGATCAACAAGGTAATTTCTATGAAGCCTCGGTGGTGCACACGGTACACCGTCCAAGCTTTTGGTCAGCGCAGATGTTAGCACCGCAAGCATCGCCGATATTTTTAGATTCCCAATACCGAGACGCGGTGTAAGTTATGGCTCTAGAAAAACTTGGCCGACAACTCATTGCACTATTGGGTGGAGGAAACGAAGAGCCAAAAGCATCCTCTTTTAAAAGGTTTTGGCAAGAATCAGCCCAGTTTCATAAAATCTGCGATTTGCTGCTCTATGATGCCTATGACCGCAAGACCAAGCTGTTTTATTCCGATGAAACCGTTGGGTTTGTCATTGAAACCCATCCGCTCGTAGGGTCATCGGTGGAAATGCAAAAAGAATTAGAAAATATCTTTGCGGTAGCGTTACCAGAAGGTAGTTCGTTTCAAGTGATGCTCTGGGCAGATCCGCACGTGGGCGATCAATTAGAGATTTATGTTGATGCGCGAAAAAATGCGCCTAATGCCTCGTCGATGCTGATTAAAATGGCGGAAAAACGCGCCGACTATCTTAAGTCCTTTGCCTACGAGTCGCCCTTTAAACCTTTTACGGTGCGCAACTTCCGTTGCTTCTTTAGCGTCTCCTTACGACGCAGCGAGAGCCGGCGGGATGATGAAGAAATCTGCGAGCGCATTAAAAGCCAACTCATGACCACCCTAGAGATGTTAAGTATTCCAGGCATCGTTTGGGGTCCAGAAGAATTGCTCTCCACCCTTGATGGCATTCTCAATCACCGTATTGGTCAAGTGACTGCTCCTAAACTTCGGTGGAATCCCTTTCAACGGTTGAGCGATCACCTGAGCTGTAGTGAATCGGATTTACAAGTAAAAAAAGATGAGTTGCTGTTACATGATGAGACCGTAACAGTACGCACTTACAATGTTCGTTCCTGGCCTAACATGTGGTCTTTGCATGCGATGAGTGAACTCATTGGTGATGAAAACCGTGACCAGGCGCAAATTCCTTGCCCGTTTATCATCCACTACGGCTTAACGATTCCGGTGCAAGATAAACAAAAAACCAAATTTCTTGCTAAAGCCTCCTGGGTCGAAAAACAAGCCGCTTCTCCTCTTGCTAAATACATCAGTGAGAGTAAACGCGAAGCGGAAGAATTAGCTTTTTTACGTGAAGAAGTGAATAAAGGTGAGCGCATTGTGCAAACCCACTTTGGCGTGATCTTGATGGCTAAGCCCGAGGAAATCGATAACGCGGAGCAAATCCTCAATAACCTTTTTATTTCCAAGGAATGGAGACTCGAGAAGAACAAGTACCTCCATTTGCCGATGTTTTTAAGCAGCTTCCCCTGCATGTGGGGAAGCTCGTATGTGCAAGCGCTGTTGTATGCGCAAAAGCTTAAAACCACCGTCTCAACCGAATATGGAAACTTACTGCCGATTCAAGGGGAATGGAAGGGGACCAAGACACCCGGCGTGTTGTTGGTAGGAAAGCGCGGACAGGTCAAGACGTGGTCTCCTTTTGATAACAATGAGGGCAACTATAACGTGGCGGTTGTAGGGCGATCCGGCTCTGGAAAATCAGTGTTTATGCAAGAGATGGTAGCAAGCATGAAGGCTATCGGCGGGCGCGTCTTTATCTTTGATGTGGGCCGGTCTTTTGAAAAACTCTGCGAGATTCTAGGCGGCGCGTTTATGGAGTTTAGTGCCGAGACGTCTTTGTGTATTAACCCCTTTTCCACCATACCAATAGATAATCCGGAAGTCGCCCAAGAAGCACTCTCGATGCTGAAATCGGTACTGCCGCTGATGGCGGCCCCTAAGCATGGCGTCTCGGATAAGGGTGCCTCGTTTCTTGAGCAGGCGATGTTAGAAAGCTGGAATGCTTATAAGAACGAGACGATGATCACGCATATCGCCGACTGGTTACTTGCTCATAAAGATAAAGATGCCCAAGACCTTGGCCTGAGTCTCTTCCCGTACACCAAAGAGGGAAGTTATGGACGATTCTTCAATGGGCCAAGCACCGTGGATCTCGATAATCCGTTCATTGTTATTGAAATGGAAGAATTAAAAGAGCGCAAAGATTTACAAGCGGTGGTGGTGCAGATGTTAATTGTGAACATCACTAACAAGATGTTCTTAGGTGATCGCAAAACACCGTTTCAGATTGTCTTTGATGAAGCCTGGGATCTGCTTCAAGGCGGCCAGGGCGGAAGTTTTATGGAAATGCTCGCACGCCGTTTGCGTAAATACCGCGGTGGCTTGGTGGTGGGAACCCAAAGCCTTAATGACTTTTATCAAAGTCCGGGTGCACGGACGGTGTTTGAGAATAGCGATACGCTCTGCATGTTATCGCAACGTGCCGAAGCGATTGATTTGCTCAAAGAACAAAAGCGTATATCAATGACGCCTCAAAAAGAAGAGCAACTGAAATCCGTCAAAACCAAACAAGGCCTTTATCCAGAAATCGCGATTATTACGCCAAATGGGTATTCCATCGAGCGGCTGCTGTTAGATCTCTTTTCGTTAGTGGTGTATTCAACCAAACCGGAAGAATATGCGGCCGTCCAAGATCTTAAAAAACAAGGACTAACCATGGATGAAGCAGTTTCTACCATTGTGGCAAGAAGAAAGCAAGTAAAGAACCCGCACCGTCAACACACTTCCCTGGAGAAAGCGGCATGATCAATAACCAAAGATTCCAACTTATTCTGAGCATTATTGCCATCACGTTAAGCTCAATAACGATTCTGGTAGTGCATGTTCAAAAGCCTGTTTTTGCAACCGTAGATATGGGGCAATTAATAAACCTTCAGGCCGGACACCTCAGCCAACGATATCCGGAGGGTAATGTCCCAGCGGCGGTGATGCAGCAGGTCATTGCCGAGATAAAAGAACAGATTAAGGAGCTTACACCAAACACCAACGTTATCCTCCTTGCGAAGGGGGCTGTTCTCAATAATACTCTGCCGGATTATACGGACCTCCTTAAAGAATCACTTGAAGAGCATGAAAAACAAGATGAAGAGCGACAGGTCAAGGAGGAGCAATGAGAAACATGTTTCACCCTACGCTTATGCTTTTGCGCGTTCAAAACTGCTTTAGAACGTTCTCTTAAACAAGGTGCAAAAGCGTTTGTATTGACGTTTTTAGGAGTTGGGTTCTTTTGTGAGCATGTGCATTTTATTAAAAGCACAACAAACTCAATGCCCGAGCATTATTTTGTGCATTTCCCTCATGTGAAGCCTAAACGTGGAGATATCACGTTAGTCTACAACACCTTCTATCAAGGCAACTTAATCAAACGCATCATAGGCGAAGAAGGCGACAGAATCGTTTACGACAGGCAGGGAGAGATTTGGGTTGGCAAGAAGCGCGTTGGAAAAGTGTATCCGGCGACACGGGATGACAGGCCGCTTCAGCCTGTCCGGCCCGTCATGATTCCTAAGGGCTATGTGTTTTTATATGCTCCACATCCGAGAAGTTTTGATTCGAGGTATACGGAAGTGGGATTGGTGCATCGCCACCAATTGCAAGGTCGCTTAATCGCGGTGGTATAAAAATGATGACAAAAGGTTGGATGATGTTGGGGGTGGTTTTGTGCTTAACAGCACAGGCAAAAGCTGTAGGTAAAGACCTGGGAACTTTTGGGGCGCTGTTTCCGATTGAAGAGAACAATCTCCTCGAGGTGATTCAAGCAAGACTTGCCAAGCTGCACCAAGAGGGGACCTTGGAGATGCATCAACGAAATATTCAGCAAAAGATTCAAAAACAGGTAGAACGGCCAAAAGCGGTCGAAGGTATTACCCATACCAACAAACCTCGGACGTTTAAGTTTAATCCGTCGATTACGGTGATGAAGGATCTAAAAGACCACCAAGGCACCGTTTTTTACCAAAAAGGCCAACGTGTTAACCCATTAGAGACACGTGCCCTTACTAAGCCTTTACTCTTCATTGATGGCGATGAATCCTCTCACCTGACCTGGGCATTTTTGATGCTGAAACGTCATCCGCTTGCCAAAGTGATTTTGGTTAAGGGAGTGCCTTTATAAATGATGCGTGATTTGGGCATCCAGGTGTTTTTTGATCAGGCTGGCAAGATCACCCAGAAGCTGGATATTCGCCAAGTGCCGGCGATCGTTACGCAAGAGGGAATGCTGCTTAAAATTGAAGAGGTGAAAGCCGACGCAGAGAGCTTAGTAGCAACACGTCACCAAGAAGCACAATCTTCTAAAACTTCTGGCACGAAGAAGAAGGTGTGAAGAAGTGATTAAGCGATTCATTTTCCTCCTCATAATTGTGCAAAGCACGCTAGGGTACACCAAGTGTGTGGGACGATTTGTGAATCCGATTTCAGATATCTGCTGGAGTTGTATTTTTCCGATCACGATTGGTGGCATGCGGGTCTCCTCAAGTGGAGAAGACACCTCAAACCCACGACAAATTTTATGCACGTGTTCTAAGCCTATTTCACGCGTTGGGGTGCCGATCTCGTTTTGGGAACCGGTACGTATGGTGGATGTGACACGCACACCCTATTGCTTAGTGAATATGGGTGGCATTCAAATGATGGAACGAGGGGTGCAAGGTGCTGGTTCGGTAGAAAATGGCCATCAAACGGGAAACACCTCACGCATGCGCGATTCATTCTACCAAGTGCACTGGTATATGTACCCGCTGTTGTATTGGTTAGAGCTTATTATTGATCTTGTCTGTATGGAAAAAGGCGATGTCGACCTTGCCTATATCACGGAATTAGATCCTTTGTGGAACGATGATGAGACAGCGTTTATTCTCAACCCGGAAGCGGTTCTATTTGCCAACCCAGTTGCCCAAGCGGCTTGTGCAGCAGATTGTGTGATGGCAAGCGCAGGGTTTGGGCGCGATGAGTTATTCTGGTGCGGCGGATGCCAGGGTAGTATGTATCCCTTTAGTGGTTCTATCTCTTCTCATGTGGGTGGGGTGCAAGCCAGTCTCTTGGCGCTGCAGCGCATGATTGCCAAATTACATCGAGAGGGACTGCTCTGGGGCACGGTTGGAAAAGATGCCTGGTGCGATCGGTACCCGATGCCGATTATTAAAAAGACCCAATATAAAACCCAAATGCTGTTCCCTCTTCCCTCAACGGGTTCACGTCAGTGTCATCCCCTTGGTCGAACTGAAGTGTGGTGGGGGAGTGGCAAGGAATTCCCGTATTCGGGGAAGGATTTTGGGTATTTGATTTGGAGAAAAAGATCATGCTGCTTAGGCTAGTTTTACTCATAGTTTTTGGATTATCGGTACTTGAAGCATCGGTCCCAGCCAATGCAAAACCTGATCTACAGAGGGTGTATAACGACGCCTTGAGCTGGAGTAAAGACAAACTTCAGGAGATGCCAAACGCGTAACAAAGTGCGGCGATGGTGAAATCTTCAACAACAGGTGTTTGTCTAGGCCAACAAGATGATACGAAACAATTAGCTATCGCTCCTGGTTGCCCTAAGAAAAAACGAATGGAAGAAGAGAAAGAGCAACAGCAACAGGATCACACAAGCGTTAAAGAATCAAAAATTTTAGTATTTGTATCGTTCTCAATGCCAAAAGCAAGTTTAACGGCTCTTTCTAAAGACGCTGAGAAATATGACGCTGTTCTTGTCAAGCGTGGACTTAAGGGGGATTCCTTCAAGGACACCCAAACGGCGTTTCAAGCCTTGGGTGAAGAGGAGAGGTCAGGGATTGAAATTAATCCTGACCTTTTTGAAACGTATCAGATTAAGCAAGTGCCCGTATTTGTGAGAGTTAAATCCACACCAGAAGGAGATCTTCAGGAAATAGGGCGTTTATCTGGAAATGTTTCCTTGGTTTTTGCGTCACAGAAGCTAGAGGAGATCTTATGAGATTTTCCTACCTAGAGTCTATAAATGTCA
>Ga0169931_10003826_pt1 | contig 23719 bp, 18 predicted proteins | sample Kivu_15m_20L_FD_129675 | JGI IMG/M metagenome (GOLD analysis project Ga0169931, IMG submission 129675) | Freshwater microbial communities from Lake Kivu, Western Province, Rwanda to study Microbial Dark Matter (Phase II) - Kivu_15m_20L... | ecosystem: Environmental > Aquatic > Freshwater > Lake...
AGGAGTCCGATCAGCGCGCCGCCAAGGAGCCCGAGCAGGCTGTGCCCGATCCCGAAGAACTCGGCCTGGAGCACGAAGCGCCCCAGCGTCGCATAGGTGACGAAGGAGAGCCCGAGCGCGATGATCCCGCCGAGGAGCCCCTTCAGCAACCCTTCGATCAGGAAGGGGGCGCGGATGAAGCCTCGCGTCGCCCCGACCAGGCGCATCACCTGGATCTCGCGTGCGCGCGCGAGCACCGCCATGCGGATCGTCGATCCGATGATGATGATCGAGACCAAGGCGAAGGTGGAGCCGAGGATCAGGCCGACGAGGGTCGCGATGGTGCGGAGGCGATAGAGCTTCTCGACCCACTCCTCGCCGTAGCGGATGTCATCGATGAAGTCGTACGTGGCGAGTCGTTCGGCGACCGCCCGGACCTGCTCGGGATCCCGGAAACCCTCGCGGAGCCGGACCTCGATGGAGGCAGGGAGGATCCCCGCGTCGAAGACGTCCTCGAACTCCCCGAGCTCACGGCGCGCGCGATCGAGCGCCTCGGTCTCGCTCACGAGGGTGACGCGTTCCACCTCGGGGAAGCGCTGGACGTCGCCCACCGCCGCGCTCGCCGCGTCGGCGCGCGTCCCCTCGGCCACGAAGGCCCGGATCTCGACGCGAGATTCCACCTGGCGGAGCGCGGAGCGGAGGTTGAGTGCCACGAGCCCGAAGAGGTCGAAGGCAAAGAGGGAGAAGGCGATCGTCGTGATGCTGAGCGCGCTCAGCATCGGGGCGCGTCGGAAGGCGAGGAGCGCCTCGCGGAGGGCGAGTCTCATGTCGGGGATCCACCGGGGAGGGTCGCCGTCGCCTCCGACTTGATCGAGCCCGAGTCGAAGACGAGGCGCCCCTGGTGCAGTTCGAGGGTGCGGAACGAGGTGGCGCGGACGAGGTCGAGATCGTGCGTCGCCATCAGGACGGCGGTGCCGGCGCGGTGGATCTCGCGCAGGAGGTCGAGGATGCTCCGCGCCGCGCGCTCGTCGAGGTTCCCGGTCGGCTCGTCGGCGAGGAGGAGGAGGGGGTCGTTCACGAGCGCGCGGGCGATCGCCACGCGCTGCTGCTCGCCACCGGAGAGTTCGTGGGGACGCGCGTCCGCCTTCGCGAGCAGGTCCACCTGCGTGAGGGCGCGCACCACCTTGGGGTCGATCCGCGAGGCGGGGGCGCCGGTGACCTCGAGCGCGAAGGCGACGTTCTCGGCGGCGGTCCGGTCGGGGAGGAGTCGGAAGTCCTGGAAGACCACGCCCAGTTTGCGGCGCACCACCGGGATCTGTTTCCCGGTGAGGGACGCGGTACTCCGTCCGATCACCTTGACCTCCCCCGTGGTGGGCTGCTCCTCGAGGAAGATCAGCTTGAGGATCGAGCTCTTGCCGGCGCCGGACGGGCCGGTGAGGAAGGCGAACTCCCCGCGGTCCAGGCCGAACGAGACCTGGTCGAGTGCCGTGACCGCTTTCGGGTAGCGCTTCGTCACGCGGGTGAAGCGGACCATCGCGCTCACGTCAGCGCCTGCGTGAGGTCAGCGATGAGGTCCTCGACGGCCTCGAGCCCGATGCTGAAGCGCAGGAAGCCATCGGGGATCCCGATCGCGGCGCGCTCCGCCGGGGTCATCTTGCTGTGCGAGGTGAAGCGCGGCTCGCTCACGAGGGTATCCACCCCACCCAGACTCGGGGCGTGCGTGACGAGCTGGAGGCGCTGCAGGAAGCGGTCGGCGGCGGGGCCGCCCCCCGCCAATTCGAGGCCGAGCATCCCACCGAAGCCGTCGAGCGTCGCCTTGGCGACGGCATGGTCGGGATGGGAGGGGAGGCCGGGGTAATGGACCTGACGGACCTCGGCGCGCGTCGCGGCCCACTCGGCGATCGCGAGGGCGGAGGCGTTGCTCCGCTCGACGCGGACCGCGAGCGTCTTGAGGCCACGTTCGAGGAGCCAGACGGCGAAGGGATCGGGGGTCTGGCCCCAGAGCATCTCCTTCTGCAACACGCGCTCGATGTACGCGCTCGAGCCGGAGACGACCCCCATCAGGACGTCGTGATGCCCGTTCAGATATTTGGTCGCCGATTCGATCGCGACGTGCGCCCCCTGCTCGAGGGGGCGGAAGTTGATCGGGCTCGCGAAGGTGGAGTCGACGACGAGGGTGATCCCGCGCGCGGTGGCGAGCGCCGCCGTGGGGCGGATGTCGAGGACGCGGCAGGTGGGGTTCACCGGCGACTCGAGGAAGATCACCTTCGTCTCGGGCCGGAGGGCCGCCGCGATGGCCGCGCCGTCGAAGGGATCGACGAGCGTGATGGTGATCCCGAGCCGCACGAACTCCTCGAAGAAGAGCCGATGCGTGCCGCCGTAGATGTAGCGTGAGGAGACGAGGTGGTCGCCGGGCTCCACGAGGGCGAAGAGCGCGCACGCCGTCGCCCCCATCCCGCTCGCGAACAGGAGCGACCGCTCCGCGCCCTCGAGCATCGCGATCCGCCGCTGCACGCGGTCCGCGTTCGGCGTGTTGCCATACCGTGTGTAGCGAAGCCCCTCGCCGGTGCCGAGCGCCTGCAGGTGATTGACCGATTGGACGAGGGGTTCGACCACGGGATCGCCCGGCGCGTGCGCCTCGCGCGCGCCATGGATCGCGAGGGTGGCGCGCCCGAGGCGCGGGGTGGGACGGTCAGGCATCCTTGGCGAGGGCCGAGGTGAGGATCGGACGTGAGCGCACATCGTGCTTCACAAGGCGGACGGTCTCGGTGACCGCGAGACCGGCGAGGTCGCGCACGGCGACGAACCCGCGCGGGAGGGTGTCGTCGAGGACCACGGGGGTGAGTTCATGTCGTCGCGGGCCATAGACCCAGACGAGTTCCCCCGCATGGATGAGTCGCTGCTCGGCATCGATCGGATGGAGGCGGAGCAACGGGCCCCGCTCGGCGTCGCCGCGGCGCGTGGCGAGGAACGCCACGACCTGGAGTGGGGGGAACCCGCGCGCCATCAGGCCGGCGCTCCCAGGGGGGCGAAGGCATCGTCGAGGCGCCGCAGGAGCCGCCGTCGGACCAACATCTCGAGGGTGGCCTGCGCCTCCTCCAGCGCGAGCCCCATCGCCTCGGCCGCCTCCTCCACCGCGGCGCCGGCACGGGCCATCACGCACTCCCAGAGTTGCCGTTCGAGCGGGGAGACCGTCCCGACGAGATGCGTGACCCCGTCATCGAAGCGCACGACCAGGGCGAGGCCGTGCGACTCGAGCACCGCCTCGATCGCGTCCAGATGGCCGTCGTTCACCCCGACGAGCACGACGTAGCTCTCCCGACTCGGTCGCTCGGTCGTCAACGGGAGGACGAGCTTGGCCACGAACTCATCGGCGCAGCTGCGATCGAGGACGCCGATCTGCGAGAAGTCGAGGACGGCCACCGACCCCTCGGCGAGCGCGGCGATCTGTCGCTCGATCACCGTCCGCACCACCGCACCGGTGCGGCGCGTGACGAGGTGGTGGTGCGCCTCGGGGGCGGCCGCATCGAGCGCGGCGGAGATGTCGATATGGCTCATGGTCGCGGCATCCGGCGCGGGATGATCACGTTGATCTGCGCCCCCGGGAAGGGGGGGAGTCCGCCCTGGAGCGGGAGATCCTCGTCCCAGTCGGGGATGATCGGCGCGATGCGCGCGGTGCCGCTGCGCACGGTGAGCTTGCCGTCGATCCGGTGCACCCAGCCGCGCATCCCCTTGATCCCCTGGCCGCGGCCGGGATCGGCGAAGCGGCTCACTCCCTGGATCACGGCGGCCTCGAGGGCGGTCTGGTCGTCCCACCGGTCGGCCAGCGCGCGCGCGCGGCTCCCCTCGAGCGAGGCGCGGAACCCCATCCCGGCATCACAGACCGCGATCTGGACCACATCGCGTCCGACCCGACGCTTCGACCAGTTGTAGCGCTGGACCATCACCCAGCCCCCGCGCCCCGCATGTTCGATGATGTTCGAGGCGGCCTCGGAGAGGGTCATGCTGAACCCCATCGTCGAGCGCGGCTCCAGGTCGAGCGTCGCGTTCAGGATCTGCTGCGCCTTCTCTTGGATCCGCCGGACGATCCCCTGCACATCCTCGTTGCCGTTCACCGGCGTCACCTCGAGGAGCACATCGGAGTCCCCGGTCGCCGCCCGCTTCGGGACCGTCCCGCGGATGGTGTAGAGCGTCTCGGCGTGCGTGAAGAACTGTGCGCGGGCCCAGTAGCTCAGCGTCTGCTCATCCTCGGGCGGGGCGAAGTCGGGGCGCTCCGCGCGCGATTGGGCCAGGCAGAGCAGGGCGGTGAGGCCGTATGGGGTCGCGAAGCGACAATGGCGCGCATCGACGAGGAGCTTCGCGTCGGCGGGGACCGCGGCGAGCTGCTCGATCACCGATTCGAACTGCGCCTCATCGAGGGAGGCAGGGACGGTGAGGACGGCGGTCACAGGACGTGGAGTTCTCCGCGGAGGTGATGGGCGAGGCCGGTGGCGCCCCGATGCTCCACGTTCCGCGCGGCCGCATCGTTGGCGCGGCGGAGCGCCACGTCCATAATATCGCCCGCCAAGAGCCGCGAGAAATAGGTCGCCCCCCAGACGTCGCCGCACCCCGTGGGATCCCCCGGCCCATTGATCCGCAGGGGGCTCGCCGGGACGCGGGCCGTCCGCAGGGCACCTCCCGCCGGGCGTTCGCGACGCGCGGGATCCAGTGCCCCCTCCGTCCCCGGCGCGGCGAAGTACACCACCCCCTGCTTCCCGAGCGTCACGAGCAGATGCCGGACCCCGGCGCCGATCGCGGTCGCGGCCAGCGCGAGCCCATCGGGGGCGAGCATCGCGAGCTCGTCCTCGTTCACCTGCATGAAGTCGAAGCAGGCGCACCACGCCGCCACCTCGGGGAGGGGACGGTAGGTCCGATGCCCATCGCTCTCCATTCCCAGCAGGAGCGAGTGGAGGTCGCAGTAGATCGGGCCATGGAAGTGCTGTCGGATGAGCTGCGCCGTCGCGAGATCGAGCTCGAAGCCGCTGATGAGGTTGATGTACAGCGCGTCGAGGTCACGGAGCAGGGGCTGCAGCCCCGCCCAGCTCCATGGGGGCACCCCTCCCATCAGGCACTCGCTGCGTCGCTCCTCGGAGTGATAGCGGAGCGTCACGCGATTGTTCGGGTGCGGCACCTCGATCGGGAGCGCCTCGGGCGCGGCGTGACGTAAGGTCCCGACGAAGCGCCGCGCCTGCGGCGCCAGATCGAAGCCCACCTTCGCCAGGGGGACGAGCTGCCAATCGTCGGGCAGGGCGGCGTCCGCGGCGCTCAACGCATAGGTGATCCCGCCCCACTCCTCGATCGGGGCCGAGCGCACGTCGCGCCCATGGATCACATCCCACACGAAGCTCCCCAGGACCCCGAGGCGCTTCGGCCGGGGGGCCCCCGAAGCGGCCGACGTCGTCATGCGAGTCGGTGCCGCTGGGCGAAGGTGGCGATCGCGCCGATCACCCCGGCGTTCCCCTCGAGCTCTCCTGGCACGATCCGACAGGCGGCGACCGCGGGGGTGAAGGCGCGGCGACGCACCTCGGCGCGGAGTGGCTCGAAGAGCGCGTCCCCCGCCTGGGTGACGCCGCCCGCGAGCACCACGACCTCGGGATTGAAGATGTTGAGGAAGTTCGCGACGCCGATCCCGAGGAACTTGGCGGTGTCGCGCACCACATGCGCGGCGACGGTGTCCCCGCGCTGCTCCGCCGCGTAGACCGTCGCCGCGGTGATGCGGGCGAGGTCCCCGTCGACCAACGTGGGGAGGATCGACTGCTCACCCCCCGCCAACGCCTCGCGGGCCCGCTCCGCGATCGCCGGCCCGGAGGCGTAGGCCTCGAGGCACCCGTAGTTCCCGCACCCACAGCGCCGGCCGGTCGCATCGATCGAGATGTGTCCGAGCTCCCCGGCGGCATCGCTCGCGCCGTGGAAGAGGGCGCCGTCGAGGATGATCCCCCCACCGATCCCCGTCCCGATCGTGAGGCCGATGACATGCCGCGCCCCGCGGGCCGCGCCGACCCACCATTCGCCGAGGGTCGCGCAGTTGGCGTCGTTGTCCAGGGTGGCGGGGAGGTCCACCGCCGCACTCACGCGATCGCGGAGCGGGAAGTCGCGCCACCCGAGATTGGGGGTGAAGATCACGACCCCGGTCTCGCGATCGAGAGGGCCGGGCGAGCCGATGCCGACGCCCAGCATGTCGGCGCGCGTCGCCCCGGTCTCCGCACAGGTCTCGGCGATCGTCCGTTCCACGGCGGCGGCGATCCGCGCGACCACGGCGTCGGCGCCCTCGTCGGCGCGCGTCGGGACCGAATGCATCGCGTGGCGCGTCGCGCCGTCCGCGCGCATCGCCCCGACGACGATGTTCGTCCCGCCGAGGTCGACGCCGATGATGTACCGGGCCGCTGTGCTCCGGTCCGACCGATTCCCCACGACGCCTCCTCGCGCGCTATCCTCGCCCTCGGGCGACCACTACGTTTCCTCGATGCCCCGGTACCGTCGCGGACCCCTCCAAAAGTAATCGCCCCGCGATGCGCCTGTCCGTCATCGTCACCACGTATAACCATCCGCGCTGGCTCGAGCAGGTGCTCTGGGGGTTCGCGGTCCAGACCATCACCGATTTCGAGCTCCTCGTCGCCGATGACGGCTCGGATGCCCCGACCGCCGAGCTGATCGACCGGATGCGCGCCGAGCTCCCTTACCCGGTGCGGCATGTCTGGCATCCCAAGGACGGGTTCCGGAAGTGCACCATCCTGAATGCGGCGATCGCGCAGGCGGAGGGGGCGTACTGCTTCTTCACCGACGGCGACTGCATCCCCCGCGCCGACCTCCTGGCCGTGCATCTCGCGGCGGCGCGGCCGGGGCGGTTCGGCTCTGGGGGGTACCTGAAGCTCCCGATGGTCACGAGCGAGGCGATCACGCGGGACGATGTCATGGCGGGGCGGGCGACCGACCCCCGCTGGCTACGGGCGCACGGCACCCCCTGGGATCGGCGGCTCCAGCGCCTCGCCTGGGGCCCCAGGATGGCCGCGCTGCTCGACCGTCTCACCCCGACCGGCGCGACCTTCAATGGGCACAACGCGGCGGTCTGGCGGGAGGATCTCATTCGCGTGAATGGCTTCGACGAGCGACTGGAGTGGGGCGGTCTCGACCGCGAACTCGGCGAGCGGCTCGAGAACGCCGGCGTGCGGGGTCAGCAGCTGCGGCATCGGGCCCTCGTGGTGCATCTCGATCATGGGCGGGGCTACAAGCGCCCCGAGGCGATCGCGCGGAATCGCGCGATCCGTGACGAGGTCGCGGCGAAGCGCCTGACCCGCACCCCGGTGGGGTTGGATCGCCACCTCGCAGGCCCCGCATGACCGCCCCCCGGTCGATCGTCGTCTTCCGGCGCACCATCCTCCCCTGGTCGGAGACCTTCGTCGCCTCGCAGCAGCTGGCGCTGCAGGCCTTCGCCCCGGTCTTCATCGGGTACGCGCCCGACCCGAAGGGGGCGCGGCTCGTCGAGGGGCGGCCGACGATCCTCCTCTCGGACCATCACCCCGTCCCCCCACTCGGGAAGGCGCTCCTCAAGTACGCCGGCCGCGTCCCGCGCGCCTGGCGCGACGCCATCGCCGCCTCGCGGCCCGCGCTGGTGCACGCCTACTTCGGCTCCGGCGCGATCCCCGCGGGCCATCTCGCGCGCGCCCTCGGCGTCCCCCTCGTCGTGAGCTACCTCGGGATGGATATCACCGTGACCCCGCGGTCACAGGCCGAGGTGCGTCGTCGCCATCGCGCCTTCGCGATGGCGGACAAGGTCCTCTGTGTCTCCGAGTTCCTCGCGCGGAAGCTCCGCGAGGCGGGATGCCCGCCCGAGAAGATCCAGGTCCATTACACCGGGGTCGATATCACCAAGTTCGTCCCGTCGGGCGAGCCCCCGGTCCCCGATCAGGTGCTCTTCGTCGGGCGACTCGCGGCGAAGAAGGGGGTGATCCATCTCCTGCGGGCGATGGTGACCGTGCAGCGCACCGTGCCGCAGGCCGAGTGCGTGATCGCGGGGGATGGGCCGCTGCGCGCGGCGCTCGAGGGCGCGGCCGCGGCGCTCGGGGTGCGTGCGCGCTTCCTCGGCGTGCAGACGCCGGCGCAGGTGAACGCGCTGATGCAGCGGGCGACGGTGCTCTGCGGGCCGAGCGTCGTCGACGCGCGCGGGAACGCCGAGGGGTTGCCCTTCACCTTCCTCGAGGCGCAGGCCTGCGGCTGTCCGGTGGTCGTCTCGACCTCCGGGGGGACCGCCGAGGGGGTCGCGGAAGGGGAGACCGGGTACTGCGTGGCGCCCGGGGATGAGTGGGCGCTCGCCGACCGGTTGTTGCGGATCCTCACCGATCCCGCGCGCCGCGCGCGGATGAGCACGGCGGCGCGCGCCCACATGGAGCGCGCGTTCAACCTGCGGACGCAGACGGCGGTGTTGGAAGGGATCTACGCCGACGTGATCGCGAGCGCGGCGCGCGACTGACGCTCGATCGCCGGCGCTGAGGCGCTGGCGCTACTCGACCTGCAGGACGGCGAGGAACGCCTCCTGCGGGATCTCCACCGAGCCCACCTGCTTCATCCGCTTCTTCCCCTCCTTCTGCTTCTCAAGGAGCTTCCGCTTGCGGCTGATGTCGCCGCCGTAGCACTTGGCGAGCACGTCCTTGCGGAGCGCCTTCACCGTCGAGCGGGCGATCACCTTCTGGCCGATCGCCGCCTGGATGGCGACCTCGAAGAGCTGCCGCGGGATCAGATCCTTGAGCTTGTCGGAGACCTTGCGGCCCCACTCGTAGGCCTTGGACTCGTGCACGATCACGCTGAAGGCGTCGATCGGGTCGCCGTTGATCAGCATGTCGAGGCGCTGCAGGTCGCTGCGACGGTACCCCAGCATCTCGTAGTCCAGCGAGGCGTAGCCCCGGCTGATCGATTTGAGCTTGTCGAAGAAGTCGAGGATGATCTCGCCGAGGGGGAATTCCCAGTCGATCTCCACGCGGGTGGTGTCGAGGTAGTGCATCCCCTTGTACTCGCCGCGGCGCTCGGTGCCAAGCGTCATGATGGGCCCGATGTAGTCGGTGGGCACCATGATTCGAGCCTTCACATAGGGCTCCTCGATGTAGTCGATCACCCCCGCCGGCGGCATCAGCGCCGGGTTCTCGACCAGGAGCTCCTCCCCGTCGGTCTTCTTCACGTGGTACTCCACGCTGGGGACCGTCGTGACGAGGTCGAGGTCGAACTCGCGCTCGAGGCGCTCCTTGACGATCTCCATGTGGAGGAGGCCGAGGAACCCACAGCGGAAGCCGAAGCCGAGGGCCGTGGAGGTCTCAGGCGTGTAGTTCAGCGAGGCGTCGTTGAGCTGCAGCTTCTCGAGGGCGTCGCGCAGGTCCTCGTACTGCTGCGTGTCGGTGGGGAAGATGCCGGCGAAGACGAAGGAGCGGACGGCCTGGTACCCCGGGAGCGGCTCGCTCGCCTTGTGCTCGGCGTCGAAGATCGTGTCCCCGGCGCGCGTCTCCTTCACCGACTTCACGCTCGCCACGACGTAGCCGACCTCGCCGGCGGTCAGCTGCTTCGTGGGCACCTGCCGGAGCTGGTTGTACCCGACGTCGAGCACCTCGTACACGCTCTCGGACGCGCCGAAGGTGATCTTCATCCCCTTCGTCAGCGTCCCATCCACGACGCGCACGCTGGGGATGGCCCCGCGGTACTTGTCGTAGTACGAGTCGTAGATGAGCGCTCGGAGCGGCCCGGTGGGATTCCCACGCGGCGGCGGGACCTTCGCCACGATCGCCTCGAGGAGCTCCGGGATGCCGAGGCCCTCCTTGGCGCTGACCAAGAGGATGTCGTCCGGGGCGCAGCCGATAAGGTCCACGACCTCCTGCCGCCGCTTCTCCGGCTCCGCCCCGGGGAGGTCGATCTTGTTGAGGATCGGGATGATCTCGAGCCCCGCGTCCATCGCGAGGAAGAGATTGGAGAGGGTCTGCGCCTGGATCCCCTGGGAGGCATCGACGACGAGGATCGCCCCCTCACAGGCGGCGAGGGAGCGCGAGACCTCACAGGTGAAGTCGACGTGCCCCGGCGTGTCGATCAGGTTGAGCTCATAGGTCGTCCCGTCCTTGGCGTCGTACGACATCCGGACGGCGTTGAGCTTGATCGTGATCCCGCGCTCCCGCTCGAGGTCCAGCGTGTCGAGCACCTGGGCCTTCATCTCGCGCTTCTGCAACATCCCCGTGGTCTCGATGAGACGGTCGGCCAACGTCGACTTGCCATGGTCGATGTGGGCGACGATGCAGAAGTTCCGGATCAGGGACGGCGAGGTCACGTGGCGGGGCGGCGGATGAGAGAGGTGGAGCAGAGTAACCCCTCAAGCTAGTGGAGCAGGGGAGTGACTCCAACGTCTCCCCCTGTGTCCGGGTCCTCGGCGCCCCTAGTTTTCCGAGTTCGCATGTCCGCGCCCGCAGGTCCATCCGTCCGGGCCGATCTCATGGATCCCGCTGCACTCGCGGCCCTCGGGCGCCTCGAGGTCGTGTCGCGTTGGCTGGCGCAGGGATTCCTGCAGGGGTTGCATCGCTCCCCCAAGAAGGGCTTCTCCGTCGAGTTCGCGGAACACCGCCCCTACCAGCCCGGCGACGACCTCCGCTTCCTCGATTGGAAGGTCGCGGCCCGCTCCGACCGCTGGCTCCTCAAGCAGTTCGAGGAGGAGACGAACCTCCGGGCGACGATCGTGCTCGATGTGAGTCGGTCGATGGACTGGCGCGGCGCGCCGACCCGGCTCACCAAGCGCGCCTATGCCGACCATCTGGTCGCGGCGCTCGCGCGCATCCTGCTCCGGCAACGCGATGCGGTGGGGTTGGTCCGGTTCGACGACGCGATCCGGACCGCGCTCCCCCCGCGTTCGCACCCCGGGCAGGGGCATCGGATCGTCGAGGCCCTCGAGGAGGGTGGCGGGGGCGCCGGCTCCGATGCGGCAGGTGCCCTCGCCCGCGCGGGCGCACTCGTCACCCGTCGCGGGATGGTGGTGCTCGTCTCGGATCTCCTCCTCGATCCCGACGAGGTCGAGGCGACGCTCCGCGGCCTGCGGGCGCAGGGGCATGACGTCACCGTCCTCCACCTCCTCGATCCCGCCGAACGGCGTCTCGACCTCGCGGCGGGGGAGTCGACCTTCGTCGATCCCGAGGGGGGCGCCGCCGAACGGGCGATCCCCGCCGACGTGCGTGCGCTGTACGAGACGACGGTCGGGGAGGTGCTCGACGAATGGCGCGCCCGCTTCGCGGCGATGGGCGCCTTCTACCAGCCGGTGCTGACCGACCAACCCTTCGCGGTCCCGCTGCGTCGCGCCTTCGCGGCGCGGCAGCGCCAGCCATGAGCTTCCTCGCCCCCTGGGCCCTCTGGTTGGGCGCGCTCGCGGCGGTCCCGCTCGCGCTGCATCTCTGGCAGCGCCGGACCGCCGCGCGCGTCGACTTCCCGGCGGTGCGCTACCTGCAACGGATGGCGCAGGACCATGCGCGCGAGGTGCGGGTGCAGAACGTGCTCCTGCTCCTCCTCCGGCTCGGGATCGTGCTGGCGATCGCCCTGGCGGCGGCGCGCCCCTTCGCCGCGGTCCCCGCGGCGGGGCACCCCCCGGTCGCGATGGCCCTGGTGCTCGACAACTCCCTCTCCTCGCAGGCGGTGACCGCGGCGGGGCCGATGCTCGACCGGCTCCGGGCGATGGCGGCGGCGATCCTCGCCGAGGCCGGCCCGGAGGATCAGCTCTGGCTCGTGACGATGGATGGGGTGACCGTGGGCGGTGAGCTCGCTGCGCTCCGAACCGCGCTCGGCGAGGTCGCGGCGCTCGACGGGGCGGGGGATGCGTCGCGGGCCCTCGCGCGCGCGACGGCGGTGGTGCGTGAGAGCCCCCTCCCGGTGCGGCAGGTGGTGGTGCTGACCGATGGCCAGCGCACGTCGTGGGATCCCGAGACCATCGGGAGGGTCGCGCGTGAGGATGTCGTCTGGCGGGTCGCGGTCCCGCCGCTGACCTGGCGTCCGAACCATGCGGTGCGCGAGGTGGCGGCGGTCCCCCCGGTCTGGGGGGAGGCGGGGGCGGTGCGTCTCCGTATCGCCGGCGCCGACTCGGTCGCGTGGCGGGTGGAGGTGGCGGGGCGCCCCTTCGCCCGCGGCACAGCCGGTCCCGATGGCACGGGGCTCGCGCGCGGTCGGCCGGCGCTCCGCGGGTGGGGAGCCGCGACGGTGGAGCTCACCCCCGACGAACTCCGCGGAGATGATCGCCGGTATCTCGCCGTGCGGGTCGGTGAGCCCCCGGCGGTCGAGGTCGATCCCTCGAGCGGACCCTTCGTGACGCGAGCCGTCGAGGCGCTGATCGCGGCGGGGCGCCTGCGACGCGGGCCGGGGACGTTGATCGGCGCGACCGCGCGCCCCGGCATCAACGCCGTCGTCCTCGCGCCCTCGGACCCCCTCCGACTGCCGGAGGTGAATCGCGCGCTCGAACGCGCCGGGATCCCCTGGCGCTTCGGGGCCCCCCGCCGGGCGGAGGCGCGCGTGACGCTCGACGAGCCGACGATCGCCCAGACGACGACGGAGGGCACCGCGACGATGGTGCGGCTCTGGTATCCCCTCACCGCGGTGCCGGCGGCGATCGATGCGCGCGTCGACACCCTCGTGCGCCTCGGTGCGGCCCCCTGGGCCCTGCGCGGGGATCGCTACCTCCTGATCGCCTCGCCGCTCGATCCGGCTGCGACCGACCTCCCGCTCACCGCGCGCTTCGTCCCGTGGCTCGGCGGGCTCCTCACGCAGCGACTCGACCCCGGCGAGGTCGGGGTCATCGAGGCCACGCCGGGCGCCCCCCTCACCGTCCCGCGCGGGGTCGATGCCCTCGAGATGAGCGACGGCACCATCCAGCCGGTCACCGCGGGGGGGACCATCGACGCCCCCTGGCGTGCGGGCGTCGCCTTCTGGCAGCGCGGCGGCGCGCGGGTCGGCGCGCTCGTCGTGAATCCCGAGCCGGCGGAGTCGGATCCCGCCCGCTCCGACGTCGCGACGCTCGCGCGCACCCTCGCAGCGACCCCGTTGGATCCCGACCCCCTCGCCATCGGCGCGGCCACCTTCGCGACCGTCGGCCCACGCCCGCACGATCGCCCGCTCCTCGTGCTCGCCCTCCTCCTGTTGCTTGCCGAAGCCCTCGTAGCCCGGCGCGGGCGGCGCACACCTGCTTCCTCCAGTCCTGACTGATGGCTCTGCCTCTGCTCATCGAGCGCCTCGCCGCGCTCCCGGCCTTCCGCAGCCTCACGCAGTCGCTCCCGACGGTGAATGGCACCCTCTCCGTGACCGGGCTCGCCGGCTCCGCCGATGCGGTGCTCGTCGCGGCGCTCGCCACCGCGGAGCCGAACCGCCTCTTTGTCATCATCGCCGATCAGCTCCCTGAGGCGGAACGCTGGCTGGGCGATCTCCAGTCGGTGCTCGCGAGCGAGCAGGTGGCGCTCTATCCGCCGCGAGAGGGGTTCGGCGAGATCGAGCCCCATGCGGAGATCGCCGGCGAGCGCGTGGAGACGTTGGAGGCGCTCGCGCGTGGCGGCATCCGCGTCCTCCTCACCACGGCGCGCGCCGTGCAGGAACGCACCCGCCTCCCGCGCGCGCTCGCCGAGGCGCGGCTCGTGCTCCGGCGCGGCGAGAGTTGGCGACTCGAAGAGCTCACGGCGCATCTCGATCGCGTCGGCTTCACACGCGTCCCCGTCGTGGAGGATGTCGCCGAGTACTGCGTGCGCGGGGGGATCGTCGACATCTACGGCTTCGGGATGCGTGCCCCGGTGCGCCTGGAGTTCTGGGGCGACCAGCTCGAGGCGGTGCGCGCCTTCGATATCGGGACGCAGCGGATGACCGCGACGCTCGACGAGGTGACCGTCCTCCCGGTGGAGGTGCAGGGCCCCGACGATGAGGACGAGGGCGCCGTCTCGCGCGTGAGCCTTCCCGATCTCTGGCCGGCCGGCGCGCTCCTGATCATCCCGGAGGGGGTGACCCTCGCACCAGAGTGGAAGCGGACCTGGGAGGAGGCGGCGCATCACCTCGAGCTGGCGCGACGGCGCGGAGAGGACGTCGCCTCACGCGATGCGTTGCTCGAGGCCCCCGATCTCGTCGCACGCCGGCTCCGCAGCTTTCCGACCCTCGAGCTTCGTCCCGCGGAACAGGCCGACGGGCGCACCGTCACCTTCCCGATCCGTCCCCCCGAGAAGATCGAACGGGACCTCGCGCGACTCGGCGCGCTCGTCCGTGATGGCACGAACACCGTCATCCTCTGCGACAACCCGGGGCAGGCGGAGCGGCTCGAGGAGCTGCTCGATGGGCTGGCGGGGGGACGCGGCGCGGCCTCCCTCGTCATTGGGACCCTCGCCGGCGGATTCCTCGTCCCACCCCGCGGGGCGCCCGAGGGGCTCCGTGTCCTCACCGACCACGAGGTCTTCCGTCGCGAACGTCGGCTGCGGCGGAGCCGCAAATACGTCACCGGCGTCGCGCTCGAACAGGTCACCGCGCTCAAGCCCGGTGACTATGTGGTGCATCTCGAGCACGGGATCGGGATCTACAAGGGGATGACCACCGTCATGCATGGCGAGTCGACGATCGAGGTCGCCGTCGTGGAGTACGAAGGGGGCGATCGCCTCAACGTCCCGCTCTACCGACTCGACCAGGTGGAGAAGTACCGCGCCGCGGGGGACGTCTCCGATGAGGCCCCACCGCCGCGCCTCCACAAGCTCGGCGGGAAGCGCTGGGCCGCCCAGCGCGACAAGACGCGCTCGGCGATCCAGGAGATGACGTCGGAGCTCCTCGACCTCTATGCGCGGCGTCGTGTGGCGAGCCGACCACCGCATCACCCCGATGGGGCGTGGCAGAAGCAGCTCGAGAGTTCCTTCCTCTTCGAGGACACGCCGGATCAACGGACGGCCACCGCCGCCGTGAAGCAGGACATGGAAGGGGCGCGTCCGATGGATCGCCTCCTCGTCGGCGATGTGGGGTATGGCAAGACCGAGATCGCGGTGCGCGCCGCCTTCAAGGCGGTGCAGAGTGGGCGGCAGGTCGTGGTGCTCGTCCCGACGACGGTGCTCGCCGAGCAACATGCGCGCACCCTCGGCGACCGCTTCGCCGACTTCCCGGTGCGCGTCGCGGTGATGAGCCGCTTCCAGACGGCCAAGGATCAGAAGGGGGTGCTGGCGGAGCTCGCCGCCGGCACGGTGGATGTGGTGATCGGGACGCATCGCCTCCTCAGTCCCGATGTCGCCTTCAAGTCGCTCGGGCTCGTGATCATCGACGAGGAGCACCGGTTCGGGGTGAAGCACAAGGAACGGCTCAAGCAGCTTCGGCTCGAGACCGATGTGCTCACCCTCACCGCGACCCCGATCCCACGGACCCTGCATCAATCGCTCGCCGGACTCCGCGATCTCACGTTGATGCAGACCCCGCCGCGCGACCGCTCCCCCGTGCTCACCTCGCTCGAACCCTGGGATGACGCCCTGATCGTCGAGGGGATCGAGCGCGAGCTCGATCGGGGCGGGCAGGTCTTCTTCGTGCACAATCGGGTGGAGACGATCCTCGCCGTCGCGGACCACATCCAGCGGCTGGTGCCGCGCGCCCGCGTCGGGGTGGGGCACGGGCAGATGCCGGAACGCGAGCTCGAGCAGGTGATGCGCCGCTTCGTGGAAGGGGAGCTCGACGTGCTCGTCTCCACGCTGATCGTCGAGAGCGGGATCGACGTCCCGAATGCCAACACGATGTTCGTGGACCGCGCCGACCGCTTCGGCCTCGCGCAGCTCTATCAGCTTCGCGGGCGCGTGGGCCGGTCGCATCGCCGCGCCTACTGCTTCCTGATCGTCCCCGAGCACTGCGACGAGGACGCCGAGCGCCGACTGCGCGTGCTCGAGCATCACACCGAGCTCGGGGCGGGGTACCGGATCGCCCTCCGCGACATGGAGCTCCGCGGCGCCGGCAACCTCTTGGGCCCCGAGCAGTCGGGGTTCGTGCACGCCGTCGGGTTCGACCTCTACCTTCGGATGCTCGAGGAGACGGTCACGCGGATCCAGCGCGGGGATGCCGCGCCCCCGCCGCCCCCGGCCGACATCACCCTCGACCTCCCGAGCTACCTCCCCGACGAGTACGTCGCCGCCCCGGAGGTGAAGCTCGACCTCTACCGCCGGCTGGGGGCCGCCACCGCGATCGCGCAGGTCGATCTCATCCGCGAGGAGATCCGCGACCGCTTCGGCCCCATCTCCGAGCCCGCCGAGGCCTACCTCGCGGCGGCCCGGCTTCGGCTCCTGGGGGCCCCCCTCGGGGTCGAGGGGATTCTGGTGCATGGCTCCGAGGCCCGTATTACCTTCCGTGCGGACGCGGTCCCACGTCTCAAGCCCCTCGCGGCGGCCTTCCGAGACGTGCAGTTCCAGGTCGACGTTCGACGGGTGCAACCCCTCTCGCTCAAGCTCACGCGGTTGGGGGGGGCGACGCTGTTGGATGGCCTGATCCGGGCGCTGCGCACCATCACCCCTGAGCTGACCTGAAACCGTCCCCCCACCACTCTCCTTTCGTCATGACTCGTCTTCGTCTCTTCGGCGCCTCGGCGCTCCTCGTCCTCGGCCTCACTGGGTGTGACGGGCTCAAGCGCGCTCTCACGGCGCACACCGATGTCGTCGCGCGCGTGGGCTCGCAGGAGCTCACCGTGCAGCGCCTCACCGAGCTCCTTGGGGACTCGGAGGTGCCGCTCCGTCCCGATGCGATCCGCTCGATCGCCCAGCTCTGGGTGAACTACCAGCTCGTCGCGCTCGCGGCCGCGGAAGGCGACACCCTCGGGACGATCGAGGACGCCGACGCCGGGATGTGGGCCGCCCTCGCCCAGCTCAAGTTCCGCGAGGTGCAGGAGGTCATCGGGAGGGATTGGGGCATCGTCGATTCGACCACCTTCGAGCAGAAGTACAACGAGGGGGTCCTCCTCGGCGCGCAGCACATCTTGCTCGCCAAGCAGCCGGAGGGGGTCTCCCCCGAGCAGAACGCGGCGCTCAAGGCCGAGGCCGAGCGGATCGCGAAGACCGTCACCGCGGCGACCTTCGCCGATGTCGTGAAGCGCCGCTCCGACGATCCGGGCTCCAAGGAGCGTGCCGGCAGCTATGGCGTCTTCCCGCGCGGCCAGATGGTCCCCGAGTTCGACGCGGGGATCCTCTCGGTGAAGCCGGGGGAGATCACCGGGGTCGTCGAGTCGCAGTTCGGGTATCACATCATCCGCCGGCACACCTTCGCGGAGATCAAGGATGAGTTCGGGCCGGCGTACGCGTCGATCGCGGCGCAGGCGGCGGAGAGCACCTACTTCGCGAAGATGGACAGCACCGCGCAGGTGAAGGTCAAGCCGAGCGCGGCCAAGCTCGTGAAGGCGATCGCCGAGGATCCCGATGGCTTCCGCACCGACAAGACGGTCATCGCGACATCCAAGCCGGTGACGATGACCGCTGCGCGGGTGGCGCAGTGGATGGCGGCCTTCCCGCCGCAGTCGCGGGTGCGGGCGCAGGTCGCGCAGGCGCCCGATTCGGTGATCCCGACCTTCGTCGAGAACCTCATGCGGAACGAGCTCGTGCTCCGCGTGGCCGACTCGCTCAAGATCACGCTCGACACCGCCGAGGTGAACCAGGTCCGCGGCGCCTTCTTCAGCGGGGTGAAGGGGGTCATGGAGGCGCTCCGCGTGACGCCGGCGCAGCTCGCCGATAGCGCGACGGATGCGAAGGCGCGTGTGACGCTGGCCGCCGCGCGGGTGGACGCCTTCCTCGCGCAGGTGATCCGCAATGAGGTGCAGTACGTCGAGGTGCCGGAGCAGCTTGCGAGCGTGCTGCGCGGACGCTTCGATCACCGCGTGACCCCCGCGGGGCTCGATCGCGTGCTCGCCGAGGCGACCAAGCGTCGGGCCGTGGCGGACTCGGCGCGGGCGGCGAGCATGCCCCCGTCCGCGGTGCCGATGGGCCCGCCGACCGAGGCGCCCGCCCCGGCCGCTCCCGTCCAGCAGCCGTAAGTGATCGCCACCCGGCGTCAGGGCGTTCGGCGCCTCCTCGCCGTGACCCTCGCCGCCGTCACCTCTGTGACGGCGGCGGAGGCGCAGCAGCGTGGGGGGCGCGACATCGAGGTCGATCGCGTGGTGGGGGTGGTCGGGAAGCACCCGATCCTCCTGAGCGAGGTGCTCGAGGCGATCAACTTCGCCCGGAGCCGTGGGCTCCAGGTCCCGCAGGACAGCGCGGCGCAGGTGACGCTCGCGCGCGAGTTCCTCAACAGCATCATCGACAAGGAAGTCCTGATCGCGGTCGCCAAGGAGTACAAGATCGAGGTGACCGAGGTCGATGTCGCCGCCGCCGTCGATCAGCAGGTCGATGGCGCCCGCAAGCAGTTCCAGAGTGAGCAGCAGTTCCGCCAGGCGCTCCAGCAGGAGGGGTTCGGGACGCCGGAGGAGTACCGCAAGAAGGCGATCGAGTCCGCGATCCGTGACGAGCAACAGCGCCGCGCGATCGACTCCCTGCGGGCCAAGGGACGACTCGCACCGGCCAACATCACGGAGCGCGAGGTCGAGGAGGCGTTCCAGCGCCTCAAGCGGGAGCTCCCGCCGCGGCCGGAGATGGTCGCCTTCCGTCAGGTGGTCGTGGAGCCGACGCCGAGCGCGGCGAGCATCGAACGGGCGCGGAGGTTCACCGACTCGCTGCGGATCGCGCTCGAGGCGGGGGCCGACTTCGACTCGCTCGCCCGCCAGTTCTCGCAGGACCCCGGGTCGGCGGTGAAGGGGGGCGATCTCGATTGGCAGCGGCGTGGGGTGATGGTGCCGGAGTTCGAGCGGATGATGTTCGCGCTCCAACCCAATCGCATCAGTCCGCTGGTGAGGACCACGTACGGTTTCCATATCATCCGAGTGGATCGGGTGCGGGCCGCCGAGGTCCGGGCGCGCCACATCCTGATCAAACCGGAGATCGACACCGCCGACGTCCGGATCGCGCGGGAGCGGGCCGACTCGATGCGGACGCTCTGGGCCGCCGGCACCTCGTTCGACACCCTGATCGCACGCTTCCACGACACCGATGAGGAGCGCGCGATCCCTGATGGCTGGCCGCGCGATTCCCTCCCCGCGGAGTACCGCGTGGCGCTCAAGGGGGTCGTCGAGCGGGGGCTCACCGAGGTCTTCGCGATCCCCGACCCGATGTCTGGCTACAACAAGTGGGCGGTCGTGCAGGTGCTCGCGATCAAGCCGCCGGGGGAGTACACCCTGGCCGAGCATCAGGAGCGGATCCGCAAGCAGCTCCGCGAGGAGAAGTCGATCCGCCGGACGCTCGACAACCTCCGGCGCGAGATGTACGTCTCCCTGCGATTGTGACCACGCCCGCGATCGCCATCACGCTGGGTGACCCGCGTGGGATCGGTCCGGAGATCGTCCGCTCAGCGCTCGCGACCTCCGGGATCGCGGGCGCTGCGCGCATCGTGGTGATCGGTCCCCGGGGGACGGGGGTGCCGGTGGATGAGGCGGTGGGGGATTGGACCGGCGGGGTGGGCCCGAGCCCCGACACCGAGGCGGGGCGCGCGCGCGATGCATTGGCGGGGCGCTTGGCCGGCCTCGCGATCGAGCGGGCGGTGGCGATGGCGCGCGCCGGGGAGGTGCAGGGGATCGTGACGGCGCCCATCGACAAGGCGGCGTTCCATCGTGGCGGGTACGAGGCCCCCGGGCATACCGAGTTCCTGGAGCAGCTCACCGGCGCGCCGACGGTGATGATGCTCGCCTCGCCGAAGCTCCGCGTGGTCCTCGCGACCACGCACCTCGCGCTCCGTGACGTCCCGGCGGCACTCACGCGCGAGCGACTCGAGCGCACGATCACCATCACGCGGCGCGGGCTGCAGGAGTGGTTCGGGATCGCACGGCCACGACTCGCCCTCGCGGCGCTCAATCCCCACGCCGGGGATCATGGGCGCTTCGGGAGCGAGGATGACCTGCTCTTGGCGCCGGTCGCGCGCGCGATGCAGGTCGCGGGCCCGATCCCCGCCGACACCGTCTTCGTGCGTGCCATCCAGGGGGAGTTCGATGCGGTGATCGCCCCCTATCACGATGTCGGGATGACGGCGATCAAGGTGGCGAGCTTCGGGGAAGGGGTGAACATCACCTTGGGGCTCCCCTTCCCGCGCACCTCACCCGATCATGGGACGGCGCTCGATATCGCGGGTACCGGTCGGGCGCGTGCCGATTCGATGATCGAGGCGATCCGCCTCGCCCGCACCCTTACGAGCCGCCGAGTTCCACCGCCAGTTTCGTGATCCGGCGCCCGTCCATCTCATGGACGGTGAACTGCGCCCCGCCCCCGCTCGCACGGTCCCCTACCACCGGGAGGCGCCCCAACAGCCCGAAGACGTACCCTCCGACGGTGGTGAAGTCCTCCTCGGGGATCGTGAGGTCGAGCTCGGTGTTGAGCTCCCCGATGTTGGTGTCGCCGGCGATCACCCGCGCACCACTCGGCGTTGGCTCCACGGCGGGGGCCTCGTCGTATTCGTCGAGGATCTCCCCGACGATCTCCTCGAGGAGGTCCTCCATCGTCACCATCCCCGCCGTGCCGCCGTACTCGTCGAGCACGATCGCGAGATGCTCCTTACGGCGCTTGAAGTCGGCGAGGACATCCTCCACCTCGCGCGACCCCGGGACCACATGCACGGGACGGAGCGCGGCGGCGAGCTGGAACCCGTCGGGATCGCGGTGCAGGGCGCGCAAGAGGTCCTTGGCATGCACCATCCCCACGATGTCATCCATCGTCTCGCGGTAGACCGGGTAGCGCGAGAAGCCCGCGTCATTCACCACCTGGATCGCCTCGTCGAGTGAGGCATCACTCGGGATGGCGACCATCGCGGTGCGCGGGGTCATCACCTCGCGCGCGTTCTTCTCCGAGAACTCGAAGACCCCCCCGAGGATCCGCGCCTCCGACTGCTCGAGGTGGCCGCTCTCCTCGGCCTGCTCCACGAGGAGTCGGAGCTCATCGGCGGAGTGCGGGGTCTCCTCCTCCGAGGTGATCTGCTGGCCGAGGGCGCGGAGCAGGAGGTTCGAGGAGCCGTTCAGGACCCAGATGAAGGGCCCCATCACCCAGGTGAAGGCGAGGATCGGCGGGGCCAGCCACTTAGCGAAGGCCTCGGGGTGGTTCAGCGAGAGCGCGCGCGGCGCGAGCTCCCCGAGGACCACATGGAGGTAGGTGACGACGGTGATCGCGATGGCGGCCGCGATCCCGACGCGGACCCCGACCTCGAGGGGGAGGGGGAGGGCGACGAACCAGTGTTCCAGGGCCTCGCCCAGCGTGGACTCCGCGACCCAGCCGAGGCCGAGCGAGGCCAGGGTGATCCCGAGCTGGCCGGCGGAGAGGACGGGGGTGAGGTTGGCCCGGGAGGTCGCCTTCACCGCGAACCGGGCCATCAGGTCCCCCGACCGGACCATCGCCTCCAGGCGGGAGCGGCGGGCGCGCACGAGGGCGAACTCCACCGCGACGAAGAAGGCGTTCAGGAGGAGGAGTGCGACGATGGCGAGGACCTTGGCGATCATGGGGGAAAGCTAGGGAGGGGGTCCGATCGGCCGCCATCGTACGCACCCACCTCCCCGGGGCCGGGGCGCTTCCATTACCTTATAAGGCTATGTCAATCCGCAACATCGCCATCATCGCGCACGTCGACCACGGGAAGACCACGTTGGTCGATCAGATGCTCCGGCAAGCCGGCGCTTTCCGCGAGAATCAGGTCGTCGCCGAGCGCGTGATGGATTCCAACCCGCTCGAGCGTGAGCGCGGGATCACCATCCTCGCCAAGAACACCTCCATCCACTGGGGCGACACCAAGCTCAACATCGTCGACACCCCGGGGCACGCCGACTTCGGTGGCGAGGTGGAGCGGATCCTCCGCATGGTCGACGGGGTGCTGCTCGTCGTCGATGCCTTCGACGGGCCGATGCCGCAGACGCGCTTCGTGCTGCGCAAGGCGCTCGCCCTCGGTCGGACCGCCATCATCTGCATCAACAAGATCGATCGCCCCGGCGCCGACCCGATGCGGGTGCACGAGGAGGTCCTCGACCTCCTGATCGAGCTCGAGGCCAATGAGTCGCAGCTCGACGCCCCGGTGGTCTACGCCTCAGGGCGCGACGGGATCTCGACGATGGATCTCGACACCCCGGCCGTCGATCTCACCCCGCTCTTCGAGACGATCGTGAAGCATGTGCCGGCGCCGCCGAGCGATGCGGCGGGGTCGTTCCAGATGCTGGTCTCGACCATCGACTACTCGAACTACCTGGGCCGCCTCGCCATCGGGCGGATCGAGCGCGGGACGGTGAAGGTCGGCGACACGGTCCACCTCCTCCCGGTGGACCACACCCTCAAGGGGGCGCCGGGGCGGGTCACCAAGCTCTTCGGCTTCGAGGGGCTCGAGCGCGTCGAGGTCCCCGAGGCCGCGGCGGGGGAGATCGTCGCGCTCGCCGGGTTGGATGGCGTCGAGATCGGGCTCACCATCACCGACCCGGAGCATCCGGAGCGCCTGGAGGGGATCGCCGTCGAGGAGCCGACGATCTCCGTCGACTTCCTCGTCAACAACTCGCCCTTCGCGGGGAAGGATGGCAAGTATGTGACGAGCCGCCAGCTGAAGGAGCGGCTCGAGAAGGAGCTCGAGCGGAACGTCGCGCTCCGCGTCGAGGACACCGAGAGCACCGACACCTGGACCGTCTCCGGCCGCGGGGAGCTCCATCTCTCGATCCTGATGGAGACCATGCGGCGCGAGGGGTACGAGTTCCAAGTGAGCCGTCCCCGCGTGATCACGCACCTCGGGCCGGATGGCGAGCGGTTGGAGCCGTACGAGGAGCTCGCGATCGACGTCCCCGAGGAGTTCATGGGGACCGTCATCGAGAAGCTCGGCCCCCGCAAGGCGAGCATGGTCGAGATGAAGAACCCGGGGCAGGGGCTCGTCCGCCTCGTGTACCGGATCCCGGCGCGCGGGCTCTTCGGCTATCGCTCCGAGTTCCTCACCGACACCCGCGGCACGGGGATCATCCATCACCGCTTCCTCGAGTACGGGCCGTGGGCAGGTGGGCTCCAGGGCCGACTGCGCGGCGTGCTCATCTCCATGGAGATGGGGACGATCATCGCCTTCGCGCTCGGGAACCTGCAGGAGCGCTCGACCCTCTTCGTCTCCCCGGGGGACGAGGTCTATGAGGGGATGATCGTGGGAGAGAATTCGCGGCCGGGGGACATGGATGTGAATCCCTGCAAGGAAAAGAAGCTCACCAACATGCGCTCGAAGGGCACCGATGACGCGATCCAACTCGAGCCCCCGCGGGTGTTGACGCTGGAGAGCGCGCTCGAGTATATCGAGGATGATGAGCTGATCGAGGTCACCCCGACCGCCATCCGGCTGCGCAAGCGGATGCTGAGCGCGAGTGACCGGAAGCGCATCAACCGCGATGCGAAGAAGGAGCGCGCCGGGGCCTGAGCCGGCGGCAACCAATCACCCAAGCAGGGAGAGCGGCAGCGATGCGCGGGCAGGGACGGTCAGGGTGGGCGGTAGGGCTCGCCGATGCGGAGGAGCTCGGCCTCGGGGGCGAGGATCTCGACGGATTGCGGGTCGTCGACGGGGAGGACCTCGACGCGGACCCGGACGATCTCGACGAAGATGACCTCGATGAGGAGTTCGACGAGGACGAGGACCTCGACGAGGAGGACCTCGACGACGA
>Ga0169931_10003827_pt1 | contig 23719 bp, 21 predicted proteins | sample Kivu_15m_20L_FD_129675 | JGI IMG/M metagenome (GOLD analysis project Ga0169931, IMG submission 129675) | Freshwater microbial communities from Lake Kivu, Western Province, Rwanda to study Microbial Dark Matter (Phase II) - Kivu_15m_20L... | ecosystem: Environmental > Aquatic > Freshwater > Lake...
AATTTATGATATTACATTTACAAATAAACTATTCTTAATGGAAATTAATTTTACTGATATTATTAATAAGCACCTCAACAAACCTTGCCTTATTGTTGGCCCAGGTCCTACAATGGCAAATTTTCCTTATGATAAATTTAAAGGTGTTATTATATCAGTAGGAGATTCTGCAATCAGAGGAAAAGATTTATTTACGCCTAATTATTGGGTTAGTTCTAATTCCCATTTTCCTGTGCCGGAGATAGATCTTCATTTGGAAATTATTAATAGTTTTAGCAATACTACTTTTCTTTTTGCGCAAACTGAGCTCTATGGATTATTATGGGACAAGTCTCAGAATTATTTAAATAAAAATCTAAAAATTAATTGGTTAATGTACGATGAGAGGCATTTTAATGGTTATAAATGTGTTCCAAATAAAAAATGTTGTAGTCTGATAAGTAATAGAGAGGGATTTTTTACTATTCAGGAATTAGTATCTAAAATCTACAAGCATGTTCAGGTCGCAAAACAAGGAGGAACCGTGTTTGAGTATGCTTTTTGTTTGTCTCTAATTTTAGGCTGCAACCCTATATATATACAAGGAATTGATATCCCTGTAGAAGCTAAAAAAAAATTAGATATAAAAAATAATTACGGATTCTTTAACAATTTACAAATAATATTTGACAATATTTTTAAATATCAACAAAATATGTCTTCTAATTATTTTGAGCAAGGTGACTTAGGACAAAAATATTTTATAAACACTAATTATAAAAAAGAATTAGTAGATCTTTATAGCAAAACATTCAATATTATTGGGAAAAGAGCAAAAAAAATTTCAAGACAAAATTATTTATTTTTTATTGTTCGTATAAAGAATTTTCTTACAAGACTGCTAAAATATTTTTTTATAAAAAAAGAGTATAGAGAGAATATGCCTGGATTTTCCGATTCTATAGATAAAATATTATATAATTTAAATATTTATTCTACTATTTCGCATAAAAATAATAAGAATATTTTTTATCTAAGTCCAAAATCAAATCTTAGCAAAGTAAAAAATATTAAATTCCTTAATATAAAAGATTTAAAGATTTAAAGTTTAAACTATGAAACTATTTTTTAAAATTTTTGATGCATTTAATTTTAAACAAAAAATAAATTTTATTTTTTTATTAATTTTAATATTTTTTAACACTTTTCTCGAAATGATTAGTATTGGAATGATCTTACCATTAATAGCATTGCTTACACAGGATAATTTTATAGATAAATACTATTTTATATTAAATTATTTTAATTTCTTTTTTGAATTAAATAAAACTAATTTAATTTATTTTTTTATTATTTTTTTAGTAGTAATTTTTCTTATAAAGAATGTGCTAATACTTTTATTTTCTATTTTTAAATATAATTTTTTTTTTAATATACTAAATATTTATTCTAAAAAATTATATGAAATATATATTAATAAAGATTATTTTTTTTTTACTAAAAATAATTCATCTGTCTTGATTAGAAACGTCGACAATGTGTCCATTTTCTCAGAATCGATAAACCAAATATTATTTTTTATAACTGATTTCTTAACTATTTTTGGATTGTTAATTTTATTAATGTATTTTGAATTTTTTGGAACTATTATTTTACTTTTAATAGTATTATTTTCATATTTTTTCTATTCGTTTTGTACAAGATCTACTATTATTAATTTTGGTAATTCTAGACAAGTCTATCAAAAAAAAAAAATTCAAACTTTATATGAAGGATTTTCTGCAATTAGAGAAATAAAAATTTTTCTTAAAGAGAAATTTTTTATAAATAGGTATTCAAATAATTTATTTTCGCATTCTGAAGCTAGTAAAATGTATGAAATTTTTCAATCTTTGCCAAAATTGTGGTTAGAAATGATAGGTGTTATAAGTTTATCGCTTTTAATATTTTTATTCTTACCCAGCAGTAATACAGATTTAAGTATAATTTCGATGCTTGCTATATATGGAGCGTCTGCTTTTAAAATTATGCCTTCATTAAATAGAGTTATAAGCTCAACTCAGTTTTTAATTCATTACAATTCTATTATTGTTGAAATTATAAAACAATTTAAATTAAATTTAACTTTTTCAGGCCTTAATAATAATTTATTAAAAAAAGAATTTAATTTTCAAAAATCATTGAAAGTTAATAATTTAAGTTTTTTTTATAATAAAAGTAATAAAATTTTTTCTAATTTAAATTTTGAAATTAAAAAAAATGAGACGATTGGAATTATAGGAAAAACTGGAACAGGCAAAAGCACTTTCATTAATATTCTTTCTGGTTTGATAAAAGCAAATAAGGGCAGAATCACCATTGATAACACTGATATCAAAAGTGTAGTGGCGAATTATAATCCATTATTTGCAATTATACCCCAGTCAATTTTTCTTTTAGACGATAGTATTTTATCTAATGTTGCCTTCGGTATTGATAAAAATAAAATTAATAGAAAAATTTTTTTTGAGAGCATAAAGTTAGCGCAATTAGATAAATTTATTAAGGGACTTCCATTAAAAGAAAATACAAACGTTGGAGAAAGGGGAATTAAACTTTCTGGAGGACAAATACAAAGAATAGGAATAGCTAGAGCTTTATATTTCCAACCCAAGATTCTTATATTAGACGAAGCTACAAGTTCACTGGATCAAAAAACAGAATCTGAATTTATGAAAATGTTATATTCTTTTAAAAGAAAATTAACGATTATTATAGTTTCTCATAGAATGAGCACCTTAATAAAATGTGATAAGGTTTTTAAGATTGATAATGGTAAAATAAAAAAAATATATGCTACCAATTTTTTATCTTGAGAGTAAACTATTTATGTATAGTAAATATAGAAAAGAACATTGCTAGAATTCAATAATATTATGGATATTGTTTTTATAAATTCATCAAGCGCCAAAAAGAATTATCAGGAATTATCAGAAAAATATTCAGCAATAGAGCCTCCAACTTGGATACTTTTATTAGCTGAGTCTTGCAGGTCCAAAGGTCAAAAAGTTTGTATTATTGATGCTAATGCTGAAAATTTATCAAATGACCAGGTCTTAAAAAGACTGGAAAAGATTAATCCAAGATTAATTTGCTTTGTAGTTTATGGACAAAATGTAAACGCAGGCACTGCTAATATGTCTGGAGCTACAGATCTTGCTAATTATATAAAGGTAAAAAATAAAAATTTTATCATTAGTTTTCTCGGGTCGCATATGCAGGCGGTGCCAGCTGAAACCTTAAAAAATGAAAAGAATGTAGATTTTGTTTTTACAAATGAAGGTGTTTACTCTTTAATTAATATTTTGAAACTAGAAAATTTTGACTTAAAAAACCTTAAGACAATTAAAGGGATTGCATATAGAGATGCTGAAAAAATTATTATCAATCCAGCTGAAAAAGTAGTTCCAAATGAATTAATGGATCAAGATTTGCCAGGTTACGCTTGGGATTTGCTTCCTTTTAAGAAAACACCATTAGATCTTTATAGATCCCCAATGTGGCATGCTGAATACATAAATAAGAACAGGAGTCCTTATGCTGCTATACAAACATCCCTTGGTTGTCAGTTTGGTTGCAGTTTTTGTATGATAAATTTAATAAACAGAAATGATACAGATGAAATCGGGGTTGCCAGCAATTATAGTAAGATGAGATTTTGGTCTCCTCAATTTATAATTAAAGAATTCGATAAATTAATAAATATGGGAATTAAAACTATAAGAATAGTTGATGAGATGTTTTTGCTTAATCCTAAGTATTACGTACCTTTATGCGAAATGCTTGCTGAAAGAAATAAAGACGATTCTTTGAAAATGTGGGCGTATTCTAGAATTGATACTGTTAAAAGACCTGAAATTTTAAATCTAGTTAGAAAAGCAGGAATTAAGTGGCTTTGCTTAGGAATAGAAAGTGGAGAAAAATCAGTAAGACTAGAGGTTGACAAAGGAAAATTTGAAGATGTTGATGTTAGAGAAATTGTTCAAAAAGTTCATGAGGCAGACATAGAAATTATGGCAAATTATATTTATGGTTTGCCAGGAGACACTAAAGAAACAATAGATAAAACCTTCAAATTAAGTAAGGAGCTTTGTACTTCGGGATGGAATACATATGCCGCTATGGCTTTACCAGGAACGCAACTATATTATGAATCTTTAAAAAAAAATGTCGATTTACCAAAAACTTATGATGGTTACTCTTTTCATTCTTACAAAACGTTACCTTTGCCTACGAAAGAGTTAAAAGCGCATGAGATTCTTAGTTTACGGGATGAGAATTTTATAAAATATCATAACTACCAACCTTTTTTAGATAGAATTAAGAATAGATTTGGAATTGAGGCCGTAAATAATATAATAGAAATAACAAGAATTAGACTTAAAAGAGAAATTATAGAAAATGCTCAAAAATGATAACGATCTATCAATCGTCTGTAAAAAATATAGAAAAGAGTTATTTAAAAAATTTGTCCAAGTAGGACAAGGTCATCCGGGTTCAGTTTTTTCAATGATAGAGATTGTTGTAACTTTATTTTATAAAAATTTTATTAGATTTGATAAAATTAAAAACAGATTTATTGATAAAATTTTAATAAGCAAAGGTCATGCTACTGTTACTCTTTATCCTATACTTAAAGATTTTGGGGTTATTAAAGAAGAAGAATGGAATAATTGGGGACACTCACAGTCTCAACTAAGAGTTTTTGGTAATATTTCCATACCAGGAATTGATGTAACCTCTGGCTCTTTGGGTCATGGTCTTGGAGTTGGGTGTGGATTAGCTTTATCTTATAAAATTAATAAATTAGATCAAAAAGTTTACACAGTAATAAGCGAGGGTGAGCTTTACGAAGGTTCAACTTGGGAGGCATTATTATTTGCTGCCCACTATAAACTCGATAATTTGGTAGTGATAGTTGATATTAATTCATTAATTATTTTAGGAACAACAGAAAACTGTTTAAATCTAGGAAAAATAAAAAATAAAATAGAAAGTTTCGATGTAGAAGTTGATGAGTGCGATGGGCACGATATTGACGCACTTAATAAATTACTCTTAAAAAAAAATAACAAAACTAAATTTATCTTGGCAAAAACTATTAAGGGTAAAGGATTTTCTTTAATGGAAAACAAAGCTAACTGGCATTACTGGAACAAACTTAGTCAAAAAGAAATAGAACTTTGTTTGTCGGAAGTTTTATGATTTATCAAAGAGATAGTTTTATAGACGTTATTTACTCAGAACTATCCTCAAATAATAATAAAGATATTATTTTTATGAGTGCAGATTTTGGGGCGGCAGCTTTGGATAAGTTAAGAAAAGATCATCCTAATAATTTCTATCATTGTGGTATCTCGGAACAAGCAATGATAGATGTTGCAACAGGACTAGCATTAGAGAAAAAAAAAGTTTTTGTTTATGCTATGGCTCCATTTTTGTCTTTAAGAGCTTTGGAGCAAATTAAGTGCGGCCCAGGAATTATGAATCTTCCAATTACTTTGTTATCTGTCGGCATTGGGCTCGGTTATGCAGATTCAGGACCGACACATTATGCAACTGAAGACTATAGTTGTTTAAGATCAATAATTGGTACTAATATTTACACTGCTAGCGACCCGATTAGTGCAAGTCATATAGCTAAATTATTAATTAAAAATCCTAGATTTTCTTATGTCAGATTAGATAGAGATTTGCAGGAGAATATAAGTCCATTAGCTGAATATAAAGATATTGAAATTGGATACAGAATTTTTGGAAAAATAGAAAAAAATAAAATTGCAATTATAACACATGGTAATTTAGTTCATGCATGCAAAAACGTACTAGATAGAAATAGTGAAAAATGTTTTTTGATAGATTTAGTTTGTTCAAAACCTTTTCCATACGAAATAATTAATTTATTAAAAAGTGTTTCAAAAATTTTAGTTGTTGACGAACAGACATTTAGCGGAAATTTAGCAAGTTGTGTGTTTGAAAATTTTAGTCTAAATAATAGTTTTCCCCAAATAACTTCACTTCACTTACCAGATAAATATATTTTTGAAAATGGAGGTAGAAAACAATTATTAAAAAATTTTGAATTAGATGAACTTGGTATTGAAAAAAAGTTAAAACGGATCCTGTAATTTATGAAGATTAGTAAATTTTTCTTATATTAATGATGGTATTAAAATATAATTAGTCTCTATATAAAAAAATAAATTCAATATACTTATTTTTATAGAATACTTTTTATAAATAACTCATGAAATCAGTCTATAATTTTAATCATAATTTAAAAATCTTATAAATTGTATCGATGAATAAAATATTAGAAAACAAAAAATTTTTTTATCTAATTTTTTTTTTTAATCAATTATTTTCTTTTCGTTATTTTATAAATTCGTCAACTTTTGAAAAAAAAATTATTTATTTTTATTTGTATTTAATTATTGGCTTTATTTTTTATTTATTTTTTTTTAAAAAAAAAATAATTAATTTCTTTCTAAGAGATTTTTTATTTTATTTAATTTTGTTAATTTATTTTGTTATTTTATTATATATGTATCCTTTTGCTGATAATATGAAATTTAATATGCAAGGGTCCGATCAAGATGATTGTTATATAGATATTATAAATAATTTTAAAAATAATAGAGATGCTATTTACACAAAATCTTATTTAGGAAATCCTTGTTCTACTGGCTTATTGGCTTTTTTATTCTATTTCCCTTTAATAATATGGAAGAATTATTTTATAATTATTCCAGTAATATTTTTGTTAATTTATAAATTTTCAAATCAATATTTATTTAAAGATTCTAAAATCTCAAATTTATTAGCTTTAATTTTATTGTCCAATTTATTATTCGTTGAGCTTTCCGTTGCTGGTTCTGATTATATAAGTATTTCAATTAGTTATTTTGCTGGGTGTATATTCTTAATAGAGGGCATTAAAAAAAATAATAATTATTTATTAATTATTTCATTTTTTTTTCTTCTATTTTTTTTTGGAAGTAGAAGTGTTTTATTATTTTTATTAATTCCTTTAGCAATAGTATTTTATAGAAATTATAAAATTAAAAAATTATTTATTTTTTTTATATTACTTTTTATTTTTGTAATTTCTTCTTTTTTAATTCCATACTACCTTTTTTTACCGCAATCTTTTCCACCATTTCATTTATTTGGAAAAGTTTTTTGGTTTTTAAATAATATTAAATATTTATTATTACTCGCAACTTTTTTCATTTTTATATTTAAAACTCAAATAGTTAGATTTCTTAATATAAATTTTTTATTTTATATTTTAGGAATTATTGCAATCCCTATGATTATTGTTAGTTTTTCAGGGTTTTTAGTACATTTAAATAATTTAGATAAATGGGAGGAGTTAAATTATTTAATTATTTTTATACCTACTTTTTCATCCTTTCTAACAGCGATTTACTTCAAAATACAAATTAAATGAAAATTATTATTGTAGGCATGACTAATTCTATTCATTTAGCAAGATGGGTAGAATGTTTTTATAAATTTAAAAAATTTGAAATTTTTGTTTTTCCGATAGCACCCGTAAAAATTCATCCAAAGTTATTTAAGATTTCTAATTTAAATTCTAAACATAGTAATATAAATATTTTTAATATTGTACCAAATATTAATTTAAATTTTTTTATACAAAAGATACTCTATGCATTTTTTAAAAATTTTTTTTATCTCCTAGCATTAAATATTTGGATTAATAGAATTAAACCAAAATATTTGCATTCTCATGAATTAACTTTAGCGGGGGCCTTATGTTTAAAATTAAAGTTGTATCGAAAAAAATTTTTCCCAAAATGGATTGTTACTAATTGGGGAAGTGATTTATTTTATTTCTATAAGACAAAAATATTAAAAAGTTATTTAAAAAAAATTATTCATTTATCAGATTACTATTCTGCAGAATGTAATAGGGACTACAAACTGGCAAAAAAAATTGGTTTTAAAGGTTCCTATTTACCCTGCATTCCTAATAGTGGAGGCATTAATTTTTCACTTGCAAAGAGACTTAGACTTATTGAAAAACCAAGTCACAGAAAGATAATTGTTATAAAGGGTTATCAGGATGAAATTGGTCAGGCAAAGAACGCAATTTTAGCTATAAATAAAATTGCTGGTAAAATTAAAAATTTTCAAGTAGTAATTTTCTCAGCAAATTTAGAAATTATAAATCTTTGCAAAAAAATAAAATTATCTCAGAAAGTGCAATTAAAAATTATTGATAAAAATACTATTCTAAGCCAACAAGATATGTATAATTTGTTTGCACGATCTAAAATTTATATAGGAATTTCAAAGTCAGATGGTATTAGTACATCAATGCTTGAAGCTATTGCTCTCGGCACTTTTCCTATTCAGTCAGATACCTCTTGTAGCAATGAATGGATTAAAAATAATATATCCGGTTTCCTTGTTCCGTGGAATGACATTAATATCATTAGCAATAAAGTATTAAGAGTAATTCATGATAATACCTTAATTGAAAAATCAGCTAAATTAAATTGGGGCGTTGTAAAAAAAAGGGGATTGGATATTAATATAAAAAAAATAGCACATACTTTTTATCATCAGTAAGATATACTTTTATTTGTGAATATTATTAAAAAACTTTATTACTCACTTCCTGTTTTTTTATTTAATAAGATCAATAACTTAGGCATAAAGTTATTTTCAGATGTAATTCCAGATTTCATAAATAATCCATACGGAGCAAATTATGGACTAACAAGAAAATCTAGGATCGATTTACTAAATAAGTTTATAACAATTAATCAAAATATAGAATCATTAGCAAGTTTAGAGGTTCATATCATTTTAGCTAAAAATTTACTTGAATTGCCGGTTGCTAATGAAGCAAGTTTCATTGTTGAATGTGGCAGTTTTAAAGGAGCCTCAACATCAGCGTTATCATTAATATGTCATATAATTAAAAGAAAAATTATAGTTTATGATTCATTTAAGGGATTACCAAAAGAGAATTTTAATCAAAAAATAATTTATCCTCACCTTAATCTTTCTGGATATTATAAAGAAGGGATGTTCAAATCAAATTTAAATGAATTTAAGTCAAACGTATCTAAATTTGGCAATATCAATGATTGCATTGTCAGAGAAGGTTTTTTTGAACAAAGCTTAAAATTACATAAAGAACAAATTGATTTAATTTTTTTAGATGTAGATTTGTTAAGTTCAACAAAAACCTGCATTAAATATTTATGGCCGTATTTAAAAAATCAACAAAAAGTATTCACAGATGATTCTTGTGATTTAAATAATGTAAAAATATGGTTCGATGACAATTGGTGGAAAGAGACTCTTAATGTGAACGCTCCAGGATACATAGGATCAGGATGTGGATTGCCAATAAATCAAAAATATTCATCGTTAGGATATGCAATAAAAAATTTAAATCATAGCAAATTATCAAAAGCAGATTGGTTGGTTTAATTATTTAATGAGCGGTATAATTAAGAAGTTTTTAATCAATCTTTATTCTAAAAAAAAATTTCTATAATTTTAGTTAATTAAAAATAACCTTTTAGTTGGTCTTCATTAATATAAAATCTATCTTCAAATGGTAGAAATGGAAATTTAAGTTTTTTTACTAATTTAAATTTATTTTTTTTTAGCAATTCATCAATTAGTTTATTATCATAATTAAGATATAAAGAATCGTGACGATATTCGATCATTAATATCTTTATTTTTTTCAATTCTTTTTTTAAACCTAATAGAACATTATATTCATAACCCTCGACATCAATTTTAATAAAGTCTGGTAAATTATTTTTAGATATAAATCTTTGAAGGGTAGTGACTTTAATTTTTTTTTTATAACTAACATTTTGTCCGATTATATTTTTTATTTTATATACTTTTGATTTTTTATTTAGATTCTGAAATGTAGAAGTTAAGTTATTACTATTAATATTAAAATTTTCATATTTATTAGAATTGCCTACTCCCACTTGAATTAACTTAACATTATTAAAGTTTTTAATATTTTTTTTTGCTTTTTTTATTAAATCTGGATTAGCTTCAAAAGCATATATTTTAATGTCATTAAAAATATTACAAAAAATTTTAACATAAGAGCAATCGTGACATCCAACATCGTATATAATTCTAACTTCACTATCAAATTTTTTAAGAAAGCTTAAAATTTTTTTTTTGTGAAAAAAATCTGCTAAATACAAAAATATACTATAGTACATTTAGTCATAACTACTTTCTTTTCCTCAAAAAATCATGTAAAATTTTTATATAAGTGAATTCCTACATAGATGAAAGAATCTAACAAATATTCATACGCAATAATTTTTTTAACTTTTATTTTACATATTTTAGCAATTAACTTTTACCCAGTTAATTTTGAATACAATTTTATTGAAGGAATGGAGTATGTTTTACAGAATTTTGATAAAAAAATTATTTCAGTTTTTTTTGAAAATCAGGCTAATACTTTCTTTTTTTCATTTATAGGATCCCTCATAAAATATATTTTTCCATTTATTGATTCACAGTATGTAGCTAAATTTTTATCAGCTTCTGGTTATTTTTTTTTGGGTTTTGGTATTATTAATTTATATAAAATTTTAAAAGTTAATTTTTCATTAAATTTACTATTAACAATAATTTTTTTTAATCCACTCATATGGACATTCGGTTATAGAGGAACACCAGATTTTTTATCAGCAGGAATTTCTATTTATTCAATTTCATTAATTTTGGATAAAAAAATTTCAAAATTAAAAAATCATCTTGGTTTTTTTTTGTTAGGAATTGCAATTGCCCTTAAACCAATTACTGGAATTTTTTATATTACTTTCTTATTTTTTTTATTTAATGAAAAAATTACATTTAAAAAAAAAATAAATAAAATATTTATGAGTTCATTTATTACGTTTTTAATACCCTTTATATATTTCTCGTTAATTTATATAAATTTTAAATTTTTTTTAACGCCACCTTATTATTCAAAAGCTATATTTTTAAAGAGTTTTTATATTCATAATTTTTTTAATACTTTTTTATTATATTCATCCTTTTTGTTTATTGTATGTATACCTTTATGGATTGATAGCTTTATTAAATTAACTCAGTTGAAAAATATATTTATTATAATAACAAGCATTATATTTTTTTTTATATGTTATCATTTAATTTACAATCAATCAGAAATTAACTTCGGTATTTTTAGCCGATATTTAAATCAAAAATTTATTAACGGATTTTTTAGTTTTTGTTTTATTTTATTTTATTATTTTTTTTTTAAAAAAATAAAATTTAAGGATTATTTTTATTTTACTATACCGTTATATTTATTTTTACTCTCTTTTGTATTACCAACCCAAAGATATTTGTTATTGATAATACCTCTTGTTTATTTATTTTTTCTTAATAAAAAAAACTTAATGAAATCTTTTTATATTTCATGCGTGCTATTGATTCCATTAAATATTATTTTATTGATTAATCAATATAAGACCGGATATGCAGCCATAAATGTAGTTAAATACTTAGAATTAAATAATTTGATTGATAAAACTTGTCCACAAGCAATAGATTCTCATGTAGGAAATTATTTTCAAAATCCCAAAAGTTGTTTTAATTTACCATTCATAGTCTATGAAAATAATAGTAATAACTTTAAATATATATATAAATATGACGCCAGTTTTTTTTTCTTTAAAAAAATATTTTACGTAGTTAATAATAATCAATATCAATAATACCTATAAATGAATAAGTTTTTTTAAATTTTTGAAAATTCATTTTTTATATTTCTATGATAAAGGATTTATTATAGATATTTTTATCTCAAAAAAATTTAAAGTTAAATTAAAAACAAGAAAAAATAATAAATTTATACCTTAATTACTTTTAACCAATAAATTATTAATTTCTTAAAAAAAATAGGTTTTTGATAGCTTAATCCAATGTTTAGTAAAATTGAATTAGATATTTCTTGAAGCTCCAAGTGCACTTTTAGATTTAAACGGCGGTAGCAATAGAAAAATATTTCCTCGTTACACATGTTATTATCCAAAAAACTATTTTATAGTTAAAATTTTGATATAATTTTAAACTTTACCTATAAAAAATTTTTCTCTTTTATAAGATTGGTTGATGATAAGAGAGAAATTATAAGATATTTATAATCCAAAAATAATTTGTATTTATGATTTACACACCTATGATATTTTTTATAGCTTATTATTGGGATTTCTTGAAAATCAGTAAAATAAAATTATATTTTTTTTATATTGTCACAATATTTTATTCAATTGTTACAATTTATGCTGAACCAAAAAATGCAATAATGAATGGTTGTTTTCTTAATAAAAACCCATGCGGAGAAGTAATAGGTATGGCCAAAACAATTAATGATCTTAAAATTAATAATTATGAGGATATTATTGTTATAGGTAATAATGGATGGCTATATTTACTTTCTAACACAAAACCCACAACTGCAATAGGGGATTGGTTTTTTTATCTTAAAGGAATAAAGAATAATAAAATTATTAGTGAATTTGATACTGAATATCTCTCAAAGACATATGATAAATTATTACAAAAAAAAAGTGGCTATATTTATTGGATGCATAAATCTTACATAGACCAATTAGATAGCAAAGATTATTACCTGTCATCTGATAGAATTAAAACCATGTTATCTATTTCAACTATAATTGAAGATCAGGGAAGTTATATGAAGCTTAGAATAAAATAAGATTTATTTTCTAATATTTTTATAATTTACCTTAAACCATTTAATAGTTTTAAGTAGTCCACTATCTAGTGATGTGCTTTCATTAAAATTTGTTTTTTTTAAAAGAGAAATATTTAATTTTCTTCTAGAAGGTGATTTAAAGCCTAATGATTTCCATAAAATTTTATTATTGTAATTAAAGATTTTGGCTATTTTATTTACAAGATTATCAATAGTATATTCCTTCGAACTTGAGACATTTATTAGTTTGATATTTTTATCTGCAATTTTAATTACAGCTTTTGCTGCATCCTCGGAAAATAAAAAACATCTTCTGTCTTTTTTTTTACCTAAGATTTGCACATAAGAATTATTTTTTTTTGCAATATAAAATTTATGAATTAAAGAGGGAATGACATGACCATTTTTGATATTAAAATTGTCATTAGGACCATACAAATTGTTCATTATTATATAGCTGTAATTAATTTTGTGATCTAAATTTAAACTTACAAGTTGATCGTAGAATATTCTTTTAGATAACCCATAATAGTATTCAGCTTTATGTGGTTTGCCATAAAAAAAATTTTTTTCTTTAATATTATTTTTTAATTTCTCAGAATATATTGCTGAGCTACTAATAAATATAATTTTTTTTATTTTATATTTTTTTGCAGCAAGGATTAAATTACTGTTCATAACTAAATTTTCATTTAGCATATTAAAAGAATTGTTTTGGTTGCCAGTTATTCCATAAACTTTATTTGCAGCATGAAATATTATTTCTGGTCTATTTTTTTTAAAAAAAGAATTAATTAGTTTATAATTCAAAAGATTTAAATTTTTTGAATTAGTAGGGTAGATTTTTTTATAATTTTTTTTTTTAAGAATATTTACAATTTGAGAGCCAAGAAGGCCATTAGCGCCAGTTACTAATATTTTTGTATCCCTATTCATTAAATTAGAAGTGAGTTAAATATTGCTTATACGCGGCAATACTTTTTTTAGAGAAAAAATGTTTTATATTAAAATTTTTTTTTTTAATACTTTCTAGAATTCTTGAGTTATATTTTAATCCAATTAATTCATTTTTAAGATCGGTTATTAGATTGTGCTTATTCCTTTTTTGAAAAACGGATGGAGCAAAATACACAACATTAGTTTTTTTTTTGTATTGAAGATAATACGAGGCCCAAATATCGTGCATTCGATCTTGGTCTGGAAATAAAAAATAATCAGGCAATAATCTGCTATCTAATATCGAATTTTGACTATTAAAAGGGGAAATTTTTTTTGAGTAAAATGGAAAATCTTTTTTATTAAATAAACACTTTGGTTTATGTATCATTCTACAAATTGCATCGATATCAGGATCGCCATTCCAGAATTCAACCTGAACATCTACTCTTATTTTTTTTATTTTAGTTGAGATTATTTTTCTATTGTCCAATTGATCAATAGGGAATCCTCTGTGCCATAAATTTTTATATTTTGTAACAGAAATAGGATCAAAAACTTCACTAGAAATATTATATTCTTTAGCATTGATTTCTTTTCCTATAAAAATATTTTGTCCCCAATGTTTGTAAGGTATATTATCATCATCCACGAGAGCGACTATTTCCGTCCCTAAATTTTTTGCAAATACTAAACCCAGATTTCTTCTCTCAATACAATTCCATCCGATAATATCTGATAGCTTTTTATCAATAAGTTCTTGATCTTTAACCGATAAATATATTCCGTTTTTTAATTTATAGTTTTTAGGTGTTTTTTTGTCTCCAACAACAATTAGAAGCCAGTCTTTTAATGAATCGAATTTTTTTATTGCCTCTGTCGGTTTGTTTATTGAAGTTGATACAATAACTTTTTTCATAAAATATTTAATTTTTTTTTAAAGCAAGAACTTTAAATCCTATGTAAAAATATTTAAAGTAATTACTAAATTTATTATTAGTCTTTCCTTCAATTCTTTTCTTCCAGTTAGATTCAACTTCAATTATTTCAATATTATTTTTTAAAGGTTTTATAAATGTTTCAAATAAAAAGCTATGATCATGCATTTCCCAATTTATACTTTGAACAACCTTTTTAGGGAAAATTCTAAAACCAAATGTTAAATCTGTACAATTAGTCTTAAATACATAACTAAATATTTTTTGAAATAGTAAATTTAAAATAGTCTTTATGTATCCATAGCCAACAAATCTTTTGCCTTTAAGCCATCTAGTTGCTGTTATAATTTTATTAGGATTTATTTTACTTATTTTAATCATTTTTTTTACTGTTTCTGGGTTGGTTTCAAGATCAGAAGACATCATTAGACAGTGACTGCTTTTTATATTTTTAAATGCATCCATCATAGCTCCGCCTAAATTCTTTTTTTTTTGATAGAGAATTTTAATTTTTTCTTTATTTAAATTATGAAAATAGCGGCATTTAATTCTAGAGGCCGTTTCTGTTTTTTCTTTACTAATGACAAATAGTATTTCGCTTATATCTTTGTAGTTATTTTTTAGTAATATATGAATTGTTTTATCTATACTAATTTTTTCATTTATTACTGGTAAAATTACGGTTATATCTTTAAATGAAATGGTGTTCTCTATCATTATAATATGATCACATTAATATAGTATGATTTATAAGAAAAAAAGAAAAGTTGCTTTAATAAGCGGAATAACAGGCCAAGATGGTTCTTTATTAGCTAGGCTATTATTAGAAAAAAATTACATTGTTCATGGTATTAAGAGACGCTCGTCAACTTTAGATAGCACTGTAAGACTGGATGATATTTATCAAGATAAATTCATTTCTAAAAAATCACTTTTTCTTCATTACGGAGATGTAACGGATCCACTAAGTTGCGTTGATATTATTAATCGAACAAATCCCAATGAAATTTATCATTTGGCAGCACAAAGTCATGTAGCTATAAGTTTTGAACAGCCTTTTTATACTAGCACTGTTAATAGTTTAGGAGCTTTGAATTTTTTAGAGGCGATTAGACTTTTGAGAAAAACTAATAATATTAAATTTTATAACGCTGCAAGCTCTGAAATGTATGGTTCTTTAAAAGGAAATAAGCAAAATGAAAAAACACCCTTCGAACCCCAGAGTCCATATGCTACGTCAAAATTATTTTCATATTGGATAACAAAAAATTATAGAGATTCATATAAAATGTTTGCTTCTAATGGCATTCTTTTTAATCATGAAAGTTATTATAGGGGAGAAACTTTTGTAACAAAAAAAATTACTATGTTCGTTGCTAAATATTATAAAACTCAAAAAGGGGTTTTATATCTAGGAAATCTTTCATCAAAACGAGACTGGGGTTCAGCAGAAGATTATGTTTATGGTATATGGAAGATATTACAACATTCAAAAGCAGATGATTTTGTTTTAGCTACTGGGAAATCTTATTCAGTGAGAAGTTTTTTAAAGGCTGCTTTTAACTATATTAAAGTAGATATAGTTTTCAAAGGAATAGGAGCTAATGAAGTGGGTATAGATAAAAAAACAAAAAAAATAATAGTAAAATCTATACCTTATTATTATAGACCTAATGAAGTTAATAATTTAATTGGAGATGCTTCAAAAGCCAAAAGAATTTTAAATTGGAAGCCGAAAATAAATTTTAAACAACTAGTTGCTTCAATGCTAGAAAAAGATTTATAAAAATTTTGGAAAATTTAACTCTTTAAATTGCTTTGTAATATAATTTTTGCAATTGTTGTGCTTACGTTTTCATACTTATACTCCGGAGGACATCTGTTGTTATCATTATTTTTAGTTGATAAAGAAATTCCTTTTTCAATAAGATATGAAGAGTCGCTAGTTATAAAATTAGTTCCACCTTCTACAGTCTCGGGTCTTTCGGTACTGTCTCTTATTGTTATATTAGGCACATCAAATATTGCACACTCTTCTTGAACTGTGCCGCTATCTGTAATTACGCAAAAACTATTTTGTTCCAACTTTATAAAATCAAAAAAATCAATTGGATCAACTAACTTAATTCCTTTTTTAATCTTTATATTATTTTTTTTTATATTTTTTAATGATCTAGGGTGTATTGGCCAAATTATATCCAATTTATATTTATTATGTATTTTATTAAATGCATTTAAAAAATTATTTAATCTTATTGGGTCATCTGTATTTTCTGATCTATGCAAAGTTAATAAAAAGTAATTTTTACTTTTTACATTTAATTTTTTTAAAATTGATGATTTATTAATTTCTTCTTCATAATATTTTATTACCTCGAATATTGGATTGCCAACAACAAATATTTTTCTTCTGTTTATTCCTTCACTAACTAGATTTTCACTGCTTCTATGAGTATATGTGAGAAGAAAGTCACTCGAATGATCAATAATTTTTCTATTTACTTCTTCGGGGACCTTATCGTCAAAGCATCTATTCCCAGCCTCAATATGAAATACCTCAACACCCATTCTTTTTGCCATAATTGATCCAAGGCTACTATTTGTGTCTCCTAAGACTAAAAATTTATCAGGTTTCTCTTTTTCAATTATTTTTTCTATTTTTTTTAGGATTATAGAAATTTGCTCACCAAAAGAACCCCTGGCTGATAAGTAATAGTTTGGTTTTCTTAATTTAAAATTTTTAAAGAAAATATCATCAAGATTTTTGGCGTAATTTTGACCAGTATGAACCAAAATGTGATTAGAAAATTTATCAAGTAATGGGATAACTCTACTAAGCCTAATAATTTCAGGTCTTGTTCTAATAATAGTTAGTATTTTTATTTTATTTTTCATTACTACATTTCTAGTATTAATTTTTGAATACTTGGGGCTTTTTTATAAATACTATTTTTCCATATTTTGTAATTCTCTTTTTTATACAAAGTAGATAAAGTTCTATTAATTTTAACGCTTGAGATGACTTTTTTAATTTTGATATCTCCCCTATTAAGTTTTGATTTAAAACTTTGTATTATTTCAAATTTATTTAATTTATCAGCTGGAATTAAATGAATTAAATTAGGTATGTTAATTTTTTTTATTATTATAGCAATAACTGCATACGCGTACGCTTTAGTGGTTAGACCGTTCCATTGATGATTGATAAATCCACTTAATTCAGAATTTTGCGAAGATTTTTTAAACCATTCATAAAGAGAATTAAAATTCTTTAACTCAGGACCAATGATCGAACATCTTATATTAAAAAAATTTTTATTATTTATTTCTCCAAGACTTTTACTTTTACCGTAAACATCAAAAGCATCGTGTAAATTTTTTTCGTTATAATTACCTTTGCTTCCAGAAAAAACACAGTCTGTAGCAATCTGAAATATTTTACAATTTGATTTATTTATGGATTCATTAAGTTCAGAGGGAAATATTGAATTAATTTTTAATGCTCTTTTTAAATCTTTTAATGAATTTTCTTTAATATAAGGTTTTATTAACCCAATACAGTTAATTATATAATGCTGATTATGTACAATTTTTTTTAAACTTTTAATTTTTATTGTTTCAACATCTAAATGAATCCATTTAATTTTTTTTTTCGTATTTGAAATAAATTTATTTTTTAAATCTCTAGAAGTTGCAGTTATGTTGAAATTTTTATAATTTATTAGTGCTTTAATAAATTCATGACCAAGCATCCCCGTTCCTCCCAAAACAAGTATATTTATCATATTTATCTTTGTTTTAGTTCCCAGGGATTCCAATAGTCAAAAGCATATCTATAATCATCATTTAAACTGTCATTTAAAGATGATGTTGAGAATATCATTAGCGTCATATCCGCTGTAAGAGATAAAAATCCATTAGCATAACCTTTTGGAATATAAAGTAATTCTGATTTATTCTCTGATATAAACCATTTTTCGTATTTGAGTTTTTTAGACGGCTTATCGAAATTATCAATTTTTACAGTACTAATAAATGCGGAACCTTTTATGCATAAGATGTATTTGCTTTCATTTTTGTGACCATGCCACGCTCTTATAAAGTTTTGTTTATGATTTTTTACTATATAAAACCTTTTTATATTATCAAATTTAAAGTCATTAATAAATTTTACTACCCCCCTGTCATCCAAAGATGTATTTCCAGCAATTATAATAGGCAGATCTTTATTCATAATTTTTTAGTATTTTAATTTATTTATATCATTGTTTAGGTATAAAAAATTTGAAAATTTTGGCAGATTTAAGTTTTTAATTCTCTTTTCTTCAAAAACTTTTTTTAATTCAATTATTCCATTTCTAACTGAATGCTTTGGCGAAAAATTTAACATTACCTTCGCTTTTTGACTAGAGACTTTGTAGTTTCTAGTATCCGTTATATTTGTTTTAATTATTTCAATTTTTGTTTTTGGAAAAATATCTTTTATATTTTTTGCAATATCAATTATTTTTATATTTACTGCGTGTAAGTTATAAATTCCTGTTTTTTTACTATTTAAACATTTAACAATTATATTTGCCGCATCTTTAACATGCAGCAGAGGTCTAAATTGTGTCCCGCCGTAAACAGAAATTTTTTTATTAAAAAAAGCATTTGCTGTCATCACATTAACAACTAAGTCCAACCTAATTCTGCTACTACCTTCTGATTTTCCAAATAGCGTACCCAATCTAAATATTATTGCATTACAGTCAGATAATATTTTTTCACTATCAAGTTTAGTTTTTGCATATAGTGAGAGCGGATTAGTATTGGAGTTTTCACTTAACATTATATTTTTTTGCTCTCCGTAAACAGAACATGTTGATATAAAAATTATTTTTTTTTTAAAGTTTTTGGCTAGAAATTTAACACTTTCATAATTTATCTGATTAGTAGATGAAATATTTATATTGCATGCTTGATCACCAACAATGGCAGCCAGCCAAATTACAGAGTCTGCCCATTGAAGTTTTTTCTTTAATAGTTTTTGATCTCGTACATCACCAAATTGAAAATTATTTTCCTCTAGATAATAATCTTCGTATAAAAGATTATCATAATTTATAATTTTTTTTTTCTTCTCTTTTAAAATACTAATTACAGAACCACCAACGTATCCACATCCACCCACAACTAAAATATTCATTTTGAATTTTTTTTAATTATTATTTGTTAATTGTTTAAAAATAAAAAAAAGTTTTTCGCAGTTTTTTTTCATTTCAAAGTTATTAATAAAAAAATTTAAACAATTATTTTTAATCTTTTTTATTTTATTATTAGGTAATTTTGCAAGAGTTAATATAGAATTGTAAAGTTTTAAGCTGTCTTCAGGATTAGAAACAAATCCCAGCTTATTTTTTTTAACCAAATCTGACAGAATACCATCCGCGGATACTATTAAGGGTTTTCCAAATGATAAATATGTTTGAAATTTAGCAGGTATAGTAGAAGACAATGCTTCTCCTTTTTTTAGGATAATCAGCAATCCATCTGCTGTTAGTAGATATTTATTAAGTTGTTTTTGATGCATATGATTTCTAACTTTTATAAAATCTTTTAATTCATATCTTGAAATCATTCTTATTAACCATTCTTTCATACTGCCTTCACCTATAATTTCAAATATTATTTTAAGTTTTTCTTTTTTTATTTTTATAACTGTATTTACAAGAGTTTTAAAAGACTGCGCCTTACCAATATTTCCTGTAAATAAAATTTTAAGTAGTTTATTTTTTTTATAAATAATATTTATTATTTTTTCTCTACCAGGATTAAAATGAGTAATAATTTTTTTTTTAAAAGTTTTTTTATTAATATATTTTATAAAATCCGGAGATTGAACTAAAATTAGATCGAATTTTGAATATATTAAACTTATAAAATATTTCAAAATATATAATATAATAAAATTGTTGATAATTTTTAGATCACTAAGTATTTCTGGCCATAAATCTTGTATCCATAGTATAGATTTAGTATTTCTTTTCTTTGCAAACCACAAAGCTGGTATTGCCTGGAATACTGGGCTTGTTCCGTAGACGAAAACTAGATCAAATTTTATATTGGGGTACAATTTTTTTTCATAAAAAATGCCATTAAAAATAAAAGTAAAGTAATTTAAAAAAATCGAAAAGTAAGAATTTTTTTTTCTCGGATAAGTAGGTAGTCTTATTATTTTTATTCTTCCAAAATTATCTTTTTTTATTTTAGAGTAAAAATAATTTGGTTTTGATACAATGTTATAGCTTGGATGGCTAGTTACGACATATATATTTGATTTATTTTGTAATTCTTCTGAAATATCATTTATAATAAAAGTTTCAGGGTAAAAGTATTGAGAAAATATTAATATATTCAATGTACTGAAATTAGTTTTTAGTTTTTTTTGAAATATACTGTTCTATCTTATTTGCTATTGAAATACTTGAATAAGGATTAAAAATTAATTTAGGATTACTATACTCTTTCGCAAACTCCTTATTTGAAGTTATTATATCAATATTAAATTTTTTGGCTTCTAATAAAGGCAATCCTAAAGTCTCAGAAAGAGAAGGATAAATCAAAGCTTTAGATTGATTATACATGTTGAGAAATTTAATTCTATTGTTAGAGTATTTGTTGTAAATTTTTAAAGAGTATTTTTTTTTAATATATTTTACATTAAATTTATTTAATTCATATTTATTTAGGGTAATAACTAATTTAGGAAAAATTTTTTTTTTGGACAAAATAATTAGAGCATCAAATAACCTTTGGTGATTTTTATGATTTTCGCCGCTAGCTGGATATATAAAATCATATTTATTAAACATTCTTCTTTTTCTTGCATTAATATTAATTTTTTTTAAGAAAATTTTTTTGTGCGGTATATATTTGCTTAGTATTTTTTTTGAAAATTTTGAAAAAACATACCAATTATCACAATTTTTTTTAAATAATATAAATTTAATAAACCTTAAAAAATTTTTAGAAAACATAAAATTTATGTTTAAATAATCTATAAATTTCATAGGCAGTATGTTTGCATTTTGAAAATATACAGACACTTGATTGTTATATCTTTTAAATGGAGGAAGTCCGTTTAAAAATATTATTTTAGTGTAATGTTTTACAATTTTTTTTATTCTTATTTCAGAGATAATTTTGGATAACAGATTATTTTTAACTATATAAACATTATTTTTTTTTTTAAATTTAATTCTTTCGTCTATAAAAAAAAAATTTTGATTATAGGGTTCTTTAAAAAAAAAATTTAGTATTGTTAGGCCGCCGCCTTTATTTAAACCAGAAGCGTAGTATAGGTTTTTCATAATTTATGTATTTATTAAAATGAGTTAAATGTATTATCAAAATCATAGATATTAAAAATCCACCATTAAAGTAACCAGCACCTCGTAATGTCTGACTTAAAATTATACTAAATAAAAATAATTTAGTATTTATAGGTATTTTTTTGTTAATTAAAAAATAAAGTAAGTAAATAGGAATAATAAGTGAAAAGATTCCAAATTCAACTATTGCTTTTAAACCAGTTGAGGAACCGTCATTTTTGTTTATAAATTTAACATCATTAATATAATTAAAGTTTTTTCTATTATTAATACTTTTTTCAAACGCAGTTTCATAATTATTTATTCCATAACCAAAAATTCTTTTATCTGATAAGGTTTCAACTGCAATCTCAAGACCATTAATAAATACTTGAGTAGTGATAGACACATCGTCCGCTCTTATTGTATTCATTAGTAATTCTCTTTTTTCAGAATTAGTTAATTCTTTTCCACTAAGATATGTGCTTATATATTTTTCAATTTGATTTACATGAGTTTCGTAATTTTGTTTATTAAAAAAATCAAGTTTAGTAAATTCAAAAAGTTTTCTATTGCAACCATATTTAGTTAAAGAAAGTATTACTAAAATTAAAATTAAATAAAAATGATATTTGTTTTTTAGGAAAAATTTTTTTTTATAGTAAAAAATTAAGTGTATAAAAAAAATTAATACTAAAGAAAAAATTAAAGTTGTAGAAGAATATAAATAACAAATAATTATAAAAATAAAAAACAGTATATTCTCATATAATTTATTTGTTGTTGTTAATAAATAAAATATTATTGACGGAGCAATCATTCCAAAATGCGAGTTCTCTTGAAAAATTATTTTAAAGAATCTTGATTCAGTTTTAAAAAAACCGCAAAAGAAAAGATCTTTATAATTTACGAAATAAATATTTTTTACTACTAAAAATATTAACGATATGAATAAAAATATTAGACAGATTTTTTTTATATTTAAGATTATCAAATCCTTATAATGCAAAGAAAAGATAGTTATTATAAAGAAAGATAATATGTTTTTTAAATGTTTTAGTTCAAATTGAGTTTCATCGTAATAAAGATTAGCAATTAAGTGTAATGTTATAAAAAATGTTAATAAAAGTGTGGCTTTTATATCATTTTTAGTTTCATGAATTCTAAAAATAATAAATATTAACGAAAAAACAATTAATAATCTTGGATCAAAATTAATATTAAAATTTATTAAATAATATTTAACATCCCATAAGAAGAAAAAAATTATTAAGTTAGTTAATAAAAATATTTTTTTTAGTTTTATTAATGTTCTGTTTTTATTTATTATATTAACAAATTTATTCAAAATAATTGCTTTTTTAGATAATTTTTTTATTTAAAAATAATACAAGTGTAATAATTCTAATATATAGTATTATGATTAGTAAATGAATTATATTTTAAATGCAAAAAAAAATAATTTAAAGTTTTTACTTCAATTACTTTACTGTCTTATACCAGTCTCTTTAATAACAGGATCGTTTTTTCCCGATCTAATTGTATCACTTATTTCAGCATTATTTGTTTTCTCATGTTTTAGAGAAAGAAAATTTTCTTATTTTAATAACAAATTTTTTTTAATTTTTTTTTTTTTTTATCTTTTTTTTATTTTAAGTTCGTTAATTACTATTTTGATTTTTAATAATTCAATTATATTTTATTTTTTTTTC